>Ga0068714_10002269_pt1 | contig 25235 bp, 23 predicted proteins | sample MTBNYHSulfiMetaG_FD_62988 | JGI IMG/M metagenome (GOLD analysis project Ga0068714, IMG submission 62988) | Enrichment culture microbial communities from rom New York Harbor, USA that are MTBE-degrading - MTBE-NYH (New York Harbor Sulfidogenic)... | ecosystem: Environmental > Aquatic > Marine >... | reverse complement strand
CCTGGAGTACGTGATGTTCGGGCACATCGGTGCCAACCACGTCCACGTCAACATCCTCCCCGAATGCCTGGAGGACTATCGCCGGGGCCGGGAGCTGTACGAGCAGTGGGCCGCGGAGGTCGTGCGACTGGGCGGAAGCGTCTCGGCCGAGCACGGCATCGGCAAGCTCAAGACCAGCCTGCTGCGCATGATGTTCGGTGAAGATGCGGTTCGACAGATGCGCGGGCTCATCGAGCGCTTCAATCCGGGCTTGAGGCTCAACCGGGGAAACATGATCGGGGACCCGTAGAAGGAGGCAAGAACATGGCACGGTACATTCTGGTAACAGGGGCGAGCACCGGCATCGGGGCGGAGACCGCACGGCTTCTGGCCGAGGGCAACGTGGTCTTCGTCCACTACTACACCTCCAGGGACGGCGCCGAGCAGACGGCGGCGGAAATCCAGAGCCGGGGCGGCACGCCCCACCTGGTCCAGGCAGACCTTGCCACCGAGGCGGGCTGCGAGGCTCTGTACTCCCTGGTCTCGATCCAGACCAACCGCCTCGACGCGCTGGTCAACAACGCAGGCGGTCTGGTCCAGCGCCAGCGTGTCGGCGAGCTGGAGTGGGGGCTGATGGAGCGGGTCTTCGCCCTGAACGTGTTCTCGGCCATGATGATGACCCGCCTTTGCCTTCCGCTCCTCCAGCGGGGCAAGGATCCCTGCGTGGTCAACATCTCCTCGATCGCGGCCCGCACCGGCGCTCCCACCGCCACGATCTACGGGGCGGCCAAGGGGGCGGTGGACAGCCTGACCCGCGGAATGGCCGCGGAGCTGGCCCCGGCAATCCGGGTCAACGCCGTGGCCCCCGGGGTCATCGAAACCCCCTTCCACGAGAAGGTCTCGAACCCGGAGATGATGCGGGGCTTCGCGGCACGCACCCCGCTGGAGCGCAACGGCCAGGCCATCCACATCGCCCGGGCCATCCAGTTCCTGATCGAGAACGACTTCGTGACTGGCGAGACCGTGGACGTGAACGGCGGGCTGTTCATGCGGTAGCCGTGGCGAAGGGGAAGAAGAGTATCGAAAGATGAGAATCGTAGTGATCGGTGCCACAGGCCACGTGGGCACCTACCTGGTGCCCAGGCTGGTGGACCAGGGCCACGAGGTCATCGCGGTGAGCCGGGGCCACCGGAGTCCCTATCGTCCTCACGCCGCCTGGGACAGGGTCCGGCAGGTGGCACTGGACCGGGAGCGCCTGGAGGCGGAAGGCACCTTCGGCGGCCGCATCGCGGCCCTGGAGCCCGAGGCGGTGATCGACATGATCTGCTTCACCGAGGCGAGCGCCCGGGCCCTGGTGGAGAGCCTGCGAGGCACAGTCCAGCACTTCCTGTCCTGCGGCACCATCTGGGTGCACGGGCCCAGCGCCTCGGTGCCGACCACGGAGGACCAGCCCCGGCGCCCCTTCGGGGAGTATGGCATCCAGAAGGCCGCCATCGAAGCCTTCCTGCTGGGGGAAGCCCGCCGGGGAGGGTTTCCGGCCACGGTGCTGCACCCCGGCCACATCGTGGGAGAGGGGTGGGTACCGCTGAATCCCGCGGGCAACTTCAACCCCGAGGTGTACGAGCACATCGCCGCAGGCCGCGAGCTCGCCCTGCCCAACCTGGGCCTGGAGACGGTGCATCACGTCCACGCCGACGACGTGGCTCAGGGCTTTCTCCGGGCGCTGGCGAGCTGGGGGGCGAGCGTGGGGGAAAGCTTTCACCTCGTGTCCGCCAACGCCCTCTCCCTGAGGGGCTACGCGGAGGCGGTTTTCGCCTGGTTCGGGAAGAAACCCAGCCTGGCCTACCAGCCCTGGGAGCAGTGGCGGCGCGATCAGAGCGAAGAAGACAGCCGCTTCACCTGGGACCACATCGCCCACAGCCCGAGCTGCAGCATAGCGAAGGCTCAGGCGCTGCTGGGCTATAGCCCCCGGTACACGTCTCTGGAGGCCGTGTTCGAGGCACTCGAGTGGCTGGTCGAGCATGACAGGCTTCGTCTCGACAGTGGCGGCAGCCGCGGAAGCAACACGGGAAAGGAACCGCAACCATGAGCCAAGAGCAGATCGACGTCGTCGCAGCCGGGCACCTGTGCCTGGACATGATCCCGACCTTCGCCACGACGGAGAATGTCGAAAAGATCGGGGACGTCCTGCGCCCCGGGACCCTGGTGCTCACGGGCCCCATGACCTTCGGAACAGGGGGATCGGTGTCCAACGTGGGCATCGCCATGAAGATCTTCGGATGCAGGGTGGGCTTCGTGGCCAAGGTGGGCGAGGACTCCATCGGCCGGACCATCGTCGAGATCCTGCGGCAAAACGGCAGCGCCGAGGGCATCCGCCTGGCCCCGGGGGAGGCGAGCTCGTACACCGTGGTGATTTCCCCGCCGGGGATCGACCGGATCTTCCTGCACTGCCCCGGGACCAACGATACCTTCACCGCCGAGGACCTGGACCTCGAGGTCGTTTCCGGGGCCCGCCTCTTCCACCTGGGCTACCCCACCCTGATGCGCTCCCTGTTCGTGGACGACGGGGCCGAGACGGCCCGGATCCTGGAAGCGGTCAAGGCCACCGGGGCCACCACCTCGCTGGACATCTCCCTGCCGGACCCCAACTCCGAGGCGGGGCGGGCGAACTGGCGCAGAATCTACGAGCGCTCCCTGCCTCACACGGACATCTACGTGCCCAGTCTGGAGGAGACCTTCTTCACCCTGCATCCCCAGGAGTACCTGAGACGAAAGGCCGAAGCCGAAGGCCGGGAGCTCCTGGACCTGGTCAGCCCGGAGGAGTGCGAGGGATTCGCCGACGAGTACCTGGCCCTGGGCTGCAAGATCGTCGTGATCAAGAACGGGCACAACGGCTGGTTCATCAAGACCGCCGGGCCCGACGCCCTGGCCGGGCTGGGCCGGGCCCTCCCCCAGGATGACCCCTCCCGCGGGGTCGGAGCGGGTGCCCGGAAGCGCCCCCCGGCCGGGCCCGCCGCGGCCCCGGCTCTGGCGCGGTCCCACTGGCTGGACAACTGGTCCGGGCGGCAACTGTGGTGCCCGGCCTTCCGGGTCGAACAGATCGCCAGCACCGCTGGCTCCGGCGACTCCTCCATCGCCGGGTTCCTGACCGCTCTCCTTCAGGGGCGGAGCATCGAAAACGGCCTCAAGCTGGCCAACGCCGCCGGGGCCCTCAACCTCCGGGCCATGGACACCCTCTCCGGGCTCGGCTCGTGGCAGGAAGTGGAGGAGGCTGCGGCGAGCCTCCCGGTTCGCAAACTGCCGTTCCTGGAGGCGGAGGCCCCCTGGGCCTGGGATGCCGCCCTGGGGATCTGGGAAAAGGGCGAGTAGCCCGCCCGTTACCCGGTCGGGGCGACCGCGGAAGGGGCCCCACGCCCGCATTGACACAATTCATAGACTATGTGTGAATTGTGTCGTGAGAACGAACATCTACCTGGACGATGCTCTGCTGGCCGAGGCGGCCAAGTACAGCACCGCCTGCAGCAAGCGGCGACTCATCCACGAAGCCCTGGCCACCTTCGTGGCCGTGAAGGCCGAAGAACGCCGGGTAGCCACGTACCGGGAGCGTCTCGAACGCATCCGCGGCCGGGTAGCCGGAATCCGCCTCAGATCCGACCTCCGCGATCTCGTCCGTCCGGATCGGGACTCCAGATGAATGCCTACGTGCCCGACACGAATGTTGCCCTGACCTGGTATCTGGAGGAGCAGTTTTGCGCCGCGGTACGGGAATAGCACGATCGCCTGTTCGGCGGTAAAGCCCGTCTGCTGACTCCGCCCTGCACAGCCGGGAGTCTGCCAACGCCCTGCGCACGCTGCTGGTCCGAAAGGAAATCGGTGAGGATACGGCCAGCGAGATCTACGATCTTCATCTGGAGGCGCCCCTGGAGCACCTGGAGCCTGATCGGCGCCAGGTGCTGAAGGTCCCGCCCTCGAGTACGGCGCCACGGTCTACGACGCCGTGTTCATCGCCCTGGCCGCGGCCTGCGAGGTACCGCTGCTGACGGCCGAAAGGACCACGACGCACTGGGTCGCCAGACTGGGCAACCGCGTCGAGCACGTGCGTTGACCCCCTGCGGCGGGGATGTGGGCGTCGCCTTTCCCTACCGGATCAGAATCTCCGGCAGATCGATCGCACCCTCGGGAAGACTGACGCTCACCTTCGGCCACGATGCAGCGAGGGTCAGGTTCTCGAGCCCACCTTCCGTGATCAGGAATGCGTCCTCGAGCTTCGTACCGGTTATGGTCGGGTTCCAGCCCAGCACCTGGTTCACCTGGAACTCGAAAGGGTTGCCCGGGTGAGCCGCCACCTCCCTGGTGGCGTAGCCGCAGACCCCTCCCTGGTAGTGCTTCTGCCATTCCCCGGGAAAACCGTTCTCTGCGTACGCTTCCACCGCCCGCTGCATCGCCTGAGCCACGCTGCGCCCGGGACGTGAGCTCAGGTTGAGAACCGCGGCCACCTGGATCAGGGCCTGGTATTTCCGATGCAGCTCCTGTTCAAGCGACCCGAAGTGCACGAAGCGGCTCGTGGGTACGATCAGCCCGGCTCGTTCGGCGCAGAGGCCGATCATGATGTACCTTTCGAGCCTTCTCGGCGAGGGCACGGGATGCCGAAACCGGAGAACCCGGTCATCCGCTCCGACCAGGAGCACCTGGGCGCGCACGTTTCGCCTGAACAGCTTCTCCAGCAAGCCGGCCCCGATTTCCAGCTCGCTCATCCCCGGCCGGAGCTCGAGGCAGACCTCCTGAAGGCACTGGGCGGAATCGGCGGCCAGGGCCCTGAAGCGCTCGACTTCCCACCCCGTCAGGGTGGGACGCATTGCCGCCACATCCCGGTCCACGGTCTCGGCCCCCTGAAGCGTCATGTCACAGGCTATTGGGCCCGAGCACAGCTCGCCCACCAGCCCAACGGGGTCTTCTTCCCACCAGTTGAACTGGACATGCTCGAAACCGAGTCCCACCGTCTCCTCGGCCTCCAGGCGCGGCATCTCGACCTGCTGGCTTATCACGTAGCGCTTATCCCGGGTGAAGAGGAGGCTCTGAAACCCCGGGTCCACGCCGTAGATCACGGGATTGCCTGCCCCTGCAGTGGCCCAGTAGAAGTTCTTCTGCTGCCGCAGGAGGAGCCCCGCGTAGCCCCGCCGCTCCATCCACTCGAGTATCCTGGATTGCTTGTGCTGAATCTCCGCAAGTCTTTCTGAGCGGTTCTCCGTCATCCGGCTGTGCCTCCCTCAGGTTTCGTGGCGGTGCTGGATCCGGTCCAGGATCACGGTCACGACGATCAGCACTCCGATAAATACCCTCTGCCAGTAAGGGGTCACCCCTATCAGGTTCATGCCGTTTCGCAGGATGCCCAGGATCAGGGAGCCGATGAGGGTCTTGCCGATGCCCCCGCGTCCTCCGTAGAGGCTGGTTCCTCCGATGATCACCGAGGCGATCACATCGAGCTCCGCACCTTGCATGGCGATCGGCTGTCCGGAGTTGACCCTCCCGGCCAGGATCAGGCCGGCCAGACCGGCAAGAGTAGAACAGACCCCGAACACCAGAATCCTGTACCGGTCGACGGGAATCCCCGACAGCCTGGCCGCTTCCTTGTTGCCGCCGATCGCATACAGCCCTCTCCCGAAGCCAGTCTGGGTGAGAAAAAACCAGGTCACCGCGAAGATTCCGAACATGAGCAGCACCGGTAAGGGGATTGCGCCGATCTTCCCCTGCCCGAGGTAGTTGAAGCTCCTGCTGAGCCCCGAGATCGGATTGGCGTTGGAGAGAATCAGGGCGAAACCCCGCGCAACCGACAGCAACCCCAGCGTGGCGACGAAGGAGTGTACCCCCAGCTTGGAGACGATGACCCCGACGATGATCCCCAGGCAGAAACAGCTCACCAAAGCCACCAGGACCGCCGGGAGGGTGCTCCACCCCTGCTGCACCTGGAGCTTGGCCGCCACGATTCCCGAAAAGGCCGCCACCGAGCCGACCGACAGGTCGATATCCGCCATCAGGATCAGCATGGTCATCCCGCAGGCCATGATGCCCACCATGGAGGTCTGCAGTACGACGTTGAGGAGGTTCCTTTGGGTGAGGAACACCGGAGAGGAGATCCCCATCCCGATGATCACGAAGATGAATATCACGACCAGGGTCTGCTCGCGTAGCAGCCTCATGAGCAGGCTGCCCACCCGGGAAAACCCGCTCTTCTCGCCTTCGGGTGCTTCCATCGAGCTCTCGTTTTGGTCGCTCAAATCGTCACGCTCCCTTTTTGCTGAAACCGGTTCCGTTCAAGACACAGCCCTGCCGAAGGCGGCATGGAGTATCTTGTCGGAGCTCAGGTTCCTGTTCTCGAACTCCGCCTTGATTCGCCCCTCGTGCATCACGTAGATCCGGTCACAGGTTCTTAGCAGCTCGGGGATCTCGGAGGAGACGACGAGGACCCCCTTTCCGGCGGATGCCAGCTCGTGCATGAGCCGGTACACCTCTTGCTTCGCCCCTACGTCGATTCCCCGGGTGGGCTCGTCGAAGAGGATCACGTCGCTTTCCGCCGTGAGCCAGCGGGCGATGATGACCTTCTGCTGGTTGCCTCCGCTCAGGAAGATCACCGCCTGCCTCAGGCTCGGCGTCTTGATGTCCAGATTGGCCACCAGCTGCTTGGCCTTCCTGGCGATTCGAGCCTTGTTGAGCACCCCGAACCGGGAGAACGAGGGCAGGGAGGCCACGCTGATGTTCTCCTCCACCGAACGGCACAGGATCAGGCCGTGTTTCTTCCGGTCTTCGGGAAGCAGCGCAATGCGGCTTCGGATCGACTGCCGCGGGTCCTTGGGGCGGTGCGGTCGGCCTCTCAGGTACACGGTGCCCGATGCGGTCTTGTCCGCGGCGAAGATCCCCCGGAGCACCTCCGTCCGTCCGGCACCGATCAGGCCCGCCAGTCCCACGATTTCCCCCTCCCGCACGACCAGGCTCACGTCGCGGAATCGCTTCCCGGAGAGGTTGTCGATCCTCAAGACTTCCTGGCCGATCGCCCGCTCCTGGAATCGGAATGCCTCGTCGATCTTGCGCCCGATCATCATCTCCACGAGCTCGGCCGTGCTCACTTCGTCGGGACGCCGGGTGGCGATGTACCTCCCGTTGCGCATGACCGTGATGCGATCGCCGACCTTGAACACCTCTTCCAGGCGATGGGAGATGTAGATGATGCCGATGCCGTCCGCCTTGAGCCGTCCGATGATCTGAAACAGGCGGTCGATTTCCTTGAAGCTCAGCGTCGCCGTGGGCTCGTCGAAGATCAGGATCTTGGCTTCGAGGGAGCAGGCCTTGGCGATCTCCACCATCTGCTTCTGCGCCACGCCCAGCTCCCGAACTGGAGTTCTGGGATTGATGTCGATGCTGAGGGACTGCAGCAGCCTTCGAGCTTCCGCGCGCATGCCGGCCTTGTCCAGCAGGCGAAACGGGCCCTCCTTCCTGAGCTGATGTCCCAGGAAGATGTTCTCCGCTACGCTCAGGAAGGGGACCAGATTGAACTCCTGATAGACGGTGGCGATTCCGAGAGTCTGCGCGTGCCGCGGGTTGTGGATCTCCGTGGGCCTCCCGGACAGCTCGATCTCTCCCTCGTCTTTCCTGTATGCCCCCGAGATGATCTTGATCAGGGTCGACTTCCCGGCGCCGTTTTCCCCCACCAGGACGTGGACCTCGCCTTTGCACAGGTCGAAGTCCACGTGATCGAGAGCGAGCACTCCCGGAAACTGCTTCACGATCCCGGCCATCCTCAGGATGGTCCGGCCGTCCTCTTCGCTCATACCCTACAACCCATGTCCGTGCCCGGCAGGGAGCAAGGCACTGCCCTCATTTCTTGTGCTTGTCCAGGAACTCCTTGAAGTCGTCCTTCGCGCGGTACAGCAGGCGGGTTTCCAGGTTCTCCTCCTTGGCGAGCTCCTCGAAAGCGATCTGCAGGGTCCACTGGGCCGCCAGGGCGACCACCTCGGCGCACTTGGGCCTGCAGCCCTGCCTGAAGAACTCCTTCAGGTCGTCCTCGTCATCGAGCTTATAGGCCCGGCCGAGCTTGGCCACGTGGATCTTGTTGCAGATGAAGCTGCCGTACTCCTTGTCGAACCTGGCCTTCAGGGCTTGCGCCAGATCGAACATCTTGTACTGCATCTGGTCGAAGCTGTCGCTTCCCCGGCCCAGGAAACCTCTGCCAAACAGCAGCCCCAGGAACATGACCCCTCCGCTCAGCGCACCGCACTGGGATTCCGAGGTTACCCCCAGCCCGCCGGAAAAGCCCGTGGAAGCCTTGTAGAGATTCTCGTCGATGAGGCCGAAGGTCTCCATGCAGGCGAGCAGGCACCCCGGGGCGCAGCCGCCGAATTTGTTCTCATACACGAGCCCGAGCTCATAGGCCTTCTCGAGCATCTTCTTCTCGTTCTTCTTGATGTATGCCTTGTCCACCATCCTCTTGCCTCCCGATGTCAGAGATGTCCGCCAACCGACCTTAATGGAACACAAAGCCGCCGTCTACGTTGATGGCCTGTCCCGTGATGAAATCCGCATCGCTGCTGGCCAGGAAGGCCACCAGGTGCGCCACGTCCTCCGGTGTGGAGTAGCGCTTCAGCAGGGCGCCGGCGGCGAATTCCTTCATCGCCTCGCCCAGCTTCCTGCTCTTTCCCAACTTGAAGATCGTCTCGTCCAGCTGCTTCCACATCGGGGTATCCACCACCCCCGGACAGAAGGCGTTCACCGTGATCCCGTACTCCGCGAGCTCGGTGGCCGCCACCTGGGTGAGGGCCACGACCGCAAACTTGCTCGAGCAGTAGTGGGCCTGCATGGCGATGCCCTTCTTGCCGGCGATCGAGGCGGCGTTGATGATCTTGCCGCGCTTCTGCTTGATCATCTGCCTGGCCGCTTCCTGGGTAAAGATGAACACCCCCTTGGCATTGGTGTCCAGGATCCGGTCCCAGTCCGAATCGGTGATGTCCATCAGGGGCTGGAAGGCAGCGGCGCCGGCGTTGTTGACCAGGATGTCGATCTTGCCGAACTCTTCGACCGTTTTCTTCACCACGGCAGCCACTTCGGCCCTCAAGCGCACATCCGCCTTCAGCGGCAGGCAGCGGCGCCCCAGGCTCTGGACCGCCTCCACGGTGGACTGGGAGCGCTGGAGATCCAGATCGACCGCCACGATGTCGGCCCCTTCCTGGGCCAGGCGGATGCAGATCCCTTTGCCGATTCCCTGCGCGGCTCCCGTGACAATCGCTACTTCGCCCTCAAGCTTCACGGATCCCCTCCTTATGGTCAGCTCATGCTCTCCAGGAGCGACCAGCCCCCGGCGCTGAACTGGCTGAGAGTCTTTTGAGTCACCCCAAAGGTGATGAAATCCTGCTCGTGCATGACACCCGGTTCGTACGCCCTGATGAACTCGGGAATGGTCTGCAGCCGCTTGATCGTATCCTTGGGTACGGGCTCGTCGATGCCTGCCGCCCGGGGAAGCTCCTCTCCCATCAGGACCTTCTGTATCTTGGGATGGATCGACATCACCACCTCCGCCCCGCAGACCCCCAGCATGTGATGCGGCCCGCGCAGCGCGGCGATCAAGAGCTTCGCACGATACCCATTCTCCTCGAATATCGAATACGCCCGTTTGGTGATGGCCAGTCCGGCGCGATTGATGTCCTCGTCGGACACGTGAGCCCTCCGGTCGAGGGCCACCTCTCTCAGGTAGTCGTCGATGCGCCCGATCATGATCACCGCGAAACAGGGCGCGGGGCTCAAACCCGAGCGCTCCGCCCGCGCTCGGGCGCGCTCGTAGCGCTCGGCGGCGGCGATGACCTGCGGGACGGTGAAACTGACGGTCGAGGTGGCGCAGATCCCCTGGGCGGCGCATTCCTCGAGGGCGTCCAGCCCCGCCGTGGTGGCCGGGAATTTCACGGATACGTTGGGTGCCCAGGAGCTGAATCTCTGCGCCATCGCAATCATCGCTGCGCGGTCGGCAGCCAGCGCCGGGTCCAGTTGAGCGCAGACGTACCCGTACCGGCGGTCGGATTCTTCGTATACCGGCCGAAACAGGGCCGCGGCGTTGCCAACGACCACGCTCATCAACCTCTCCGCCTTCGCCCGAGGCGCCACACCTGTCTCTTTGAGCGCCGCCGCCCAGCACTCCCGGTTGTCGGCCATGGCCCGGAAGGCGAGCACCGGATTGGTGGTCACGCCCACGGCTCCCCAGGCCCGGCCCTGCTCCAGCTCGGCGGGATCTCCCGAGTCGTGCCACCACATTGTTGCCGTCTCGCTGGAGAGCCACTCCAGGTAATTCTTGCCCTTCATCTGCTTGCGCTCAGTATCCGGCGTTGCACTCGATCAGCTCCGCAGACGGGAACTGAGTAAGGATCTCGTAGCCGTCCCTGGTGATGGCCAGCTCTTCCTCGATCCTCACACCGTTGGCCCCGCTGCCGGCATAGGTTTCGACGGCGATCACCATGTCCTCCCGAATCTCCACGGGGTGATCGAGGCTGATGGCCCGGCTGATAATCGGCGGCTCCCACAGCCCTACCCCGAGCCCGTGCCCGTACTCCAGTCCGAAGGCTTCGGACTCTGAGGCAAACCCGAGCTTTCCGGCCTCAGGCCAAGCCCGGGCCACGTCCGCCGTGGTCTTGCCTGGTTTGACCTGGGCCAGTCCGTCCAGCATCCACTCATGGGCGAGCCGGTAGGCCTCCTTCTGCTCCTGCGACGCCCTCCCGCAGCAGAAGGTCCTGTAATAGCAGGTCTGATATCCGTTGTAGATGGTCTGGATGTCCACGAAGACCAGGTCGCCGGGCCGCAGAATCCGATCGGAGCTCAAGTGGGGATGCGGGTAGGTGCGGGGTCCGCTCGTGACCTGAACGCTGGAGACCCACTGGCAGCCCAGACGGTGCAGCTCAAAGGCCGCCACGGCCTGGAGATCGTTCTCCCGGGCGCCGGGCTCGATGGCCCGGGCGAGCTTGTGAAAGGCGGCGTCGACCAGGGAGCAGGCGTCGGCCATGAGCTGGATCTCATCGGCCGTCTTGATCAGCCGCGCATCCAGCATCACCTGTTGCCCGTCTCCAATCCGGTAGCCCTCTTCCTGGAATACGCTGATGAGCTGGCCGTCGAGAAAGTCAACGCCTATCGGGTCTTTCTTGCTCAGCCCGTTCTCCGCGAGAACCCTCTCGAGATCCTTGAGGAAATTGCGGTACAACCCGAAAGACTTGGGCAGCGCACCATACATGGTGGTGTGCGCAGGGAAGGCCCGCTCCGCGATCCAGGGACAGTGCAAGCGCTCGGCCGCTGCCTCGGAGCCGAAGCCGAAGATATAGGGCTGACCGCCCCGCGGAACCACGGCGTACCTGCCCATGTTGTCGACCTCCGGCGACGCCACGGCAGTGGAAGTGGCGTAGCGCTTGTTGTGATTGTCGAACAACAAGAGACAGCAGAGATCGCTCTTGCCCAGCGCCTCCTGGATCTTCTGCTCCCTTTCCCGCCGCAGCTTCTCGAAGTCCACGCGCTGTTCGTAATCCACGCCCATGGTGCCCTTGGTGCCGTACTTCATCTCTCCTCCACAGATCTTGCCGTCGAACCACGCAGCTAGGCCGAAGTCAGATTACCGCAACATATACGCATAAACAACACGGATATTGCCAGATATGGCGCAATACTATACGAATATTGCCATCGTTTAGACGGATCGTATCCGGTAGGCCTTGGGCGACAGACCGGTCATGCTCTTGAACATCCTGCCGAAGTGGGTGATGGTGTTGAAGCCCGTCTCCTCGGCGATGCGCGTGACGTTCAGGTTCGTCTCCCGCAACAGCCTCTTGGCCATGTTGATCCTGGTGGTATTCAGATACTCACTGAAGGAGAACCCGGTGACGTTCCGGAAGTTGCGGCTCAGGTAGTACTCGCTGATTCCGAACTTGCGAGCCACGTCCGTTAGTGTGATCGGTTGCTTGTATGCGGTGTTGATGTGGCCGGCGATCTTGGAGATCTTCATATGCAGGTAGTTCGGATAGTCGACCCGGGAGTCTTCCGTTGCGGCGAGGCTGATCCTCTTGACCTTGATCACCAGCTGCACCAGCAGGGCATGGCAGTAGTGCTCGAACTCCGGGTCCTTGGTGTTGAACTCTCCGAACATTTGCAGGCACAGGTCTCGAATCGCTTCCGCCTGGTCGGCATTCAGCTTCAGCGCCCGGGTTTTGTAGTAGCAGGAGTAGAAGAAGCTGGCGTCTTCGGTATCCATGTGCGTCTGGATGAAGTCTTTGGAGAAACGGATCATGATGGCCCGGTACTTGGTCTTGTCGGCAGTCACGTTCTGATGAATCACGTTGGCCGGGATGCACAGGATGCTGCCCCCGGTGAGGCGATAGGTGCGCTCCTCCACGAAGTAGTCCAGCTCGCCGTCGAGCACGAAGATGATCTCGTAGGCGCTGTGGGTATGCTTGGGCAGGTGCAAGCTCAGGTAGCGGATGTCGAATACGAGGTTTCTCAGGTCGTCCATGAGCTTCCCTTGGGTACGGCCCATTCATACCACGGCGCGCGATTCCTGTCAATAAGAACAACAAATGTCGAATATGCTGGGAAAAAGGCAATATCTGTGTTGTTATTAGTAAAATGTTGCCCTACCATGGCCCTGTTCGGCGGCAGCGAAGCCGCCGCAAGGAGGTCTGGCCGGGATAGACGAAGGAAGCGAGATTCGTGCGTTCGGGCAAACCAACAGAGGCAGTACCGGAGGGGTGCTGCACCAAGGAGGTGAATTGTGAGAACGGGAAGAACGAGACTGGGATGGCTGATTCTGGCGGTGCTGCTGTGCGCCTCCATGCCGCTCGCTGCGGGTGCAAAGAAGGAAGCGCCAGCCGAGCAGATCACCGTCGGGTTCAATGCCATGAACGTCAGCATGACCTGGATGGTCTTCGCCAAGGAGGCCATGGAAGAAGCCGCCAAGGAGCTCGGCGTCAGGCTGATCATCCTGGACGCGGAAAACGACGTGTCGAAGCAGGCCGCCAACATGGAGGACCTGGTCGCCCTCGGGGTCGATGCCATCATCACGGACCCCATCGACGTCAGTTCCCTGACTCCGGCCATCAACAAGGCCGCCGAAGCGGACGTCCCCACCGCGACCTTTGACCGTGCGGCCATCGGTGCGAACTACGCCTTCTACGTCGGGTGCGATGACGTGGAAGGGGGGAGGCTCGTGGCGGATTTCATCGCGGAAAAGCTCGGCGGCAGGGGAAAGATCATTCACATCACCGGGAGCCCCGGCTCCTCGCCCGCTCGCGACCGGGAGAAGGGATTCAAAGAGAGGCTGGCGAAGTATCCCGGGCTGACCATCGCCTTCGAGCAGACGGGGGAGTTCTACCGGGAGAAGGGAATCCAGGTCATGGAGGATGCAATCACCGCCGTCCCGGACTTCGCCGCGGTCTTCTCTCAGAATGACGACATGATGATGGGGGCCATCCAGGCCATCGAGGCCGCCGGGATCGACCCCAAGTCCAAGATCATCGTGGGCTTCGATGCGGTGCCGGACGGACTCCGGGCCGTGCGGGACGGACGGGCCGACGCCACGGTCCAGTACCCCGTGGGCCAGGCGGCCGAGGTGTTGAGACGGGTCGTCAACTATCTCCAGGGTAACCCGCCCGCTCAGAAAGACTACGAAATGCCGCCCTGGGTGATCACCAAGGACAATCTCAGCTCCGGGGACTTCTATCGGCTGATCGCCAACGAGTAGCCTCCGGCGTTTCGGCATACTCGACTGCCACTCATGGAAAGCCACCTCTTCTCGGAAGGGGTGGCTTTTGATTTGGAGGGGGCGGCCTCACAGCAGGAGCGGCGCGCAAGGGTTCGCCCCGTGGTCGACACCTTCGATGCACGGATTGTATGATCCGGAGTACGTGAAGGAGGAACACGCATGAACGTACTGGCCATCGGTGCCCATCCGGACGACGTCGAGATCTTCTGTGGCGGCACCCTGCTCAAGTACCGGCGCCAGGGCCACCGGGTCTTCATCGTTCTGACCACAAGCGGCAACATCGGCTCCAACGCCATCGAGGGCAGGGAGAAGATAGCCGCCACGCGCGAGCAGGAGCAGCTGGAGGCGGCGCGGTCCTACGACGCTCAGGTGCGCTTCCTGCGCTACGACGACGAAGGCCTGATCGACACCCAGGAGGTGCGCCGCCAGCTCATCGACGCGATCCGCTGGGCCGACCCCGAGGTGATCTTCACGCACAGCCCTGAGGACCGGAGCACCGATCACAACACCACCGCCCAGATCGTGAGCCGGGTCCTCCTGTCCCTGCCCGGCAAGAACGTCCCGGCCGACGAGCCTCCGATCCAGAAGTTTCCGACCCTGTTCCACTGGGACACGGCGGCGGGGGTCCATTTTCTTCCGGAGCTCTACGTCGACATCTCCGACACCTTCGAGGACAAGATCAAGGCCCTGGAATGCCACCGAAGCCAGTTCGCCTGGATGGACACCTTTCAGATCCACACCCTGAGCGACCACTGCCGGATCCTGGCGGAGTTCCGGGGGCTGCAGGCGGACGTCCGCTACGCCGAAGGCTTCCGTGCTTTCCGCATCCACGGGTACATGCCGGACTTCCGCCGGCTTCCAAGCTGAGCAGCCCCCCCGGCATGCTCCGGACCGCCGGCCTGAGCAGGTTCGACACGTGAGGACCATAGACGCCCTCCTGGCAGCGCTGCAGCGCGCCGGGCTGCCCGCGGTGGTCCTCCAGGCTCCCGGCGGGGCGCGGGCGGTTGTGGCCCCGGGGCTGGGTGCCAAGGTCCTGGGCGCCGGGGTCGACGAAGAGAACGCCTTCTGGGTGCCGGACGAGCTCGCAGCCGGGCAGTGGTGCGTAGGCGGTCAGCGCAGCTGGCTGGCCCCGGAGCTCGGCCCCCGGGGTTTCTTCGGTCGGGACGAGAGCTCGTGGGCGGTCGATCCGGAGCTCGATCCGGGAGCCTATCGCCCCTTCGTTCCGGTCCGGCCGAAGCACCCACCGCCCGGCAATCCCTGTGCATTCGAGGCCGAGATGATCCTAACGCGTGCAGACGGCACGGTCATCCGGGTTGCCATGACCCGGGAGATCTTCCTGCAGCAGAACCGCGCAGCGGGAGGGCCGCCGGCGCTCCGGCTCCGGGTGCGCCACACCCTGGTCAATCGGGACGAGCGGATCCTGGAACAGGAAGCGGGATTGTGGGGCATCCTGCAGGTTCCCATCGAGACGGAAGGCACCATCCTGGTGCCGCTTCGCTCCGGGCCGGACCCCCGGCTGTACTTCGGGGAGCTGCCGTCCGGGTGGCTGCGCCGGAGCGTCCTCGGGACGAGGAGGCTGCTCTACCTGAGGGCCCGGGCGGGACAGCGCTACAAGCTCGGGGTCCCCGCCGTCTCGAGCTGCGGGGTGCTGGCCTTTGTGCGGCCCTCGGGGGTCGGCCCCCTCTGGACCCTGGTGGTCCAGCGTTCCACCGCTGAGACAACCGGGACCTACCTGGACAGGCCCCCCGGAGAGCCCGACGGCCCCGGGGACGCGCTGCAGTGCTACAACCACTCCGACCCGAACCTGGCCTTTTCCGAGCTGGAGTGTCACGCTCCCGCCCGCCGCCTTGCGCCCGGAGGTCGCCAGAGCGCCTCGGTGGACTACCTGATCCTCAAGGGACCCCGGGGCGAGATGCTGGCTGCGGCGGGAAGGGAAACCGGCTGTACCGTGGACTCCCGGATGCTCTTCGGCTGACCCGGCGCTGCCCGGGGGGGGGGCAAAACGCCGCAGCCCGCCCTACCGTGCTCTACCCCGCCCTACCCCTTCAGCCCCGTCATGGTGATGCCCTGGACGAAGGACTTGGACATGAACAGGTACAGGACCAGCAGGGGCAGGCAGGCGATCACGCTCACGGCCAGCTGCTCCGGGTAGGGAGTATTGTAGCCCCCCTTGAACAGGGCGATCCCCTGGGGAAGCACCCGCATGTTGGGGCTGGAGATCAGGATCAGCGGCCAGAGCAGCATGTTCCAGACCCACTGGGCGTGGAAGATCACCAGGGCCAGCAGGGCCGTCTTGGCCATGGGAACACCGATGCGCAGGAAGATCATCGGCTCGCTCGCCCCGTCGATGCGCGCCGACTCGACGAAGTCGTCCGGCAAGGCGTAGAAGAACTGCCGCATCAGGAACACCCCGAAGGCAGTCAGGCTCATGGGGATGATCAGCCCGGCGTAGGAGTTCGACATCCCGAGGCGCCGGACCAGGATGAACAGGGGCACCACGATGGCCTCGAAGGAGATCATGATGGTGGCCAGGACGATCATGAACAGCACCCCATTGCCCTTGAAGCGGTACTTAGCAAAGCCGTACCCGGCGGTGGCCGAGAAGAACAGGCACAGCAGCACCGCCGCCGTGGTCACGATGAAGCTGTTCAGGATGTACCGGGGGAAGTTGAAATCCGGGAACTTGGTGAAGACGTTCACGTAGCTCATCCAGTTCCATTCCGGCGGCAGGAAGCGGACCGGGATGGCCAGCACGTCCTTGTTCAGCTTGACGGAGGAGATCACCATCCAGAAGAAGGGAAACACGAACAGCAGGCCCAGGACGATGACGATCGCGTAGAGGATGTAGCGCTGAACCTGTTCCCGGGTTCGATACGACGCCATGAGCCTATCCCCCTATCGTGCCCGATCGGAACAGGCGCAGCTGGATCACCGAGAAGACCAGCAGGGTCATGAAGAAAAGTACGGAGATGGCGGCAGAGTAGCCGAACCTGCCGAAGTCGAAGGCCTGCCGGTAGATCAGCAGGGCCAGGATCTCGGTGGAGCGGCTCGGCCCACCCTTGGTGATCACGTACTGGATCGAGAACTGCCCGAAGGTGAAGATCACCGAGGAGACCACCGCCAGGACGATCGTGTTCTTCAGGCTCGGGATCGTGATGTAGAACAGCTGGCCCCAGAAGCCCGCACCGTCGATCCGGGCCGCCTCGTAGAAACTCGAGGGGATGTCCAGAATCCCGGCGATGTAGATGACCATGTAGTAGCCCACGACCTTCCACACGTAGGTAATGATCATGGCGTACGGCGCCGCCCGGGTGTCGGTGAGCCAGGCCGGGCTGGAGCCGAACAGGCTGCGCACCGTGACCGAGATGAGCCCCGTGGACTGGTACATGAACTCCCAAACCACCCCCACCGCCACGATGGAGAGCACGACGGGCAGGAAAATCAGGGATTGCCAGAGGTTCTTCCCCTTGATCAGACGGCTTCCGAACATCAGGGCGAAGGTGAAGGCCAGCACGTTGATGGCCGCCACGCTGAGCCCGCTGAAGTGCAGGGTCCGGACGTAGGAGTTGATGGCCCGGGCATCGCTCACCATCTTCACGAAGTTGTTGACGCCGACGAAGAGCTTCGGGCCCAGGAGGTTCCACTCGAAAAAGGACAGCTGGAAGGCACTCACGATGGGATAGATCAGGAAGACCGAGAAGAACACCAGGGTCGGCAGGATGAAGAGATAGCCCCACCGCTGCAGTCGGCTGATCGAGTAGCTGCCTCGCTGCAAGCGAACGATCCCCTGGAAGAGCAGCGTCCCCGGCTCGCGCCGGGGACGCCTCATGAGTTCTGCGCTACTGGAGAGCCGACCGGATGTCGCTCTGCAGACCCTTGACCGATTCCTCTACGGACACTCCCTCGTAGATCACCCGGGAGACCGCCGCCCACACCCCGTCCTCGACCTGCTTGGCCTTGGTGGAGGACATCCACACCGCGGTCTTGGCCAGCTCGCCCTTGAAGACCTCGTTGTAGTACGGGATCGAGTCCACGGCCAGCTTGGGATCCAGGCCCTGGGAGCCGTCCGACAGCTTCACTCGGGGCTGGTGGTAGCCGTGCTTGATGAACTCGTTGGGCTGGCTGGCCAGGGTGTCGAGCCACTGCCAGGTCAGCAGGGGGTCCTTGGCCAGGCGGGACACGTACACACAGTAGCCGTAGCCCGGTCCGCCGATGTCCTTGCCATCCGGGAAGCGGGGATACGCGAAGGGCTCCACGTCCTTGCGCGGAACGGAGTAGGTGTCCAGCACCCCCCAGTACCAGCTGCCGCCGGTCAGGAACATGGCGCTCTTGCCGTTGCCGAACCCTTCCCGGTCGTTGTCCGCCAGGGCGGGATCCCAGATCTTGTGCTTGACCACGAAGTCGGTGTAGGTCCGGAGGCCCCGGGCCAGGACGTCCGCCTTGTCCATGCTGGCCAGGAAGCCCTTCTCGTTGCCCCAGTCGAGGCCCAGCTGCTCCATGATCGGGATCATGAGCAGGTAGTTGAAGATCCCTTCCTTGGAGTTGCACATGAAGCCGTTGCGGACCGTGATCCCGCCTTCACGCTTGACCAGCTTCTGCCCCACCTGGGCGAACTGGTCCCAGGTCTTGGGCTTGTCCGTGGCGGGGTTCAGGCCCGCCTCCCGCATGAAGGCGATGTTGATCCAGGCCACGTAGTTGGACAGCTCGAAGGGGATGCCGTAGTACTGGCCGTCCCAGACGCCGCCGCAGGTCTCGATGGCCCCGGGGGTCCACATGTCCACGACCTGCTGGACCGAGGCCTTGCCGAAGCCCTTGGGATCGATCGGGACCATCTGCCCCGCACCGAGGAACTCGGCGGACTCGCCGTTGTTCAGGGCGAAGCTGTCGATCTCGCCGTTGGCCGCCAGGGCGACACGAATCTTGTCGTCCCGCTCGCCGTCGGGAAGCAGCAGGAGCTGGATCTCGACGTTCGGGTTCGCCGCCTCGAACTTGGCCTTGGCCGCATTGTTGATGGGGTCGTACAGGGTCTCGGTCCAGTGGAAGTGGACGATGGTCTTCTTCGCCGCTTCCTTCTGACCGCCTCCCCAGGCGAACGACGCCAGCAGGGCCAGCACCACGACTACGAGCAGAAGCTTCTTCATACTCGCTCCTCCTTTGGTATTTTTCCGGAATCGAGCCTGAATGCCCATACGGGCCAGGCATACGGATTCCAATTAACGGCCTATGCTAAACCGAAAGCTGCCTGTTGTCAAGGAAAAAGGCGCATTCCCGCTGCCGTGCTCCTGTTTTCGACAGAACATCCCGGCGGCGGAGGCCGAAATCGGCCCACGCCGAACCCAATTATCCTCTTTCAACCCTCCCGACAGCCCCCCGGCGGCGCCTATCGGCTCACTGGAGCCCCTTATCGCGCAGCGCCTGTCGGGCCAGCTCCACGTACATGGCCACCGTGTCCTCGAAGACCTTCAGCCCCTTCTCCATGGTCGCATCCCGGGGATCGGTCTGCACGACCCGCCCGGGGCTGGGGTTGTCGCTGAACCCGGGCCCGTCGACGATCGAAAAGTCCGGGTAGCGGATCGGAACCGTCCGGGGCGGCAGGGTTTCCAGGTCCACCAGCTGCCGTCCCCCGAAAAGCTCCTGCTGGTAGTACATCATCAGGGAGGTTTCGAACAGGTCGGCGTGACCGGCCAGGTTCTTCTCCGAGACGTCCAGGGTGAAGGCCAGCTTCCAGACCACCAGCGCCTCGGTGGTGTGGCTGTAGTGCCGGGCCAGGCGCTCCAGGCTCTCGAGCTGGTTCCAGGCGCCATGGCCGTTCACCAGCACGATCACCCGGTAGCCGGTTCCTATCAGCATCTCCACCGCCTGGGACACCACCAGGGCGAAAATCTCCTCCCGGTAGTAGTGGCTCTTCCAGGTGGCCGCGGGGAAGTCCATGCCCACGATCCAGTCGCCCTTGGCGAAGCCCAGGCTCTCCAGCATCCAGTCAGGACGCTCCCGCTCGGTGCCCCAGTACAGGGTCGGGTGCACCACCCCCATGCCCAGGCGCCGGCAGGCCTCCAGGGCACACGCGGTGGCGTTGATGGGGTCCATGCCCACCGGCAGGTGCGGCCCGTGGTACTCCAGCGGCCCGATGGGCACGAACACCAGGGGGCAGTGCTCCCGTTCGGCGCTCAGCTGCCCCGGCCGCAGGCGCTCCATGCGGACTTCGCGGCTGCTCTCGGCGTTCCTGGCCATGGGCATCAGCCCTTCACCCGGGCCCAGGTGCGCTTCCTGTGGCTCTCGAGCACCGCCGCCAGGATCTTCATCTCCTCCAGGCCGGTCTCGAAGGTGGGACGCGGGAGGGGTCCTCCGGCGCCTGCGGACCCGCCCTCGCCGTCCCCGCCTCCGCCCTCCCGGCCTCCCGCGGCCACTGCCTCGTAGTAGTCCAGGAACAGGTTGTAGACCGCGTCGTGGTACCCCAGGGGGTGCCCAGCGGGAAGGTTGGCGTATCGGGCCGTGCTGGGGTCCTGAAGGGTCGCGTTCTCGATCAAGACCTCGTTGGGCCTGTCCCGGTAGCCGATCCACAGCTGGGTGGCATCCTTGTGGTTCCAGGCGTAGGAGCACTGGCTGCCGTAGATCTGGAACTCCGTGTCGGACTTGCGCCCGTTGCAGGTCTGGCTGGTGGTGAAGGATCCGGGGGCCCCGTTGCTCAGCCTGAAGAGCACCGCTGAGTAGTCCTCCAGCTCGACCTCGACCTCCTCGCTTTCCACCTCTCCGACCTTCTCGAAGGCCAGGACCTGCCGCTTGGGGCGCTTGCGGGTGGGCAGGAGCGATGCCAGGTCCCCGATCACCTCCCGCACCTCGAGGCCGGTGGTGAACTGGACCAGGTCGAACCAGTGACTGCCCAGGTCGGCGGTGATGTTGGACTCCCCGCTCTCGGAGCGCAGCAGGCGCCAGGACCAGTCGGTCTCCTTGGACAGCCAGTCCTGGAAGTAGCTCCCGGAGACCATGCGCACCGCTCCGGCGTCGCCGCGGCGGACCCGGGCGGCCATCTCCTGGACCACGGGATAGTAGCGGTAGCAGAAGTCGATGCCGGTGACGGCCTTCTTCCTGGCGGCCAGCTCGACCAGCTCCTCGGCCTCGGCGATGGTCATGGCCAGGGGCTTCTCTGAGAGCACGTGCTTGCCCTCGCTCAAGGCCTCCCTGGTGATGCCGAAGTGGTACTTGTTGGGCGTGCAGTTGTGCACCACGTCGATCTCCGGGTCGCCGACCACGTCCCGGTAGTCCGTGCCCGAGCGCTCGATGTTGTACGAAGCCGCCGCCCTGGCCGCCAGCTCGCCGTTGGCATCCACGACCGTCTTGACCCTGACGCCGCCGAGGCGCACGAGCGCCCCGAGGTGGATGGGCCCGATGTAGCCGGCCCCGATCAATCCGACCGTAATCATGGCGTTCCTCCTACAGGACCTGCTTGACCGCCGCGCGGAAGGTCTCGGCCTGGCGGTCCACCTCGTCGTCCGTGGAGGTCAGGTTGATCCCGAAGGCCGCGCCGAGGCCGCGATCCACCACGCCGACTGAGATGTTGATGGCCCGCTCGAGCAGCCGGTCGGTCTGGGGCAGCATGCCCCGGCTGTAACGTGCCTTCCCCTTGTACGCCGGGTGCTTGAGGGGGTTGTTCTTCGGGTTGATCGTGTTCATGTTCAGGATGTTTTCCATGTTGTTGTACACGTGCCAGCCGGAGTGGGCCACGGTCAGGGTGCCGAGCTTCTCCGCCACGGCGTCGGCGCTCTTCTTGTCCGGCAGGAACACGGTAAGGATGGTGCCGCACTCCCCCTCGGGGTCGTTCAGCCGCCGGAAGGAAACACCGGGGAGGTCCTCGATCTGTCCCTTGAAGCGGGCTTTCAGGGCCCGCAGGCGCGCGATGATCGCATCGAGCTTGCGCAGCTGGGCCAGGAGCACGGCCGCGGTGAGCTCGATCATCCGGAAGTTCTGCCCGATCACCGAGCGGTTGCCCACCTCCACCCCGGTGCGCAGGGGCAGGTGCCCCTGGTCGTGGTAGGCGAAGGCCCGCTTGTACAGCTCCTCGTCGTCGGTCACGACCATTCCGCCATCCCCCGCGTTGATGGTCTTGAAGATGTTGAAAGAGTAGGTGCCGATGAGACCGATGGTGCCGAGACGCCTTCCCTTGTACGACCCGCCGAAGGCCTGGGCCGAGTCCTCGATGAGCAGTAGCTTGTGCCTGTCCGCGATGGCCTTCAGGGCATCCAGGTCGCAGGGATTCCCGATCATGTGGACGGCGAGAATGGCCCGGGTGTGCTTCGTGATCCTGCGCTCCACGTCCGCCGGGTCCAGGGTCAGGCTCTCGTCCACCTCCGCCAGCACCGGCACGGCGTTGCAGAAGATCACCGAGGACATGGAAGCGATGAAGGTGTAGCCGGGCACGATGACCTCGTCCCCGGGGCCGATCCCGGCAGCGGACATGGCCGTGATCAGTGCGGCGGTTCCGGACGCCAGGGCCAGCGCGTACCGGGCGCCGAACTTGGCGGCCACCTCCTCCTCGAGGGACTTGACGCGGTGCTTGAAGGCGGGATCCTTCTCGTCGCCGTAGCGGAACAGGTAGCGGGCGCGAATCAGCTCCACGATTTCCTGTTCCTCTTCTTTTCCCATCCAGTAATAGCCGGGTCCGGGCATGAGCTCCTCCCTGTGCGAATGCAGTGCTGCAATTGTAGCGGCTCTCGTGCCGGTCGTCAAGGCAACTAAAAGCTACATTTGGCATATTTGCCGCCAATACCCTTGCAGTCGAACGCACTTCAGTATAAACTTTGCCTAACTCGTGATCGGAGCGGGCAGCTCCAGAAGGATTACTGAAAAATCAGTGGATACCAGGGGAATACCGCCCGTCGGCGGCATGGCCAGGAGCGAAGCAAGGGCCCTCCGGGCGATCTTCTTCCAGGAGGACCCCACCCGGCGCTCGATCGCCGAAGACACCCGGCTGAGCCTGGTCAAGGTGTCGGCGGTCCTCAACGACCTGGAAGGCAGGGGGATCGTCCTCAAGGAGGGCAAGACCCGGACTTCGGGGGGGCGCCCCTCCCACATCTATGCCCTGCGAAGTGACCTGGGCTACACCCTCGGACTCAACATCCGCCTCGACCAGGTCCGGGTCGTTGCCATGGACTGCGCCAAGGGGCTGCTGTTCCGCAGCTCCTCCCCGCTCTCACTGTCCCCGGACCCCGCCACCCACCAGGAGGGGATCGTGACACAGGTCTGCGCCACGATCGACCACGCCATGGAGGCCATGGGCGGACCCGAGCGGCTTCTTGGGATCGGCCTCGCACTGCCCGGAATGGTCGACACCCGGCGGGGGGTGTGGCTCCTCGGGCTGCAGCTCACCGGCATCACCCATATCGACATCGCCGATTTCCTGGCCCGGCGCTACGGAGTGCCTGTGATGGTCGAGGATGTGGCGCGCTCCCTGGCCTTCCGGCAGATGCTCCTGGGCGAAGGCCGCACCCTGCGCAACTTCGTCCTGCTCTACCTGGGCCTCGGCATGGGCACCGGGGTCGTGGTGGAGCGCAAACTCTACCGGGGCTCTCACGGCCTGGCCGGCGAGATCGGGCACATCGAGCACCCACAGAACAACTACCGCTGCAGCTGCGGGAACGTCGGCTGCCTGGAGACCGTGGTCTCCCCCGCCGGGATCTTGAGGGTGTTTCGGGATCGCCTGGCGGATGGGGTTCGATCGCAGCTGCAGAGCCACGTCGCCCCCGGGGCGGAGCCCCTGAGCCTCGATGCCATACGGGCTGCCGCGGCGGCTGGCGACCGGCTGGCGCTGTCCACTCTGGCGGAGATCGGCGGCTTTCTCGGGGACGCCTGTGCCATGCTGATCAAGCTCTTCAATCCCCAGGCGCTGATCCTCAGCGGCGACGTCACGGTGTTCGCCGAGTTCTTGCGGGACCCCGTCGAGAGGGTCATCGTCCGGCACGTCCTGCCGGAGATGCTCACGGACTACCGAACCCACTTCGCCGTCTACGGCCCGGAGGACGAGGCTCACGGGGCGGCCCTGCTGGGCGTCGCCCACCTGTTCGACCGGCTCGTCAGCGGAGTGAGGCGAGAGCAAGGGTAGTCCGGAAGGCTTGAGCGGCCGACCAACAACTGCGGAGGTATCGATGGAAGCACTCTCCAGAGCACTCGAGGCGTTCTTCAGCTTCAAGGCCTACGTCATGCTCCCGATCATCATCTTCGTCCTGGGGCTGATCATCCGGATGAAGGTGGTGGACGCGCTGCTCTCGGCCCTGAAGGTGGCCGTGGGTTTCGCCGGGATCTTCATCATCTTCGGCTTCTTCGTCGGAGCGATCGGGCCGGCCGTGGAAGCCATCGTCGCCCGGGGAGGTCTGGACTACCCCGTGCTGGACGTGGGCTGGCCGCCGCTGGCCGCGATCACCTGGGCCTCCTCGATCGCGCCGCTCTCGATCCCGCTGGTAATCGTGCTGAACCTGATCATGCTGGCCACGGGGGCCACCAAGACGATCAACATCGACGTCTGGAACTACTGGCACTTCGCCCTGGTCGGAGCCCTCCTGCAGCAGACCACGGGAAGTCTCGCCCTCGGCCTTGCCGCCACCGCGGTGATCGCGGTGTTCGCCATCAAGATGGCCGACTGGAGCGCTCCCCTGGTGGAGCGGGTGGCGGGGCTCAAGGGCATCTGCATCACCACCCTTTCGGCCAACGGCCTGTACCCGGTGGGCGCGGTCGGCAACGCCGTTTTCGACCGGATCCCCCTGCTGCGACGGGTGCGCTGGAACCCGGAAGAGCGCAAACAGGGGGTAAGCATCCTCAGCGAGCCGATGATCATCGGTGTGATCATCGGGTTGTTTCTGGGTCTGCTCGCGCGATACTCCGTGCGCTCGCTCCTGGAGCTGTGCATCCACATCGCCGCGGTGATGTTCCTCCTGCCCCACTGCGGAACCCTGATCGGCAAGGGCATGGAGCCGGTGAGCCTCCAGCTCAAGAAGGGGATCCAGAAGATCTTCCCGAAGAAGAAGGACCTGTACATCGGCATGGACGGCGGCGTGCTCATGGGCTCCAGCTCCGTGATCGTCACGGGCCTGGTCCTCATGCCCATAGCGATCGGGTTGGCCTTCGTGGTGCCGGGCAACAAGACCATCCCACTGGGGGACCTGGCCAACCTGATCCCGGTCATGTCGGTGATCGTCCTGTCGGTGCGGGGAAACGTGTTTCGGGCGGTCCTGATGGGGATCCCGATCGTGATCGGCTACCTTCTCATCGCCACCAACCTGGCACCCCTGTTCACACGCCTGTCCGCCCGGGTGGGCGTGATGGCCGAAGGAGGCTACCAGGGTCTGATCACCGCCTTCACCGACGGCGGCAACCCCATCCGCTTCTGGTTCTACCACATGTTCCGCGGCGACTGGGTTGCCCTGGTGATCGTCGTACCGGCGGCGGTGCTCATGTACCTGACCTGGAGAATCTACCGGCGCTGGACCGCCTGAGC
>Ga0068714_10002267_pt1 | contig 25240 bp, 20 predicted proteins | sample MTBNYHSulfiMetaG_FD_62988 | JGI IMG/M metagenome (GOLD analysis project Ga0068714, IMG submission 62988) | Enrichment culture microbial communities from rom New York Harbor, USA that are MTBE-degrading - MTBE-NYH (New York Harbor Sulfidogenic)... | ecosystem: Environmental > Aquatic > Marine >... | reverse complement strand
GATAATTTTTAACAGTCTTTTTTCACCTCATTTTAGAATTTGTCATAGGTTTTATTCGCAGAGTGTAACCTCTTTTCTACCATTTGTTCCCCTATAAAAAGAATATCCTTAGAAGAACTTATAGACATAGAGCCGTCGACGCCAGCACCAGCAGAACGACACCAACAACCAGACCTTTCCGTAATACTTTGTATTTTTCCCCTAATCAATATAGTTAGTCCATTACAGTTCTCCTATAAATACGTTTTATATCCCCCAGTGAGGTCTATCTATGGAGGCATTAAAACATCAGAAGTGGAGTGGAGAGGAATTAAAACAATTTCGAGATAAAGAACGTTTTATCGTTGTAGTTTCCTACAGTGTCGTATGCTCTGATCCGGAAATCTTGGCCTATTGGTGGGGGGTGTCGTTTCCAGACATACTGGTACGGAGGGGTTTGATCCGTATATTTCAAGTCTCCATCGTAGTAGAACTCCACGCGGTCGATGTCAGCATCAACTTGCGTGACGTCTGCGATGATGGTGATTCGCCCAATGACGATTGCAGGGTAAGTTGGAAGGTTGCAGACTTTTATGTTGAAGATATAGAGAGCGTTGACTGGTTTGATGATGGTGATTTTTGGGAGCGGATAACCAATCTCCACTGCTGCGGTATCACTGCTGTGATTCCCGGTGCTGTCCGTCACGGTCAGGACCGCGGTGTAATTCCCGCGATGAGCATACGTATGCATTGGGTTCTGGTCGTCACTGGTGTTCCCATCTCCGAACTCCCAATGGTAGCTGGTGTAGGGTGGGATGCCGCCGAATGCTTCACCAGTGAATTGCAAAGGTTCGGTCATGGCGCCATGGTAGGGGCCGTATGCCTCGGCACGTAACGGTCCCAGGCCGAACGCATGAAGATACCCGTAAGGCAGAACACCATAGTCCTCCGAGCCGACATACACCCGGTCATCAGGACCGATACAGGGAGAGGAATGGATCTGCGCGATCGTCAGCTGCTTCCGCCACTTCTCGGTCCCATCCGGGTTCACCGCCACAAGCGAACCCCCCGCGCTCACATAGATCGTGCCATCAGCAGACACCGCCGGGACGGTTCCATAGATATCACCTTGGACGTCTAAACTCCATCGCAATGTTCCGTTTGGATGATATGCTCGAAGGATTTCTGTCCCAACGTAAATGGTTCCGTCATCAGCAAGGGCGACGCCAGCTCCAGCCACGCTTCCTCCTGTCGATGCTTGCCATTTTACTGTACCATTTGGGTAGAATGCATAGAGATATCTATCAAATGATGGTACATATATAGTGCCATCTTCTGCGATGCTTGGATTTCCTTTTATCCAATCACCTGTTCTGTATCGCCAACGGAGACTACCGTTTTGATATAATGCGTAGAGGTATCCATCGCCAGACCCGATGTAGATGGTCCCATCATCTCCAATTGCTGGCGCTGAATTAATAAAATACCCTGTAACATAATGCCATTTTTCTGTTCCATTTGCATTCACAGCATAAATATTATTATTATCACATCCAAAATAAATCGTTCCATCATCGCCAATCGCGGGAGAAGATTTCAATAAATTCCACGGGGTAAAAGACCATTTTTTCGTTCCATTTGGATATAATGCATGTAAGTATCCGCCCCAAGTTTCAAAATAAATCGTCCCATCATCAGCAATGGCTGGTGTACACCAAATAATATCATCTGTCACATATTTCCATTTCCGTGTGCCATTCGGATACAACGCATACAACGAATGGTCGCCGCCCATCGTTCCAAAATAGATAATACCATTATTATCGATGACCGCTGAGCTTTCTACCGCACCAGCCACATCACCGCGTACACGCCAGATTTCCGCTCCAAGGTTGTTTGCGGTGCTGTATTGGCTTCGTCCAGTATGTTTCACGTCATGGCTTAGCATCGGCCACGCAGAATCCATCGGACCACTCACAGGACTCGGTTCTGCATCATCATATGACTCCACAGTACCGCAGAATCTACTAATCTCCTCACGTGTCGTTTCATCAGTGGGATGCACCGACCAATCAGTCATATACTGATAGAAGTCCTCATTGACTATGAACTCATCAATCACTTCATTTGATTCCCCTTGGATGAACGGTACAATCGACACCAACAAAAACAGAAATAGCATGCCAACCGCGATTCCTTTCCGAATCAAATTGTTTTTTCCCCTATAAAATTAACAACCCGGGGATATTTAAACCTATGGAAGCACCTTCACCCTACTGTTAAACAAAACAGAGTTTTTTTCCCCGTAAATAAAGCCGAGAGGAGGAGGGTAATAATATTCTACTAAGTAAAGGTAGATCGAAGGCTACATCGGCTTCTTTAGGGCTCTAACGGCGTATAAAAGTAAAACCGTAGGGGGTTTTTATTATCTTAGCGGTATACCTACGAATTCCCCGAAACCTTGTTTTTCGAAAAAAATATTTATGCTATCTACTGAAAGATGGTATAAAAAAAGGAGAGGGGATTTGAATGTCTAATTGCCGGTTAAATTTAGAGGGGAAAAATAATTACTGCTGTAACACCCACGTTTTTTATTGGTTTTCCTTAGGCATCATTTCGACAATTTCAGATAGAGTATTGTTTACCATTAAGTAACTTTTATTCTCATTTGAAGGGCATTACCAATATAAAAAAAAAGCACGACATCATCCTCCGAATAAATTCTGATTCCGTTGAAACCCGATATTCCTCGACCTGTGTCACCTTCTAATATAAGGAGATTTCTGAATCCAAGGACTTTATAATAGGGGAGTACTCCCTCGAAGTCACCCGAAATGTTCTTATTTCCAAGCAACCCAAAAGTATGAATCCAACCATTACTGTAACCACGCCAATAGAAAATATCCGAACCAAACACCATCAGTCTCTTATCTAAATAATTCCATAATCGAGTACCGATTTTTTCTATTGTCAATACTATTAAGCCAAATAATATACAAGGAATATTAAATAAATGAGTTTTTTCTTTTAATAGAAGAAATACCAAATAAGGAAATAATCCCATTCCATAAAAAATATACCAAATAATACCAAGAAACTCAAGAACACCTATCTCTTTTCCTCTTCCTGCAATCAAACATAATAAATTATTATAAATATCTGAAGAAATTGATTTTTCCCGTATGATGTTATCGACTATTTTGGGATATTTTCCTATAACAAATTTCTGAGCCTTCTCAACACTCATCCCCCGTGGCAACAACCCATATTTGTCCAACTCCACCACCGCTTCTTTAAAGATTGGAATTGCTTCCTCCCTGGTTGATGTCTGGTTCAACCGTGCTCTGAACTCCACCAGATACTCTTCCAGGTCTTGGTATTGTTCTCTGGTGAGTTTTATCGTGGTATCCTCGTATCCTTTGATGCCACAGGCTTGCGAAGTGACTTTGACAAAGTCATTATCCGATGCTGTGACGATACCATGGTTGATGCTGGGTGCGACTGCTACACCGAGGAAGAGCAGGATAACGCTTACTGCAAGGATTTTCTTCATATCTTTCATTTCACCCCTGGGAGGTCATAGGGTTCTTTTGCGGGATTCTTATCAATATAAATCTTTGGAAGGTGAAGATAAAGAGGCCAATCTATCCAGACATATGGATTCCATTTATCTAGATGTAAAGTAAAAAGGTAGATTAAGAGTTGACCAAAAATAATTTTTGGAAAAAATCTTGGTATGCCCCAATAATTATTATCAACATACATGTTTTGAAGTATGTAATCACTAAACACAATATTTCTCTGTTGGTTTCGATAAATATTATTCTGTGTTATCTTCATATTATTCATAGAAGAAGTACTGATGCCGATGGCATTTTCTTTTATATTATTTAGAGAGATTGATACATTATTTGACCTTTCAGCATATATCCCTACTCCATTCTGTCTAATATCATTATGAGAGATAATCGTGTTATCTGCCTTACATAAGTGAATCCCACTACCCCACCGATTATCCATTTCACAATTGTTGATAATATTAAAATCAATCAAATTATTTGAACTACGATAAAGATGTAAACCGGTAAAACAATTTTTTATAAGATTGTGATAGATTGTATTTTTCGTAGAATCCTTATGAGTAAGACCAGGCCATATATAGATACCATACCAGTAATCATCAATTATATTATCTGTAATATTGCTTTCATTTCCTTTAACCCATATTCCATGCCAACCTGATAGTTTTTGAACAGTAAAACCACTAAAAAAAACATTATCTGCACTAACTACTATAGAACTATGCTCATAATCAACCATTCCAATTCCAAAAATAATCGTAGTATTTTTATCTTCACCAATCACTCGGATACTCTTATCAATTACAATGCTTTCGTTATAAGGAGAACTTTCATCAAATACGAAAACTATATCCCCATCAGATGAAACATTAATGGCGTCCTGAATCTTCGTGTAATTCCCTGGTCCACTCCCACCGACATACAACCAGTTACCTCTTGATGTTGAGAATTGATTTCCTGTAGTCTGTGCAGTTGCTGGAATGATACTGGTTCCAACGAACAAGAGAATGATTCCAACCGCCAACCATGTCCGTTTCATTATTTTCAACTAACCAAGAGGACAAAAGGACCTATCTCATACCCAGACCTTGAATACGTCATGTTCTCAACCACAACAGTGAGGTCAATGTGGTTTATCGGATGGAAATCTAAGAGCATACAACCTCCCGAACCTATTTCAAAGCCAGGTGGTATAGAGAAGGGACCATATGCATTGCCTATGACTTCACCAAATAATGTAGTTGTTTTGTCATACATAGCGCCTGTGATAGTTGTATCACCGGTATTTTTGACTATCATATGCCAACCCAAGCCAAATTTCCCTTCATATTTACGAAAAAACCCTGCTCCTATGTATACTTCATAGTTCTCAGCGGATGAAAGAGAAATGGGGGGCATTGTCTTAGGCAAAGAAGATTGAGTTATTGCTACAGCAGAAACGCTTGAACCCAGAACAAGAAGAACCACAGCACAGATACTTACCCCCATCAATGGGCGTTTATCCATAATCTTTCCTACCCCTATGAAAATAAAGATGCCCTCGGTATTTAAATCTTTGTCAGGTTAAAAATTATGCAGGGGAAGGGATTTGAACGCCTAATTACCAGTACGTTAATGATTGACAGACGATGATTTACTCCTGTTTAACCCTTTTTTCCCATTATATCATATCTTTTATTCTGCTTAATCAACAGGTATCCAACGATACGTTCTCCAACCAATGTAACCAAAGAATGTTTCCTCGCAATAATTGTTCTCATAGTTCGACTCTGCGATTAAATTATTTGGATTGATTGTACATTTGAATTTCATATAACCTGGAAATGCGAGAATATAATGAGACGTTAATGTTTCGTGAACTGTACGTCCTGGTTCAAGACCGTTATGAATGGCATAACCATGTGTCACTACATTCATTATCTCTCTGATTGGGGTTTTATTAAATAATAATTTTTCTACAACGACTTGAAACTGTATAATATCCTCTTCACGAACAAATCCATTACCAATATTGCTAAAATTACATCGGATATATTCCTGTTCCCATGGAGGACCACGCCCTCCACCAGGACTTACATAGACATAAATTTCTTCAATGGTGAGGTCTGGTAATTCTTCATTTGCTAATACAGGTAGACACGCACTGGATAAAAACAGCATAATGATACCAACAATTAGACTCCTTTTCAGGGTCTTCCCCACAGGTTTTTCCATATCTTTCCTGCCCCATCGTATTTTATAAGATCGTTCTCCTTTATAAAAATATCTGAGAAGCAGTGACACGGTTTCAAGGATGGTTCCAGTCCTTCCTCTTCACTTTTTTAATGTCTCTTGTCTCGATTTCTTCTTGTTTCTCTTTTATCTATAGGTTTTAATTGTGAGAATGTGAATGGTCACTGCAAAAGCTATAATTACCAATAGGATCTGAATCCAAGAGATAAAAACAACAAAAAAAATTGAAAAAAGGATAGTGAGCCATAATAAAAAAACAGTCGATATTTTAATTTTCGCAGGTATCCCCTTTCCAGCTCTGTAGTTCTTTATATAAGATCCAAACCATTTATTATTCATCAGCCACTCATAAAATCTTTTTGAACTCCGAGCATAACAAGCAGCAGCAAGTAATAGAAAAGGAGTAGTAGGCAAGATAGGTAAAAAAATTCCAATTATCCCAAGTCCTAAAAAAATGGTTCCTGCACTGGCTAATATCGATGTTACTATTCGATTTGATATTTTTTTTCTATGTTTTGAATGTTTCTCCATTTTTTCATTCATAAATACATGTGCATTTTAAAAAATAAGTAGGGACAGTGGAGTAGAAACCAAATCGGATGGCTCTGGTTTTGTTTGAGCAGGTATATAGGCAAAAACGTTTCTATCATCATAAAGACATAGTATCTACGTCTAAAGCCAATATCGCTGTCTTGCATCTTCATTCTAACAAATTTATTCGTTCCTCTTTTGCGCGATGAAAAACTCATAGCCGAAATAATCGGAGTATGTATCATATATCTTGATTTCTTTTTCACACTCGTCAAATACTTGTAACGCAGTGGTGTTGTCATGATATTTTTTCTTTAATCTGTTTATCTGTGTTTTCATAGGGGAATAGAACTCGTCAGTCCATGATGATGTTGGTAATGTAAAATGACCAAGTAACTCGAACCCTTCGTTTTGGATCAGAGAGATATTGCTGTTGATGTCCTTTATATCAGGATATTCCTCGTCCCAGAATTCCTTTAACGATACTGGGATAGTTGACTTAAGGTACACAGCTTCTGTGACACCGAGATATCCATTCTTTTTTAGCAGTTGATGGCATCGTTTCAATCCATTCTGAAATCCCATGAAATACAACGCTCCTTCCGACCAGATAATATCAAAGGTTTCATCGGCAAAGTCCATCTCAAGCATGGATTGATTTTTTGGGATGACCCGTGCACCGAGTTCTTCTTTGGTTGCATTTTGCTTTAAAATATCTAAAAACGGTTGATAAGTATCCAAGGCGATGATTGTTCCTTTGGTATTTCTTGCTAGTTCAAGGGTCTGTACACCATGTCCGCATCCGATGTCCAGGAGAAGGGGTTCAGACGGCAAGTTTTTCAGATACCTAAATGCTTTTCGGGTGGAGTTATTATCACCAGGTCCGCCACGCGGAAGACTGCAAAACAGTTCATAGAAATAGTCCATTCCTTCCATACTATCACCTGTTTCGTTATGGAATGGAGAAATCAACCCTGGGTATATATTGATTATCAAAAGAAACGAGGGACGATTATATAGGAAAAGGTTTGACAGAAAATTTTAAAAAAATGGAGAGAGCATCCCAATAATTTGTAGATAAACTCAAAAATAACAGTCTTAAGAAACAATCAAGGGTTTTATACATAATCCGTGTTTCCTGTATAGTATCCTTTTAGAAACTATCAACTATAAATATCTTCGCATCTATTAGATACTAGCTATAAAAATTATACAAAATGATTGTGATGTCAAAACGAAAGATCATAAAAATCAACGAAGACACATGCAACGGCTGCGGCGCATGCATCCCAAACTGCCCTGAAGGAGCCATCCAAGTCATCGATGGAAAAGCCCGCCTCATCAGCGATATCTTCTGTGATGGCCTCGGCGCTTGCATCGGACATTGCCCACAAAACGCAATAACCACCGAAGAACGAACCGCAGCGCCCTACGACGAAAGAAAAGTCATGGAAAACATCATCAAAGCAGGTGACAACACCATCCTTGCCCATCTCAACCATCTCAGAGACCATGGAGAAAAAACATACCTCAGACAAGCACTCGACGTATTAAAAGAAAAAAACATCAGTGTGCCATTCAAAGAAGAACACACAACACCACCCCGCACCTGCGGATGCCCTGGGGCAACCCCGATGGATTTCTCCAAAGAAAAAAAAGAAAAACAAACAGAACCAGGACGACGATTATCACATCTTGGTCACTGGCCAGTCCAACTGCACCTGATCCCCCCATATGCCTCCTTCATACAAGCTAGCGATGTCCTGCTTGCAGCGGATTGCGTCGCGTATGCGCTGGGGGATTTCCATACAAATCATTTGAAGGGAAGAAGCCTTGCAATCGCCTGCCCAAAACTTGATTCGAATCTGGAATCTTACCTTCAAAAACTCACCGCCTTCATCGATTGTGCACACATCACCTCCCTTACCGTGATGACCATGCAAGTACCCTGCTGCAGAGGACTGCTTGCCCTTGCACAACAAGCAGCATCCCACGCATCAAGAAAAATACCGATTAGATCAATCGTCGTCGGAACCAACGGTACAATAATCAAAGAAGAGACCCTATCATAAACAAGCTTAACGCATCATTGACTGCCGAAGTCTCTTGATACGATCACGTAATGCGATTGCTTTTTCAAAATCAAGCTCGTCAGCGGCTTTTCTCATCTCCATCTCAAGATTGACCAGAACCACAGGCAGCTCCGTTCGTGGGATATGTTTCGTATCCGTAATTTCCACGACCTTTTCCTTGATTGGTTTGATAATGGTTGTTGGGGTAATCCCATGTTCTGAATTATACTGGAGTTGAACCGTCCGTCTCCGATTAGTTTCTGCAAGTGCCCTCTGAATAGAATCGGTCAGCACATCAGCGTATAACACCACTTTGGAGTTGACGTTCCGGGCAGCACGGCCGATAATCTGAATCAAACTGCGTTCATCGCGTAAGAATCCTTCCTTATCCGCATCAAGAATCCCAATGAACCCAACCTCAGGGATATCAATCCCCTCTCGCAGAAGGTTGATTCCGACCAACACATCGAACTTCCCAAGACGAAGCTCCCGGATGATCTCCGAGCGTTCAAGGGTGTCGATCTCCGAATGTAAGTACCGTGTCTGTATCCCTTTCTCCGCGAGATACTCCGACATCTCCTCAGCAAGCTTTTTAGTCAACGTATTCACAAGCACACGATCACCACGCTTCACCGTGGTGTGAATCTCACCAATCAAATCCTGGATTTGACCCTGGATCTTTCGTACCTCGACAGGCGGATCAACCAGACCAGTGGGTCGAATGATCTGTTCTACCACCTGCTGTGATTTCCCAAGCTCATAGGCACCTGGTGTCGCAGACACAAACACCACGGTATGCATATACTGCTCGAATTCCTGAAATGTCAACGGACGGTTGTCCATCGCACTAGGGAGACGAAACCCGTACTCGATCAGGTTTTTCTTCCGGGAGAACTCCCCATGATGCATCCCATGGATCTGTGGGATTGTACGATGGCTCTCATCGATAAACATCAGAAAATCAAGGGGAAAATAATCAAGCAGACAGTACGGTTTCTCTCCAGGTCTTCGTCCATCAAGATGCCGTGAGTAATTCTCAATGCCTTTACAAAATCCTGTCTCCTGGATCATCTCAAGATCATACAACGTCCGTTGTTTCAATCGATGCGCCTCCAACACAGGGAGCTGCGGAAGCCGCTCGTCCAACTCCCTTTTGATGGACTCAATCGCACGTCTCTGACTGCTTTCCGGTATCACGAAATGCTTTGCTGGATACACAAACAGATAGCGTAACACCTCAACGGTTTCACCGGTATTCTTATCAAGCTCTCGGATAGACTCAATCGTATCCCCGAACATCTCTATCCGATAGATGTTCTGATAGTACCCCAGGACAAGGTCGATGGTATCACCTTTGACACGGAAACGACCAGGCATTAGTTCGGTATCGTTCCGCTCGTATTGGACGTCAAGCAATCGATGTAAAAGCGCGTTTCTAGGAAGATGCTGCCCTTTTCTTATTTCAAAACCAAGCTGCTGATAATCAATCGGATTGCCGACATTGTAGATGCAGGATACCGAGGCAACGATGATGACGTCTCTGCGAGATGACAACGAAGCGGTCGCAGCAAGTCGCATCTGTTCAATCTTCGGATTGATATCTGCATCCTTCTCGATGTAGAGGTCCTTCTGAGGAAGGTACGATTCTGGTTGATAGTAATCATAGTACGAAACGAAGTATTCGACCCTGTTGTCAGGGAAAAACTCCTTAAACTCGCTATAAAGCTGAGCAGCAAGTGTCTTGTTATGGGCAATCACAATTGCAGGGCGCTGGACCTGCTGAATCACCTGCGCCATTGAAAACGTCTTCCCGGATCCCGTGACCCCAAGCAAGGTCTGTGCAGAGTAATTTTTCGTGATTCCATCAACCAGTTGTGTAATGGCATCAGGTTGCGACCCCTTTGGAGTAAAGGTTGTTTGTAGGTTAAACTTGGTCATGCTCTCAATTCTTTTTTCCTTAGCAGTCGATTATACGCGATCGCGAAACGATGCGCCTCATCTCTGATCTCCCTGATAAACAGCAAGGCTTTTTCTTTTTTATCTAGATGAAGTGGCTTTGGGAGGCCGGGCAGATAGATTTCTTCAAATTTTTTTGAGATGGAAAGGAGAGGGATGTTCAGGCCGATCTTCCTCAGTTCACAGACCGCAGCGTTCAGCTGCCCGATTCCCCCATCGATGATTATTAGCTGGGGTACTGCCGCATGGTCCTGTTGTAACCGTGTGTAACGTCGTCGTACCACCTCAGCGATTGCAGAAACATCATCAATACCTTCCACCGTTCGTATTCGAAATCTCCGGTAATTTGTTTTATCTGGTTTGCCATTGCGGAACTGGACCATGGAACCGACCATACAGCTGCCGGACAAATGGGAGATATCGAAGCATTCGATGACCGTGGGTTGTTCCTGGAGATGTAACGTTCTTTGCAGCGCCTCAACTTTTACTACATCTCCAAAGAACGTGCTTTCGATGTTCTTTATCACGAGATCAAGGAGCTGTTTTTTTGTTCCTTTTTTTGGTACGATGACACGGACTTTTTTCTTGCGTTTCTGCGAAAGGAACACCCCGACAGACTCAGAAAGCCTCTGAGGGACAATCAGGTCTTTTGGGATTGGGTTCTCTGAATAATACTGCACGATAAACTCCTCTAAAAAATCAGGTGTCCATCCGAAGACAAACTCGTTTTTCGTCGAGAGGGTCCCTTTATAGATGTTAAAGAGCATAAGGTAGACGTTCCCATGCTTGACAACGTAGTTGATGATGTCTTCATCAAAAGTCCGCTGTCGCTGCATCTTCTGACGTTCCTGAAGATGTTGTAATGCTGTCAGTTGATCTCGAAGGAGTAACGCGTTTTCAAAATCGTAACGCTGTGATTTTATCGTCATCTCTTGTTTTAGTTTTTTTAGCAGTTCAGGTGTTCTCCCTAAGAGAATTAGACGCACACTTCGTATTTTCTTGGCGTATTCCTCTTCTGAGATTTTCCCGATGCATGGAGCATCGCACAGCTTGAGATGGAACCGAAGACAGGGTTTTTTGGGGAGTTTTTTACAGGTGCGCAATACAAATGTTCTATTCAGGAACTGCACGACATGGTCTCGTTCCAAGGCGGAGACGAACGGACCGAAAAACGTTCCATCTGCTTGTTTTTGCCGTGCGATACGTAGCCGGGGGAACTGTTCGTCGGTGAGGTGGATGTAGGCATAGGTTTTTGCATCCTTCAGGTTAATATTGTATTTCGGTTGATGTCTTTTTATAAGCGTGTTTTCCAAAATCAGTGCTTCAACCTCTGTATCCGTCACAATAAATGAGATAGAGACGCTGCTTCTGATGAGATTGTCGGTTTTAGGGTCGATGTGCTTTTTTTGAAAATAACTTTTTATCCTTTTTCGTAGATTTTTTGCCTTTCCGACATAGATGATGTTCTTCGTGGCATCATGGAAGAGATAGCATCCAGGGTTTGTTGGGAATGTGGCTACGTCAAACATACGTTCTTCTCACGAAGCAACGATCGAAGGATTTGACCGGTGTAACTGTGTTTAACGCATGCGACTTCTTCAGGGGTCCCCGCAGCGATGATTTCCCCGCCGAGATCACCACCTTCTGGGCCAAGGTCGATGATATGATCTGCACATTTAATCACTTCCATATTGTGTTCGATGACGACGATGGTATTGCCCATTGTCACCAAATCATTAAGGACGTCGATGAGTTTCTTGACGTCATGAAAATGCAGACCGGTCGTCGGCTCATCGAGGAGATAAAGCGTCCGTCCAGTGCTTTTCTTGGAAAGCTCTCGTGTCAGTTTGATTCGCTGCGCCTCCCCACCAGAGAGAGTCGTGGAGCTCTGACCAAGCGTTATGTAAGGTAAACCAACCTGTGAGAGCGTCTCTAGTTTTTTGCGGATCGAGGGGATGTTTTCAAAGAGAGCTAAGGCTTCCTCGACGCTCATCGCAAGCACATCAGCAATGGTTTTTCCCTTATAGTGCACCTCCAGTGTTTCCTTGTTATACCGTTTTCCTTTGCATTCCTCACATTCGATGTAGATATCTGGGAGGAAGTTCATCTCTATCTTGATAAGACCATCCCCATGACAGGTTTCACATCGGCCGCCTTGTACGTTAAAAGAGAACCGCCCTGCATTGTACCCCCTGAGTTTGGCCTCCGGGGTCATGGCGAAAATCCTGCGGATCTCATCAAAGACTTTCGTATAGGTCGCTGGATTGCTCCGCGGTGTCCTACCGATGGGGCTTTGATCGATGACGATTACCTTATCTATCTCAGAATCACCTTCGATGGCATCATGCTTGCCTGGAAGGTCTCGGGAGTCATGGAGCCGACGCATCAAACCTTTATAAATAATCTCATAGACGAGCGTTGATTTCCCGCTTCCGGAAACCCCGGTAATAACAGTAAAAACGCCAAGCGGGATGCGAACGTCGATGTTTTTGAGATTATTCTCGCGACATCCTTTGACGCGGATGTAGCTATGGGAATGACGTCTGACCGCAGGAGTTTCAATGGATAGCTTACCGGAGAGATACTGCCCGGTGAGGGAACGAGGATGCTGCTCTATCTGGGTTGGCGTCCCCTGCGCGATTATTTTACCGCCATGAATCCCAGCGCCAGGTCCCATGTCAATGACATAATCAGCATGTCGGATGGTTTCCTCATCATGTTCGACGACAATAAGCGTATTTCCCAGATCTCGTAACCGTTGCAGCGTCTGGATAAGCTTCTTATTGTCCCGTTGATGCAGCCCAACAGAGGGTTCATCAAGGATGTAGAGCACGCCCATGAGGTTTGCCCCAATCTGGGTCGCAAGCCGTATCCGTTGTGACTCGCCACCGGAAAGCGTACCGGCATTTCGGGATAACGTCAGATAGTTCAGTCCGACGTTATCTAAGAATTTTAATCGCGCTTTAATCTCCTTTAAGATTAAATGGGCGATCTCCTCCTGTTTTTTCGTCAATTTTATTGTGTCGAAGAAGCGAAGAGACTGTGAAATCGACATATCGGTGATGTCAATGATTGATTTCTGGGAGAGCTTCACGCAGAGTATTTTTTGTTTTAAGCGTCTTCCGTTACAGACCGGACAAGGAGAGATGCGCATGAACCGCTCCATATCTTCTCTACGATACTCCGACTCAGTTTGTTTATAGAGACGTTCAGACTGGGGGATAAGGCCTTCCCAGGACCCAATATGGGAATAGTGCGCATCACCATTTTTCATGGAGAAGTTAAACCGTATTGGTTCAGACGATCCAAACATGATTGCTTTATACTGCCGGTCGGTGAGGTCTTTTATCGGGGTGAATATGTCAAACCCGTAATGTTTTGCAACAGCCCCAAGATAATTGTTCCGCCAGCCATCCCGAATCGTTCTATACAGGGCAATCGCGCCGTCAGCGATACTAAGTTCTTTATTCGGGATGATGAGGTCCGGGTCAAAATCCATCCGTATGCCCAGTCCATGGCAGGCTTCACACGCACCAAAAGGGCTGTTAAACGAAAACATACGTGGTTGAAGCTCTTCAAAGACCATGCCACATAGCGGACATGCCATTGTCGACGAGTAGATATGTTCCTTGCCTGATTTATCCAAAACAATCAGCAATCCGTCTGATTTCTGTAAGGCCTGTTCACAGGCTTCTGTGAGGCGAGTGGTATCCGTTGTTTCGACCCGGTCAATAACGATTTCGATATCGTGTTTCTTATACCGCGCAAGGGTGATCTTCTCATCGGTTCTATAGATGGTTTTGTTTACCCGTACCCTGGTGTAGCCTTCTTTGTTAAGGTCTTTGAACAGCTGTTCATAGGTCCCCTTCCGCTGACGGATAACCGGTGAGAGAATGATGACCTGTCCTTGTATCTCTGCTGCGATTTTTGCTGATATGTTCTGAGGGGATTGAGACTCGATTTTGATATTATGGGTAGGACAGTAGGGGATACCGATACGTGCGAACAACAAACGGAGGTAGTCGAAAATTTCTGTGATGGTGCCGACGGTGCTACGAGGGTTTTTACTGGTTGTTTTCTGTTCGATAGAAATCGCAGGGGATAATCCTTCGATGCTATCGACATCTGGTTTATTCATCAGACCTAGGAACTGGCGTGCGTATGCGGAGAGCGATTCGACATAGCGTCGTTGGCCTTCGGCATAAAGGGTATCAAATGCAAGTGTTGATTTCCCTGAGCCAGAGATGCCGGTGATGACGATGAAGGTATCTCTGGGAAGTTCTACGTTGATGTTTTTAAGGTTGTGTTCTCGTGCCCCTTTAATGATGATGTTTTTAATTGGAAATCCCCCTTGAAAACAACTCTAATCTCTCGATTTTATTTCTTAGTACCTAATTCGGTCCATCTTCACTTGTAATTAGCCCTTTGACAAACACGAACCTCTATTCAAGGTTTTCTGAAGGGTCACTGAAAATAAAAAAAAGGCGTTGTCGTAAAATAGTAACCGCATCCTAAGTGAATTTTTTTTTCAATGCTTTGACGTCCAGCAGAGAGTTAATCGGTGCGACAAGACCGTAAAAAAAAAACAATAATAGGTATGGATGACGTGACCACTTGACAAAAAATCACCTACCTTTTTTTCGCGTTACAATGGTCAACTCGTTTTTTAATGGAAGACCCTCAGAGTATTCTCTCCTGGAAGCTAGTAAGAAAGGGTAGAAGAAAATCAGAATACAGCAGTGCTATTATTTTTCCCCAGGATCCTAAGAATGATCAAAAGGACTACTCCACCGGTAATCGCAACAATCCATCGGAGAAGTTTTAACAGAAGGATTGCCAACGTTATTAAAAATATCTGCGGGGATGGGTCATCCATAAATTTTTCTTTAAGTCCCTCAAGAGTTGTGATTTGATTTTCAATAAAATTCGGTGACATCGCGGCAGTGTGTGCTACTTTAGCTTCCTCAGCAGCAACTGTTGGTACCATCATCAAGAGAAAAACAGCCAACAGGCTACCTATAATTACAGTTTTTTTCATTTTATAAGACCTCCTAGGTTTGTTATCCACCTCTAGCATTTAAATGTTTTCTCTCCAATATAAGTGAAAGATTACGCAATAGAAACAATGGTTTTTAAGGATGAAACACAACCAAAAACTATAACCGAAAACTATTTTAGATAAGAACTGTAAAGACCCTTGGCAACAATTGTACAACAAGAGGTTTTAAAGAAAACAGACCAAACAACCATTGAGGAGCAACAAAAGATGAGAACCGTTGGCCAAATTTCAAGTCTACAAGTACCTAATCGGAACAAGATGATAGTGGGTTCCTTGGTTGTTACCATGTTTGTAAAAACTGTTGCCAATCATCTGCACAACACAAAACAAATGCGTTAGAACAAGTTCTACGGGGATCTGTAATGCCAGAATATGTTATCGATATCGATTCATTAACAAAAATCTACAAAACTGGAAAAACAGAGTTAAAAGCATTAGACAATGTGACACTAAAAATTAGGAAAAAAGATTTTATAGCGATCATGGGCCCCTCAGGATCAGGAAAAAGTACCCTTATGAATATCATCGGTTGTTTAGATCGACCCACCTCAGGAACTGTTATCATCGACGGAGAAAACATATCATCGGTCAATGATAATCAATTAGCAGTAATCAGAGGAAGGAAGATCGGGTTTATTTTTCAAAAATTCAACCTCATTCCCACCATGAATTCAGTAAAAAACATCGCATTACCAATGGTTTTTCTTGGTGATACAAAAGCAAACCGGGAGCAACGAGCAACTGACCTGCTCGATAAGGTAGGACTGGCAAACTGGGCGACCCATCGTCCTGCGGAACTATCAGGAGGTCAACAACAACGAATCGCAATCGCACGAGCACTCAGTAACAACCCGTCAATTATCCTTGCAGACGAACCGACTGGAAACCTTGATTCAAAAACCGGAGAACAAATCATGCAACTACTTGGTTCATTAAACAAAGAGGGGAAAACCATTTTGCTTGTGACACATGCAGTCGCCTTAAAACGCTATGCAAACCGGGTCGTCACCATGCTTGACGGAAAGCTCAGTGAGGAACGATGATACGAGATATCTTCGCCATGGCACTTGACGCAATGAGGTCGTATAGAATACGGACGTTGCTGACACTTATTGGTGTCATCATGGGTGTCGCCTCCGTTATCATGGTCACAACAGCCGGGAATTCTGTCAGTGGTTTTATTTCAGAACAATGGAACATCTTCAACCCAACTGGAATGGTCATTGGTACCGGAACGGGTGGGGCAGTCCCCCAGCTCTCTGTTCGATCGGCAGTCTTTACGACCAATGATGTAGAAAAAATCCAGCAATTGTCAGCGGTCAAAACAGTAGCTCCAATTGGTGTTGTACCCCTGAACAAGATACTAAAACGAGATGGGTTGCTTAAATGGGAGTCACAACCAGGGGAAGCGATGTATGCAAGTACCCCTTCGCTACTTGAAATCCTGAATTTGCAGCTCGCTGAAGGAACGATGTTTGAAGAGGGGAAAAACGAGGTGATTATTTCTCAAAATGTCGCAGAGACGTTCGGAGAGGATAAACGATTACAAGTTGGTGACACGATTTTTCTGCGACGGGTGGATGGTGTCACGTTAGAAGCGAAAATCGTCGGGATATTGGAACAAAGTTCAACGATGAGTATGTTTAATACGCTTTCAACACCTGGTATTATCTGCCCAACAAAACCGTACTATTCGACCTATTTTGGTTCAAATGTTGGAACGATTTTCAAACGTGTTATTGCCTATACGGTTCTGTTGGCAGAAGCAAAGGATACCAATCAAGTACAAGATGCACAAGAGCAAATTTTAAGATATCTGGATAGTGGAGGCTCTGATGCAAATCAATACAAGGATCAAAACACTGATTTCGTGGTAATCACCCAGCAGTATATCCTTGTACGCGTGGACCAAGTGATGAGCGTCATCCGCACATACATCACTGCCATCGCGCTCATATCACTCCTAATCGGAGGTGTCGGAATAGCAAATATCATGTATGCGACAGTCACAGAAAGAACCCGAGAGATAGGGACAATGATGGCGATTGGTGCAAAAAGGAGAGATATCTTACTGTTGTTTTTGTTTCAATCAACGGTGATTGGTTTGTTTGGTGGTTTTATCGGCTGTGTCTTTGGTGCGAGCGGAAGCTGGTTTGTCGTTGACCTGCTTAACACAAACATCCAGAACCTTGGTGGAGCATTCAGCACAGGTACTATTCAGCTGACGTATGCCTTAGAATGGTTCATTATTGCATTTATCATCGGAATACTCATCGGTATTGCTGCAGGACTCTGGCCTGCCAGGAAAGCAGCTAGTATGGATCCCGTGGTTGCGCTCCGATACGAATAAAAGGTTTTTACGGATCTGATGGAGCCTGTGTTTTCTCCATCGCCGTAATTTTTTCAAGCTCTTCTCTGATATGCCGCAACGCCTGCTCCTTATCAGGACCAAGACCGATTGCATCAGGGCTAATCTCGTTTTTCTTTAGCTGTCGTAACCACCGTTCTAACACTTGTTTCTGATTCATTGTTTCTCACCAACAACGACCCTGTATCACATTTGTCCTATATTAAATCATAGAAGAAAAATAAAGAAAAAAAGTTCAAATAGCGTAAAAACAATACGTATTTTGGAGGAGTACAGAATGACATACTTCTGGAAAAAAAATAGTTCTTTTTACCATTGGCATCTGCATTGTAAAGCGGTTCCGGTATATGTGAGAACCAATCCAGATTGGGAAATCAGCGAAGAACGCCCAACTGATAAGCAACGTTGTAAAGAATGCCGTGAAAAGGATATCGCAGAACGGATGAAAGAAAAACCCTAACGACCTCATACAAGACGATGTCCGATACGCCTCGGTGGTGTCTTACTTTGTACCATCCAACATGATACGTTTTAACTTCTTCTTCGTGTGATAATCATAGACGACGTCGATTTTTTCACCAGTGACCGGGTTTAATCCTGTCCAATACATACATGAAGAGAGAGTCATGGGTGTTGGAGTGAACACCTGGAATTGTTCAATATTTTCCAGGTGCTTTTTTTTTATAATGTCACGTAAGAACATCACGTCATTGAGGGTATCACCGGGATGCCCGATCATAAAATAGTACCGTAGTCCTTGCTTTTTCCGTGCATTTATCGCAGTATAATAGGCGAGGAACTCATCAAACCGCGAGTTGTCCTTCCCCATTAACCCAACAACCCTCTTTGAGAAATGCTCAGGAGCGATTTTAAGACAGCCGGAGATATGATGATGAGAAATTTCCTTGATATACTCTCTGCTTTCCAATGCGAGGTCGTATCTGATACCACTGCGGATAAAAATTTTTTTTATTCCATTGATCTGCCGAGCCTTTCTGAGCAACGCAATCAGCCGTGCATGGGTTTTATCTAACTGGGAACAGCTGATGCACGTTCCATTACAAGAAAGCGTGCTTGTGGATGGACGAGTACATGTCATCCCATACATATTCGAAGATGGACCGACAAAATCATCGATATATCCTTTAAAACCAGGATGTTTTGTCAACTGCTGAATCTCCGCAAGGATGCTTTCTTCAGATCGAGAAATTATCCTATTTCCCTGATGAAGTGACAGAGAACAAAAATTGCAGGCACCGACACATCCACGATGAATCACAACGGAAAACTTCCCCATTTTTAAAAGAGAGCGAGGGTGGAGCGTTCGCGAGAAATGTAAGGAATAGATCCAATCCAAATCTTTTGTTGTATAGTGCGGATATTTATACTGCACGACATAACTATTTGTATATTCCTGAGCGAGATTCTTGTCATTCGAAAACTTCATATGCATATCACAGAATTTCTGTGTATCCTTCACGACTTCTGTAAACGAGGGTAGACGCTCAAAAGATTCATCCAATTCTCTGCGTAACACGCACGTTCCTTGGATTCCATCTAGGTTTTTTCCTTGTTTCAATCGTTCAGCAATTTCAATGATTTGTTTCTCTCCATTGCCATACACAAGGAGGTTTGCACGGGAATCAAGGAGGATACTACGTCGCACTTTATTTTCCCAATAGTCATAATGGGCAAACCGTCGCAAGGATGCTTCAATACCTCCAATAACGATCACGCTTGTTTTAAAATGCTCTTTGATTTTATTGCAGTAGAAAATAACTGCACGATCCGGTATTTTCGTCGCATCACTATGTGTATCTTCGATTCGTTTCCGTTTCAACGGTGTGTAGTTGTGAACCATGCTATCGATTGAACCGGAGGTGACGCCAAAAAAAAGACGAGGGGCCCCTAACACCGTATAGTCTTGCTTTTTTTCGGGTTTCTCGATGACACCGACACGATATCTCTTCGCATCAAGGACCTTTGCAATCACACCCACCGGTGAGAGCGGGTGATCGTCATAATACTCCCCGCTAATAAGGATGATGTCGAAATCATTACCGGTTTTTGCAATCATGCTTCTGTCACTTATTGACTGCTGCTATATAAACGTTCAACAACACGAACACTGGAAAGATTCATTAATCCACGGTGATTTCCGATGCAGATGACAGACATACTTGTCACCAACGATGACGGGTATAAATCCGCAGGTTTTGTACCCCTCATCAAAGAGCTTTCAAAAAAATACTCCGTGACTGCAATAGCCCCAGACCAGGGACGAAGTTGGATCGGAAAAGCAATCACGACAAAAAAAAAGCTAAAGCTTAAAAAAATTACGTATGAGGGAGTCGATATGTTTCTGCTGGATGGAACTCCAGCGGATTGCATCCAGATAGGGTTATATGATGTTGTTGAGAAACGACCAAAAATTGTCCTTTCAGGCATCAACATCGGATTGAACATCGGAAGAGCACGAACCCTTAGTTCAGGAACAATAGGCGCGGCAATCGAAGGCTCCATCGATGGTGTGAGAGCAATCGCATCGTCTCTTTCAATACCAATCACAATGAAAGACAATAAAACTGATTTTTATCATCCTAAAAATTATTCTTTGTTCGAAAATGCAGCACAGATAACCACAAAGGTCACCTCCATAATTATCGATAAAGCATTCGAGGGGGTGGATCTTTTTTCCTTAAATATCCCGTTTGACGCTACCATTAACACACCACTTATGATAACAACACTTTTTAAGACACGGTATGGGAGACTTTTTCATAGAAATGGAAACACATTCATACATCAAACCCCACCAATAGAATTCAAAAATATGGAAAAATCCACAGATCTCGAAGCGTTACATGATAAAAAAATATCCCTTACACCGATGAACATATCCTTTGTCCCGTCTCATTCATTGAACGGTATCGACCAGACCTTTACACAAGAATGGTAATCATTTTTTGATGGATAAAGGAAGAATGCAACCCAGATAGCAAAAGAGGTATTGATACGCTGCTTTTAATCTATGCAATTAATCAATCATATTGGTAGACAAGGCAAATAACAGGTAATTGTGTTGCAACTGAAAAGTTAATGTATCTCTATGAGATGTTGAACGATGATGAAGTTCGATGTCATCCTCCTTCGGTATGGTGAGCTTTCACTGAAAAGTAATTACGTACGGAAGATTTTCGAAGCAAGACTTATACAAAATATAAAAAAAGCGTTTCTGAAGGAAAATATACCCCCTGATATTCGAACCGACCGAGGAAGAATCTATCTTCTCACACCAGAACTATCCAAAAGTATTTCGGTGTTACCGCAAATTTTTGGTATCGTATCATTCAGCCCAGCCATTGAAACAACCTCTGCTATGCAGGATATTTCAACACGTGCTCAAACACTCATGAAAAGTGTTCTTACCAAGCAAAAAAGTTTTGCGATCCGGGTAACACGGGTAGGAACACACCCCTATTCAAGTCAGGATGTGGCTGTCCACATAGGGAACGACATCGTTACTGCGACTCACGCACGCGTTAATTTAAGGAATCCTGATGTCGAGCTTTTTATCGAAATCAGAGAGAAGAAATCGTTTCTCTTCACAGAAAAAATAAAGGGAGCCGGTGGTCTTCCGATGGGAACCCAAGGAAGAATACTTGCACTTGTTGAGAATCCTTCATCCTTGTTAGCAGCATGGTATCTGATGCACAGGGGATGTAACGTGGTCTTGGTCTATACGGATACATCAAATGAAGGTTCTCTTGTTGCATTTCTGAGACGCTGGTACACAGACGCGGAAACCATTTTTTTGGATACAACACGGGAAGATATCTATCAACGATTGTCTGTCATCGCATCAGAAAAAAAATGCGATGCATTGGTTACCGGTCATTCGCTTGGAGATTCCACTAATCCTCTACCTATCCTACTGCAATGCAAAAAAAATAGCGTCATCCCGATATTAAGTCCACTTATAGCAATGACTAGAGAAGAGAGCACAGGTCAATGTAAAAAAAAGGGAATACTCGTATGAACATCGTTGTTTTTGGAGCAGGAGCCATTGGATCCCTGTTTGGTGCATTGTTATCAAAAAAAAACAAGGTTGTCTTAGTTGGACGAGCGCCACATGTGACGTGCATACAAAAAAATGGTTTAACCATAAAGGGAAAGACGCATCGATCTGTCAAGGTAGCAGCGGTGGAATCTGCAACCGATGTCCTCTTTATTGCGGATCTTATTATTTTGACCGTGAAATCATACGACACCGAAACCGCAAGCAAAGCAATACGTCCATGTATGTCTGATTCCACCATGGTTCTTTCTATACAAAATGGGTTGGGCAACATAGAAAAGATAGGAAACAGTATTCATAAAAGTCATATACTTGCTGGTGTTACTACGCAGGGTGCTATCTTTTCAAAACCCGGGGGAATCATACATACCGGAGAAGGAAATACCATCCTTGGGGAACTTCATGGTACTCAGTCGGCAAGACTTAAAAATCTTGTCGACCTCTTTAATGAGGCGGGGATAAAAACACAGGAAACCAGCGATATCGTTACAGAAATCTGGATAAAGACCATTATTAATTCAAGCATCAACCCGCTCACCGCGTTTTTACGATGTAAAAACGGTTATCTGTTAGAAAATCCACTCTTGGAAAAAATCATCGAGCGTGTATGTACAGAATCCACAAGGGTCGCAACTTCACAGGGGATATCGACATCCCCACTGGAAATGATAGAAAAAACAAAGGAAGTCATTCGGAACACTGCGAAGAACTATTCCTCAATGCTGCAAAGTATCCAACAGGGGAAAAAAACAGAGATTGATGCAATAAACGGGGCACTTATACGAATCGGTACAAACCAGAACATCGACACCACATTAAATAGAATTCTTACTGAGCTTATTCATCCATCATAGGTCATCTGAACAAGATCAATGAGAGCTATCGGAAAATTCAAAGACGCTGCCACGCTTCTGTTGTAGAAACAATTTTATTGCTGTAGAAAAGATACGGAAATTGTGATAGACGAACAACTGTCTGATAAGCTGTGAGAAGAAATATCGAGGACTAAAATAGAACCGTCGGTACGCTTCAGTGATTTTATTTCGGAACTCTTCGATGGTGAAGATTCCTAATCCATCTCGAGAGTTATTCATGACAAATAATTCATTTTCTTTGATAATTCCTTTTTTCACAGCGTCCTCCCATAGGGCGCTTCCCTTCATGTATTGGAAAGGATAGAAAAAAGCAAAATCTAAGTTCAGTTTCTTTGCAAAACATATGGTATCCTCAATGTGTTTCTCTGTTTCTATCGGAGCACCAACTATAAAGTTGCCTATGGTAAGAAAACCTGTTTTTTTACTAAGCGTAACTGCTGTTCGGATTTGATCAAGGGTGATTTTTTTGTTATAGTAATCAAGAACGTCTTGGTTCCCAGATTCGATACCAAACTCGATGGATTTCACTCCTGCTTTTTTCATCTTGTGAAACAACTGTTCATCCGCATCAGTGACCCGCACACCTGCAATCCATATCTCAAGATTAAGTTTTTTTTCAATGAGGGAATCCATAATGTGTTCGGCCCGTTTCTTCTCTGTAAGAAAATTATCATCAACGATGAAAACAGAGTCATACTCCTCTGCTATTTCCTCCAACTCTTGTATGACATTTTCAGTTGAACGGGAGCGATAGTGTCGAAAAATAGATTTGCTCACACAGAAACGACAATTGAACGGGCACCCACGTGTCGAAACCATGGAGGTTATCTTTCCTTTGGCAAAAAATGTTACCCCTGCTATTTGCCTTTTCCCATATGAATAGTGCTGTACCAGATGACGTGATGGAAAAGCGATTTGATCAAGATTCTCGATTTCGTATGCAGGAAGACCCGCCTTAACTTCGCCGTTCTCTCTGTAGTAGATTCCATGCACTTCAGCCAGTGTTTTTTTCTTATCAAGGACATCGAGAATTTCATTCATTGTTTCTTCACCATCTCCAACGACAGCTATATCAGCAGGTATTTCCTCCAGTACCTGTTGTCGTTGCAGGGTACAGTGTGGTCCGCCAATTATCACCATACGGTCAGGAGATGTCTTTTTGATATACGTCACAAGTTTTTTTGCTGAAGAGGCGATCTGAGTGGTAATTGTCACACAGACGATGTCAGTTTTTTCTAAGAGTTTTTGAAGCTTTTCTTCGCTAAAAGGTTCTGCTACAAAATCCACAAGCAAGACCGTCTGGTTTCTTTGTTCTAGTTGTTTTGCGATGTAGAGAAGACCGAGTGGGGGGAGATATGCTTCCATAGAGAATTCTTTGCGTAACAAGGAGTAATCCATCGGTGGATCGATTAATAGATATGATCGTTGATTCGGCATCGACCGCATATCCAATTTGATAGTAAATAAACCTTTCTTGGCATCATCTGACATAAAACAGCAATGATCCATCCAGTCAATACCAATAACTTTATATAAATTGTAATCTATATTAATACTAGTAAAATCCACGTTCATATCGGAGGCAAAATTGCATGTACATCAGACATAAACAGAAAATTCTATTAGGTGTCTCGCTACTTGTTATCGCTTGTTTGCTTATCTCTGGAACTTTTGTGTATTTTGAATATTATGCAACTAAGAAAATAACCCCTCTCGTAGAAACGACCATTGTGATAGATGACCGTATTAGTCCTTTGGAGAACCAAGGGCTCGTCCTGGAGGTGCTCAGAATCCGTCATCGTGGCCTACTAGAAAAATTACTGAGACGGGGCAATTCCTGGAAAACGAACCCTTCGTTTTATTTCATCTCGAACATGGATGGACTGGAGTATGCCAGTAAAGACGTCACCCAGCATGGCAGGACCGCTGAAATACTGTTTAACACATGGGACACCATGTTTCAGGAAAACAAAATCATGAAAGACGCTGAAGAGGAACAACAAACCTCGACGGTCACGTTGACCGTTGTCGAACGGGTGGCATCCGGTCTTCTTGGACGAAGAACCACTGATGTTGAAAAAGATGCATTCACCGTCACCTATGATTATCGGACGGGCCGATGGTCTGGTGATGATAATTTCAATGATTACGACGGGTACGGATATTATCTCGGGGACACTTTTGAGATCTGGTTTCACATCTATCAGATCGATTACGACGGTGATTTCATCCCCTATTGGACTGAAGTCAACATCCTTGGCACGGACCCGACCGTGGGCGACTCCAAACTCGATCCTGACGGTGATGGCATCCCGACCGCCTGGGAATGGAAATGGGGCTATGACCCCTTCACCTGGGATGACCATGAACGACTCGACCCTGACCTTGACGGTCTTTCCAACATCGAGGAATACCAGATGGAAAAATGGTTTGCCAACCCGTTCATCCAGAATATTTATTACGAAGTCGATATCATGGAGCGAGGTGGACTGTTTGACCCGCCACATTA
>Ga0068714_10002263_pt1 | contig 25258 bp, 28 predicted proteins | sample MTBNYHSulfiMetaG_FD_62988 | JGI IMG/M metagenome (GOLD analysis project Ga0068714, IMG submission 62988) | Enrichment culture microbial communities from rom New York Harbor, USA that are MTBE-degrading - MTBE-NYH (New York Harbor Sulfidogenic)... | ecosystem: Environmental > Aquatic > Marine >... | reverse complement strand
CATCGTCCACGCTCCTCCGGCCGGCTCCTGCGCCGGTCGGTTTCAAAGGATACGCGATCGGCCGGCGCCTTGAGGGTGCCTCTCGCCGTCGGCGGTCACGGCGCGCGCGCCGCGAGGTGTCGGTCGACCTCGCGACCGAGGATCTCCATCGGCATCGGCCCTTCCTCGAGCACCCACCGGTGGTAGTCGACGAGGCGGAACGTTTCGCCGAGGGCGCGCTCCGCCTTCTCGCGGAGAGCGACGAAGGAGAGATACCCCGCGTAGGACGCTGTGGCCGCCCCGGGGCTTTGCAGCAGGCGTGCGACGATGTCCTGAGCCTCCGAGAGATCCAATCCCACGGCCTCGACGAGGAGCGCGTGCGCCCGATCGAGACTCCATCCCATTGCGTGTATCCCCACATCGGCGAGCGCCGTCGCGGCCCTTCTCGCTTTGGAGTGGAAGAAGCCGAGAGCGTAGAGCGGGTCTTCCCCCTCGAACAGGCCAACGTCCCAAGCGAGCTGCTCGCCGTACAGCGCCCAGGCTTCCGTGTACGCCGCGAAGCCGCCCTGCGTGCGGAACGCCGGCAAGTGCGTCAGGAGCCGCTGCACGCTCTCCTGGACGTAGTGCCCGGGGAAAGCCTCGTGGTGCGTAACCGTCCATCGCAGGAAGTAGGGGACGCCGTCCCGGCCGGGGAGGATCTGGACCTGATTCGGCCTCCGCTGCGCTGCCGACCCCATGCGCAGGCTGGCGATCGACAGGATCCCCGGCACCGGCGTCACGATGACCGGATCGGTCGGATACAGGCCGAAGTGAGGTCTCAGGGCCTCTCCCGCCGCGTCGATGTGCTCCTGCATCACGTCCGACACGGCCCTTCCTTGGTCGACGGTCTTCTCAATCCCCAGTCGATCGACGGCTGCCCACCGTGCGGCCATCGAGTCCTCTTCGAGGCCCAGCACTGCGAACAGACTCCTGACCTGCGCGCCGTTTCTCGCCACCTCGTCCGAGAGGAGGGCGTAGAGGTCGGACGGCGAGAGCGACGTCGTGGTGTAATGGCGCAGCCACCGTTCATAGGGGACCTCCTCCAAGGACACCGTCCCCAAGAAGACCGAGCGGGCGAACGCCTGGTCCTCGAGATACCACGCGAATAGGTCGTAGGACAGACGGTCGGCGACGGATAAGGCCTCACGATCAAAGGTTCGAAGCTGATCGAGGCTTGCCTCGAAATCGGTGTGCCTGCGGTAGGCGGCGTCGAGGAACTGGGCGAACTCCGCGTCGCAGCCCGCCGCAAGGCGCGCCGCAATCCCGACCAGAGCCGCGATTGCGACGATCCAGATAACCCACCGCAGTGCTCGTTGCGCCATGGGCGGATGATACCGCGCCGGGCCGCCTCCTCGCCGGCGTGTTCTTTCGTCGGCCGCTGGTGTCCGGTATGCTCCGTGCGTGGAGCGATGGGCGGCATCCTGGGACGGGTTTGATTTGTACCTGCGCGGGCGCAGCGGTGAGGGGCGCTTCTCGGGCGTCGTCCGCGTTACGCGGGGAGGCGAAGAGCTATTCGCTGCGTCGTACGGATGGGCGAGCCGCGCCTGGAGGGTCCTGAACCAGCTTGGAACGCGGTTCGACACCGCGTCGCTGACCAAGCTGTTCACCGCCGTCGCAGTGCTGCAGCTGATCGATGCCGGTGAGCTGTCGTTCGATACGCCGGCGGTCCCGTACCTTGGGCTGACCGGGACGGCGATCTCCGAGCAAGCCACCGTGCTCCACTTGTTGACGCACTCGTCGGGGATCGGCGATGACGCCGAGGAGGAGGATGGCGAGGACTATGCCGACCTTCGGATCGCAAAGCCGAACTGCTCGGTCGTCGAGACGGCCGACTTCCTGCCCCAGTTCGCGCATTAGTGGGCGGACTTCGCGCCCGGAGAACGCTGTCGATACTGCAACTGCGGCTACGTACTGCTCGGGCTGATGATTGAGCGCGCGGCGGGGATGTCGTATCGCGACTACGTGTGTCGCCATGTCTTTGGACCCGCGGGCATGGACTGCTCGAGGTTCTTCCACATGGCGGACTGCACCCCGGACGTCGCGGAGGGATGCGATCCTGTCCGGGACGGCGGCGGCGCGATCACCGGCTGGAAAAGGAACATCTACGCTTTCCCCCCGATCGGCTCGCCGGACAGCGGCGCGCAGGTCACCGCGCCCGACCTCGACCGCTTCCTGCGCGCGATCCGTATTCGTGGCGGCAAACTGCTGACGCCCGCGACGGCGAGGCGATTCTTCACCCCCCAGATCCGCTACAAGAATCAGGATGGATGGGAGATGCGCTACGGCCTGGGGATGTGGTGCTACGTCGAACCGGACGGCCATGTCATCTGCTGCCAGAAGGAAGGGTACAACGCGGGCGTGAGCGCCGTGATGCGCTACTTCCCAGACTCGGACGTCCATCTCGTGATTCTCTCGAACATGGCTGAGGGCGCGTGGGAGCCCTCCTGGAGGGCGCACAAGGTGATCGTCACCGGGGAGCCGAGGGCGGGCCCTTCCGCAAGCTGATCCTTGGGCGCATCGAGAGGAGAAACGAGATAGCTTACTCACCGGTTCTCGCGTCGTTCGCCTCCGCGCCGGTCTGCAACGCGGTCTATGTGCGCTACGCGTACGCCATGCTGCGCTTCTTCATCTACGCTGGGTACTGCTGGCTGGGGCTTTCGGGGACGGCGGGATTCGTTGCCCCGGCGATGTTCACGTCCTGGTTCGTGCCGGCGACGCGCGGGGCGCTCCCGTCGATTCTGTGCCACGTCGCGCTCGTCCTTGCCGTCTGCCTCGCGGATCTGGCCCGCCTCGAACCGGCCCACGCCGAGTCGGAGGATCGAGCCGCGTCGGCAACGCGTTGCTGAAGGGACCTCTAGCGGTCGAGGACGAGTGGGTCCTTCCCCGCTTTGGCCCGGATCCAGCGGATCGATGCCGCCACGCCACGGCGCGTTGCCATCCAGCGTTGCAGGCGGAACTTGCCCGGGAAGTCGAGCAGCGTCACGGCAAGCACGATCGTCAGCAGCCCCTGTCCAGGCAACACGAGCAACAGAGCTCCGAGCGCGAGCAACGCCAGACCGATCGCGTTCTTCGCGATCGTCCCGCCGAGGCGCAGCAAGCGCCGGCCGGATGCGCAGGATGCAGCCCGTCGCGGTCGGACGAAGTAGTCGGCCGGCAGGCGAACGACGACGAGCGGGACGAGGAGAAACGCGCCAACAAGCGTCGCCGCGGAGGCGAGCAGGATCCACCACGTCGCGGTCTCGCCCAGTCCGATCCGTTCGAGCATGCGCCCACGATACGCAACGAACCGCCTCTCGCAAAGCCCGGCGGCCGGGTCAGCGGCCGGGAGGCTGGAGGAAGCCCCCGGGGATCCTCACCGCGAACAAGCAGGCGTCCGCTTCATCAACCATCGTCTCCACCAGATCGACCTGCGGCTTGCGGCCGAAGACGATCCCCCACTCCTGCACGTACCAGCCGGCGGAGCAGTGGCAGAAGGTGCGGGAGACCGGCCTCCCGTCGCGGATCGCCTCGCGGATGAGCGGGCAAAAGCAGGCTTGGTAGCGCTTCTCGAGCGGATCGGTCGCCTGGTCGTACGCCTCCTGGCGCGCCGGCCGCCGTTGGATCATGAGCAGCGGCTCGGGGCCCGACTCGTCGATCCAGTACTTGCCGCCGAGGAGCTTCTCCTCGCTGATCTTGCGGACGAGCGTGCGAAGGTCGTGTCCTGTCTCCTCCCACGCGGCGGCGAGCACATCGGCGCTCTGGACGATGTAGTGGTGGGCGCACGCGTTCAGGATGCAAGCCCGGTCGCGCTCGTCGGCGATCTCCGCGTCGAGCCGTGCGACCGCGGACTGGACCCACTCCGCCGCCCGTGCCCCGTCCATCGCCTCGGCGAGCCCCTTGGATCCGGCCATGACGCGGCCGGCGGCCTTCTTTCCCGCGCAGCGCGTGACGCCTTCGCGGAGCGCGTCGAGCCAGATCGGGAGGTGGTACGCGTACTGGACTTCGAGCACGACGCGTTCGTGGTCGGTGCCGACCGTCTCCAGCCCTTCGTGGTAGAGGAACCGCACCGGGTCGTCCCCGACGAGGATCGACCGGGCGCCGACGAACTCGCCAAACGGCTTGAAGGAGTCGGCGAGGTTCGTCCCCTCGGCCCCGCCGGCCAGCGCGCCGACGTGCCGGATCGAGAACACCGGCAGTGAGGGGAGCGTCTTGACGGCGAAGCCGGCCCGCTCGATCGGCTCGCCGATCGGGAACGCGAGCTCGTAGTCCGTCTTCCCGTCGCGGGGGAAGCCGAGGCGAAGCGCCATCGGCGCGCCGGACAGGACGTCGGCCACGTCCGGCAGCCGCCTCGCCAAGGCGGCGACGACTTCGCCTTGGTTCGCGAGTCGCTCGCGCACGGTGAGGACAAGAAGCGGTTCGGTCTGTCGTACCGGAAACTCAGTCGTCACAAGGGCCTCCTTGGCGTCCCGCCGGAGGCGGGCCGGCCGAGACGATGATGATACTGGCTCGTTGCCGCAGCGTCTCGCGCGCGGAGGGCTGAGAATCCGCCTTCGATGGAGTACGCTTCCCATCCAATGACTGGATCCCCGCGCGCGGCAAGCGGCTTCGTGAGCATCGACGGCGTTCGCCTGCAGACGGTCGATTGGGGCGGCGAGGGACCGCTGCTCGTCTTCCTCGCCGGATACGCGAACACCCCGTACTTCTTCGACTCGATGGCGGGAGCGTTCACGGATCGGTTCCGCGTCGTCGGTCTCTCGCGCCGGGCGCACGGGGAGTCGGACCAGCCCGAATCCGGCTACGACGTTCCGACGCTCGCGCGGGACATCGTGGGGTTCGTTGACGCATTGGGGCACGACTCGGCGTCGTTCGTGGGCCATTCGTTCGCTGGCCGCGAGATGTGCTGCCTCGCGAGCGAGCATCCGGGCCGCGTCGACAGGCTCGTGTTTCTCGACGCCCTGTACGACTACACGGAGGAGGAGCTGGAGATCCTCGGCCGGAATCCCCTGCCGCCTGCCGGTCCGCCCCCGGAGACGTTCGACTCGGTCGACGCCTACTGCGAGGACTTCGTGACCCGATACGCGAGCTACCGGCCGCTTCGGTCGCCGAGGTGGGACGCGCTGTGGGCCCTCAGCCTCGAACGGACGCCGGACGGTCGCTTCCGCGAGAAGATCCGGCCCGAAACAGCGCGGAAGCTGTCCGAGGGCCGCGGCGCGTTCCAGCCGGACTATGCTGCGATCCGTTGTCCGGTCCTCGCGTTCTTCGCGTTCCAGAACGAGCGGTGGTACCTGCCGGAGGACGCCCCGGACGTGCTGCGCGAGGCGATGGCGGCGTACCTCGGTCAGGTCAACGAGAACGTCAAGCGCCGGTGCATCGACCAGGTGCGGCGCGAGATGGCCGACGTTCGCGTTATCGAGCTCGACGATGCGAGCCACTACTGCTTCCTCGACCGCGAGCGTGAGGTGGTGGACTCGATGCGAGGCTTCTTTGACTGAGCGCGCTGCCGTCGCCCTTCTTGTCATCGTCAGCACGTTGACCCTCGCCGTGTCGGGAGGTGCGTTCTCCGTCGATCTCGCCGCCTCCGGCACGCTCGACGCGTGGATATCCGGCTGGGATCTCGTCGCGTCGATCGAGGGCGAGATCCGGCTGACGGGCGCGATCCTCGTGGACGGCCGCCTCGTCCGTCTCGAGGCCGAGGGGGATCTCTTCGGCTTCGGCGTGCGAGGGATCACGACGATCGCCAGCGAAGGCTGGCTTGGGTACACGGCGCAGGGCGCCACGGCCGACGGCGAGCCGATCGAGATCTGCGGCCTGCTCTACGGGAAACGAGAGACGCTCCTCCCGCTGCGGGCCGGGGACCTACTGGTCGGGGTCCATCGCGCCGCGATTCGCTTCCGCAACGAGACGCATCGCTTCTGTGGCGCGTTCTCAGGGACGGTCGACGGCGGCCTGGAGCCGGCGGAGACGTGGGGGACGATCCAGTTCAGCGGCACGGGCGTCGCGCGCCTGGACGACGATCCTGCCGCGGCGCAGACGATCCCGCTCGATCACCCCGCGCTGCCGATCGAGTTCCTCGAGTACGTCGCGCGGCTCGATCTCGGGCTCTAGTCCTCGCGCGGCGCGACCTGCCCTTCCGCGTTGGTCCGCACGAGGATCGCGTCGTAGGAACGGCCGTTGACGATCTGGATCAGCCCGGCGACGAGGAACCCGCCCTCGTCGAGGTCGACCAGCCCCTCCGCCGCATGGACGCGCGGTCCGGCGAGCAGCCGGCTCCAGAGCACGTTCCCGTCGCTGTCGACGCAGGTGAGCGGCATCCCGTTCCCGAGGCCGCCGATCAGGTAGGTGCCGTCGCGGAGCCGAAGCATCGCCTGGGCGTAGTCGTCGGACGTCGGGTTCCCGAAGACCGTTTCCCAGAGGAAATCGCCGTCCGCCGCGCAGCGCACGAGCCACGTGTCCACCTGCCGCCGCGCCCCCTCGGTCATCGAGAAGCCGGCGAGCAGGAACTCCCCGCCCTCGGCCGGCGCGACGCACGAGGCGAACTGCCATCCGGGCAGCTCGTATCTCTTCGACCACAAGACGCCCCCGCCCGCGTCGAGTTGGACGAGGCCGCCGTCCTCGTCGAACAGGACGCACAGGACGAGGTCCCCCTCGGCCGTCTCCAGCGCGTCGAGGGCGATCTCCTCATCCGCCGTGCCCTCGGCGTGCTCCCAGACGACGTCCCCGGCCGGATCGACGCGCACGGCGTACTGCCGTCGTGCTCCGTTCTCGAAGGTCGTGAACCCGTACAGCAACAGGTCTCCGTTGGCGAGAGCCAGCATACCGTACGGCCACTCGCGACCTGGGCCGCCGTACGTGCGGGACCACGTTTCGATGCCGCATGCATCGATCTTGAGGAGAAAGAAATCCCGATCCCCGGCGCCGTAGGAATCGGTCTCGCCGAAGACGTAGAATCCGCCGTCGCCGGCCGGCGCCACGGCCAACGCCTGCTCGTAGCCCGCCCCGCCCCACGTTCGTTCCCAGACGAGGTTGCCGTCGAGCGTCAGCTTCATGAGCAGCGCGTCGCCGGAGTAGGGAGGCACGTGGAGGTGGTTCGTCGCTCCGGCGGCGAGGATCTCGGCGTCTTGCGTGAACACGACGGCGAACAGCGCGCCGTAGCCGGGGCCTTCGAACGTCCGTACCCAAGTGTCGGCCGCTGCTGCGGCAAGCGGCATCGTAACGATGGTGACGAACAGGGCTACACATCGCGTCGATCGTCTCATCCTTGTCTTTTCCTTCGCGAGCTTGCCGGCGCTCGCCTGCGTCGACATCGACTAGTCCTCTGCTGCGGGCAGCCGGAACCCGGCCTTCCGTAGGTTGGCGACGAGCCCCTTGGACTCCCGCTCGGTAAACGCCTCGGTGTAGTGGCCGATCGTCCAGTGCTTGGCGCGATGGTCTATTCCTCGCGCGAGGAACTTCGACCGCTGCTCCTCGGACCCTTCGGTCTCGAACCGGCGGCGCCACGCCTCGTCCCCCTCGCGGTACCACGCCGCGATCTCCTCGTCGGACGGGACGCGGTAGCGGTTGCGGTGGACGACCGCTTCGAGCGGCAGCCGAGGCCGAAGCTCCGGCGTCTCGTCCGGGTAGCCCAGCGTGACGAGCCCGGCGGGAACGACGTACTCGGGGACGCCGAGCGACTCCTGGAGATCCTGAGACAGGACCATGCCGATGTAGACGCCGCCCAGGCCGAGCGACTCCGCGGCGATCACAACGTTGTGCAGCGCGATCGTCGCGTCCCAGCAGGAGATGAACAGGTTGATCGCCTGGTCGTTGTAGAACGGCGCGCCGTTCAGCTCGTAGTAGCGCTTCACGCGGTACTGGTCGACCACGGCGACGATGGCGAGCGGCCCCGGGATGTAGCTCACCTTCTTCAGCACCTCGGGGTCGTCGAGGACGATGAACGCGTACGGCTGGATGCCGCCGGCCGTCGCGGCGCGTGTGCCGGCGCGCAGGATTGTCTCGATGACGTCCTCAGGAATCGGCTCCGGCTTGAACTTGCGGACGGATCGATGGTCCATCAGACAGTCGATCACGGGGTTGCTCGGGCTCATCGGGCTCCTCCTTGGACGGGGATCTCCCCTGGCAGGACACCCCTCGCAGCTTCTGCGCAGTATGATCGATCCCGGTTGGGTCTGCAGTCCGAGCGGCAAGGGCGGCGGCCCCGGCGAACGCAACCGTCGTCGATCGCAGCACCTACGGAAGCGCCAAGCAGTACACGGAATGGATTCACGAGGCGACCGGGTTCCCAGCCTACGAAGCCCAAGCCAAGGGGATCCCGCTAGAGGGAGCGGACACCATCGTCATCGGTTCCCTGATCCTCGCGTACAACGAGGACGACTGCCGCGCCCCCCGCGTGCTCGTCGACACGCTGCGGCGCCTTGCGCGGTTCGCGCAGTAGCTACAACGTGGGACCTCGAACGCGGCGAGATCAAGAGATTGTGGGTCTGCCCGCCGATGCGGTGACGACGTCTCACCCGGTCGTCGCCCTCGCCGACCCGTCCGCGCTGAGGCGCTCGTCCTCCTTGATGAACCGCCGATCGTCGAAGCGGTACCCCATGTGCTGGTAGAAGGCGCGCGCCGGCTCGTGATGGTCGCCGCTGTTCAGTTCGACCTGCGTGCACCCCCGCTCGACTGCCCAGCGCTCCGCGGCGGCAACGAGCTGCCGCCCGATGGAGCAGCGGCCCGATGTGCATCCCGATCAGCCCGACGACCTGTCCATCGGCTTCCGCGAGGAAGATCCGACTGGTCGTCGTCTCCTGGAGCCGCTCGATGCGCCTCCGAACATCGGCCGCCTCGACCGAGCAGCCCAGCTCCGTCAGCAGGCGAGCCACGTGCTGTGCATCGGCCGGCCTCGCCCAGCGAATCGCCGCGTCGCTCACGGTCATCACCTCAAGAGAAGGATTCGCGATGCCGACATCATGCGTGGCCAGCGTCCGCTTCTCAATCGCGGGTCCGATGGATGCAGGCCACGACTGCATGCCCAGGTAGACTCATGCCTTGCTCCCCCCTTGGCGACTGGTCGTGCCGCGGCAGGAGCTACACGGGGACGTCAAGAAGCAGGATCCGACCTTGCCCCGCCAGTTCTCAAACCTGGCGGCAGCAAAGCGAGGGGTTCAAGCGCTTAGGGCAGGGCTGAGGCCGGTCGAGACCGACTCCTGGCGTAGATTCGCCAGTGAAGGCAGATCAGGTACCTGCTGTACGACGCCCCCTTACCGCGAGATCGACTCCAGGGCGGAGCTGGAGCTCGTGCTCGTGCGACAGTCCGCCAACCTTCATCCCGACTGATTCGTACAAACGGGTCGCACCGGTGAGGCTCTGTGCATCGACGTACAGAGCAATCCTGCTTGTGCCGCGTCGATAGATCTGACCGAACGCGTGGAGGAGCAGTGCACGGCCAATGCCCCGGCGACGCCATGCGGGCCGAACCCCTAGGTTTTGGACGTAGGCCGTTGTCCTGTCTCCGGCCTCCGCAGGCGCGCAGAGGCATAGACCGGCAACGGTGTTCTCCTCGATATCGCGGGCAAGAAACCAGAGCGCCGGTTCGAAGCCCGGATCCGACTCGATGTAGTGCCGCGTCTTCTCAAGCTCGCTCTCGAGCGAGCCCGCAACAAAACCGTAGTGATCCTGGAACGCTTCTCGAGACGCAAGAGCGGCAGCACGAAGGTCCCGTCTCGGATCGAATGCATCAGGCGCAATCCCTTCAGGCCACTGGGGAGCCGGGGGTGGTGCGTCGAGTTCGATGAGCATCCTCCAGTAGTGGCGCGTCTGCGTGTATCCCGCCTTCCGGAGGAAAGCCTCCGCGGCCCGATCGCCGTTGAGGGTCCGCTGTCGGACAGCCAAGCGCGCTTCGGCGGGGGCATTCGCTGTGGCTGCACTAGCCTGCTTCACGACCCAGTTGTGCAGGAAGGTACCGATTCCCAGCCCGTGATGCGCTTCGCTGATCAACCCCCACGCATGGACGACCACGTGCGGATCTTCATGGAAGACCACACCCGCGCCAGCCAACTTGCCTGCCGCATCGAGAACCAACGTCGCAGATTCCGCAGGATCCATTCCTGGCGTGCCGAGCATTGTTCGAAGCTGTGCCTCGGAGGTCATGTCATGCCTTGTGAACCGACGGGAGTACGAGTTCATGAAACGTGCTAGCTGACCAAGATCGCCTATCGCTACCGAACGTGAGGAATACCGAGAAGGTAAGGGATTCATTGTTCCGCCTTCATTACGACGCACCAAAGAGCCTGCTACAGCCAAGCGGCAGGCTCCATCAGTTCCGGTCCTCGTGACGTTCTATGCCGTGTTGCTTCGCCGGTAGGCCCGCATCCTTCCCGGGAGGGGACGACATGTCAGTGTAGCCCCTGTCGTCACCAAGCACTTGGTGTACGACGGGCATCCATTCGCTGATCGGGATGCGCTGTGGGCATTTCTCCTCGCACGCGCGGCACTGGACGCATAGGGCAGCCTGCCCCTTCTTCTGATGGAAGTCTCCCTCGAAGTCCTTGCGAACCATGAACTGATACCACCAGCGCGCATATCGCGGATGCTCCCCTTCGTACATCAGTCCATCGTTGTAGAGCTTGAGGTTGTATGGGATGTCGACACCATTTGGGCAGGGCATGCAGTACGCGCACCCGGTGCACGGGATCGCGCAGAGCTGCTCGTAGGCCGCGCGCGCTCGGTCGATCGATTCGAGTTCGTCGTCCGTCAGGGAGTTCACGCCGGATTGCCCAGCGCTGGCGACGTTCTCCTCAACCTGCTGAATAGTGCTCATCCCGCTGAGAACGACGGAGACCTCCGGCTGGTTCCAGAGCCACTGCAGGCCCCAGTCAGGCGGGGTCCGCCGAACGGGAGCAGCATCCCACACGTGTTGGACGGACTCCGGTGATCGCGCTAGCCGCCCGCCGAGGAGCGGCTCCATGATGACGACAGCCAAGCCCTTCGTCGCAGCGTATCGAAGCCCCTTCTTCCCGGCTTGGTAGTCGCCGTTCATGTAGTTGTACTGAATCTGGCATATCGCCCAGCGGTCGTAGGCGTCGACGATCTCCTCGAAGATCGGGTAGTCGTCGTGGAACGAGAAACCAAGATGCCCAACCCGTCCATCAGCCATGGCGCCCTCGGCCCACTCGAGGACGCCTAGATCCCGGATCTTCGGCCACCACCTGCGGTTGATGCCGTGCAGCAAGTAGAGGTCAACATGGTTAGTCTGGAGCTTCCCCATCTGCTCATCCAGCAGCCGGTCGAAGTCCGCTGTGGTTTCGACGTATGGTGGGAAGAGTTTCGTCGCTAGGTAAACCTTCTCCCGATAGCCTTCCTGCAATGCCCGCCCGAGGAACCGCTCGCTGTTGCCTCCGTGATAGTGGATCGCCGTGTCTAGATAGTTGACGCCATGGTCGATGGCGTAGCGGAGCATACGCGTGGCCTCCGACTCATCGATTGCTGAATAGTCGCCTTCCATGACAGGAAGCCGCATGGTTCCAAACCCGAGCGCGGAGACCCTCCAATCAAGCTTCCCAAATGAACGATGCTGCATCTGTATCTCCTTCGCGGCTAGCGCGTGCCCGGGAGTCTAGTTCCTCGAGCGCGCTTGATGTCAAGGGGATGCTTGACTTGGAGCGCGCTCGAACTCGTACTATGGGTTTGACCGCGCAGTGCCAATGCAGTGTCACAATGGAGGTGTGCCGTGACGGTAGACCAGCAGACGCCGAGAGCGATTCGTGACGCGGCGCAAGAGACCGGGCTGAGCGTTCACACTCTGCGGTACTACGAGCAGATCGGCCTGATCCCGCCTGTGCAGCGTGCCCGGAGCGGGCATCGGGAGTACACCGACTGGGACATCGCCTGGCTCGGGTTCCTATGCAAACTGCGTGCAACGGGGATGCCAATCCGCAAGATGCGCGCGTACGTGCAGCTGCAGCAGAGAGGCGACGAGACGTTGCGTGAGCGACTCGAGCTCCTTAAGGCTCACCGCGATGCACTGGCCACTCGCATCCATGAGTTGTCCGAGATGTACCAGTACATCGACGCAAAGGTGGTTCATTACAGCGAAGTCGTTGCTGGGAATCGCGATGAGGGTTGCCCGTAGCGCGTGGCTCAAATGCAGGTCCCCGAGAATCGAAGGACATGACTCTGATTCTCCCTGCGAAGCATGACAGCGACATCACACGCTTCGCGGGTCGATGCAGCGTAGCGTGGCATTGGATGCAGGGGCTGTACGCGCTGTCACAGTGAGGACCGGCAATCCAACCGCTTCCCGAGGTGCCGGATGGCTCTCCCATGAGACGCTTACCGATCCGTCACTCACCGATGGTATGGTCGACAAGCGGTCTTGCTCCCCACGTGATGCCGTCTTCCGGATCCACCGCAGGCGGCGCCACAAGATGGCGCGGTGTGCCTAGGCCGTCCCCACTGCGAGCGTTCGTCACCTCAGGCCTGGGAGCATGTCTGTGGGTGATCTGCCCCTCCGAGCGCGCCACGGAAGGGGTTGGCGCCCCGGATCGTGCGCAGCAGGCTCATGCGTCTCCCCGCAGGTGTTCTCGAATGGCCAAGGGTCCAATGGAGTTGCTCATCGGCCATCGGCTCCGAGTTCACATCCGTGCACAGCCGCCGGGCCTGCGAACGCGCACTTGCCCCCTTGACCTCAAGCGCGCTCGAGCTTCTATGATCGTGGCGCCTGGGGATGTCATCGGCGTATCTGTCGGAACGGGAGAAAACGGCGGCAAATGACTGCCTGCCGAGGGAGCCGATCACGCATGCAGAGTGCGAGCCGGACACTCAGAATCGCCGCTGCCTCGCGAAGTGAGACCAGCGGGAAGACGCGCGCTGGGGGAATCCTGCCTGCTTCGCGCGTGGCGATCTGGACCTGCTCAAACGAGGTCAATGGCGGCGGCTCTTCCTTGTCCTCAGTGGACGGAGTCGCCTGGCGTCGGGGCGGATTCTGCGCCCTCGAAGTAAACAATGAATCTGCAAATGGGATCTCCTCGTCCGATTGCCTGCTCGAGGTAGACGGGCACCGGGCGGCCGAGGGCCTGTTCGAAGAGCGCCTTGACAAACCCCGTCGAACAGGCGCACAGCACAGGAGAGAGCCTCAGCAGCCCTTTGCGGATGAGCGGGCAGCCGCACTGCGAACAGACCGAGACGATCGTGCTCTTCTCTCGCTGCCATGTGCCGCACCACGAGATGTCCCGGTTCAACAGCTCAAGCAGTTGTCCAAGATCGTTGGTTTGCTCTCGGAGCGCCTCTGCTTGAGCAAGGCTGCCGTGGTGAGCCGCACACGTCTTCCCGCAGGCTTCCAGCAATCTGCTTTGCGTGTCCGCGTCGAAGCTCACACCGAGCTCAAGCAGAAGGCTCTGTACCCATCTACTCAGCAGATCTACCTCGGGGTCGCCGAAAAGCATCTTCCTTCCGTGATCAGGCTTCAACGGGAGGAGCCGCGCCGGCTCTGTCCGCTTTGGTTGCGCCAGTATAGCACGTGGACGAGCCCCAGGCCGCGCCGCTTGGCGCGCAATGCGAATCGGGACAACAAGCATGTGATGCTCAAGAGGCCCGCGCGGATCGAGTTCTTCCCTGACTGGCTATCGCCTGAGTTGCTCAGTGACATCTCGCTGTTTGGCTTGAGAAGCTACAGAGTCCGTGGCCGCAGACGCCTGTGATGGATGCCTGCTTCACGGGACAGAGCCTTCAGAAAGGAGAGAGAGTAGAACACGATGAGCGGTTCGTCTTCCACGCGATGTCGGACGTGCTAGGGATTGACCAATCCCATAACCAAGGTCTGAACCTGAAGTGGGGTGCGTGACGAGTCGAGAGGAGGTCGGCGTGAGTGGCAGGGAGCCTACGTATGAGGAGCGGCTGGCACAGGTAGCAGGATTCCTGGCGTCGAAGCGTGCGATTGTGCTCGCGACATGCGGGGGGGACCGTGTATCGGCCCGAACAGTTTCGTTTGCGTCAAAGGGAGTGGACATCTGGTTCATGTCGTTCGTGTCAAACACGAAGTGCCAGCAGATCAATGCAAACCCAAACGTGGCTCTGTGCCGTGACAACGTGCAGATCGAAGGAACGGCACAGATTCTCGGTCCGGTAATGCATCAAGGGAACGCGGAGTACGCAGACGCTCTTCGCGCCAAGTACCCCGAAGACTACGTCGGGTATGCGAATCACCCCGAGATGGTCCTTGTTCGAGTCGTCCCCTTGCGAATCGGCGTCTATCGCAAGGAAGGCAATGAGCACCTTGTCGACCGCCTCGACATCAAGCTCGCGGCGCTTTCCGTTGAGCATCTGGCGAAGGGGGGGCGCTAGATCCCGTATGGCTCCTTGTGTGGCTCGATTCTCAGGCTTCCTCAGAGATCGAAGCATGCTGCTCTGCCGACTTGGGTGTGCGGTCAAACACGGATGTCGTGGGCGGCCGCGCGCAAGCCTGGCCGTCTCGTACATGAAGAGCGCCGTGGAGGGCTTTACGGTAAGGCGAGGCCTGCAAGAGCCCTTCTCTGGACGACATCCTCAGCGTTCGCCGAAGACAGCGGCAGCCGAAAGGCAGTAGGAGTCACATGCTCCGCGGGATTGTCCTCGATGTAGACGGCGTGCTGGACTACCAAGGAGAGGCGTGTCCCGGCGCGATTGACGCCGTAGCGCGTCTGAGACGTCAGGGGCTGGCGCTGAGATTCCTAACCAACAGCACACTTCACAGTCGTGCGTCTCGCGCGGCTAGGCTTGTGGCTGAAGGCTTCGATGTCTCTCCCGAAGAGGTTATTACCGCATCGTACGCAACGGCACGGTACCTGGAGCAGCAGCGGGCGACCTCCTGCTGGGTCATGGTGGAGGGCGAGGGGCTCGACGAGTTGTCAGCGTTCCGCCATGACGAGGAGAATCCGGAGTACGTTGTTGTGGGAGACTACCGCGATCGGTTCACCTTCCATCACCTGAACCGCGCTCTGCGCTTGCTGCTGAATGGGGCGAAGCTGGTCGGCATGAGCCCCGAACTGCTCGATCGCAGCACAGGGACGCCAGAGCTCAACGTCGGATCGTGGGTCAGGATGCTCGAGACGGCAGCACGCGTCCGAGCCGTCTATGTGGGCAAGCCGCAGCCGTACGGATTCCGGTTGGCCCTCGCCGATATGAGGTTGAGCAAGGATCAGGTTGTCATGGTAGGAGATCGCGTGGACAGCGACATCAAGGGGGCACGGCGGTTGGGGATTCGATCTGTGCTCGTGAAGTCCGGGGAGTACCGGGTGGGCGATCTCGAAAGAGGCGTCGAGCCCGATTTCGTGATCGACTCGCTTGGGGAGCTCGTCAATCTGCTGATGACAACGGCCCGGTTCTCCGGCCCTGAGGCTTCAGTGCTTCGAAGCTCTGATCCAGAGCCGTTTCCGAGACGGAGCGCGCGGGCGTAGAGTCGCGGCGAAGCGCGTGGTGCATCCAGCGACTTCGACTCAGGGCGTCGTGGGGCCGCGTTCTGATGCCGAGGTCAACGGAGTGTGCCCAGATGCAGGAGGGTGATGCATGAGGACCGTACGGCTGGGCAGGAGTGACTTGGTGGTGTCGAGGGTGGGAATGGGGGGCATTCCCATCACACGACCCAGCGACGAAGACGCGATCAAGGTTATCCAACGAGCGCTCAACCTGGGGGTCAACTTCATCGACACGTCGATTGCCTATGGCGTCAGCGAGGAGCGCATCGGCAGGGCGATCGCCGGTCGACGCGAGCAGGTCGTCCTCGCCACCAAGGGCGGCACCGCGCAGCACATCGAGTGGAGTCTGCAGCGCCTAGGGACCGACTACATCGACCTGTGGCAGTTCCACGGCATCAACACGCACGAGCGGCTTGAAGAGGTACTCCGGCCTGGCGGGGTCATGGAGGAGGTCCTGAAGGCGAAACAAGCCGGGAAGATTCGGCATATCGGATTCAGCAGTCACTCTCTGGAGGTAGCGTTGGAGGGGGTCTCCTCGGATCGGTTCGAGACAGTTCAATTCCCGCTCAATTTCGTATCCGACGAGGCATCCGGCAGTCTGGTCCCGCTCGCCAAGGACCACGACGTGGGTTTCGTCGCGATGAAACCCTTTGCTGGGGGGCGGATTCGCGAAGCGAGCCTCGCCATCAAGTACCTCATGCAGTTCGACAGCGTTGTGCCGGATCCGGGTGTCCAGAGTGTCGAGGAGATCGAGGAGATCGTCGGCATCGTCAACAACGAGCAATGGGAGCTTTCGCTGCAGGAGCGGGAGGCGATCGACGGGATTCACAAGCGTGTGGGACAGCGGTTCTGCCGGCAGTGCGAGTACTGCATGCCGTGCCCGCACGGCGTCCACATCCACGGCGTGCTGTACTTGCCGATCCTCTGGGAGCTCTGGCCGCCGGAGTGGTTCTTCTCATGGGACTATGTGACTCACGCTGTGCAAAGCGCGGCCAACTGTGTGCGGTGCGGGGAGTGTGAGGCGAAGTGCCCCTATCAGCTGCCGATCCGGGAGATGATCGTCGAGAGCATCGCGTTCTTCGAACGAGTGGCCGGCGAGCACTCTCGACTGTCTGGCACGAGCGCGCAGTAGTGAGGAGACGCGCGATGATGAGGTCGACTGCGACGTGGGCCGAGTCCCGGGCGACATTGACTGAGCCCAAAACCACCTGCCGCATTGCGCCGAACTCCGAGAGCGAGAGCCATCCGGGGATTCGATGTGCTTGATACCCGTCTTGGCCAGGTGGAACATGCTTGTCAGCCCCCCGAGGAGGAACCCACGGCGAGGTTCCAGGGTCATGGGACGCAGCGTGCGGCGAGAGCGCAGCGGGGAGCTCCCGTCGCCGGTTCGGGCGCCGACGAGTGGAGCTGCATTGATATGATGGATGAAGCGGACCCTGCCGTGCTGTTGGGGGTCTGCGGTCTCTACTGTGGTGCGTGCTACCACTACCGCGCTTCCTTCCCGGAAGGCAAGCACCTCATTGAGGAGGTACGCCATCGAGGGCGGGACGTCGAAGGGTTCACGTGCGGCGGATGCCGATCCGGCATGGTCTATGTTCACCCGGGATGCTCTCAGTGCCAGATTCGAGCGTGTGCAGAAAGGCGTCGGATCATCCACTGTGGGGAGTGCGCGGAGTTTCCCTGCGACCGGATCGCCGGATTTCAGGCCGACGGCCGGGTTCATCATCGCGAGGTCCTGAGCAATCTGGAAGACCTGAGAATCTGCGGAGTGGCGACGTGGCTGGCGGCGCAAGACCAGCGATGGCGATGCGCCTGTGGAACTCAGTTCAGTTGGTACGAGGGATCTTGCCGCCGTTGTGGTGCATCCTTGACCTCCTACGGGCGGGTCGCCAGGTCGTGGTAGCGCGAGGGGCGGCGTGCGAGCAGAGATGTCGATCCATCGTTCGGCTGTGAGGGGGGGGGACATGGGCATCGGGAGTGCAAACGAGCGTCTGGAGAAGATCGCGCGATTCGTCCACGATCGGCTTACCGAGGTGGCAAGCCGGCGGGCGAACCCGAATCTGGATCCGGACTACCGGTGGCAGCACACACTGCGAGTCAGCCACTACGGCAGGATGGTTGCGGAAGCCGAAAGGGCGGACGTCGAACTGGTCGTCGCGGCCTGCCTGCTGCATGACGTCGCCCACTTCGACCAGGATGACTGGCAAGAGCACGGTCGTCTGGGGGCCGGGATTGCCCGTCCGTTTCTTGTCGAACTGGGATACGCTCCGGCGGAGAGGGAGAGCATCTGCTATTCCGTGGCCGTGCATGTGGATGGACGTGCTGATTTCGAGCATCCTGAGACGCTGGAATCGAGGGTCGTGAGCGACGCGGACAACATCGACCGCTTCGGCTCGTACCGTATCATCCAGCTGTGCACGGCGAACGTGGACAACTATCGCGATCTCATCGTCAAGCTGAAGCAACGTCTCGGGACCCTGGAAGACCATCGTCGGAAACGAGTGATGGAGACAAAGAGCGGCCATGATCTCTTCAACCGGCAGTTGGATCTTCAGATCGGCGTGTTCAAGGCGTTGATCGAGGAGAGCGAGTTGACGTCTCTTCCCGAGCTGTCACCGACCGGCTAGTCGCGCCGCGGGACAGGTAGGGACCTGCTTCCCGTGCGTGAGACAGGAGGAGGGAACCGCGATGCAATGCCCGTTCTGTTCGCCCGCTCTCGACGCGGCACAAGTGGTTCTGAGGAACACGCATTGCCTGTTTCTGTTGAACACAGGGGAGGTCCTTGTAGGTTCGGGGCTCATCATTCCCAAACAGCATCGCGAGACCGTCTTCGATCTGACGGAGGAAGAGTGGCGAGCGACGTTTGACCTACTGCGCCGTGCCAAGCTATGGATCGATCGGCAGTACGCGCCCGATGGCTACAACGTGGGATGGAATTGCGGCTCGGTAGGCGGCCAGGAGGTCTTCCACGCCCATCTGCATCTCATTCCTCGTTTCCAGGATGAACCGTTGGCGGGCAAGGGCATCCGCCATTGGCTGAAGCAGGATAACAACAGGCGAAGCGGAGGACCAAGCTGCCCGAGAAGGTTGCTCGACAGCGGGAAGAGCCTGCCATGAGCGATGCGCGGACTGTCGTTTCTGCCCTTCTCAAGGGGCTCATCGCGGGCCTCTTCGGTGTATGATGGCGAGCGGCGCTGTTGAGGTCAGGCAAGGGGAGGGCAGCTTGCCACGGCAGGTACCCTGCACATGGCGTTCGGTTGTCGGTGCGCTGCTTGCTGCCTTGCTCTGCACAGAAGCGACTGCGCAGGAAGCCCCCGGGGCCTCCGGGTGCCTTTTCCACGTTCCGAGCGGAGCGTCCATTCAGTCCGCAATCGACCTCGCTCCCGTGGGCGCAGTCATCCAGCTGACCTCGGGAGAGTACACGGAGAACATCACCATCTGGAAGAGCTTGACGATTCGCGGTTCCTCTGACGGAGAAACTCAGCTCCACCCCAGCATGCCGGGAACGGTCGTGCGGGTCGCTGGAGACAACACTGAAGTGCGTGTCGAGGATCTGATGATTTGCTCTGCCTACGGATATGAGGGACATGGTCTTGCGGTCGAGAGTGCCGCCGTCGTGCATATGACCCGCGTCGTACTCAGGGACAACTCGTGGTTTGGTGTCTCTGCGACGGATCACGCGAAAGCCACTCTTACAGACTGCACCATCGCCTCAAACAGAAGCGCGGGAGTGATGTCGCAGGACTTCGCACAGCTCCGGCTCGAGCGGTGCGTCGTGAAGAACAACACATCGCACGGTCTCATCGCCCTCCACCTTTCCGAGCTGAGGGTGCGGGATTGTGAGATCCGGGCAAACTGGACCGGCGTTTGGGCTTGGGATGCCACACGTATCTGGTTCTCCAACACGCATCTTGTATCCAACATGGACTACGGTGCTATTGCCACGAATGCCGCGCTTCTGGTCCTTGAAGAGGCGACTGTAGCGAACAACGGGCATCACGGACTCCTATTCGAAGAGTCCTCGCGAGGGGTCCTCCACCGCAGCCGCATTTGTTCAAATGGCGCCGACGGGCTCTTCGCAGACCAGGATGCAATCCTCGAGATCCGCGATTGCGAGTTCCTATCGAACGAGCAGGCCGGTCTTCGGGTCGCCTGGGGTTCATGTATCGGCGGCTTCGATCCCCAGCGCTACTTCGCAGGGCGAATCGAGGGGAGTGGGAACGCCGTCCCAGGTCCCGACAGGCCGGACGGCAACAAGGAGATGGCGCTGTGCCCATCGCCTCCCGATCTCTGGCCGGAGGGATTCGTCCGCACGGACTGATGTGCGGATTGAAGGCGTGCCCCCCGTTCTGTCTGCTCGCAAGGCACGCAGGTGGGCTGCATCGAGGGGTGGACGGGGTTCGCTTCTTGAATCTCGGGGGGGAACTGATGGTCTCGCGCCTTGAATCTCGGCCTCAGGACCTAGAGGATCCCGTCAGCAGGAAGCCGGTTCCGTCAGGGTGGGCAGCCATTGCAGGCCCCTGTTCCGCGACGCAAGATCTCGCCTCGGTCTGCCCGGAAGACCGAAGGAGGCATCATGTATGGCATAGTGTCCCTTGACGGTATTATCGTAAAGCGTTATTATACGAGTCGATGATCCGGACCTTCGCTGACACGCGTACCCAGCGGGTCTTCGCGCGCGACCGGGTGCCGGACTTCTCGCCGGAGCTCCGATGGGCCGCGTGGAAGAAGCTCGCCATCCTCCATGCGGCGGGCTCGCTACAGGACCTGCGTGTTCCACCGGGAAACCGACTGGAGAAGCTCTCGGGGCGCCGAGAAGGTCAGTACAGCATTCGAATCAACGATCAGTCGCGACTGTGCTTTGAGTGGAACGGCGGCGATGCGTACGGTGTCGAGATGGTCGACTACCACTAAGGAGGTGTCCATGGTCGCAAAGAAGATGGCGCCGGTACATCCCGGCGAGATCCTGATGGACGAGTTCCTTGTGCCGCTGGGGATTAGTCAGTATCGGCTGTCGAAGGACATCGGGGTCGCCCCGCGCCGCATCAACGAGATCGTGCACGGGAAGCGCGCGATCAGCCCGGACACGGCCCTGCGGCTGGCCCGCTACTTTGGCATGACGGAGACGTTCTGGTCGAACCTGCAGGTCCATTACGACCTGGAAGTCGAGCGGGATCGGCTGGGTAGTCGACTTGAGAAGGAAGTGGTGGTCTACGCTCGCTCGGGATGAACCCGTGCCGGGCGCAAGGGGGAGTTCGAGGGACGCATACCCTATCTGAGCGAGGAGCTGCGACGTGGGTCCCCCACGACCCCTCTCCCTCAGCCCTCCTCTTCCACCCGGAAGCGGACGATCTCCAGGCCGTCCGCCCCGTCGGCCACGTAGATCAGGTCCCCTTCGATCCAGAGCCCGTTCGGCCGTCCGCCGCCGAAGAACGATCCGATCTCGCTCGGATGGGCGGGATCGCAGACGTCCACCGCCACCAGCCCGCGCTGCCAGTGGACGATGAAGGCGATGTCACCCGCCACCCGCACGCCGGCCGTCCCGGTGGGCGCCTCCCACGTGCCGAGCAGCGCGGGGGACATGGGGTCCCCGACGTCGACGATCTCGAGCCCCTGGTCCTTGTCGGCGACGTAGGCCGTCGTCCCGACGACATGGAGCGCGTTCGTCTCTCCCCCATTGTTCAACTCTCCGACCAGCATGGGCCGCTTTGGGTCGGAAACGTCGAGGATCTTCAGGCCGCGGTCGAACGCCGTGACGTACGCAAGACCGGCGACGGTTTCCACCGAGAAGGCGCAGCTGCCGTCCCGGTACTCGCCCAGCCGGCGAGGCGCCGCCGGATCGGACAGGTCGACGACGTCGAGCCCGCCGTGCCACTCCGTGAGGTAGCCGACGGGGCCTGCGGGCACGAACTGGTGCGGGTCGCCGTTGCGATCCCCGTAGCTCCCCAGGTAGCTCGGTGCGCGCGGATCTGTGACGTCGAACAGCTTGAGACCGTTCACGTTGCACAAGACGTAGGCGACGTCGCCGACGAGCGCGATGTTGCGAGCCTGGGCGGTGCCGGGAAGCTGTCCGATCCGGACGATACTCTCCGGGTCGCTCGCGTCGAGGATCACCACACCGCGGTCGAACTCGCAGAGGTAGACGTGCTCGCCGGCGACCAGCACCGCGACCGCCATCCCCCCATCGACATACTGCCCGACCTCTTCGAAAACGATACGTCGCGTTGCCGCCGGCTGATCGTCGGCGAGGCAGACGGCGGATGCCGCGATTGACGTGGCCGCCAGGATCGCCAAAACCCTCCCTCGGGTCGTCATGTCCACCTCTTGCGTCCTCCCGATGATACCTGGACGGGGGCGCGGGACCTGCGACAACAGCGTCAGGCCTTCACTCTCGAAAGGCCGCCTCGAGTTTCCTTTCGGGTCCCATCCGGGCGACGGCGTCCGCCCTTCAATCGGGCCTCGCGCAGGCGAGGATCCGCTCGTAGCAGAGTTCCGCTCCGCTTCGATACCAGGGAGCGAGGCGCGCGTGCAGCTCCCGGTCGAAGACTTGACGAAGCGTCCCCTCGAGGTCGCCGCGCAACTGCCGGCCCATTCCGTGTCGTTCGAGCTGCGCCGCGTTCCAGAGCTGTTCGTAGTGGCCGGCGATCGGCTGTACGACGATCCTCTTGCCCAGATAGAAGGCCTCGCAGATCGACTGGAATCCGGCCGTCCCGACGTACGCCTCGCAGGTGGCAAGGTCCTCGACGAACCGAGTCGGATCGGCCGCGTACTGCACGTTCTCCGGGACGCCGTTCGACGGAGGGGGGCTGCCGTACAGGATGATCGACGTGTGGGGGTGGCGTCTCGCGTAGCCCAGGATCGGCTCGAGAAGGCCCTGACAGGCGTGGTAGACGACCACGTGACCCCGATTCTCGATGTCGGCGGAGAGCACCGAAGGACGCAGGATGGGAGGCAGACAGGCCTCGTCGAGTGGATAGAAATGGCATCCGAGCAGGACATCGACCCCGCTTGTGAACAGCTTCCTCACGAGGTTTACGTTGAAATGGTCGATTCGCGCCTTCGGGGGATCGAAGGCCGCCGCGTGGGAGAGCGTCGCCTCGTTCCCGATCCCCACCTTGAAGGTTCCCGGAGCGACGAACGGCGATCCCGTGATCGGTTCGAAGTCGCTCACGATCAGGTCCGGCGCGAAGCGGGCGATCATCCCGTGCGCTCGGTGGAAGCTCTCGAGCAGTCCCGGAATGTGCCTCGCGAACGCCTTCATCGTTGCGGCCTTCGCCACGCCGCCGGCACCGTTTTCGATCGTCGACAGCCCCCGAAACTGCTCGAACCGAACGCCGCGAAGGGCGTCGAAGAAATAGGCGGGCGGTTCGTTGTACCCGCTGACGATGACGAGGAGCTCGTGTCCGTCTCGGTCGAAGAGCGGCTTCGGCCCGAGAAGCCTCGACAGATGCCCCAGCCCCGTGCTCTGAACGCCGTAGACGATGCGCACGACTTCCCCTCCGGCCCCATCGGCTTTGCGCCGTGACGCCACGGCGAAACCTAGCGCCGCGCGCGCGACGCGTCAAGTGGCCTTCAACCGCATTCCCCCGGAAGCTCCACGACACCCGGCCGAGCGGGGCCGCGATGTCATGAGACTCCGCCAGGGGCTGGACGAACCCGCCGCGGATCGAGCCCTGCGGGGAGCCCGCAACCTCCGATTCATGCTACCCTGGTGCGATCATGCCTGGTGCGATGATGCGGATCACGGCCTCGATGCTCTATAGCTACACGACCTGCCCGCACCGTGTGTTCCTCGACCTCTACAGCGATCCGGCCGACCGCGATCCGGTCAGCCCGTTCGTCGAACTCCTCTGGGAGCGCGGACACCTGTTCGAGGCGCGGACGATCGTCGAACTGGGCATTCCGTTCCTCAACCTGCAAGGTGTTGCCCTCGAACAGAGAGAGGAGCTTACGCTGCGGGCGATGCAACAGGGCGAGTCGCTCATCTACGGCGGGCGGATCGCGCACGGGCGGCTGCTCGGGGAGCCCGACCTCCTCCGGTGGAGCGACTCCGGCTACGAGCCGGGCGACATCAAGAGCGGTGCCGGCCTGGAGGGGGCGAGCGAAGACGCAAACGGGAAGCCGAAGCGGCACTACGCCGTGCAGCTCGCCCTCTACGCCGACATCCTTCGTCAGAAGGGGCTCTCCCGATCGAAGCGTGCGTTCGTCTGGGACATCCACGGCGACGAGGTCCTCTACGACCTCGCGTCGCCCCGCACCCGGCGGGGCGAGCCGATGTGGGACGAGTACGGCGAGGTGTTGACGCGGGTCGAGGGGATCGCCGATCGGCGCGTCCGGACGCGGCCCGGCCTGATCGGCGCCTGTTCGCTCTGTCATTGGCGGTCGCACTGCGCGCGCGCGATCGTCGACGCCGACGACCTGACCTTGATCTCCGAGCTCGGCCCGAGCGCGCGCGCGAAGTTCCCGGCGAGCCTCCGGACCGTCTCCCGCCTCGCCGAGGCGGACCTCGCCGACCTGGTCCCGGGCGGGGCGAGCGCGATTCCGGGGATCGGGGCGCAGACGCTGCGGAAGTACCACGCGCGTGCCGTGCTGCAGAAGCGACCGTTGAGCGGGCCGTACTTCACCGACGCGGTCCGGCTGCCCGCGCGTCTCTCGGAGCTCTTCTTCGACGTCGAGACCGACCCCTTCCGCGATCTGTGCTACCTGCACGGGTTCGTCGAACGAACGGGCAAGGACCCAGAGAGCGAGCGGTACGTCGCGTTCTTCGCCGACGAGGCGGTCGACGAGGCCGAACGGCAGGCGTTCGCGCAGGCGTGGGACTACGTCCGGGCGCACCGCGACGCGGTCGTCTACTACTACTCGCACTACGAACGCACCATCTGGAGGCGGCTCGCGAACCGCTACCCGGACGTGGCGAGCGAAGACGACGTCGGTTCGTTGTTCAGCGAGGAGCGGTTCATCGACTTGTACACGGACATCGTCAAGTCCCGCATGATCTGGCCGACGACCTCGCTCTCGCTCAAGGTCCTCGCGACCTACCTTGGCTTCCACTGGCGGGACACCGACCCCTCCGGCGCCGCGTCGATCCAGTGGTTCCACCAATGGGTCGACACCGGCGATCCGTCCGTCCGCCGGCGGATCCTCGCGTACAACGAGGACGACTGCCGCGCCACGCGCGTGCTCGTCGATGCGCTGCGGCGGCTCGCGCGGTCCGCGTACTAGCTCCAGCGTGGGACCTCGGACGCGGCGAGATCAAGAGATTGCGGGTTTCCCCGCTTCAGCGCGGACGGCGTCTCACCCGGTCGCCGTCTGCGAACCGTCCGCGCTGAGGCGCTCGTCCTCCTTGATGAACCGCCGATCGTCGAATTGATACCCCATGTGCTGATAGAAGGCGTGCGCAGTCTCGTGGGGGTCGCCGCTGTTCACTTCGGACCTGCGCGCACCCCTGCTCGACCGCTTCGCGGCGGCCACGAGCCGCCTACTGGAGTTGACAGGTTTCGCGGACACCTTAAGACTTGAATGAGGAGGAGTTCACGATGCCGAAGACACGATCGCCGTACCCGCCGGAGTTTCGCCAGCAGATGGTGGAGCTTGTCAGGGCGGGATGGACACCGAGGGAACTGGCTCGGGAGTTCGAGCCGTCGTACGAGACGATCCGCAGCTGGGTCCGTCAGGCAAACCGCGATGAGGGTCTCGACCGATCCGGGATGATGACCAAGGAACGCGAGGAGCTGCGCTGGCTGCGGCGCGAGAACCGTCAGTTGAAGCTGGAACGAGAGATCTTGGCAAGAGCCTCGGCCTGGTTCGCTCGGGAGACCGATTCAGCGTCA
>Ga0068714_10002259_pt1 | contig 25291 bp, 20 predicted proteins | sample MTBNYHSulfiMetaG_FD_62988 | JGI IMG/M metagenome (GOLD analysis project Ga0068714, IMG submission 62988) | Enrichment culture microbial communities from rom New York Harbor, USA that are MTBE-degrading - MTBE-NYH (New York Harbor Sulfidogenic)... | ecosystem: Environmental > Aquatic > Marine >... | reverse complement strand
ACGTGACTGGACTCAAACCTGGCCTAACGGACCAGGAGTTAAAATTCAGCCTGGACACTGTCAACTGCGTCGGCTGCTGCGCCTTAGGGCCGGTGATGGTCATCGATGGCGAATATCACGGCAAGATGGCACCGGCCAAGGCAGAAGAAGTGTTGAAAAATTACGATTAAGGAAAAATTATGCCAAGAATAAATTCACCTGGTGAATTGGAAAAATTCAGAAAAGACCTGATATCAAAAAAGAATCCGGATAAGCCTTGTATTGCTATTTGTACCGGAACCGGTTGCCTCGCTCTCGGCGCAGCAAATGTAGTTACCGCCTTCAAAGAGGAGATTAAAAAACAGGGTCTGCAAAATAAATTTGATGTTGTAGAAATCAGGGAAACGGGTTGCCCCGGTTTCTGTGAAAGGGGTCCCCTCCTGGTGATCTATCCTTTGGAGGTATGTTATCTCCAGGTGCAGCCGGGTGACGCGGAAGAGATCATTTCTCAGACCATCCTTGCCAAAAAGGTCATCGATAGGTTGCTTTATGTTGATCCGGTCACCGGGGAGAAAATAGTCCATGAGTCTGAGATACCCTTCTATAAGCATCAGGTGCGTAATCTTATCGGTAATAATATCAAGATTGATCCTAAAAGCATTGAGGATTATCTTGCCGTTGGCGGTTATTCTGCTTTAGCTAAGGTTCTTTTCCATGCAACTCCGGAGCAGGTGACGGAGACGGTGAAAAATTCCGGCTTGAGAGGAAGAGGAGGGGCTGGGTTTTCTACCGGGAAGAAGTGGGAATTCGCGCGCAACAGCGCTGAGAAGATAAAATATGTGATTGTCAACGCGGATGAGGGAGATCCGGGAGCTTTTATGGACAGGGCCCTGCTCGAGGGGAACCCCCACGCGGTCCTTGAAGGGTTAACCATTGGAGCTTATGCCATCGGCTCGCATGAAGGTTACATCTATGTTCGTCAAGAATACCCTTTAGCGGTTGAGAATGTAGGCATTGCCATCAGGCAGGCTGAGGAATATGGTTTTTTGGGAAAAAATATTTTTGGTTCAGGCTTTGATTTCACTACTAAAGTGCACCAGGGAGCCGGCGCTTTCGTGTGCGGTGAAGAAACAGCTCTCCTCAGATCTCTGGAGGGCAAGCCGGGTGAACCGAAACCGAGGCCACCCTATCCGGCCGAGAAGGGGCTTTGGGATAAGCCGACAAATATCAATAACGTGGAAACATGGGCCAATATTCCCTTGATTATTAACAAAGGGGCTGAGTTTTTTACCTCAATAGGCACTGCGGGAAGCAAAGGAACCAAAATATTTTCATTGGTTGGTAAGGTGAACAATACCGGCCTCGTGGAAGTCCCCATGGGCATTACCCTGAGAGATATTATCTATGAGATAGGCGGTGGCATTCCCAAAGGCAAGAAATTCAAAGCTGTGCAGACCGGTGGCCCATCAGGAGGATGTATCCCTGAAGAATACCTGGATATCAAAGTCGACTTTGACGAACTGGGCAAAGTCGGCGCAATCATGGGTTCAGGCGGCATGATTGTGATGGATGAAGACACCTGCATGGTTGACGTTGCCAGGTACTTTCTTAATTTCCTCTTCGGTGAATCGTGCGGCAAATGTTCTCCCTGCCGTGAAGGTATCAGGCAGATGCTTAAGATTCTGACTAATATCACTGAAGGAAGAGGAAAAGACGGCGACATCGAACTTTTGGAGGAGTTATGCGCGGCAACCAGAGATGCCTCACTTTGTGCTTTAGGGGGTACCGCTCCTAATCCGGTTCTAAACACGATACGCTTCTTCCGGAATGAATATGAGGCACACATCAAAGAAAAAAGATGCCCGTCTTTTTCCTGCAAGGAGTTGATCGCATACTATATTGACCCGGAGAAGTGTCAGGCCTGTATGATCTGCCTTAGAAAATGTCCAGCAGAGGCGATTATAGGTGGCAAGAACCGGATCCATGTAATTGCCCAAGAGAAATGTACCAAGTGCGGAACGTGTTTTGAAGTTTGTCCCTCTCGTTTTGGTGCGGTAAAGAGGCTTTCCGGTGAGCTTGTGCCGTCTCCTATTCCTGAAGAAGCGAGAACGATAGTCAGGGAGAACCGAAAATGAGTGAAATCCTCTTACAGATTGACGGAAAAGAAGTGAAAGCAAAGGAAGGTATGACTGTTTTAGAGGCGGCGCGATCTGTGGAAATATCCATTCCGACGCTTTGTCACCACGAGAAATTAGAACCTTATGGGGCTTGTAGAATCTGCGTGGTGGAAATAGATGGCCGCGGCAGGTCAAACCTTGCTGCCGCCTGCGTTACTCCAGTGGCAGAAGGTTTAGTGGTAAGAACAAGGTCGGAGAAGGTAGATAAAACCCGCAGGATTCTCTTAGAGCTGTTTCTGGCTCATGCTCCCGATTCTCCGATATTGAAAGATTTGGCTCAAGAGTATGGGGCAGACAAAGACCGTTTTGCAAAAGAGGCTTCTTTTTGCATTCTCTGTGGTCTTTGTGTAAGATACTGCGCTGAAGTCGCCAAGAAAAACGCCATTGGCTTTATTGAGAGAGGAGCAAGTCGAGAGATAAGCTTTATTCCGCAGATTGTCTCTCAGGAGTGCCGGAAATGCAAAGGATGTTTTTCCCTTTGCCCTACAGAGGCGCTGCAGGCAGCTTATCATTTAACTGAAGCTCTCACCTTTCCCTTATCTTCTTGCGAACCTGAATCAGAGAAATAGGCAATGGCTTGGTAAAAAAGCTTTGGTTTCTTTAAGTGATATAAAATCTATTAAAACATTAAAACCTGGAAATTAATTTTTTGTTGAGAATTAAAAAATACTTGACAACTCCTTCTTTCTTTAATTAAATATAACAAACTAACGCACGGTAGAAAAATATAAAAGAAGGTTTCTCTAAAAATTAGTTTAGAAACAATACACATTATCATAGGCAGCTGGTATAGTTTTAGTGCGAGCAGATAGTAAAACCAATCAGGAAATTGCCCCGCTGATGAAATCTCGCTTTTTTAAACGGGGAAAATAACTCACCTTATGATGGGAATTTGTTATGGTTGGAATCATGTCTTATGGTGCTTATATTCCGATTTATCGGTTGAGTCGGGAGGAAATTGAAAAGGTGTGGGGAGGAGGGTCTAGAAAGGGGGAACGTGTCGTAGCCAATTGCGATGAAGACAGCATAACCATGGCGGTGGAGGCAGTTATTAACTGTCTCAGCGGAATAGATAGAGAGTCTATCGACGGTTTATACTTTGCCTCTACAACCTCTCCTTATCGAGTGAAAAGGGCTGCCACAATTATTGCAGCGGCAGCGGACCTCAGACCAGATATATTCACAGCCGACTTTACGAATTCATTTGGCGCGGGGGCAAGTGCATTAAGGGCAGCCTTGGATGCAGTTAGCGCCTGTTCAGCCAAAAGAGTGGTAGTGGTAGCCTCCGATTGCCAGTTGGCTCCGCCAAATTCAGCTTTTGAGCCTCTATATGGCGACGGAGCTGCGGCCCTTTTGATTAGCAATGCAGAAACGGCTGTGTCATTTACAGAAAAATACTCCATCTCAAGCGATTTCCTTGATATCTGGAGAAGGGAAAAAGGAGATACTTACATCAGGACTTGGGAGGATAGATTTGTAGTAGATAATGGTTATATGGTCTATCTCCGAGAAGCGATTTTCCATTTGCTTAAAATATCGGGTTTAACCATACAAGATGTGACAAAATTTGCCTATTATGCACCTGATCCAAGAAGTCACGCAGGAATGGCTCGAGTTCTTGGCCTGGGGAAAAATCAAGTACAGGAGCCGATGTTCGATGTCTTAGGAAATACTGGCTCTGCTTTCTTCATGATGCTATTAGTTGCTGCTTTGGAGCAAGCCAAGACCGGGAACAAAATTTTGGCAGCCAGCTACGGTGATGGGGCCGATGCCTTTCTACTAAACGTCACCAATCAGACAGAGATGATTAAAAATAAAAAAGGAGTTGCACATTACCTTGCTTCCAAGATGATGCTTCCTAATTATGGAACCTACCTGAGATTCCGTAATTTAATGGAGTGGGAAAAAACGCCTATGCCAGGTCCAGAATCATCGGTCACCGTCATGTGGCGGGATGATAAAGCATTGATTCGAGGGTATGGCTGTAAATGTAAAACCTGTGGGCATATCCAATTTCCCCCTCAAAAGGTCTGTATGTGGTGCCAAGAAAGGGGCTATTTTGAAGAAGTTAGGATTTCAGACAAGAAGGGCAAACTGTTTACTTTTAGCCTTGACGAACGGGCGGTTTTCGCACTCGATCTGCCCAACGTCCTGGCCATTGTTGATTTAGATGACGGAGGGAGAGTTTATGGCCAGTTGACGGACAGAGACCCAAGCAAAATTAATATAGGAATGCCGATTGAATTAACTTTCCGGAAATTCCATGAGGGGGCTGGTTTTCACAACTACTCCTGGAAGTGCCGACCTTTAAGATAATAAGGGGGTGTTTTATGGCGGAGAGCTTGAAAAATAAAGTTGCCATCATTGGAATGGGTTGTACTCCATTTGGTGAACTATTTGAAAAAGACGTGGATGACCTCATCGCCGACGCTGTGTTTGAAGCGGTAGAGGATGCAGGTATTGAACTGAGGGATATCCAAGCGGTCTGGGCAGGAACTTTGTTCAGTGGCATGACTGGAGCCAGCGTGTCCAACCCATTGCAGCTTCAATACGTTCCAGTAACCCGAGTCGAAAATGCCTGTGGTACGGGTATCGAGACTATTAGAAATGCTGTCTTTGCCTTAGCTTCAAAGGCCTATGATCTTGTGCTAGCTGTAGGTTTTGAAAAGATGAAGGACTTTGGTTTCCCTGGACTCCATCCGACACGCAGTCTATCCGATAAGCAACACCCAATCTATGTTGCCGGAGGGACAGGACCAGGTCGTTATGCCTTGGCCGCCACGCGGTATTTCGAGCGCTATGGATTAACGGCTGAGGAAGGGAAACGAACCTTGGCTAAAATATCTGTAAAGAGCCACTATTGTGGAGCTCGTAATCCAAGAGCTCATCTCCGGAGGGAAGTCAGTTTGGAAGAGGTGATCAAAGCACCAATGATCGCTTGGCCCTTAGGTCTTTATGATTGCTGCGGGGTTACGGATGGTGCCTCCGCAGCAATTCTATGCCGGACTGAAGATGTTAAAACTTTTGCTAAAAGGCACAGAGATGATTATGTCACTATTAAAGGGGTAGGAATAGCGATTGGACCGGGTTGGGGTAAGAATAAAGAAGATTATGACTTTACTAGCTGGCCCGAGACCGAGTTTGCGGCGCGCCAAGCCTATAATATGGCCGGAATTAAGAGTCCCAGGAAGGAACTGGATATTGCTGAAATCCATGATTGCTTTTCCATAGCCGAACTCATTGCTTCAGAATCTTTAGGTTTTTGCAAGAAAGGAGCGGCTAAAGAAGAACTCATTGACAACGGAGCTATTGTCGCACCTCAATTTAGGAAGGAAGTCATGAAGAAATGGGGAGCTTCTGAGAACGAGATTCAAAATACTCCTAGTCCGGAAGATTTCCTCCCCATTAATTTGAGTGGGGGGCTTAAATCTTTTGGCCATCCTGTGGGGGCGAGTGGAGGTCGAGAGGTTATAGAGATATACAAACAGATTCAAGGGCGGGCGGAGGATCTCTCGAGGCAGCTTGAGAAAGTAAAACTCGGCCTTGTCCATAATCAAGGGGGGCATCCTGGGAGATTTCAGGCTGGTGTCTTAATCATCGGAGCCCCAGAATAAAAAATAAAAAAAGGAGGGTTAAAAATGGGTTTAGATTACATCAAGAGAATGCCGAAGGATACGATTTTCGACCATTCATTTGCTGATCCTAAGTACATCGGTACGATGGATAAACCACCATGTACTGTATATGAGAAAAGGCCGGTCGTGAACCCTAAAACCGGAGAGAAAATTGAAGGACTCTATACTGGCTGGATAATTTTAAACAATCCCAAGCAGGGTAATTCATATACCTTGGAAATGGTTAAAGGTGCAGCAGCAGGCTTTAATTTGGCAGCGCATGATAAAAGCGTGGCGGCGATCATCCTTACTGGTGCCGGAGAGAGATTCTTCTGCACGGGAGGCAATGTGGTCGAATACTCCGAATATTACAGTGGAAGGCCTTTCGATACCAGTCAGTACATGATGTTATATTGGCATGCAATGGAGTCACTATGGACTGCACAAAAACCTGTCATTCGACGGGTGAATGGGGTGAGTTTGGCAGGCGGAGAGGAACTCAGTGGGCCCTGTGATTTAACCGTGGCCTCCGATTTAGCGACCTTTGGTCAGATAGGACCACTCCATGGCTCCGCAGCGGTTGGTGGGGCTCTTCAGTTTAAGGCCGTATGTTGGACTTTTGAAGATGCGGCCTGGAATACTACCTCTTGCGAGCAGTGGAGCGCCTATAAACTGTTTAGAAAAAATTACATCCACAAAGTAGTGCCGGTACTCAAGAAGGATGACCAGTGGATTAGAAACCCAGAGGTGATCACGGACAAATGGATCGACGAAACAGGTGAAATTGTCTATGGAGAGTTTAAAACGGGTAAGGAATTAGAACAGGCCAAAAAGCTGATCGAAGAATGCAAGATCGACACCTCCCGATTGGACCAGGCAATCAATGAAGTGGTTTGGACCTTTGTGAATCTCTATCCTGGAACGCTGGCTATGTCGTTTGCGATATTAAGACGTTGGAAGAGGGCTAATTTTGACTTTGATAGGGGGACCTTAATGTACTGGTGGAACGCTATGCCATATGGCGAATATGACATGGGTATGTCCTCATTCCGTTGGAGGAAGGCTGCTGGTTCTGACGTCATAGATATGATTAAGTACCGTCGAATGATCGCTGAGGGCCATCCAATCAATGAAGAGCTGTTCGAGGCTGTTATGCCCAAACCTAAGAAATAGAACTCTCTGAATAACCAATTAACTTACAGATCTGGTGAATTCCGTAAATTCATCATCCGATTCATTAGAATTTACTGATTTGAAATAACTAATACTCAATAAATTAGCCTGATCCTTCATGAAAAGGAGGAAGCATGGAAATCAAAAAAGTGTGTGTCGTAGGTGCAGGAACAATGGGGAATGGGATAGCACAAGTATTGGCACAAGCAGGTTACGAAACCACTATCGTCGATGTAACGCAGGAACTTTGTGAACGGGGCATGGATGCGATAAAAATAAGCCTTGGCAGGTTTGTCAAAAAGGGAACAATCACGCAAAAGGAAATGGACAAAATTTTATCTCGGATTCGTACCTCGACGAACCTAAAAGATGCTGGTAAAGATGCTGACTATGCCATAGAGGCCGTATTCGAGAGGGTTGATGTTAAGCTACCCGTTTTGAAACAACTTGAGCAAGCATGTCCTAAGGGAACAATTTTAGCCTCTAACACATCCGGTATACCAATAGCCCTATTGGCATCGGCAACGAATTGTCCAGATAGGGTCATAGGTCTGCATTTCATTAACCCGGTGCCGTTAATGAAGGGAATAGAAGTAATAAAGTCACTCCTTACCTCAGATGAGACTCTAAATGTGAGCCTAAACTTTGCAAGATCTCTGGGCAAAGAACCGGTTGTGGTGAAGGATTCTCCCGGATTTATAGCGAATAGAATCTACGCAGTGGTCTGGAATGAAACAGCAAAGTTATTAGAGGAAAATGCAGCAAGTATAGAAGATATTGACAAGATGATGAGGCTATCATTTAATTGGCCGATGGGGCCCCTTGAACTAGCAGATCTAGTTGGTATAGATGTTGTTGTGGACTTACTTGAGGGAATTTACCAACAGACGGGATGGGAAAGGTATAAACCCAGTCCGGTGCTAAAGAGGATGGTAGATATTGGCTTTACCGGACGAAAGGTGGGTAAGGGCTTATATGATTTGTTTTGCAAAAATGATTCTTTTTTAAAAAGGCGAGGCAATGAGGCAAAAAAACTATACTAAGATTATATATGAGAAAAAGGAGAGGATCGCAACGATAAGATTGAATCGACCTGAAGCGTTAAATGCACTTAGCATTACACTGTTAAAAGAAATGCACGATGCTTTTCAAGATGCTGACAGGGATGAGAACATTTGTGTAATTGTCCTAACTGGTGCTGGAGATAAAGCTTTTTCTGCAGGCGCTGATCTTACTGAAGTAGTCACGCAAAGCCCTATTGAAGCAAGAAATTATTCGTTATCGATATATGAAGTGACCAGATATATGGAAAGGATTAGGAAGCCCATCATTGCAAAAATAAATGGATTTTGCTTAGGTGGCGGACATGAAATTTCTATGGCTTGTGATTTCCGGATTGCCTCTGATAAGGCAAAATTTGGTCAGCCTGAAATAAATCTTGGTGTTATTCCTGGCGCTGGAGGAACTCAGAGGCTAACGAGGCTTGTAGGGAAGACCAAGGCTTTTGAGATTAACATGTTAGGTGATCAAATCGATGCCAATGAAGCCTATAGGTTAGGGCTGTTGAACAAAGTTGTCCCAGCTCAGGAGTTAGATAAATCTGTGGACGAATTTATAAAGAAACTTCTTTCCAAGAGTTCCGTCACCCTAGGAACAATAAAGTTGGCAATAAACAAGGGAATAGAGATGGATTTGGATCGCGCTTTGTATTATGAAGCTGAGTGTTTTGGCATCGCATTCTCAACCGATGATGCAAAAGAAGGGATAAAGGCATTCCTTGAAAAGAAGAAGCCGGAATTTAAATCCAAAAATTAGGCAAGTGACTCAGGCAGGTGTTAAATAAAATCATGAAGGAAAAGTTTGCGGATGAGCAACGGAAGCGCAACGAACACAAATTAAGGGTACTGGGATAAGGCACTGGAGTGGAGTAACTCGCGGTGTGTATTTTGGTGTTCCATAGGAGTAGGAGTGAGTTATGCATTTGTTGATTCGTACACTATTGAAAAACTCTACCTGATGAACTAAAAATTATAACTCTAATAGGAGAAAAGCATGAATTTTGATTTTACTGAAGAACAGTTGATGATGAAAAAATTGGCCCGTGATTTTGCAGTGAAAGAGATTAAACCGGTCGTTGAAGAGGATGAAGCTAACCATCGCTTTCAAAGGGCTCTGGTCAAGAAAATGGGTGAACTCGGTTTTTTTGGCTGTGTGATTCCGGAGGAATACGGTGGTTCAAACACGGGTTTTATTACTCATGCCATCATTACCGAAGAAATCGGTAGAGTGAGCGGTTCCTTGCGGGCACCATTTAATATGCAGGCCATGGGAACCGCTCGAGAGATTTTTGAGTACGGCAATGATGAGCAGAAAAGGAAATATATACCGCAATTGGTGAGTGCCAAATTGCTTGGGTGTGTATGTATTACTGAGCCGAATGCCGGCTCAGATGTGGCTTCAATGCGAACCAAAGCCATAAAAAAGGGGAGTCATTACGTTATAAGCGGTTCAAAAAACTGGATTACCTACGGCGAGGTTGCTGATATCGGTATCGTTTACGCTTACACCGATCAGGAGAAAAAGCACAAAGGAATTTCTGCATTTCTTGTTGATATGCACTCACCAGGGATATCCACCGCCCCCATGGGGGAGAAAATGGGGTGGAGCGCTTGCCCTACCAATGAAATATTTTTCGAAGACGTAAAGATCCCGGCTGAGAACCTCATGGGAAAAGAAGGTGAAGGGTTCAAATACTGCATGGGGGGTTTAGACAACACCCGGTTGTCCGTTGCGGCAGGCGCAGTGGGCGTAGCACAGGGGCTGCTCGATGAAAGCATCAAATACGCTGGCGAGCGAGAACAATTTGGAAAACCGATCGGTCAATTTCAGATGGTGCAAGAAGTGATTGCGCGCATGGCGACCGATATTGATGCCGCGCGCCTTCTTACCTATCGCTGTGCCTTTTTGAAAGATAAGGGTGTGTCTTCTACCACTGAGACTTCCATGGCAAAACTCTTTTCCTGCGATGTGGCATCACGCGTGAGTGATCTGGCGCTGCAAGTTCTGGGAGCTTATGGATACTCTCGTGAGTATATGGTTGAGCGCCTTTTGCGCGATGCTAAGCTTTATCAGTTATTAGAAGGTTCGGTCAATATTCAGAAGTTAATAATTGCCGGTGATGTCCTCGGATTTCGCCAAATACAAAAGAAGAAGTGACAACCGGGAAAAATAACTCCAGCGACAATGCAAAAACGTTGTCAAATTAAAACTTTTTGAAAGAGACGAGAGAGGAATTGCATGACTACCCATAAAGAAACCTTTGATGAGTATAAGACCCGGTGTGAAAAAATAAAGCAAATGGGAGGGGAGAAAGCAATAGAAATTCAACATAAGCGGGGAAAATGGACAGCACGAGAAAGAGTCGAGTACTTTTTCGATCCGGGTACTTTTACTGAAATAGGAATGCACGTTAAACATCGAACTACTCATTTTGGCATGGACAAAAAAGTGGTGCCGGCTGAAGGAGTAGTTACTGGTTATGGAAAAGTAAATGGAAGGTATGTGGTTGTTGCGTCCGAAGATTATACGAGTATGGTCGGAAGCTTTGGAGAATATCACGGGAATAAGTTTGTCCGGGCCATTGAACTTGCAAAGGAACAGGGGTGGCCTTTTGTGGGAATGAATGATTCAGGTGGAGCCCGGCTTCAGGAAGGAATGGATACGCTTGAAGCGTACGGGCGGTGTTTTAGGGCCCAAATCTTAGCCTCGGGAATAATTCCCCAGATAGCATTATTGATGGGCCCTTGCCTTGGGGGGCAGGCTTATCATCCTGTTATGCAGGACTTTCTTATCCAGTGTCGCAATACCGGTTTTATGGGTATCGCAGGACCTGCGTTTGTCAAGACCCAGATCGGAGAGGAGATTTCGCTTGAAGAGCTTTCCGGTGTAAATGCCCATGCAGTGAAATCCGGGCAAACCCACGTGGTTGCCGAAGATGACAAAGATTGTTTGGACAAGGCAAAAGAGCTCTTAGCCTTTTTCCCTTCAAATAACAAGGAAAAGCCCCCTCGGATAAAAACCGAAGATAATCCAGAAAGGATCGTCCCTGAATTAGATTCTATTCTTCCTGAAAAACTAACAACTCCTTATGATATGCTTTCAATAATAAACAAGGTTGTAGATGAAGGTTATTTTTTTGAGATCTTGAAATATCATGCAAAAAGCTTAATAACCGGTTTTGCAAGGTTCAACGGCAGAGTTGCCGGTATCGTTGCCAGCCAGCCGAAATATAAAGCAGGAGTTTTAGACTGCGATTGCTCCGACAAACTGGCAAGATTCGTCAGATTCTGTGATTTGTTTAATATTCCTTTAGTGAACTTTCACGATACCCCAGGATTTTTAATAGGCTCTGATCAGGATTGGAAGGGAATATTGCGGCACGGAGCTAAAACGCTTTTTGCCTATGCGGATGCTACTGTTCCTTTGATTTCGATAATGGTGAGGAAGTCTTTTGCCGGAGCTCACTATGCGATGTGTGATAAGTCTATCGGGGGAGATCTTGTCTTCGCCTGGGCAACTGCTGTGGTTACGAGTGTTGCGGCAGAAACCGCAGCCAGTATAATATTTGCCAAAGAGATTTCAGAAGCTGAAAACCCTGAAGAACTAAGACAAGAAAAAATAGCGGAATATAGAAAACTCTACGAAAATCCCTATCATTCTGCTGAGCGTGGATTTACTGATGATGTGATCATGCCTCACGATACAAGGAAATATATTAACCGTGCTCTTGATTTATTAGAGAATAAAACTGTGTCGAGACCATGGAGGAAGTATTCCAATATTAATTTATAGCGTTTTGTTGAACAAAGTGGAATCATTTTCGAATTACACCCACTTTTATTAAATACCCAGGTATGCCAATTCTTGAGGAAGCAGCGCAATTAGTAAAGAAAATAGTAAAGAAAACTTTAGGAAGAGAATATGAAAAGCTCACTATGGAGGGATTTATAGCTGGTATATTTTTTACTGGGGTTAAACTATCAAATGGAAGGGGAGGGTTTTGTATATGGCAATATCCCCCCTTAGAATTATTCAACTTGGGAGAAATTAAATGAATTTAAAAAAAAGACACCCCTGTTTTTCTGTCTCAGGGGAAGAAAGGAGAAATTATGAGGGGAGTTTCTATAATTGGCATAGGGACAACACCATTTGGAATCTTAGAGAAAAAGTCATTGAAGGAGATGGCCACAATCGCCTGCGTTGAGGCCATTAATGATGCAGGAATTGAGAAAAATGTCATTGAAGCTTTTTACTTAGGCAATTTCATTTCGGGAATTCTTCTTGGCCAGGAGACTATTGCTCCTCTTATAGCGAACAGCTTAGGGCTACCCAAGGATACTCCCTGCACCAAAGTGGAAGGCGCTTGCTGTTCCGGGGGGATTGCTCTTCGTCATGGGTACCTTCTCATTGCCTCGGGATTAGCAAAATTCGTTCTTGTCGCTGGGGTTGAGAAGATGAGTTCTTCCACGACAGAGAAGAATACAGAAGGTTTAGCATCTGCCTTTGATAAAGAAACTGAAGGGCGGACTGGTTTGACCTTCCCCGGTTTTTTTGCCCTGATTGCCAGAAGGCATATATATCAATATGGAACTAAGATTGAGCATTTCGCTCAGGTGTCTGTCAAGAACCACAACAACAGTGTAGCAAACCCAAGGGCTCGATTTCGAAATAAGGTTACTCTTGAAGAGGTAATGGCCTCAAGGATCATTGCTGATCCCCTTAGGCTTTACGACTGCTGTCCCACCAGTGATGGCGCTGCAGCAGCGGTTCTCTGTCCCTCAGAGATCGCTCATCAGTTTCATAAGAAGCCTGTCGACATTTTGGCCTCTGTTCAAACCACAGGCTACAGCACGACTTATGATATGGAGGATCCCACCTGCCTAATAGCTACAGTCAGGGCAGCTCAGAAGGCCTATGAAACTTCCCATCTTTCTCCTCAAGACATCAATGTGGCCGAACTACACGACTGTTTCACCATCGCTGAGATTGTGGATAGTGAGGATCTGCAGTTTTTCGAAAAGGGCAAAGGGGGCTTTGCAGTCGAAGAAGGATTGACCCAGATCGGTGGGAGAATCCCTATCAACACCAGCGGGGGGTTGATTTCAAAGGGCCATCCAGTCGGTGCTACAGGTTTGGGTCAAGTTTTTGAAATCGTTAAACAGTTGCGCGGTGAACATGAAAATCAGGTCAAAAATGCGGAGATTGGAATGACGCATAACCTGGGAGCGACAGGGCAGGTATGTACCATCAATATTCTTAAGAGGAAGGATTGAGCCAAATGTCAAGTGAACATCAATTGATGATTCTTTATTGCAAGGTTTGCGGGACCTTTCACATCCCCCCCAAATATCTCTGTACAAAGTGTGGCAATGGATCACTTGAGAAATATTCGGCATCTGGATCGGGGAGAATCTATACCTTTACCACGATTTATGTGGCACCCGAATTATTTAAAAACCAAGCCCCGTATGACATTGTGATAATTGAATTAAGCGAGGGGATAAAGGTGACGGCACGGATGAAGAAAACAAATGAAGCACCTTTAAGGGTTGGAGACCCAGTCCATTTTTTCAAGAAAGATGAAATTGGCTACTGGTTTAAAATGGTATGAAATTGGGACGTTGGGAGGAGAAGGTGACACTTTACAGTTAAAACTTTTGTAAAGATGGATGGGTACGAAATGGGCAATCAAAATTTTAGTAGCGCATTGAATTATTATGGGGCCTTAAGCAGATTCACCCGATTGACAAGCCGTGTTCCTTGGGTGCTCAACTAACACCCTTTCTAAATCTATTTTGTCCAAATTGATAAGGTCCATATATAGAAAAAATTCTTGACAAATGTTCTTTTTCTATATTTAATCTAATAAATTTAATAAAAAACAAGCAATAGTTAGAAAAAATCTTTAAAATTTTTAGGTTAATGATTAGTTTTAAAAGCATTCGGAGTATTCTGAAGACTTTGCTCGGGAGAATTCAGAACCCCTTGATAATGATGGATAAGTTTCCGCGCCACTTTATCCATGCCACTTTACCATATCATATATTATTAAGTAGTTTGCATTTTTGAGTAGTCGACTTAAATTCGTTCCCTTATCCCCTTACGGTGGGGAGAAGGTTAAGGGAAGGTCAATGAAGGAATACAGCCAGAAAAAAAGAGAGCATAATGGAAATTCGCCAAATCAAAACATTTCTGATTATGGAGGGTGTAAAAGATGAATCAAGAAAACTTATCACAATTCAGGCTTGAAAATGAGGCTCTGGTTAAAAAAATTGGTGGAGAATTTGTCATGATTGGTAGGAGGTGTAAATTTTGTGGAAATATTTCTTTGCTTCCCAAAAAGGTTTGTTCCAAATGTTTTGTTGAAGGAGGAATCGAGGAATTGCCTTTAAGTAAAAGAGGTAAAATTTTTTCCTATACGGTTCAAAACATTGTGCTTAACGGATTTGATGGTCCTTTACCTATGGCATACATTGACTTACCTGAGGGGTTAAAGGTTTTTTCTTTGCTTACTGAATGTGAACCATATGAGGAAAAATTAAAGATTGGAGGGGAGGTTGAAATGACAGTAAAGAAAGTCTATAAAGACAGAGAAGGCAAAGAAGTTTTCAGCTATATGTTTAAACCTGTATAGGGAAGGAGAAACATAATGAGAGATGTTTACGTAATAGGCATTGGAGATTCCAAATTCGGGAAGACGGACATGAATTTGCGACAACTGGCCGAAGATGCGGTATGGAAAGCATTGAAGGATGCCAATCTCAAGCAACCTGATTTGCAAGTTGCATATTGCGGGTATGGTCTTAGTGGGCATCTTGGTTGCTCTAAAATAGTCCCTGGGCAGATTGCTCTTAAGGAGATCGGGATTAGAAGGATTCCTTTCATGCGAGTGGAAAGTGGCTGCGCGTGCGGTTCTGCTGCCTTTAGAGAAGCGTGGTTGTGTCTTGCTTCAGGTCTTTACGATGTTGCGCTGGCGTTTGGGATGGAGAAAATGACGCATGTGAGTTCTAGTGATGTACTTAATCGGTTTCTTGGATGGGGACTCGACAATGAGCTAGAAACAAATTTTGGGGAGCTGCCCTTCGGGATATTTGGTTTGGTTGTCAGGCGTCGCATGTACGAGTACGGAATGACCATGGAACAGGTAGCCAAAGTAGCGGTAAAGAATCGAAAACACGCTTCCATGAATCCCATCGCTCATTTCCAGAAAGAGATTACTGTGGATGAGGTGTTAAATTCGTATCCTGTTTGTGACCCGATAAAATTACTTATGTTCTGTCCTGCTAGTGACGGAGCCTCTGCTACTATTCTTGCGAGCGAAGATTTTATCAAAAAACACAAAGGAAATATTCCCATTAAACTTGCCACTACAGTTCTTACCTCAGGGGAATATTCCTACGATTCTACGCTAACCAATTTTCAGTGTTGTATTGATGTAGCAAAAGAGGCATATGAGAAATCAGGTTTAGGCCCCGATGACATCGACGTTGCCGAAGTGCATGATGCTTGCGCTGCAGCGGAAATCTGCCATTATGAAAGCCTGGGTTTTTGCGGTGAAGGTGAAGGTGGTCGATTGGTGGATAGCGGCGAAACGGCCCTTGGGGGGAGGATTCCGGTTAACACTGGTGGAGGACTTTTATCCCGTGGCCATCCCTTGGGTGCTACAGGGTGTGCCCAGATAAATGAAATTGTACAGCAGTTACGGGGGCAGGCAGGCCCAAGACAGGTTGAGGGTGCGAAAGTGGGGTTGGCACAGTGCTGGGGTGGTTTTGTGCAAATGGATGGAACTTCTATGTTTATAAGTATTTTTACGAAATAGACTATAATTATCAAATTTCGTAAGAGCAGGAATGGAAAATATTTGTTCATAAGAAATTAAAATAGTCAATATGGACGATATTCTTATTTTTACGGTTTCTACTCCATTTGATGTGAAGAACAAATTTTCTGACATGGTGCGGGGATCTATTAAGCAGGGGCAATATCACCCCTATCAGATGGGTTATAACCGTCCCAATCCAGAATGCTCTCAGCATCACTCTCCGATAAAAGGGCTTTATATGGGCGGTGCTTGTACGTACCCGGGCGGAACCATCCTTTTAGGCAGTGGTTTTCTTGCTGCTGATGCAGTTTGTGAGGATCTGGGGATCAAAAAGTGGTGGGGTGTTCCAGAATGTGTCGCGAAAGCAAGAGCTAAGGGAAGTACTAAGTACTGTTTAAATAAGGGGCTAAAGCTCCTGGAATGTCGCCGATCGATAAAGGAGAGTTCGATAAAGAGGAAGAGGGATTTTGTTAATTAGGATAAGGAGGTAAAAAGGGCGATGCACAAAGTTAATACAAAGAAGAAAATGGTTTTTTTTCACCAATTGATGCTTTACGGATCATTGCAACATTCCCGGCGGAAATGCTCAAAAAGGGCATTGTCTGATTGGGTACTAAATTTATTAGTTTTCATTACATTGTTCACAGTTTTTGGGTTTTCTCATTCTGCATTTTCCGAGGAGGGGGGGATCCAATTAACCGGTGACGCAAAAAGTCGAGAGAAAATTTTTGGATCTTATCATTTTGACAATCGTACATCCTGGGCTGTTGGGGCCTATGGACTAATTATTAAAACTACCGATGGAGGTAAGACGTGGGTACAACAGAAAAAAATCACTAACAAGTCTCTATTTGATATATTTTTTGTAAATAAAAATAAGGGTTGGATAGTAGGAGATAGTGGGAGCATTTTTAAGACCGAAGATGGAGGTTCTTTTTGGAAGGAGCAGGAAGCCGGTACCAAAAACGATATCCTTTTTAAAGTCTCTTTTTTAGACGAAAATCGGGGAATTGCCGTTGGTATGTCCGGTGTGATTCTTAATACGGAAAATGGAGGTGGGAGTTGGCAGGTTAATCCAATTGATTGGGTTTCCCTTTTACCAGAAGAGTTGGTGGCCAAAGGAGTTCTCACCCCGAACTTGTATTATATTTTTTTTATTAATCCAACCAATGGATGGATTGTGGGGGATGGCGGGGTTATGCTTAAAACTTCGGATGGTGGAAAACATTGGAATTTTATAAAAAGCGGATTTTTAAATCCCTTTTTTTCGGTCTTTTTCAAGAATGAATCAGAAGGCTGGGTAGTTGGACACAATGGCTTTGTTATCCATACACAAGATGGTGGTAGAAGTTGGGTTGAAATAAAAATCCCAGTAATTGCTAATTTGTTCAAAATTCAAATGTATGATGATGAGTTTGGGCTTATTGTAGGTGAAAAGGGTACAGTTCTTCAGACAGCGGATGGCGGATTAACTTGGAGTGGGGTTAAACTTAATTTGACAGCTCCCCTTCCTTTTTTTTCGGATGCATGGGTAGTGGTTTCTAATTCACCAAAGGAAATAATTTTACTGGGGGATGGCATTATCCTTGAAACCACTATTCCAAAATAATTATCCAATAGTGTCTTTATCGTCCGCATTCTTTTGTTTTCGGGGATTTGTTTTTCAATTTTTCATAGAGGGTCGGTGGGGCCCGATAAGTTTTTGTAGCATCGGCTGAACCGTAAAAAAAACTAAGTACTTGTTAAAGGAGGGAATTTGAATTGATTAAGAAAATTGCCGAATTGTCAATGAAACATCGTTTTATAGTGTTGGGAGGGGCCATTGTCATTACCATTTTTTTTGTAACGCAAAGTTTTAAGATTCAGATAGAAACCAAGCTTGAGGATCTTCTTCCACAAAACCATCCCTTTATAAAAGTTCATAATAAATATGAGAAACAATTGGGAACACCTTTTAAGATTTATTTACTTCTGAAAGTTAAAAATGGGGATATTTACAACCAGGAGACTCTGAAAAAATCTCAGGAAATAAATGATGCATTAGATGCAATTCCAGGAGTTGACCACAACCAGGTTTATTCTATCGCATCCCGGAAAATAAAGAAAGTTAATGTTACTTCTGATGCTCTTATAACCGAAAATCTTATGACGTTTGTCCCTGCCACAAGGGAAGAAATGGAAAATTTCAAAAATACTGTAGAAAATACTGGCGGTGTTTATGGATACTGGGTTGCTGGGGACGAAAAGGCCCTTCTTTTTTCTGCCGCGTTCATACCCCGGCTGACAAAAGTTACGGTTCTTCACCAAAAAATTATAGAATTGATAAAACGCTACTCAGACCCAAACCATGAGCTTTATGCGTGTGGAGAGCCGATATTAGCGGGAACGATAGCTAGCTATAAAAAAGAAATATTTTTTATTTTAGTCTTATCGGTTTCCAGCATAATTATAGTGCTTTTCTTGTACTTTAGAAATTTGGTAGGAACTGTGGTTCCGGTTACGTGTAGTATTCTCTGCGCCATTTGGGGTTTAGGATTTACAAGTTTGTTAGGGTACAATCTGGATCCATTAGGATTGGTTATTCCTTTGTTGATCTCTGCCCGGGCCTTGAGTCATGCAGTGCAGATGACTGAACGATACTTTGAAGAATATCATGAAATTAAGGATGTGAAAAAGGCGGTTGTTAGTGCGATCACTAAAAATTTTCCTCCGGGGGCGGTGGGTATTTTCACGGACTGTCTTGGTATTCTGTTAATAGCAGTGGCTCCCATTCCCTTATTGCAAAAACTGGCTTATGGTGGCGCTTTTTGGGCAGGGAGTAATATTTTTAATGCATTGATCTTTACTCCCGTTTTTCTTAGCTTTTTCTCGCCCCCTAAAAATATCGATAGGATTGTGGACATGGAGGTAGGAGTATCTGAGAAGATTTTAGGCGTTATGGCCAAAGCGGTTACTGGAAAAAGGTGCTACGTTACCTTTGGGGTAACAGTGGTGGTAGCCATTTTTAGTTTATATATTGGTTTGCAGATAAAAATTGGAGACGTCCATCCGGGAACTCCAATCCTTTGGCAAAATTCAGAATATAACGTGGCTGTTGCTGAAATTAATAAGCGTTTTCCGGGCACTGAAGAACTATATGTGATTTTTGGGGGAACTGGTGACCGTGTTACTCAAACCCCTGGTTATTTGGATCTGTTAGAATCATTCCAAAGACATATGGAAAAAGATCCTAAGGTTGGTTTAACCTTTTCGGTAAGAGACTTCTTGCCCCTTCTGAGCAAAAATGTCTTTGGGGGGTATTTCAAGTTTGACATGGTTCCTGAAAATGAAAAAAAAATCAGTACACTTTTTTACCTCCTACGGGCTAATTCTGCCCCGAGTGATTACGATCTTTATTTAAGTCGAAATGGTCAAGATGCGAACGTTATTGTCTGGTTTAAAGATCACATGGGCGATACGATTCGGCAGGGTATCGAAGAAGTACAAAAATTTATTGCAAAGGAAAAAGGTGAACTTGCCAAAGCAAAGGTCAAAGTTCAATTGGCTTCAGGAAATATTGGACTTTTGGCAGCGATAAATGAAAGCGTTGAGTCCGCTCAATTGCTGAATTTTGTCCTTATTATGGTGGCGTACTTTGCTGTATCTACTTATACCTTTAAGACCATTAAATGTCCTCTGCTCCTTTCTATCCCTCTCAATATGAGCAACCTCATTACCCTTGCCGTCATGCATTTTATGGGAATTGGTCTCAATATAAACACCCTTCCGATTGTATCCCTGGGCATTGGCGTAGGAGATGACTACGGGCTCTATATATACAGCCGAATTGTAGAAGAATATCAAAAGCATAAAAATTATAAGGATGCTTTTAATGTTGCCCTAAAGACTTCGGGGAAAGCAGTTTTTTTTACTGCCTCGACCATGGCTTTTGCTACTGCCTTCTGGTATTTTATATCAGATTTGCGATTTCAGGCAGAGATGGGGCTTCTTCTGACAATTGTAATGGGTCTTAATATGATCCTAGCATTGATCGTGATTCCGTGTTTGATGTATGTAGTTAAATTTAAGCCAAGAACGATTTCATGAAAAAGAAGTGGTATTTGGAAATCAACGGGAGGATGGAACGCGTGCCGCTCGGGGATAGACTCGCAAGGTAGAATCATTATCGACTTGAGCAACACATGGATAAGGTCATAAAGATAGACACCAAGATCTAGACCCTCAGTGTGCTGGTCGGGGTGTAGGACTTGTGGAAAATTAGTCTATGGGTTTTTTAAGCGAAAAACTTTTTAGAGGGAAGGCTGTTGGTAGTTGAGCTTTTACCCAGCATTGTGGAAGACCGGATAGATAATTTGACAGTGTTAACAATCCTTCGGAAGAAAAGAAAGGTTTGTTGTGAAGGTACAAGGTTTTCCGTGATGAGGGTTTTTTTATAAATTATTTTTTTTTAATCTCAAGAAAAAGGAGGATGAGAAATGAAAAAAATATGGAAAATATGGTTCAAATTAGCAGTACTTCTATGTTTTCTTTTTATAACATGGAAAGGTTCTTGGGCTACTATTGACCTTACTGATTGTTTTTCGGTTGATGGGTTTGTGAGATATGAGTTTGGCTACCACACGGGTGAAAAGAATCCAGCCCTTGCTGAAAGAAATAACCTTACCATTTCAAGGTTTTGGCTGAACACAGAATGGAACTATAAGCCTTCGGAGACTTTTAAAATCTTCGCTAACATAAGGCTGATGGGGGACACTACCTCACTTTGGGATAACGATTTGCCTAATTACAATGCGTTTCCGGTTGACGTTCCGAAGTATGACTGGATGATGATGAAAGCAAGTAAAGATCATTTTCGTGCTGAAGTATGGGAGCTATATTCAGATCTTAGCCTTGGTGATTTGTGGCTTCGGCTGGGCAGACAGCAGATTGCCTGGGGTGAAATGATCGGGAGCAGAATTTTGGATCAAATTAATGCGTTAGATTTCAGTTGGAACATGTTCTTTGAGCCTGAAGAATTTGCGCTTGTCAGGATTCCCGAATGGACGATCCGGGGAATTTATCAGATTAGACAAACTCCTTTAAACTGGTTAACCGACACTACTATTGAAGCATTCGTAATTCCCGTTGACTGGTACCCACAATTTACCGGAGATAAGAATGCTCCGTTTCAATTATTGCCAAGCAACATCTTCTTTGACCCATCTTTCACCAAGCTCAACCAAAAGGATCGGCGTGGAGATGCACAATATGGAGTTCGTTTGGGGGGGATGTTGGCAGGAAAATTTTACCTGACTTTAAACTATATGAGTCTATATGCTCAGAGTCCTATCTTAAAATTTAGGCAATATTTTCCATACGGCTTTCTTGGGCCAGTTCTTGATTTCGATGTTGTGTACCCGCATATTAATATTTTTGGGTTGAGCGTAAATTATGCATTTGGCAATCCGTATAATTTAGTGGTTGCGTATGAGGCCACATGGATTCCGGACCAGCCCTATCAGGCTGCGACACCCCGTAACGGGGTTGCCGATGAAAAAGACCAGGGGACTTTTAAATGTGCGCTTAGTTTTTCCCGTCCCACCAAGCTGGTACCGGATAGAGTTCTCGGCTCGAGTTGGGCAAATTTGATTTTTCAGGTTACCCAGATTGTGGTGGAGGGGAATCACAATAAAATTGCAGTGGTCAGTAAACTTAGAAGTAAGAGCGATACAAATTTGATTTTTTCCATTTCGCAGCCGCTGTTACATAACGATCTTACTCCTGGTTGCCAGGTGGTTTTTGATCCGCGTGGTTCGACTTCATATTATGTAAAACCATCGGTTCTGTATAAGTACGGAGACCATTGGTATTTTGATGTGTTTGCTACGTTTCTTGGAGGGGATAAAACATTTAACGACGGTTCCGGTCTTGGCTCTCTCTATTGGGCTGATACAGTTTACGGGAGGATTACCTATCAATTCTGATAGGCTTTCTTGTCTTCGCAGGGTAAATGAATTATAAAAAATTTATTATAAAAAAAAGGAGGGATAACAATGATGTGCTGCGATATCCAAAGACGAAGGAGATTTGTGTTTATGTTAATATCTTTCATCGGTTTTTTTCTTTTTCCTTTAAGTGAAACACTGTCGGCCGAACCAACGCTCAGTATTGAAAAACTTACCCAGGGGAAGGTTAAGGTTGGTGATTTAATCACAAAGGATAATGTGGATCTCGTCAAAGATTTTCTTCTACCGGGCAACTACTATTTAGTTAAGGAGGGAATGTGTTTTGAGATTGCACCTTCGCCCGCCCCCTATGAAACAGTTCCCAAATTTTATGCAGAGCTGACTGAAAAGGTCCATAAGCAGTATGGAGAGCCAGTCATAGATCAAAACGCGGTGATTTATACTAAGGATGGGAAATACTGGCCTGGTGGTACCCCCTACCCGCACCCTTCGAACGTATTGGAAATTTTGGCAAACATGAAATATGAGAAAGCCTGGGACGACTATGAGAATGTGGCGGGTATTTTCAATCCGATTCTATATCACGATGGGGAAAAAATATATAAAAGTACAAGAAGCGAGGCTATATATGTGTGCTCTAAGGCGAGGTTAACGTATCCTCCCTTAGGAGAGGTGCCGGGATCAGGAGACGAGTTTTATAGAATTATGATAGTATTACAATTTCCCCTTGATATCAAGGGAATAGGACAGTTATCGATAAGGTACTGGGATGATGTTAAACACGAAGACGAGGGATTTGCTTACCTTGCATCCTTTAAGCGGATTGTCCGAATCAGCGCAACAACCTGGCAGGATAATATGGCTGGTTCCGATATGAAATGGGGTGATGCAGGCGGTGGATATTTAGAGCCGTGCAATTACTATAATTGGAAATGGGTTGAGACAAAGCCTATGCTTGTACCGAGTTTTTATAATTCCTTTCCAAGATGGGATGATAAAGCTAAAGCCTACGACCTGGGTGTGACATACGATGGACCGGGGAAAAAGTTTCCAAGGGAAAAGTGGTTCCTGCTGAATGTGTATGTTGTTGAATCCATACCAAAAATCCCACGCCACTGTTATGGTAAGAGAATCCAATTAGTAGCAACTCCGGAGTATTCCCCTTCTCAACCTGATATTGTATCAAATGTAGATTTCTATGATCCTCAAATGAGACTATGGAAAGTAAATGTTGAGAGCAGGGGTATTATAAATTATCGAGGAGAAACCGGGTGCACATGGAAAAACCAGGCTTGGTACGATATTCAAACAGGACATACATCACACGCTATAACCCCTACAGGGCCTGGGTTTGATAGGTCTGTGTCATCAGATCCACGTACACTTACCCTAAAAACATTAATTAAATGGGGAAAATAACACTTTAGATACACCAAGATTAAGGAACAATAAACTACCCCGCCTGCTAACAGGCGGGGTAGTAAAAAGGAACAATTAAACACGCGCATCAGGAAAAAACTTGGGGAACATTAATCATGGGTACCCCCAGGCTCAGCCGGGGAGGTACCCAGAGTTTGACATTTCCGGGAAAATAGGGAAGCCTCCTGTTAATGAACCGTGCAAAGTTAACCTAAAAGGTGGCTGCCAATTTACGTTAATGAAAGATTAAACACATAAAACCTGGGATTAGAATTACCAGTTGATAAAGGGCAGTAGTGGCGTAAAAGGCTTACCTAATGTCAAGCCATGTCCTTATACTGCTCTCTATCCTCCCAAGAAATTTAGTGGCACAGATAGTTGATTTTATCAAGGGGAAGAAGTGTCATTCCTATTGCAGGGATCTTTTCAGGGTAAAAGAGAAACTTCACCGGCACCAGAATTTCTGGGATAGGTAACTTTGTCTCCCCGGTTGAAAAAGACGATTGATCGGTTAAATCATATCGAAGTGTGGATAAAGCGACATGAAATCTTTTCGTTACATTAGGACGAAAACGGTTGAGGAATCTGTTACATTCCTTAATAACAATAGAGGGAAGGCAAAGGTGATTGCTGGGGGGACAGATTTGCTTGGGGCGCTTAAGGACGGCATTCTTCCTGACTATCCTGAAGTTATTATTAACATTAAAACTATCGCCGGACTAGACTTCATTAAAGAGGATTCCAATGGGTTAAAAATAGGGACCCTCGCCAGGTTGGTGGATATTGCCAATTCGGAGACGATTCGCGACACATATAAAATACTGGCAAAGGCCAGCGAAGCGGTTGCCACCCCGCAAATCCGTAACATGGGCACCATAGGCGGAAACCTGTGCCAGGACATACGTTGTTGGTAATATAGGTATCCTCACCATGTAGGAGGACGAATCTGCTGTAATCTGAAAGGTGAGGGTAGATGTTACGCTTTAACGGGGGAGAATCAATATCACTCGATATTCGGGGGTTCCCGCAGGGACGGTTCTCCCTGCTTCTCAAATTGTCCGGGAAATATAGAAATACCTTTGTATCTGAGCATGATTAGGGATGGCAACCTGAATGAGGCGACTAAAACACTGCTCGATGCAAATCCGATTCCTTCGATAACAGGGCGAATATGTCCGCATTTTTGCGAGCAGAAATGTAACCGAGGCGATTTTGATGAATCGGTATCAATAAGTGGTATCGAGCGGTTCATTGGAGATTATATCCTCGAAAACGCGGAAGAAATTATCACTCTCCCTGAGAGCAAAAGCGGCAAAAGTGTGGCCATTGTCGGTTCAGGACCAGCCGGTTTATCGGCGGCGTATTATCTCAGGATATTAGGGCACCAGGTCACTGTGTTTGATCGGATGGAAGAGGCAGGTGGGATGCTGTCTTATGCTATACCAGCATATAGGCTGCCAAAGGATGTTGTTAGGCGGACTGTAAAAATGATTGAGAATTTAGGGGTTGAATTCAAGCTGAATGTTGATATTGGCAAGGATATAACCCTTGAAGAACTAAAAAATCACTATGACAGCGTTTTCCTTGCTTGTGGAGCATGGAAATCGCTATTAATAGGGATAGAGGGCGAGGAGTTAACGAAAATCGGTCTTGAATTTTTGACAAATATAAACCGCGGAATTACAGAAGTTTCCGGAAAGAGAATTTTAGTGATAGGCGGAGGTAATGCTGCCATTGATATAGGTGTCACCGCATTACGCATTGGGGCGAAGGAAGTAACCTTGGCGTGTCTGGAATCCCGGGAAGAGATGCCGGCGCTCGAATGGGAGATTGAACGGGCTGTTGAAGAAGGAATCACATTGATGCCTTCATGGGGGCCTAATAGGGTACTCGCATCCGACGGAAAAGTGAAGGGTATAGAGTTGGTTCGGTGTACGTCAGTCCTTGACAAAGTGGGCCGTTTTGCCCCGACTTTTGATTATGTGTTGAGTGCCAAGACATCGTAGACGATTTTTTGTGCCAGGACATCGTGGACACTCGGAAATTTTAACGCAATTTGTAATCAAATTCCTCGACCTGAATTTTATTCAGGAAGAGTCTTAA
>Ga0068714_10002255_pt1 | contig 25323 bp, 26 predicted proteins | sample MTBNYHSulfiMetaG_FD_62988 | JGI IMG/M metagenome (GOLD analysis project Ga0068714, IMG submission 62988) | Enrichment culture microbial communities from rom New York Harbor, USA that are MTBE-degrading - MTBE-NYH (New York Harbor Sulfidogenic)... | ecosystem: Environmental > Aquatic > Marine >... | reverse complement strand
GTCTCCATTCGTTTTTGGGATACAAAACCCCAAATACTTTTGAAAGTAATTTTACTTTGCAAAAAGTCGCTTAACTGGGTGTCCATTTTTACTTGACCAGATCACATTGGGGTTAGGTCTTGAATTAGCTTGAAACAAAACTCATAATCATAAACTTTAACGAAAACATTCAGCCGCGAGTGCGACCCAATCACCCTAAACTGAGGACCATTCCAAACGTACAACCCGCCCTGCCAACAGCCGCGTAAGCGGCGTTGGCGGCAATAAATGTTGAGCTACTTATAAATCTATAACTGATAGTGTGTGTTAAATAGATCAATGACCTGCAAAAATTCTTCTGGTAATCTACGGCGTACCTCAATAACTATCTCTGTCGGTATCTCCTTGTAAAATGCTTGTGCTACCCCTCCCGCAATACAGGCTAACGTATCACTATCGCCGCCTAGTGAAATAGCCTTTCTAATTGTATCTTCGTAGTTAGTTGAGTCCAGAAACGCGATAATTGCCTCTGGAACTGACCCTTGACAAGAAACATCAAATTTGTAATTCGGCCTTATTCCATCAACAGTACGTTGAAGATTATACCCGAACCGTTGGGTGATTTCTCTGCGAATACTTTCCTTATCTACCCCAGTACGGGCTAGAAAAATTGCCAATGCGGTAGCCTGCGCTCCCTTGATACCCTCTGGATGATTATGAGAAACGACGGCAGTACGTTCGGCTTCTGCGAGCACGCTTTCAGCAGTAAAAAAAGCAAATCCTACTGGACTGACCCGCATCGCAGCCCCATTTCCCCAACTGTTGTAGGGTTTACCGCCAGGCTCAAATATCCAACCGTAAAATGCACTCCCATAACCAGCATTCGGATATTTACGTCCAAAAATCTTGAGAGCTTCTGCATAATTCGTTTGTTTCAAAATAGCCTCAGCCACAGCAATTGTCAAAACGGTATCATCTGTAAAGCGAGAATATTTGTGAAACAGTGGAAAGTCAGTAGTTTTTATAGGACGATGTTCATATACAGAACCAATCACATCGCCCGCAATTGCTCCCAGCATACGCCTTTCCTTTCAGCAACTAACCGCCTATCACTGCGCCTGGCCACTTTTTATTGGGGAGTTTTATACGGACTGGCACAAAACCCCGTTGTTAAGAATTTTTTTTTATGGACGGCCCCTTCTTTTCTTGTGCGATCATTCATTTCTCACAGAACGCAGCCACAATCTCGCCAAAATAAATCCTGTGGTAGTCATGCGCGGGGTAGTTATCTTGAATTGTCTTGTCTACGAACCCCTTCGGATCCATATCCTGAAAGTATATTTTCCGGCATTCAAGTATAAGGCTTGCCTCATTGTACGAGGGGGCGGATACCTTCCTGGATGCCTTCAAACTAAGCCCTGTTTTCGACAATTTGTCGCCATCCCGCCCGGAAAACGTGCCGAGTGTCTGCATATCTTTACGGTACTTCTTAGGAAAAGCGCAGACGGTAAATGATTCTGATTGATCCATATACCCGCGCGTGTGTCGTTGAGGTCTTACCACTACTTGAACAAAAGGCTTTGCCCACATACAACCAATGCTGCCCCATGCCACTGTCATCATATTGCAGTCATCAAGGGTGCCTGCCGTCAGCACCAGCCACTGCTTCATCCACAAAGCAACGACATCAACTGATAATTTTGTCACGTCAACTTCGACCATTGCATCTTCCTCCAAATTCCAACAAGGTTATTGTGTTCCGTATAAAACCCCGTTGTTAAGAATTTTATAATTTTATGGACCCTTTCTTTCCCATCAACCCTATAATTTTCCGTTCAGGGTTAATGCGGTGGTTTTAAGGCGTCGTCGTTATTGTTCTTGTCTTGTAAGAGGAAGAAGATGAACTCTCGATTGTCTTTCATCAACAGTTACCAGTGCCCCTTCGAGTAATCGCTCTTCAAACTGCTTCAGAGCTGATAAAACGACACCGGCTAATGTTTTAGGTGAGATATTTTGAGTGCGAATTTGGAATACGCTGGGAGAATAAGCATCGGTAGCCGCAAGAATGGCGCCAAAGTCAAGATCGTGGGTGAACAAGATATGCCTATTGGTGCGAGCCCATTCCAGGATTTCCCGATCAGGGGCATTGACGGGACCTATCTGAGACCAGTGGGTTGGCTCGTGCCCCGCTGATTTCAAGACCGAAACCCACTGGGGAGAAAGATTCATATCGATAATAATTTTCATGCGGTTCCGGTCGCAAGAGGGACTTCGATTTCTTCAACCCGCCAGGCTGCATAATGCAAGGCTTCATCTATATCCTCAGCTTCAAGGTAAGGGTACATTTCCAATATCTCTTGCTTATCGTGTCCTGAGGCTACGAGGCCGACGATCATTCCTACGGTGACTCTCATCCCCCGAATGCAAGGTTTCCCTCCCATTACTGCCGGATTAAAAGTGATTCTTTTTAAATGTTCCATGGGTTCTCCTAATAAATCAATATATTAAAAACTATTATACCATAAAAATGAAAATATGATAATCGTCGGAATAAAGCCAAAATAGTGTTTATAGTGATCCAGATAAGACCCAATTGTTAAGAAGTTTACATGGTTTTTATATAATACCCCTGTTTTTTTTGCACTCCTCCGCAAAATAAAAAGGGCCTATCACCTTGTTATCCGGCAATCCGGCCTTGTTTTATCCTCATTAAATTTAAAACCCTTTCCCTTGCTTTCATCGTCACCGTCAAATAAAATTCCGCAAAACGGGATTTGAATGGATTTTAAATAAGCCCATCCGCCTTCAGCCTTTTTTTCAAATCTTCAAAGCTGATTGTCGGCTCATCTTTTCTTTCAGCAATGACAGTCAGATCATGAATATCTTCCAAAAGCTCCTCATAGTCTTCAACCGGTAAAATTACCGCTGTCTTCTTCCCAGATTCATCAACAACGAATTTGGTGTTCATTGCAGCCCCCTAAAAAAAGATAATACTAAATAATGACCTGATTGTGCTCACCCGAATAAACTTTCTTTTAGATTTTATTGTCTTCTGTTTTGGATTTACTCCTTAAAGGGGAAAAAGTCAATCATAAGGCTCATTCTTAACCCTTCTTAACCAGGTAATATTTTATAACTTACTAAAAACATTTCTGTTTTAAAAATAAATGCCCTTCTTCTTGCCAAGCAATTGACAATTTGAGCTTTTCTTTCTAATATAAGGTTTTTTTGAAAAGCATCGTGATAACCTTTAAATAATTCTCGTTCTTGCGAGGGTTAGGAGCCATTCGATGAAAATTACCCGAGATCAGGTTGAGCATATTGCTCACTTGTCCCGCTTAGAGTTTAGCGAAAAAGAAATCGAAGCCTTCACCCGACAGATGGACAACATCCTTACCTATTTTGACAAACTCACGGAAGTTGACACCACCTCGGTTGAGCCAACGAGTCATGCTATCCGAGTTACCAACGTTTTCCGGGAAGATGAAATCAAAAAATCGATCGCCTTGGATTTGACTCTGAAAAACGCTCCGGAACAGGAAGGAAGCTGTTTTCGCGTGCCCAAAATTATCGAATAAATCGAAAGAAAGACATAATGGACCTCCATACCCTTACCATTCACGAAGCCCACGAAAGATTGAATAACAGGGATTTTTCCGCCCGAGAGTTAACCCAGGCGCTTCTCGCGCGGATAGAAAAAGTCGAACCTAAAGTAAAAGCCTATATTATTGTAACCCCGGAACAAACGCTTAAGCAAGCGGAACAAGCCGACAAGATGATCGCCGCCGGAGAAACAACGCAGCTCACGGGTATCCCCCTGGCAATCAAAGACGTCCTGTGCACCGAGGGTATTACCACGACCTGCGGTTCCAAGATCCTCAGCAATTTTGTTCCGGTTTATGACGCTACCGTTATCCGGAAATTAAAAAAAGCAGGAGCAATTACCTTAGGGAAAGCGAATATGGATGAGTTTGCCATGGGGTCTTCCACGGAAAACTCCGCTTTTGGCCCCAGCCGTAACCCTTGGGACTTAAGTGCAATCCCCGGAGGCTCAAGCGGCGGCTCGGCAGCGGCAGTGGCTGCGGATGAGTGTATCGCTTCTTTGGGCACGGATACCGGAGGTTCCATTCGGCAGCCGGCTTCCTGCTGCGGTATTGTGGGATTAAAACCGACCTACGGAAGAGTTTCCCGGTTTGGTCTGATCGCTTTCGGCTCCTCTCTCGATCAGGTCGGGCCTTTGACCAAAGATGTCCGGGATGCCGCGCTTCTCATGAATGTGCTGGCAGGTTACGACCCGCAGGATTCAACTTCAGTAAATATCGAGGTCCCTGACTACACCACCTTTTTGAAATCAGACCTTAAAGGAATAACTATCGGAGTCGCCAAAGAATACTTTATCGAAGGCATTGATCCGGAAGTTGAAAAGGCGGTTAAGGACGCATTACAGGTTTTGCACGGTCTGGGAGCCAAGACGGTTGATATTTCTCTGCCCCATACAGAATATGCTCTGCCGGTCTATTATCTGATCGCCCCGGCTGAGGCAAGCTCCAACCTCGCCCGCTATGATGGGGTGAAATATGGCTATCGAGCGGAAAAAGATGAAAACCTGATTGCCATGTATAAAAGGACCCGGTCAGAAGGATTCGGAGCAGAAGTAAAAAGAAGAATCATGCTTGGAACCTATGCGCTTTCCGCCGGGTACTATGACGCTTATTACGGCAAAGCGTCTCAGGTGCGCACCCTGATCCGGCGAGACTTTGAAGAGGCATTTAAAAAATGCGACGTGATTGTTACGCCCACTGCCCCGACGCCCGCGTTTAAGATCGGAGAGAAAGCGAATGATCCGCTTCAGATGTATCTTTCGGACATCTTCACCATCCCGGTCAACTTAGCCGGCATAGCGGGTATTTCGGTTCCCTGCGGTTTGAGCAGCAACCGCCTTCCGATCGGGTTACAGGTTATTTCCGGTCCTTTTGAGGAAGGTAAAGTACTACAAACCGCTTTTGCGTACGAACAAAACACGGAGTGGCATCTTAAAAAAGCGAAACTGTAAGGGTCTAAGGGTCTAAGGGTTCAAGGGTTCAAGGGTTCAAGGTTAAGGGTTAAGGATGAACGGACGACTGACAACGGACAACTGACAAAACAAGAAAACCATGATTAATCGTGAGCAAGCTTTAAATCTGTTAAAGAGACATATCCAGGCGGAAAACCTGCTCAAGCACTGCCTGGCCACAGAAGCGATTATGCGCGCGGTTGCGCAACGGATAGGTAAAGATGAAGAACTCTGGGGATTAACCGGATTGCTCCATGACATTGATTTGGAAATCACCCGTGATGATCAATCCAGGCATGCTTTAGTCGGCGCGGATATATTGGAAAAAGAAGGATTTCCTGAAGAAGCACTGCAGGCTATCCGGGCGCATAATGGAGAGCGACTGGGGATTCAACGGCAAAGCGAGTTTGAACATGCTTTGGCGGCTTCGGAAACCATCACCGGTTTGATTGTGGCCACCGCCCTGGTGCAGCCGGAGAAAAAACTCGCGAGTGTCAAGGTAAAATCAGTCACCAAACGGATGAAGGAAAAACGCTTTGCGGAAAACGTAAATCGGGACATTATTTTGGAATGTGAACATATCGGAATCCCTTTGGAAGATTTTGTCGCCTTAAGCATCGCGGCAATGCAGGGAATTGCCAATGATTTGGGGTTGTAAAAACAGAACGAATCCCTCTCAATAAGTAGGGCGCAGGGGGCATGGGAGAAACGGGGAGCGAGAAACAACACGTAAAAAGTGAAACGTAAAGTTTAAAGATTTAAGTGTTAAGGGGTAAGAAAACTTAAATCTTAAATCTTAAAACTTAAAACTTTACCCTCTACGTGCTTACGATTTACGTCTAACGGGATTTACTTTTTACATTTCACGCAAAAAAAAGGAGAGTGCCATGGTCCTGGTAGAAGTGAGCATGTTTCCTGTTGATAAAGGAGAAAGCTTGAGCAAACATGTATCCAAAGTCTTAGGCATCATCGACCAAAGCGGCCTGGCGTATCGAATAAACCCGATGGGAACCGTGATCGAGGGAGAATGGGATAAGGTGATGGGAGTGATTAAAAAATGTCATGCTGCTTTGGAAAAGGACTGCCGCCGGATCTCCACCTCGATCAAGATCGATTATCGAAAAGGAAAAATGCGCCGGATGGAAGCCAAGATTGAATCAATAGAACAAAAGGTTGGAAAAGCGTTAAAAAAGTAGGAGATCAAAAAGAAACAAAGGATTTAAAAAATGGAATACGAAGCGATTATCGGTCTTGAAGTTCATGCGCAGTTGCTGACCAAAAGTAAAATATTCTGTTCGTGCACGACCCGGTTTGGTTCTTCCCCCAACACCAATACTTGTCCGGTCTGTTTAGGAATGCCCGGTGTGTTACCGGTGCTTAACAAAAAGGTGGTGGAATGCGCCATCAAAACCGGACTGGCGCTTAACTGTGAGATCGCGCCGTATTCCGTGTTTGCGCGGAAAAATTACTTTTACCCTGACCTCCCCAAAGGGTACCAGATATCCCAGTATGAACTTCCGCTGGCCAAAAACGGGTACCTTGATATTGAACTGGACGGAACAATCAAAAGAATCGGAATTACCCGGGCGCACGTGGAAGAAGATGCCGGAAAACTGATGCACGAGATCGAGGGAACAGTCACCGGGTATAGCTATGTGGATTTCAACCGTACCGGCGTTCCCCTTTTGGAAATTGTCAGTGAACCCGATATTCGTTCCGGAGAAGAAGCGAGCATCTACCTTCAGACCCTCCGGGGCATTCTACGCTATCTTGACGTCTGTGACGGCAACATGGAAGAAGGGAGCCTCCGGTGTGATGCCAATATATCGGTGCGGCCCAAAGGACAAAAAGAATTCGGCACCAGGGCTGAACTCAAGAATATGAATTCCTTTAAATTCGTCCGCATGGCCCTGGACTATGAGATTGAACGGCAAATCGAAGTGCTTGAAGAAAGCGGAACGGTTGTGCAGGAAACCCGGCTCTTTGATTCCAAACACGGCGTTACCATCCCGATGCGGGAAAAAGAGGAGGCCCACGACTACCGCTATTTCCCTGACCCCGATTTAGCGCCGATTGAGCCGGGTAAAGACTGGATCGAAGAAATCAAGGCGGCACTTCCCGAGCTTCCCCAGCAAAAGGTGGAACGTTTTACCCGGGACTATTCTCTCCCTGAGTACGACAGCAGAATACTCTCAACCTCCAGGGCGCTGGCCGATTATTTCGAAGAATGCGTGAGACTTTTCCCGCAGCCAAAGACGGTGAGCAACTGGATCATGAGCGAATTACTTCGCTTATTAAAAAAAGATGACCGGGAGATTGAGGACTGTTTTGTCACTCCCCAGCATCTCGCCGCACTATTTCAATTAATAGAAAAAGAAACAATCAGCGGTAAGATCGCCAAACAGGTCTTTGAAGACATGTACAAAACCGGCTCTTCCGCTGAGGAGATTGTGAGGAAAAAAGGCCTCACCCAGGTCTCGGATGGGGGAGAGATCGAGAACATCATCGCCAAAGTGCTGGCGGCACATCCTGACGGTGTGGAGAAATACCGAAGCGGCAACACCAAGGTCTTCGGCTTTTTTGTCGGCGAGGTGATGAAGGAAACCAAAGGCAAAGCAAATCCCAAAATAGTAAACCAGATTCTTCAGGAGAAATTAAAGACATGACGATTCAACCCTTGCAATGGAAAAATGATCGGGTGTTCATGCTCGACCAGCGAATACTTCCTGAAAAAGAACTTTATCTTGAATGCCGGACATACCAGGAGGTAGCCCACGCTATCAAATGTATGGTGGTGCGCGGAGCACCTGCGGTGGGAGTTGCCGCGGCCATGGGGATTGCTTTAGGCGTGCAGGCAATTCCGGAAAAAAATAAAAAGGAGTTTTTACCTCGGTTTGATACAATATGCAACACCATTGCCTCCACCCGTCCGACTGCGGTCAACCTCTTCTGGGCGATCGAAAGGATGAAAAATCTGGTCTATCAAAATCTTCGTGTTTCCCTAAAAGTTTTGAGCCTTCTTCTCAAAAAAGAAGCTCTGAAAATTCTCAAAGAAGATATCGAGAGCAACAAACGGATGGGGAAGTATGGAAGCAAGTTCATTAAAAACGGAGCAGTCATCCTCACCCATTGCAATGCCGGCGCGTTGGCAACCGGAGGGTATGGGACCGCTTTGGGGGTTATCCGGGCAGCCAAAGCCCAGGGGAAAAAAGTTCAGGTTATTGCGGATGAAACGCGACCTTTCCTTCAGGGAGCGCGGCTGACCGCCTGGGAGCTTAAAAAAGACAAAATTCCGGTTACCGTGATTACCGACAACATGGCGGCTTTTATGATGCAACAAAAGCGAATTGATGCTATTATTGTGGGGGCTGATCGGATTGCGGCCAATGGTGATACGGCGAATAAAATCGGTACCTACTCGCTTGCCATTTTGGCGAAAGAACATAAAATCCCCTTTTATGTGGCAGCTCCTCTTTCCACAATTGATTTTAACATTAAAACCGGCAAGGAAATACCGATTGAGGAACGAGCAGAAGAGGAAGTAAGCCACATGGGGGAAAAAAGGTTGGTACCTCAGGGAGTTTCTATCTGGAACCCGGCATTCGATGTTACCCCAAACCGGTTTATTTCAGCCATTATAACCGATCAAGGGGTGGTGAAAAAACCGTATCAAAAAAATTTAAAAAAATTACTTCCCCATTAATTTCAAAGAAAGGTAGATCCATGGACTCAAAAACAGATAAAATTTGGTTGGATGGAAAATTGGTTGATTGGGATAAAGCCCAAATCCATATCCTCACCCATACCCTTCATTATGGCTGGGGAGTGTTTGAGGGGATTCGTTGTTATCATTGCCATGACGGCTCCTCCGCTATTTTTCGACTCAACGAACACGTGGACCGTCTTTTTGGTTCCGCCCATATTGTCAGCATTAAAATTCCTTTTACCAAAGAAGAGATCTCCGCTGCTATTCTCGAAATCATCCAAATAAACAAGCTCAAAGAGGGCTATATCCGCCCGATCGTCTTTGTCGGTGACGGCGAGATGGGGATATTTGTAAAAAAGGTCGATGTGCGGGTAGCAATTGCTGCCTGGAACTGGGGCGCCTACCTTGGAGATGAGGGATTAGCAAAGGGAATTAGAGCAAAGGTGTCCTCCTTCACTCGTCTGCAGGTCAGTAGTCAAATGAGCAAAGCCAAGGTTTGCGGCAACTATGTTAATTCAATCTTAGCCAAAAGAGAAATTATGGCTGCCGGTTATGACGAAGCCATCCTTCTCGATACCGAGGGGTATGTGTCGGAAGCGAGTGGAGAAAACATCTTTATCGTGAAAAACGGAACAATCAAAACCACTCCGCTCACCTCTATCCTTCCCGGGATAACCCGGGATTCCGTTATCACCATTGCGAAAGACAAGAAGTACCCGATTATTGAAGAGCGTTTCACCCGGGATGAACTCTACCTCGCGGATGAGGCTTTTTTCAGCGGCACGGCAGCGGAAATTACACCCATTCGGGAAGTTGATGACCGCCAAATCGGACCGGGACACCCGGGACCTGTCACCAAGGATATTCAAGCCACCTTCTTTGACACGGTTAAGGGCAAGATAGATAAATACAAAGGGTGGCTGGCGCGCCTGTAAACTTACCCGCTATTAGTTTTTAGGGTTCCTCCAAAAATGTCATTCCGGGCTTGACCCGGAATGACAATCTGCATAAGACTTAGGTCGTTGTGTAAAGTTGTGGTGTATACCTTTCGCGGGGATAAAATCCGAATTATTTCCGCAAGGCAGGCAACAAAAAAAGAGAGAAGATGCTATGAAGAAGGAATATGATTTTCGCAATGCAAAACGTGGTCAGGTTGTAATCCCAAAAAGGAAAACTCGCATTACGATCTATATTGATAATGATGTGCTCGAAGGATTCCGTTCTCGGGCTGATGCCACCGGATACGGTTACCAAACAATGATAAATGAGGCCTTGAGAGAATACCTTAACAAGCCCCACGAGTCCTCGCTTAATGAGAGCACACTGCGAAAAGTGGTTCGTGAAGAGTTAAAGCGGACTGCCCATCAATAATAAAACCTTATCGCCAATCAACTTACCTCTTTCTCCGCTTTTTTCCCTCTTCAATATCTTACTTAATCTCTAACATATTGAATTTTAAATTAAAAATTACAAGCTTTGCCTAACTATTTGAAATACTGGAATAAATCGCAAATATATTGAAAATGCTTAATAAATTCCCCATTGATTTATTTAGTAGAATATGTTATAATTATTTAAAATTATAAAGCATTCTGAGCAAAGCAAGAGCATCTCTATCGGGGCATGTGATGCTTACTTATTTTTGGTATGGTTTGAGAAACCGGAATTGATTCAAAAAGGAGGCGATTAGAGTGTTCTGGGTATATCTTTTCTGGATAGCCGTGCTTAGTTTAATTGGTTGGTGGGCCCTAATGAAAGACCCATTAGCCTTGATAATATTACCTCTTTGGTTTATTGGTCTTGTACGTTCGTGTGAAGGTAGAAAAGAGCCATATCATGATTGAAGGTATTATTAAATTCGGAATCTATAGCATTGCAAAGAGACTACTTGTCGAAGTCGAAGGCACTTGGAGAGAGAAACTCTGCCTTTTGATATTAGGAGCGGCAATACTTTATGTCTTATGGGGAGTGGCCCGATGGTGGAAAAGCCTATAATTAGTGGGGGTAGCATTATGAAAACTTTATTTCTAACTTTAATTTTTCTCCTTTCTACATTTTCTTTTTGCTCTGGTGGTGAACTAAGACAAAAAATGTTCCCTGATATTCAAGGTAACCCCGTGTATGAATATCAAGATGGTGAGTATCGAGGCGAGTTCAGGCAAAAAATGTTACCTGATGTTTTTGGCAATCCTGTGTATGAGTACCGTGACAACCAGGGTAATAGAAGGACAATTAAACAGAAGATGTTACCTGATATTCAGGGTAACCCAGTGTATGAAATAAGATAAAGTTATTAAACTTTGTCGGAAGGGATGAGGTATCAGTACATCGCAAAAAAAGGCCCAATAAAGACAACAGTAATAGCGAAGGAGGTTTTTATGGCGACCTACTACCTCGGTCTCTTGTTTTCCGATCCTAAGAAAAAAGACTTCCCTGGGCCACCGGCAGCCCAAATATACGTTAAACATTACGCGAGCGATGAAAGATCAACGGTTTGCGTTGGCCCAATATGTAAATCTTTTTTCGAAATTGAATCACTATGTGATCGACTTACAAAAGAAATTGCATCTATCCGAAAGAAAGCTCAAAGGAAATTTAAACCCATATGAATCCAATATAAGGAGACTACTTCAAAAATTCCCTAAGAACATTTGGTTGATGAGTTATAAAATTTACGGGGTAATACCCTATTATTTGGAAAGAAAAAATGAACTTACGAAAAGGGTTTTTCAGGCTCACATGGGTTTTATCTTTTTCATGCGGAATATTATCTCTGTATTTCCCCGATAATGTTTTTGAAAACCCTGCCTTTAACGATAGAAGAGTTAGGATAGCACTGCCAGGCGATTGGGTGGATAAAACGCTTCAGGAAAAATTAGATTTAGTTAATAATCTCGACATAAATCTTCCTAAGTGGGTGGGAAAAGCGGAGGAAAAAATAAGGCAAGAAGAGGAGGAGGAAAAAGCAAAAAAGGACGAGGGATTTACCCAAAGAACTTTACCGCCTTTACACTCAAGGGTATTGGATAATTATCAATGGGGTCCACCTTATGATTATCGTTATTATGACCTTTCTTCAAAAGATAAACTTAAAGTTAAAAAGAAATTAAGAAAGATAATTACTTCTCCCGCTAAGCTTTTGCCACTGAGGGATCTATCTAATCTTTTTGAGGGTAGATATAGTTGCGTATTTATCGGCCCCGACTGGACAAAAATAAGCTTTTTGATTTTAAAACCATTTACCATTGGATTCGCCACAATTTGGATAATCTATGCAGTTATAAGATGGGTTGTAATGGGCTTTTTCGCAGGAGGTTTTAAAGATAAAAAATGAGTTAAAAAATAAAAGAATCTTCGCATAAAAGTGTGGGTAATTCTGCTTAACGATATAATACCAAGTTGCTTTCAAAAAATATAATATGAATTTTTGAAAGCTTACTTGGTATTATGCCCGGTCAATTAATCTTTTACTATTTGATAGCTAATTGGTATTAGTCATTCTCCGGCTTGACCGGGGAATCCAGAGCCATATGGAAAAGAGTTTTTATGTTTACATATTGTCGAGCAAGCGGAATGGCACTTTATATATAGGAGTACCATCAGACCCCCCGAACAAGTAGGAGGGCATGTTTAATAAAGCGAGTTTGGGAGTATAAGAATTGGAAGGATTTGTATGGGGATTTAATAACTGGATTCCCCGATTAAATCGGGGAATGACACTGTGTGGTATGGGGAAATGAAGATTGCCATCACAGCATTACATCGGTTGGGCGGAATACGCTTATACTCCTGATCTTTGTGAATTCCTCATCATTGGTTGCCAGATCATAAATACTTTCCTCTTCCATACCGGCTATAATAAGGGAATCATTGACCAGGAGGCCGAATTTTTCTCTGATTCTCTGACTGTTAAGAATTGTCTCAAAAGAAAAAGACTTAACTTCTATCCCCATCTCAATAATGCTTTGGATATGAGCAAAATACTCTTTAAGTGCGGTAACTTTTTTGGAAGATCGTTTGAGCTTTTTAACAATATTTGGAGGCCTGACCACATTTTTATTGACTGCCTCAACCATCATTAAACGGTGGAGAACTTCCAGAATTACGTTTGTCGAGCTTACTCCTTTCACATCCTCCTGCTCGCACCGGCTTAAGAAACGACTACATTCCTGAGAAACTCCGGTAAAATGATAAATAAAAATATTGGCGTCAATAAAAACCTCTGCACCCGGCTTGAGGTTATCCAGCTTCATATATATCCTCTTCTTCCATGATCGCCTTGAGTAAAACCGGAGAAATTTTCATAACGCCATGGGTGGCTTGAGCTATATTCTTTTTCCCTTTGGACAGTTTTTTATCTGCTGCAATAAGATAGACCTTGAGAGCATTTTCCAATACCTGGTTTAAAGATACTCGTTGGGCGAGAGCGATTTTTTTTGCCTGGAAAATCAACTCTTCATCCAAAATGGTTCCTAATTTTTTTCTCATAAGGCATTACCTCCTGTTAGGATAGAACCAGAAAAAAATTCTTTTGTCAAGAAATATAGAATAATTTCTTGAATTCAAGCTCTGAAAAAAAAGAAAAAACACCGCACTAAGAAATAAAACTAAAAAAACCGCAGATCACATATCCAACCCCACAGCTTTGAAAACTAAACCCGGATTTCTTCAAACAGCCGCAGATGCACTTTCTGGTCTGAGCTCAGAAGTTCCGTGTCAAAGGCAAAGGCATTCGCATTGGAAATTTCTATTTTCCGGTAATCGTTTAATGGCCTCCCTTGATAGTAAAGCAGCACACACCGAAGCACTGCCAGGTGGGTCACAGCAGCAACAGTAGTTCCGTCGTTATGACTGAGACACCACTTTTTGAACACCGAAAGAATCCTTTGTTGTACGGCCTCAAGCGGTTCCATCCCTTCCAATCGTAACTCCGTAGGAGTTTCATTCCATATCTTCCAAACCTCCGGGTATTGGGTAATTAACTGGGTATGCGACAACCCGTCTAAAGGACCAAGCAGAATCTCCCGAAGCTCTTTTTCAATAATCACCGGTACTTCTAATTTTTGACTCAAAATTTCCGCGGTCTCAACCGCGCGGGTTAAAGGACTGGTGTATATCCGGGTAATTCCTTTTCCCTCCAGACGAGAGGAAAGAAGCCTAACCTGCCGTTCTCCGTTCTGATTCAGAGACTCTTCGCTTGTGCCCGCATAAATTTTTTGAACGTTTGATTCTATTTCCCCATGCCTGATCAAATATATCCGCACAACATTCTCCTTGTAATCTGAAACAAAAAACTACTTTTCAACCGAACGCGACTTCAAAAAATATCTATAATTTTGAAGAATTATTCCTATACAATAAGGATTAAATTGTCAAGGTAGTTTTTCAAAAAATGATCAGCAAACATATTAATAATGTTTAAAGTCCTGCCCTAAAAAACTTTATAATCTTAAAACCTTCATGAGCATATTTTTTCCCCTCTGATTATGATTTACGCTAATTTTTGATCCGTCTTTTTTGCCATCCTATCTCTATTTAATTCCAAAAAATACAAAATTTTTTACTGTTAATAAAATTTACACTTCGCCAGAGTACACACAAAACTATTGAGATATATAAGATAAATTCTTGGTCATACTATTTAGTGTTAATTTTCTTTACAAAACGGCCTTATTTTCAATTGGGCACATTTTATAACTTATACTCAATAACTATTTGAAATATTTATATAATTATTAGTTTTTTAATGTTGGCATGTCCTTTGCTGTAGTGTATTAGCGAAAAGAGCACGCATATAAAAAATTTTCAAGAAAATAAATAAAACAAATTTATATAAGGAGGTACCAAAATGAAAAATATGAATTTAGAAGAAAAAAAAGTACTCATTGTTGATGACGAAGCAGGAATCAGACGCAACCTGCATGTCGGCTTAACCCAGCATGGTTTTTCTATTGATGATGCCGAAGACGGGCTTTCCGCCTTGTCCCAAATCGAATCAAGTTACCACAAAGGTACGCTCTATAACTTTGTGATTACTGATATGGTTCTTCCGGACATCAATGGATTAAAGCTGCTTGAGGTTATTAAAAGTAAGTATCCAAACCTTCCGGTCATAATCATTACCGGATACGGAAACGAGGTCACCCCGGATGAAGTCAACGCCCGACATGGTGACGGTTATCTTTCCAAACCTTTTTTAGCGGACGAACTGGCCGATGTTTTGGGGAAAGTTGCTCCGCCCAAAGTGAATTTTCCGCAAGCGGTCGCCGAACCGGCTCTCAAGACTTCGGTAAGCGCATACGCCATGATTAAGGCAAAAGAAGGTGGAGATGTGTTGAGCGTATTTAATAAATTATATTTCATGGACAATGTCCTTTATTGCGATGCGGTTAGAAATTTTTACGACATTGTCCTGCTCCTTAACGCCGCCACCCCTGCGGAACTTGAAAATATTATTCAAACAAAAATCAAAACCCTTGCCGACATTGACGAGGTTGTTTACTGCCCGGTTGCAAAACCAAAATTGGAAAGCGGCATTCAAAATTTCATCAATGATTACGAACGGCAGAATAGCCTGTCTCCCCAGGGTAACAAACCGAAACGGGTTCCCTATCCTCTGTCAGCCTATGTGCTCATTGAGGTTGAGAAATCCCGCTTCAACGAGATCTACCCGAGACTCTACTTCTTGGACAATGTGGTGTCTTGTGATACCACCAAAGGAAAATATGATCTTATTCTTCTCATTCAGAGCGCTACGTTTAATGAAATGGAAAGGTTGGTCCGGGAAAAAATTGGGTCTATTGATGGAATAGTAAGAACCAAGATGTTAAACATAATGAATTTGTTTGAGATGTAAGACTGAAGAGAGAAATCTGTAATTGCACATGAAAGAGGAATGCGTATGAACGTCGTAGAACACCCCCGAGAAATTACAACAATAAATTTTCCAAAACTTAACACCGAACTGTGGCGTTACCAGGATGAGCCGGGAAGGCTCATCCCGCTTTTACAAAGCGCGCAAGAAACGTACGGTTATATCTCAGAGACTACTATCAAGTATATTAGCGGAGTAACCAGAATACCGGAAAGCGAAATCTATAGTGTTATCACCTTTTATAAGCAGTTTCGTCTTCGTCCCCTTGGTAAAAATCTTATCCGTCTCTGTGATGGCACTGCCTGCCACGTTAATAACGCAAAAATATTGAAAGAAATCGTGGAAGATGAGTTACAGCTTGAGGGGAATGATACTACTGAAGATGGATTATTTACCCTTGAACTGGTCGCCTGTCTCGGATGTTGCAGTCTGGCGCCGGTGATTATGATTAATGATCAAACCTACGGCAGGCTCACGCCGCAAAAACTGCGTAAAACACTCAGAAAATACCAAAAACAAGAAAAAACTGAAGCGAAGACTCAATAAAATCGGAGGATATTGAAGTGTATACAATTACCATTGGAACTGCAACGTGTGGAATATCCGCCGGCGCGGACAGAGTTCTGAATGAATTTCGACTCCTCATCGCCGAAAAAGGGTTGAAAGACATACAACTTGCTGAAACTGGCTGCATGGGCATGTGTTATAAGGAAGTCCTTGTGGAAGTGAAGAATGGAGCGGGTAAATTTCTTTATGGCGACGTTACCCCGGAAAAAGCCCAGCGAATCTTCAATGAGCATGTACTGCGGGACAAGCCAGTAGACGAATTTCTTGCTCTTCTCGATTATCAAGAAGGCCCAGAAAAAAATTTTTTGGCCAAACAAAAACGGATTGTCCTTCGCAACTGCGGACATATTGATCCGATGTCCATAGACGATTACCTTGCCCGCGATGGGTACAAGGCTATAAAAAAAGTATTAACCACCATGACTCCGGACGAGGTGATAAAAGCCGTCACTGATTCCGGGATTCGTGGTCGCGGCGGAGCGGGTTTTCTTACCGGCGTCAAATGGAAATTCGCCGCCCAATCGCCCGGTGGCATAAAATATGTGGTTTGCAACGCTGACGAAGGTGATCCGGGAGCATTTATGGATCGAAGCGTTCTCGAAGGCGACCCGCATTCGGTGCTTGAAGGAATGCTTATCTGCGGCTACGCTATCGGAGCTTCTGAAGGATATATCTATTGCCGAGCCGAATATCCCCGGGCTATTGTAAGACTTATGAACGCAATCGGGGAAGCCACGAAAAGGAGTTTCCTTGGTGATAATATTTTCGGCACTCATTTTTCGTTCCACCTTAAAATAAAAGAAGGCGCGGGGGCTTTTGTCTGCGGTGAAGAAACTGCTCTCATTGCTTCGATTGAAGGTCATCGCGGAACCCCGCGCATCCGTCCACCGTATCCCGCCGTCAAAGGAATATGGGGCAAACCGACAAATATCAACAACGTTGAAACCCTTGCCAATCTGCCCTGGATAATTTTGAACGAACCGGAAAAGTTTGCCGCAATGGGAACCGATGACAGCAAAGGCACCAAAGTTTTTGCCATGGCCGGCAAAATAAAGCGCAGCGGTTTGGTAGAAGTTCCCATGGGTATCACCATTAACGAAATAATATTTGACATTTGTGGTGGTATCATTGGCGACAAAAAATTTAAGGGCGTGCAAATGGGGGGGCCTTCAGGCGGTTGTATCCCCGCTGCTCTGGGCAATACCCAGATAGACTATCAACAAATAAATAAAACCGGGGCAATTATGGGTTCAGGAGGGATGATTGTCGTTGACGAATCAACCTGTATGGTGGAACTGGCCCGGTTTTTTTTAGAATTCACCCAGAAAGAATCATGCGGGAAATGCACCAGCTGTCGTATCGGAACCCTTCGCATGCTGGAAATCCTTGAACGCATTGTCGCAGGCAAAGGGAATGACGAAGATATCGATGTCCTTAAGGAGTTGGGCGAGCAGATAAAAGCTACCGCCCAGTGTGGACTGGGACAAACTGCACCAAACCCGGTACTGACAACGATAAACTATTTCCGTGAAGAATATGAAGAACACATCAAAAACAAGCGATGCCCGGCGCATAGCTGTTCTTCTCTGGTAATGTACGTCGTTGATGCAACAAAATGTACTGGCTGTATGCTTTGCGCCGGTAATTGTCCGGCAGGAGCAATAACGGGTGTTAAAAAGAAAGCCCATACTGTTGACCAGGATAAATGCATAAAATGTGGAAAATGCATTACAACCTGTAATTTTGATGCAATCTATAAAGAGTAAAGGATACGAATAAAATGGAAAAGAAAAATCAAATCAAGCTTGCTATAGATGGAAAAGAGATCGCATGCGAACCAGGAAAAACAATCCTCACCGTGGCTCGGGAAAACAATATAGAAATTCCCACGCTTTGTTACGACCCGCGCCTTGAACCTTATGGCTCATGCTTGCTTTGTGTGGTTGAGGTGGAAGGAATCGACAAACTGCTGCTGTCGTGTACCACCGAAGCCCGTGACGGGATGATCATTAAGACAAATAATGAAAAAATATATAAGGCCAGAAAAAACGCTTTGGAATTACTTCTTTCCAACCACTTTGCCGACTGCCGGGGGCCCTGCTACGAAAAATGTCCCGCGGATGTCAACCCCCAGGGCTACCTCGCTTTGGCAAACGCGGGTAAATATAAGGAAGCGCTTGAGCTTATTCGGGAAACAAATCCCTTTCCGCTTGTTTGCGGACGTATCTGTGTGCGGTATTGTGAGGCCGCCTGCCGAAGAAAAGACGTGGATTCTCCGGTAGCAATTAATTTTGTGAAGCGGTATGTCGCTGATCTTGAATCTGACCACCTTGAACGGCCAATCATTCCGCAGCGCAATGGCCACAAAGTGGCAATTGTCGGAGGAGGTCCGGGAGGGCTTTCCTGCGCGTATTTTTTAGCCAAGCGCGGCTACAAAATAAAAATATTCGATGCCCACCCAAAGCTTGGGGGCATGTTGAGATATGGGATCCCTGATTATCGCCTCCCCCAAAATATGCTCGATAAAGAAATCCAATACATCGTAAATCATGGAATCGACGTCCAGACCAACGCCCGGCTGGGTAAAGATTTTAGCCTCGACGAATTAAAGAAAGAAGGCTTTGACTCAATTTTTCTTGCGCTGGGTGCGCAAAAAGCCAAAAAGATGGGAATAGAAAAAGAAGAAACCGAAGGTGTTATTGGTGGTGTAGACTTTCTTGAAAAAGTTAAAAAACAAGGTCCTCCGGAATTTAAAGGACATGTGGTGATTGTGGGTGGCGGTAATACCGCAATCGATGCTGCCCGGACAGCATTGCGCTGCAATGCGTCGAAAGTTTCGGTCCTTTATCGCCGAACCCGTCATGAAATGCCTGCTGATGCAGTGGAAATCGAAGATGCCCTGGCAGAAGGAGTGGAAATTGATTTTTTAGTGGCGCCGCTGGAAGTGATCGCGGAAAACGGAAGAGTTAAATCACTGCGCTGCCAAAAAATGGAACTCGGCGAACCTGATGCGAGTGGACGCCGCCGTCCAGTTCCCGTTGAGGGCTCCGAATATGACGTAATCTGTAATACCATCATTGCGGCCATCGGACAGGATAGCGATTTAACCGGCACCAAAGGAAACGCTTTGGGTGACCTTAAAGCAACAAAATGGGATACCATCGTAGCCGATGAAAAAACGTTCGCGACCACTATAAAAGGCGTTTTTGCCGGCGGTGATGTTGTCTCCGGTCCAGCGGCCGCCATTGATGCTATCGGTGCAGGGCGCAAAGCGGCGATGGTTATTGACCGATATATCCAAACCGGCGAGATTCTTCCTGCGGCATCGGAATTTCTAAGCAGTAAAACAAACCTGGGCGAAATTCCCAAAAGCTACTTTGCGAGTTTTGAAAAGGTAGATCGATCTTCTATGCACCAAGTTGATGCGGAGATCCGCGTGAGCAATTTTGATGAAGTTGATAAAGGTATCGCTCCAAGCGCTGTGCGCACCGAAACTTCACGCTGTCTTTTCTGTGGCTGCTCCGATGTTTACACCTGCGAGCTAAAAAAGTTAGCTGGGGAATATAATGTTGATCAAAAGAGATTCGGGGGTAATGTGAAGAAATTCAAGGTCGACGACCGTCATCCGTACATTCTTCTCGACCCCAACAAATGCATTCTCTGCGGAAAGTGCGTCCGTACCTGTGACATGCTCCTTGGATTGTCGGCTCTGGGCTTTATTAACCGGGGCTATGATATGGTCGTTCGCCCTTCCATGGAAAAACCGCTTCAGGAGACTACCTGTATCGCGTGCGGAAATTGTATTGAGACATGTCCAACCGGGGCGATATCTTTCAACCATCCCTTTGAAAGACCGTGGCCTCAGAACCCCTCGCACCTCGAATCGGTCTGTAACTATTGCGGTATTGGCTGTAATATTGTCTACAATAAAAAAGATGATGATTTTTGGAATGTCACCGCAAAAAAAGAATCTCGCTATATAAACGGCGAACTTTGCATGCGGGGGCGTTTCGGCCATCGGCACATCATCAAAGAAAACCGTTTATCTGAGCCAAGGGTGCGGGACGGCAACAATCAAAAAGCCACGAATCTTGAGTATGCTATTAACCATGCGGCCAATGGACTGAAAGCGGTATACAAAAAGTATGGGCCGGACGCGCTTGGATTTTTTGTTTCTCCCAAGGCAACCAACGAAGAGATTTTTATGGTGCATAAACTTGCCCGTGACGTATTTAATTCAAACAATATAGCCAGCTTGTACGATCTAACCCGCACTGACGGTAACGGAGACTTGTATCCGGCGTTTGGGATTACGGCTTCAACGTTGCCTTTCCGGCAAGTAAAAGATGCCGATGTGATCGTCATGCTCAATTCCAATGTTACTGAAGATAACCCGGTGCTGAGTTTTGATATTAAACGAGCGGCGCGCAAAGGCGCAGAACTTATTTCGATAAGCTCCATGGAACTCGAAATAAACAATTTTGCCGCCATGTGGCTCGATACTCGGCGGGGAACCAACACTATGCTTCTTAACGCCGCTATCTCGGAAATAATCAAACACGAAAGATCTGATGATGCCGAGGTAAACAAACGTGCTGACAATTTTTCTGAATTTAAGAATCAACACTGGATTTCACTTTCACGAGCAGCAGAAATAACCGGGGTCGATAAATACAAAATCCAACGATTTGCCGACATTGTCTCTGACCCGGATAAAAACGTTGTCTTTGTTTACAACTGGGGCTCATTGTTAGAAAAATCTCCCGAAGACCTTCAGGCTATCGCCAATCTCTTACTTTTGACTGGTAAAATCGGAAAGGATAATAACGGCCTGATTTTTACTCATGAGCACAGCAACTATCAGGGACATAGGGATCTCTGCGCCACTCCCTGTGCGGTGCGAGAAAACAACAAACTTTCAAGAAAAAGCGCTCTCCGGGGAGCACGATCGTTCCCTGAGCTGAGAGATTTAATGCTCAATGGCGCAATCAAAGGATTTTTTATTTTCGGCGAGGATTTTGCTATTAATACTGAATATGCAGCGCTTCTGAATCAGGCCGAGCATGTTGTCGTGGTAGATATGTTTCAAACGGAGACGACTAATTTTGCCCATACAACCATTCCGGGATCAGCGTATGCAGAATCTGAGGGCAGCGTAACTTCGCAAGACCGGAGAGTGCAGGCTTTTACAAGGGTCTTTGATCCTCCGGCAGGAAAAACCGGGGTTGAAATTCTTTCCGCGCTTTACGCTCAGGCTTCAGGGAAACCGGCGCTGTCAATTGAAACGATTCGTAGCGAGATCGCTGAATTGAATCCACTGTACAAAAGAATTACGGAAGTCGGTGCGCGGGGCTCGTTTTGCTGGAACGAGACCGCAACCGGGGGAACGCTGCTTTTTTCCACTGGTTTCTTAACGGAAAACCGAAAGGCGCACTTTATCGTGGGTGCACAAAGTCAAAAACCGATGCGAAGAGAGGTATTATGTTTTTCCCCCATTGACAAAATATATCAAATCAATCGCTATCAATTACTTTCTTCGACAAAAGGGGATAATCAAAATTCATCAGCTGCTCTTTAGCGGCATTACATCTGAATATTTCTGCTATGGATGTTTTTAATCAACGTTTCGAGATCCTTGATAAAATGTTTATGGACTTTTTTATCCTGGATCTCGACTTTAACATCATTTGTATAAAATCCAGCACTGCCGCTGCTCTTGGTTACGACCAGGAGGATCTAAAAAATAAAACCTTGCACGATGTGGTTATTGAAAAAAACTATCCCCGTCTTAAATGGGCCTTTGAACAAACCCACCAAGAAGGAAATGAGTTTTTATTCAAACGGGTCTACTTCAAAAAGAAAGACGGCGGATCACTTCGCTTAAATTTTACCATTTTTAATTTAACGAAAGAAGGCAAACAAATCTATGTAGGTATTGGAAATCGAAAAGTTTCGCCCGCTCGAACAATAGCGACCGAAAGAAGAAAGCGAATAAAAGAGCTTATGGCTTTATACAACATTGACAAGCTCTTGAACAAAGCCGGGGACGGGGCAGAAACACTCGTCGGCATTACTTCCATTTTAAATCAGTCTATGTCATTTCCGCAGCACGCACGGTCGAGGATACTCTTCGACAACAAAGAATTTTGCGTTCTCCCTTTACCGTCTCAACATCTCGACAACAAAATCGTCACTGATATCATTATTAATGGAAAGCCAAGAGGAGTGATCGAGATATATTATATTAAAAAACAGGGGAAATTTATTCCGGAAGAGTCGGAGATGCTCGTTGAAGCCGGCAATATGGTGGCGAATGTTTTTGAGCGAAAAGAAATAGCGGAACAGCTTGAACAAAACTCGATGCGCCTCCAAGCCCTGTTTGGCGCCATCACTGATCTTGTCTATATGACTGACGGAGATTTCAACCTTCAGATAGTAAATAAAAAAATGGATATTGCCGGCAAAAAGTGTTACGAGGTTTTTTGGAATTATTCAACACCCTGCAAGGGGTGTATTGCCTTTAAAGTTCGCGAAACCAAGAAACCAGCGCAACTGGAAGCTTTACTAAAAAACAAATTTTATCTCGTTTCCTGTTACCCGATTCTTGATAATAAAGGTAATGTAACGGGTTTAATTCATATTGTTCGAGAAACCACCAAGGTAAAAGAGATGGAGCAACAGCTTATACAGTCGGACCGGCTCGCCTCTCTCGGGCAACTCGTCTCCGGCATCGCCCATGAAATCAACAACCCCAATACCTTCATACGAGGGAACATCGGGATCATTGCCGAAGCGATGGAAACCATTCTTCCTATGTTGGACGACCATGCGGAAAAAAATACGGACTTCAAAATTGCGAGGTTACCCTACGAATATTTCAGAAAGAATATTCCGATACTTCTTTCTGATATCCAGAACGGGGCCGATAGAATTATGAATATCGTTTCCGACTTAAGAAAATTCGCCCGCCGCGACGAAGGACGTCTGGACGAAGACGTTGATCTTAATCTCGTTATTGAAAGCAGCCTGCGGCTGGTGCACAATCAGGTTAAACGAACCGCGAACATTAACCTTGACTTGGCAGAAAAAATTCCTGCGATTAAGGGCAATGTACAGAAACTGGAACAGGTGATGGTGAATATCATCATTAACGCTTCTCACGCTATTGAACAGAAAAATAATGGAGAAATGGGTAATATTTATATTAAAACTTTCCTTTATAATAACAACACCCTCCATGTGCATATAAAGGATGACGGAACCGGAATGACAAACGATGTGAAAAAAAGAATTTTTGATCCCTTCTTCACCACCAAGAAGGCCCGACAAGGAACGGGGTTGGGACTTTCTATTGCCTACGGCATTATTGAAGAACATGGGGGAACGATCAGTGTTGATACCTGGCCCGGTGAAGGAAGTGAATTTAAAATAGTATTGCCGTACCAGCGGTTGGAAGACGGCAAAAAAGGCGCCCTCCCAATTACTCACGCGTGATATCATGACGTTTGAAATCAATTCTTTAATGAAAAAACAGGAATTAAACGGTGCATAAAATATTAATCATAGACGATGACCAGGCGATCCTCAATTATTTAGAAGTCTTTTTGATGCAAGCGGGTAAATTCGAGGTGCAATGCCTGAGTGAGAGCAAAAAGGCTTTCGAAACTATTTTAGATTTTCAGCCGGAGCTGATTTTACTTGACATGGATATGCCCGAAGTTACCGGATTAGATATTTTGCATCATCTATCAGAAAGACCAGATGCGCCGGAAATTCTTATTCTCTCCGGAGTGGAAGATATTGAACTTGCCGTAAAAGCAATCAAGCTCGGAGCGTATGACTATCTGACCAAACCCCTTGACCGGGCTAAACTTCTTATCTCTATTGATCGAACCCTTGAGCGACGAACCCTCAAGTTGAAAGTTGAGGAGCTGAGAAGCCATCTTGAAGGAGCAGAAGAGGACGACCCATTTGTCAAAATTATTAACTGCTCTCCCCAAATGCAAAAAGTATTAAAATATATTGAAAAAATAGCACCAACAGACAACCCGGTGCTTATTTGGGGAGAATCCGGCACCGGTAAAGAGCTTATTGCCCGTGCGATCCATAAACTTTCAAAGCGCAAAGATAAACTCTTTGTTGCCATCAATGCCAGCATTCTGGCTTCAGAGCTTTTTGCTTCTGAATTTTTCGGCCATACCAAAGGAGCCTTTACTGGCGCGGTTTCGGATAAAACGGGTATTTTGGAAAAAGCCGATCACGGCACACTTTTTCTGGATGAAATCGGCGATCTTTCCCTGTCCGTTCAAGTAAAGTTGCTTCGCGTTTTACAGGAAGGTGAATTTTTCCCCGTCGGTTCTACCAAAAGCCGCCGTGTGGACGTAAGACTTATTACCGCCACCAACAAAGATCTGCATGAAGAAATTCAGCGGGGAAATTTTCGCACCGATCTTTTTTACCGTCTCAATGTTTCCTCGGTTTTTGTTGAACCGCTTCGAAAAAGGGAAGGCGATATTGTTTTCCTGGCCCAATATTTTCTGAAAAAATATGCCACTACCCACAACAAAAAAATCAACACTATTTCAGAAGACGTTTTGACATTGCTCCAGCGATATCACTATCCCGGAAATGTCCGAGAGTTGGAAAATATCATTAACAGTGCGGTACTTCTTGAAAACAGCAAAGAATTGACCAGAAGATCACTGCCCCAATATTTTCTTGAAGCAACGTTAAAGGCGAGATACTCTCTTGTCGATACCCAATGCAAATCTATTGTCCAGATAGAAAAAGAGCATATCGAGCGTATTCTTAAACACACCGGTGGAAATCGCACCATGGCATCCAAAATCCTTGGCCTCTCCAGAGTGACACTTATCGCAAAAATCAAGCAATACAAAATCAATCTTTGATCGTAATTGATCATAAGGCCTTAACAAACAGCAGAAACCATCTTCCAGAATATCCGCGGTCACAAACAACCCGATAACCGGATCATACATCCTGGCATCATAATTGTAAAGTCCACTTTCGGGATCAAGTTCCTGATCGGTAAACTTGTAGTTTGAAACTTCCGTGCCGGTATGTTCTCTGGTTTCTCCGAAAGGCAGATAATCGGTTTCCTCGATTACTGTGCCATGGTCGTTG
>Ga0068714_10002252_pt1 | contig 25348 bp, 22 predicted proteins | sample MTBNYHSulfiMetaG_FD_62988 | JGI IMG/M metagenome (GOLD analysis project Ga0068714, IMG submission 62988) | Enrichment culture microbial communities from rom New York Harbor, USA that are MTBE-degrading - MTBE-NYH (New York Harbor Sulfidogenic)... | ecosystem: Environmental > Aquatic > Marine >... | reverse complement strand
GCTTCGTGGGCTCGACCGCCGCGGCCCGGGTCAACGGCTATCTGGGGGGGTACGGCACCCTCCGGGAGCTGGACCGGGAGATCGGGAGCTACGGTCTCTCCCCCGAGGCGGCCGAGCATCTGCGCCGCCGGGTCGGCCGCTTTCGCCCGTAGGCGGCCGCCCGCAGGCGTTCGCCTTCAGGCGTTTTCCCTCAGCCCGATCCGGGGGGCACGAGGGTGGACAGGACCTCGTAGCGGTTGAAGGGCGGCATCAGGCAAACCCCGGCGAAGAGCTCCCGGGCGGTGTCGATCATCTCCCGGGCCAACAGGAGACCCTCGGCCGTGGGGTCGTCCGCGGCGCCCAGGCGGCGGCGGACTGCATCGGGGATCTCGATCCCGGCCACCTTGCGGCTCAGGAACTCCACGTGCCCGATCGTCCGGGGCGGCAGGATCCCGAGCAGGGCTGGAATCCCCAGGGCGCGGCACACGGCGGCCAGGGACTCGGCGCTGGGGCGGTCGAACAGGGGCTGGGAGACCGCGAACTGGGCGCCGGCGGCGACCTTGCGCTCCAGGCGCTTCGGGTCCAGGAGAAGCCTTCCGCCGCGGGCCCGGACGTCGATCACGGCTCCCACTTCCAGCCCCTGCTCCCGGGCCAGGCGGATCAGACCGAACACGTCGATGTCCCGCACTCTGCTGACCTTGAGCCGCTGCTCCAGGGCCACCGTGTCGCCGCTGGCCGCCAGGACGGTGCGGATTCCAAAGGCCCGGGCGCCCCAGAGCAGCCCCGTCAGGCTGAGGGAGTTGTGGTCCCGGGTCGTGCAGTGCAGGATCGCCGGGCGCCCGGTCCTGTTCTGGAGCAGGGCGCTGAAGGCCATGGCGCTCATGCGCGGCCGGGCCACGGGGTTGGAGGCCACGCTGAAACCGAAGAAGGGCAGTGCGCTCAGGGAGTGCAGGCGCTCGAGCAGGGGCTCCGGGTCGGGGCTCGCGGGAGGCACGACCTCCACGGTCATCTGGAAGCCGCTCTCGAGGGCGCTCAGAAGGGTCGGTATCACGGCAACTACGGATTCTATCAGAACCGGGGCGGCCTGGGTATCCCGGCCGGCGGGGTCCGGGGTTACAGGGAGGGGACAAACGGGGTATCATGCTCCCGGTATGACAGGCAAGACGGTCTTTGACCGCATCCTCGAGGGAGAGCTCCCGGCGCGAGTGGCCTACGAGGACGGCCACGTCCTTGCGTTTCACGACGCCCACCCGCAGGCCCCGATCCATGTCCTCGTGATTCCCAAGCGCAAAGCCGCCACCTTCGCCGAGCTGGCGGAGCGGGAGCCCGAGGAGGTCGGGCACTTCTTCCGGGGAGTGGCGGAGGCGGCCCGCAGCCTGGGCCTGCTGGAAAACGGCTATCGGGTCGTGCTCAACAGCGGCCGGGACGCCAACCAGAGCGTGGCGTATCTGCACGCCCACATCCTCGCGGGGCGACGGCTCGGCTGGCCGCCGGGTTGAGGTCCCCTTTGGGAGGTGATGAGTTGAGCAAGAGCATAGCCAAAGCGAACGGCGGGATCGCAGTCCGGAGCACCGGCAGGAGCGCGGCCGCCCTGGTCGGGCTGACAGCCGCCCTGCTCCTGGCCGCCGGGGGTCTCGGGGCCCAGACCCTGGAGCTGCCGCTGCTGGGGGCGCTGGAGGCCAATCTCTACTCCTCCATCTCCTACGATGAGATCGGGGGCAAGGTGTACACCGACGGCATCCCGGATGTCCGCAACCAGCTCCTGCGCCTGAGCCTGGACCCGCCGGACGTGGACGCCCTGATCGATATCCACCGCTACTACGGCAGCATCGGGGGCGAGCTGCTGGTGGCTATCATGGGCGCAGACAACCGGCCCCGGCTGTTTCTGGCGAACCCGGAGAACCTGAAGCGAAGGCCTCTGCCCAACTGGGGGATCACGATCGACTGGTCGCTGGTGGAGGCAGACGAAGGGGTCTTCTACACCGCCCGCGCTCTGGCCAGCGGGCGCTATCAGCCCTATCGATTCGACACCCGCGCCGGGTCCAGCCGTGCCCTGAACACCGCCGGAGTGCCGGTGGACCTCTCCGGCGACCGGCTGCACCTGCTGATCCAGGACCCCGAGAGCGGGCGGGTGATCTTCTGGAACCTGTTCGAGGACAAGGCCACCGGCTCGGTTCCGTCCCTGGCCCCTCCGGGGCAGGTGCGCTTCGTCTCCAATGGCCACGCCCTCGTGCCCTCGGAGGATCCGAACCGAGCCTGGAGCGTGGTGGATGTCGAGGGTCGGGAGACGCTGCAGGTCGCCCTGCGCTGCGGGCGCTTCAGACCCCTCTCCCTGTGGCTGAGCGGCGAGGGGCAGCGGGGGGTCGCCGGCTACATGACCCGCCTGAACCCTCGGGCCGCGGTGATCGACGCTGCTCCCCTGTGGGAGAAGCTCCGAGCGGCCGGAGTGGTGTTCGTGCCTGCGGTGGGGACCCTCAACGCGAGCCGGGTCCGGATCCGGGAACACCCTTCGCTGAAGGCCAAGACCCTCGGCCACCTGGAGCAGGGGGAGTCGGTCAGGGTCCTGGAGCGCAGCGGCTACCGCGAGCCCATCGAGTCAATGGTGGCTCCCTGGTACCGCATCGAGACCGCAGACGGCCGGGCGGGCTGGTCGTACGGCTACTTCATCGATCTGAGATGAGCTTCCTCGAGCTGGTGCGCACGCGGCAGAGCGTTCGCCGCTACGCCGAAAGGCCCGTGGAACCCGAGAAGCTCCAGCGTTGCCTGGAAGCCGCGCGCCTGGCTCCTTCGGCCTCCAATGCCCAGGACTGGGGTTTCATCGTGGTGGATGACCCGCAGCTCAAGAGCGCGGTCGCCCGGGAGACGATCGCGCCCCTTCGGTCGTTCAATACCTTCACCGACCAGGCCCCGGTGCTCGTGGTGGTCCTGAGCGAGAAACCCAAGGTGGTCACCCGAACCCTGTGGAAGGCCTTCGGCCGGGACTACGGGCTCATCGACGTCGGGATCGCCGCCGAGCACTTCTGCCTCCAGGCGGCGGAGGAAGGGCTGGGAACCTGCATGCTCGGGTGGTTCGACGAGAAGAAGATCAAGGATCTCCTCGGCATTCCCCCGGGACCCCGGGTGGACCTGGTCATCGCCCTGGGGTATCCCGCCGAGGCAAAGGTCGGCCCCAAGCGGCGCAAGCCCCTGGAGGCGATCGTGAGCTACAACCGCTACGGCCGTCCGGCACCGGGCGGCGGGCGGCGCCCGGGCGTCTCCGAGCGTACCGTCCCTTGAAAAGGCCGCGAGGATGACTATCATTGAGGTGTGGCGCGCCGGCTGACCTGGATCCCGCTCCCGGCGTCCATGATGGGAGGAACCATGCCACTGACGATTCGAAGCGCGGCTTTCGAGGCCGGAGGACCGATTGCCCAGCTCTACACCTGCGACGGCCGCGACGTCTCGCCGCCGCTGCGCTGGGACAACGTCCCCGACGGGACCAGGAGCTTTGCCCTGATCTGCGATGATCCGGACGCTCCCATGGGGACCTGGGTCCACTGGGTGATCTACGGTATCCCGGGGAGCGTGCGCCAGCTGCCCGAGGCGGTCCCGGTCCGGGATACCCTCTCCGACGGCGCCAGGCAGGGCAGGAACGACTTCGGGAAGACCGGCTACGGGGGGCCCTGCCCGCCCAGGGGAAAGCCTCACCGCTATTTCTTCCGGCTCTACGCCCTGGACGACGTGCCGTCCCTGGCCCCGGGGTTGAGCAAGAAGCTCCTTCTCAAGGCGATCGACGGCCACGTGCTGGCCGAAGCGGAGCTGTACGGGACCTACGGCCGCAGGTAGCCCCGGACCGGAGCCGCGTGCTCCGGGCTCAGCAGGTCAGGTGCAGCGCCGCCACCACTTTGGCTTCCCCGCAGCGGTGGTTGTACTCCCGCACCGCCTCTTCCGTGGGGCAGGCCCGAAGCTCGATCCCCCTCCGCCGCGCCTCCTCCACGACCTCCCGCTCGACCTTCATGCGCCCGAACTTGCCCTGGCCGACGATGAGCACCTGGGGAGCGTAGCGCAGCACCTCCCCCAGGTCCCCGAGCCCCAGGCTGTGCCCGCTCTCGCGCCACCAGCCGCTGTCGACCCGCTCCGGGTAGATGATCAGGTCGGAGCGATAGAGGACGCCGTCGACCGTGATCCTGCCGAATGAGTAGGAATCGACCATGCGCCTCTCCCCCCCGGTCACGATACGGTGTACACTCCCAGGGGTCAAGGGGAACGGCATCTTGACAGGGGAGGTATCTTGAGCGGCACACCCACCACGCGACACAGGGTCCTCTTCGGTGACGCCGCGGAGCTTTCAGCCGTTCCGGAAGGCGGGGTCGACCTGGTCGTGACCTCCCCGCCCTACCCGATGATCGAGATGTGGGACTCCCAGTTCGCGGCCCGGGACCCGGAGGTGGGCGAATCTCTCGCCCGGGGGGACGGGCCGGGGGCCTTCGAAGGGATGCACCGGCACCTGGACCGGGTCTGGAGAGAGCTGTACCGGGCGCTGCGCCCGGGAGCGATCCTCTGTCTGAACATCGGGGACGCCACCCGCTCCATCGGCGGGAGCTTCCGGTTGTTCTCGAACCACAGCCGCGTCCTGCAGGCGTGCACGGCCCTGGGATTCCAGTGCCTGCCCCAGGTCATCTGGCGCAAGCAGACCAACGCCCCCACCAAGTTCGTGGGCTCCGGGACCCTGCCTGCCGGCGCTTACGTCACCCTCGAGCACGAGTGGATCCTGGTCTTCAGGAAGGGAGAGCTCCGGCGCTTCTCGACGGAAGGCGACAGACGCCGCAGGCGGGAGAGCGCCTTCTTCTGGGAGGAGCGCAACCTCTGGTTCTCGGATCTCTGGGAGCTCAAGGGGGTGCGCCAGGGGTTCGACGGTCTCCCCGGGGGCGGGGGCTCAGCGGAAGGTCAGTTCGAGCTCTGGCAGCCGGCTCCCGCCGCGGGCCCGGGCCGGGAGCGCAGCGCCTCGTTTCCCTTCGAGCTCGCCGAGCGCCTGGTGCGGATGTTCTCCCTGTACGGGGACCTGGTCCTGGATCCCTTCCTCGGGGCCGGCACCACCGTGCTGGCGGCCATGGCCTGCGGGCGCAGCTCGGTGGGAGTCGAGATCGACCCGGAGGTCGGGGGAGCGATCGGACGTCGGGTGGAAGGGCTTCTGCCGGAAGCCCGCCGACGGGCCGTGGAGCGGCTGGAACGGCACCTGGAGTTCGTTGCCGCCCGGCGGGAGCGGGGCAGGGAGCCGGCGTACCGCAGCCGCCTGTACGGGTTCCCGGTGATCAGCCGCCAGGAAACCGAGATCCGCCTGCTGGTCCCTTCAACCGTGACCCCCCGGGCTTCCCTGGAATGGGAAGTGCGGTACGCCGAGATGGAAGTGGGGCGCGAGCAGCACGGGTAGGGCGCACGGCCGGAGGCCGGATTATCGCTCGCTTTTCGCCTCGGCGGCGCCGGCCACGCTCCGAAGTGTGATGCTGGCGAATACAACGGCGCCTCCGACCAGGGCCCACCGCCCCGGCGTCTCTCCGAGGAAGAGGTAGACCCACAGGGGGTTGAGGATCGGCTCAACTCCCTTGATCAGGATCGCCTGCAGGGCGGTGACTTTGCGTATCGCCCGGGTGTACACGACGTAGGGCAGCCCGAGCTGGAACACCCCCAGCAGGGCGATCCCGAGCCAGCCTTGGCGGTCCGGCCAGGCCGCGAGCGCAAAAGGGAGGCCGATCGCGGCAGTGAGGATGTTGCCCAGCACGATCGACTCCATGGGCGAGCCGCTTCGCTGCTGGCGCAGGAAGATCAGCAGAAAGGCGAAGCTCAGACCGCTCCCGATGGCCACGAGGTTGCCGGCCAGGCCGGAGAGACTCAGGCGGTCCAGGAAGAAGAGGAACAACCCCCCCAGGACCACCCCGATCGCGAGCCAGTCTCTCCAGCCCGCCCGCTCCCCGAGCAGCCAGGCCCCGAGGAGAGCCACGAATATCGGCGAGGTGTACTGGAGCAGGATCGCGTTGGCCGCCGTGGTGAGCTTGGTGGCGATGACGAAGGTGATGACGGTTGCCGAGTAGGCTACGGCAGCCCCGAGCTGGGCCACGGACCAGGTGAAGCGCGGGCGCCGCAGGAACACCAGGAGAACCGGAATGGCGATCAGGCTGCGCAGCCCGGAGATGGCCAGAGGATGGCTTGGGACCCACTTGACCAGCACCCCGCCGGTGCTCCACATCGTAGTGGCCACCAGCACGGCTGCCATGGCCCGGACCCTCTCCGGACGCGTCATGTCGCGGGGGCCCGATGCCCTACCCGCCGCGGTGGCCCATGCGCCTGGAGATGTCTCGGGCCGCGCCGAGGACGAACCCGCCGATTTCCTCGATCCGGTCTCTGGGCATCATGGCCGTGGAGCCGGAAGTGCTGACCGCGGCGAAGACCTGGTCCCGGTAGTCGCGTATGGCCGCACCAATACAGCGCAACCCGTCTTCGTATTCCTCGTCGTCGATGCTCCATCCGCGCCGGCGGGTCTTGTCGATCTCGCTGAGAAGCGAGGCCACTTCGTTGATCGTGCGAGGCGTGAACGCTTCGAGAGGCTTGCCCTCGTACAGCTGGCGGATCTGGAGATCCGACATCCCGGTGAGCATGGCCTTTCCCAGGGCGGTGCAGTACAGGGGAGCCCGCTGGCCGATGATGGAGTACTTGCGCAGGCTGTTGAAGGTCTCCATCTTGTCGATGTACACCACCTGGTCTTCCTGCAGGGTCGCGAGAAACACGGTGTTCCCGGTTTTGCCCGCCAGCTCGCGAAGCACCGGCTGGGCTTCCGTCTTGAGCTCCAGGTTGTTCAGGAAGAGGCTGGACAGCTCGATGAACTCCAGCCCGAGACGGTAGTGCCCGTGGGCGGTCTTTTCGATGTAGCCGCGCTGCTTCAGCACGTAGAGCAGGCGATAGACGGTGCTTTTGTGAAGCTCCAGCCGGCTTCCGATCTCCGTGAGACCGAGACCGTGCTGTTCCTTCGAGAGCAGCTCGAGAATGTCGAACGCCCGCTCCAGGGCCTGCACCTTCATGATGTCCAAAATAGCGCTTTTTGCTCCCGTTGTTCAATCTTGGCCCGCTGCGTCCCTCCGTGCTGCCCGCCCCTCGGTACTGCCCACCGCGGGGTCGTGCCCCGCCGCTGAGTCGCGGCCACCCGCCGGCTCGTGCCCCGGTGCCGGCGACTACCGTCCGAGCCAGCCGCCGTCCACGGCCAGGGTGAAGCCGTTGACGTAGGAGGCCGCGCCGGAGGCCAGAAACACCACGGCCCCCTTCATCTCCTCGGGCAGGCCCCACCTGCCGGCGGGTATTCGCGCCAATATCGACGAGGCTCGAGCCGGGTCCTTGCGCAGGGGTTCCGTATTGCTGGTGACCATGTAGCCGGGAGCGATGGCGTTGACGTTGATGTTCAGCGCCGCCCACTCGTTGGCCAGAAGCTGGGTCAGCCCCCTGACCCCGCTCTTGCTGGCCGTGTAGGGCGGGATCAGGATTCCGCCCTGGAAGGAGAGCATGGAGGCGATGTTGATGATCTTGCCTCCGGAGTCCTGCTTCACGAACTGGCGAGCCGCAGCCTGGCACAGAAAGAAGACGCTCTTCAGGTTGACGTTGATCACTGCGTCCCAGTCGGTTTCGCTGAACTGGAGGGAGGGCGCCCGGCGGATGATGCCGGCGTTGTTGACCAGGATGTCCAGCTTCCCGAAGCCCTCGACGGCCGCCTGCACGATCCCCTCCACCGGCTCGATGGTGGAAAGGTCCGCCTGGAGCGCCAGGAAACGGCGCCCCAGCCGCTTGATCTCCGCCGCCGCCCGGTCGGGGGGATGGGAGCGATACACCCCGAGCACGTCGGCGCCCGCCTCCGCCAGCCCGATGGCCATGGCTTCCCCCAAGCCCGTGCCGGCCCCGGTGACCACGGCGGCCTTGCCCTTGAGAGAGAACTGTTCCAGGGTCATGTCCGCGGCCTCCCTATGCCAGCCTGTCCAGGGCCACCCCGTCCATGTCCGAGAAGACCTGGTTTTCCCCGGCCATGCCCCAGATGAAGGTGTAGTTAGAGGTGCCCACGCCGGAGTGGATCGACCAGCTTGGAGACAGTACGGCCTCGCCGTTGCGGACGACCAGGTGTCGGGTCTCGCCGGGCTCTCCCATGAGGTGAAACACGGCTCCATCTTCGGGTATGTCGAAATACAGGTAGACCTCCACTCTCCGCTCGTGGGTGTGAGTGGGCATGGTGTTCCAGACATTCTTCGGTTCCAGAATGGTCAATCCCATGACCAGCTGGCAGCTCCTGACCCCCTCCGGGTGGATGTACTTGTAGATCGTACGGCGGTTGCTCTGCTCGTCGGAGCCCAGGCGCAGCGGCTCGGTCTGCCCGATGGCAATGTGCGTGGTCGGATGGTGGGCGTGGGCCGGAGCGCTCAGAAAGTAGAACCTGGCCGGATTCCCGGGCGTGCGGCTGGAAAACGAAACCTCCCGCGCACCGAGGCCTACGTACAGGCCGTCGCGGGAATCCAGCGGGAGCTCCTGGCCGTCCACCGTGATGGAGCCCGGCGCTCCGATGTTGATAACTCCCAGCTCCCTGCGCTCGAGCAGGAACTCCGATCCTATGATTGCCTTGTCCACCTTCAGGTCGAGCGGCTTCTCGGGAATGGCGCCGCCGACGATGATTCGATCATAGTAGCTGTACAGCAGGTTTGTCTTGCCGGTTTCGAACAGTCTCTGCACCAGAAAGTGACGCCGAAGCGCCTCGGTGTCGAAGTGCTTTGCCTGTTCCGGATGAACTGCGTGTCTGGTTTCCATCGAGTCCCCCTTTCCTAGCCGGAGAGTGCTATTTCATCAAGAGCCCGGGCAGCCAGATGCTGAGCTCAGGAAGCGCGGTGATCAGGACCAGGGTGATGAGGTTGGCCAGCAGGAAAGGCAGAGCGCCCCTGAAGATCCTGCCGATGCCCAGCTTGGAGATGGCCGAGGCCACGTTCAGGCACATACCCACCGGGGGCGTGACCAGGCCGACGGCCAGGCCCGAGATCAGGATCACTCCGAACTGGATCGAGGATACCCCGAGAGCCTGGACCGCCGGCAGAAACACCGGGGTCAGCAGGAGAATCGCCGGGCTGACATCCACGAAGGTGCCGGTCAGCAGTATGATCACGTCGATGAAGATGAGAATCAGCAGTGGGGGAACGCTCAAGCCGACCACGAAGGCCGAAACCAGCTGCGGGATCTTCTCCAGGGCCAGGATCCAGACGTACAGCTGCGAGAGGGCGATGATGATCATGACGGTGGCGCTGGTCACGATCGCGGACTTGAGAATCGGCGGAATTTGCCTGAGCTTCAGACCCCGAATCACGAACGCTCCGACGATAACCGCGTAGAGCACCCCGATGCCCGCGGATTCCGTGGCGGTGGCGATGCCGAGAACCACCGACCCGATCACGAACACCGGCATGATGATCGCCAGGATCGATTGCCGTACCCGGCGTAACTGCTCCCTCCTGCTGAGCTGGATCTCCTCCCTGGGGTGCTTCTTCCAGTAGGAGATTCCGAGGGTGATGCCGAGCATGATGACCCCGATCATCAGCCCCGGAATCGCGCTCCCCAGGAACAGCCTGCCCACCGACTCCTCGGCGACGAGGGCGTAGATCACCATCGGAACGCTGGGCGGGATGATCATACCCATGGTCGAGGAGGCCACGGTGACCCCGCTGGCGAACTCTGGCGAGTAGCCCCGGTTCTGCATCTCGGGAATCAGCACCGCTCCGATGGAAGCCGTGTCCGATACCGATGATCCGGAGATCCCGCCGAAGATCATGCTGGCCAGCACGTTGACCGCCCCGAGGCCCCCTCGAAGCCTGCCCACGAAGAGCAGGCTGAAGTCGATGAGCCGGGTGGTGATGCCCCCCGCGTTCATCAGGAGCCCCATGGTCACGAACAGGGGAAGCGCGATCATGGCGTACGAATCCATCCCGGCGTAGAGTCGCTGGGGGAGGATCGACAGGAGCTCGGGGTGAACGATGAGAAAGTAGCAGAACCCCGAAAGACCCAGGGAGTAGGCGATCGGAATGCCTAGAACCAGGAAGACCACCAGGCTGAGGATGAGGATGATCATGCCCCATCCCCCTTGGTGGCCTCTGGGCGGCTGCCCAGAGTGATGATGAGGTGGTACAGGCAGTACAGGATCACCAGCCCGCAGCCGATCGGGATGATCAGCTGTATCGAGCGGTTGGGCAGACGCAGGACCGGGGACTCGAATCCTCCCACCGAACGAATCCACGGAATGCTGTAGCGGATCATGACGGCGTTGATGAAGCCGATCAGCAGAAAGCCCGCGGCGTCCGCGACCTTCCGGAAGCCGGGGGCGAGCTTGTCGATGAACCAGGTGATCTTGATGTGCTCACGCCGCCCCAGGGCGACGGCTGCGCCAACCGAGGTCGTGTAGATGAACAGGTACTCCATCAGCTCGTTTCCGCCGATGATGGCCTTGTTGAAGCCGTAGCGAAGAATGACGAGCACGACGGTCAACACCAGAATGACGAAGAAGCACGAGGTAATAAACCACTCCAGCACCTTCGTGGCCAGCCCGACCGCGGAGCGTATCGCATTCATCTGCCTTTGCTACCCTCGTCCGGTGACCAGCGGATGCCCGGCGGGGGGCGTTCGTGGAACGCCCCCCGCCTCGGCGCCATCCCTGTTCAGACCGCAGGTGCCGCGCACCGGGCCTCACTCTTTGGCGATGGTCATCGCCCGGTTGATGTCGTCCCAGTTGAAGAACCCGTCATCCACGTAGGACTGCCACACTCCTTTGACAGCCTCCCGGAACTGCTCAACGCCCTGCGGAGAGAGCTCGTTGGTTTCCAGCCTTTCCCGCAGGTAGTAGTAGTAGTCTTTCTCGGAGTTCAGCCAGATCGTGTCGCTGTAGATCATGGTCGATTCCGCCACCGAGTCGAATACCGCCCGGAGGTCCTCGGGCAGGCTGTCATACCAGGCGGGGTTCACGTAGAAGGGATCCGGGTGCAGCTGCCAGTTGACCACGGAGAGGTATTTCTGAACCTCATAGAACTTCATGTCCACGGTGTTGGAGAAGGGGTTCTCCTGGGCATCGACGACGCCGGTCTTGAGAGCCATGTAGGTCTCGGTGTAGGCGACCTGCTGAGGGTTCGCCGCGAGGGCCTTGAAGGTCTTGATGGTCATGTCGATCGGAGGCGTGCGCATCTTGAGCCCGCGCAGGTCTGCCGGAGCTCGGATCGGCTTCACGTTGGAAGTGATGTTCCGGAATCCTCCCGCCACCCCGCAGGCAGGTACGTAGATGCCGTTCTTCAGAGCATCCTGATTGATCCTGTCTCCGAACTCGCTTCGCATGAGCTTCACGACCTGGTCGGTGTTCTCGAACATGAACGGCAGCGTGTACAGAAGGTACATCCTGTTGGCCCGCTCGAACAGGCCGCCGCGGCACCCCTGGACTGACCCGGTTACGACCATGTCGAGGACTTCCGCCTCCTTGCCCAGCACGCCGGAGAAGTACAGCTCGACCTTGATGCGTCCGTTACTGGCCTTCTCGAGCTGTTCCTTGAAGAGCTCCATGGACTTGCTGCGCGGGTGGTTGGGGGACTGCGTGTTGGCGTACTTGAAGAGGTAAACCTTGCCCTCCGCCGCCCCTTCCTTCTGGCCTTCGGCCAGCAGCAGGGCGACAGAGCAGAGCAGCAGCACCAACACGGGCACCAGCTTCTTCATCGCTTTCCTCCTGTTCTTGCAGGGCCCGGGCCTTTCGTGCGGGAGATGGCGGCTCCGGCGCCCCACAGTTTGCGAGTTTCATATTATGAAACTCGGTTTTATTATAGGGCAGGTGTTTCGAGCTGTCAAATTTTTTTTCCCCGGCGAGGGTGCACGGCCGAAGGCAGAGGCGGCAGGTTATTTCTTCCCCGGGGGGTTACAGCCGCAGGGCGCCGAGGAGCTGCGGCCAGTCCATGCGCCGGGTCATGGGCACGGCCCGGGCCCCCCGCAGCAGGAAGAGGTAGGGTCGGGGCTCCCGGCCCGTGAGCTCCTCGAGGGCCAGGGCGTAGAGGCCGAGCTGGCAGGCGTGCTCCTCCGGCCGGAAGAAACGGTCGGTCTTGAAGTCGATCAGGATGAGATCCCCCCGGGTGTGCAGAACCGCATCGATCTGGCCGCTGACGTACAGGGGTTTCCCCCCCTGCTCCCAGCGGTACACGAAGGGCAGCTCGGTCTCGACCCTCTCCGCCCGGCGGGCGGCGCGCCCGAGCTCCGAGGCGAGAAAGCCCGAGACCAGGGCGCCGGCGCTCTCCAGGCAGGCCGGGCGAAGCTCCGGGGGGATGTGCAGGCGCTCCCACTCCGGCTCCGCTGGAGGCGTGTCGGGGGCCCCGAGCGCCGCGGCCAGGAGCCCGTGGGTCAGGGTCCCGAAGGCGTTCTCCAATGCTCCTGCGCTCAGCTGGCCGTCCACGGGCAGTCCCGGAAGCTCCTCGGCGTCGCCCCCCAGCTCCGGCGCCTCCTGCCCCCCGCCCGGATCCGCAGGGGCCAGGCGGGCGCACAGCTCGGTAACCGCGATCTCCCGCCGGGGAGCCGGACGTTCGAGGGGCTCGCGCTCGTAGAGCGGCCGAATCGCGGAAACGGGCACCGCCGTCGGCCCGGCGGCGCCGCCGGAGGGGGCCTCGTAGCCTTGTGCGCGCCGCCAGTGTTCCTTGGGCAGGTCCTCGACCGGCCGGATCTCCAGGCGGTAGCCGTCCCGTTCCACCGGATCCTGGCTCAGGGCTTCGGAGACCTCCAGTGCCTGGAGCAGCAGGGACAGGTGCGCCCGGGGCGAGCTCGCGCCCCGCCGCCGCCCGACGCAACCCGAGAGCACGAGGTGGTTCATGGCCCGGGTGCAGGCCACGTACAGGAGGCGCTTGATCTCGGCCTGCTCCTGCTCCAGGGCCTCGGCTTCCCCGAGGCGGGTGAAGTAGCTGTCCCGGCCCAGGGTGACCGCGATGCCGAAATCCTCGGAGCAGTAGTACGCCCTGGTGCCTCTCCCGGCCCGGCCGGTGTTGCCCATGTCCGCGAGGACCACCACCGGGAACTCCAGGCCCTTGGACCTGTGGATGGTCAGGATCTGCACGCCCTCGGTCCTCGGGCACAGGGTGTCCAGCTCCTCGAGGCGCTCGTACCTGCCGAGGTTGGCCCGCAGAAAATCCAGGAAGCGCACCAGGGGCTCCCCGCGGCGATCCGCCGCCTCGGCCATGGCCACCAGGTATTCGTAGAACTCCAGGTACGGGTGATAGCGGGGGTCGGAGAGAACCAGGTGGCGATACCCGAAGCGGTACCACAGCTGGTGAATCAGCTCGGCCAGGGGCAGGAGATCGGCGTGCTCACGGACGTACCCGTAGACCTCGGCGCCCCGGCGCAGCTTTTCCTGCTCCCCCGGCTCGGCCCCTGAGATCTCGAAGCCCGGGCCAAGCCGACCGGCCGGGGCCGCCTGCGCCCCGCGGCGCCCGTCGCGGGCTTCCAGGAGCAGCCGCACCAGGGTCTGATCGGAGAGATTGACGAACGGCGAGCGGAGGAACCCGGCGTACGCGCCCAGATCCTCCGGGAACACCGCCAGCTGGAGGAGGAGGTAGAAGTCGTTGATAGGGGCCTCGAGGAACAGGCTGCGCAGGTTCTGGGTCGCATAGGGGATGCCCAGAGAGCGGAAAACCCGCTCGAAGTGGATCTGGTTGCCGGTGGAACGTAGGAGCAGGGCGAAGTCCTCGTAGCCGGCAGGCCTTCGCTCTCCGGGCTTCCCCACGAGCAGGTCTCCCTGCTGCACGGCGCGGCGGATGAACTCGGCCACCGCGTGCGCCTCGGCCTCCCGGTCGTCGGCAAGCTCTCCGCCTCCGTCTTCGGCCGGTTCTTCCCCGTCCCCCCCCGGCGGCTTCACCAGCACGTGAACCCGGGCCGCATGCTCAGCCTCCCGGCCGGGGAGCATCCGCTGGAAGCGGGCTTCCCACGGGCGCGCCCCGAGGGGCGCTTGGCAGCCTGCCGTCGTCGCAGGGGCCAGCACGCGCTCGAACAGGCGATTGAAGAAGGACACCAGCCCGGCCTCGCTTCGGTAGTTGCGGTCGAGCTCCAGGACCCGGCCCCCGGCTCGCTCGATCTCCTGGTGCAGGGACTTGAACACGCTCACGTCCGCGCCCCTGAAGCGGTAGATGGACTGCTTCTCGTCACCCACGAAGAACAGCTTGTCCTCCTCCAGCTCCCCGGCGGCGGGGACGCTCGGGCCGCAGAGCTCCAGGCGCTCGGCCAGCAGGAACAGCAGGTCGCGCTGCAGGCGGTTGTTGTCCTGGAACTCGTCGATCAGGATGTGCCGGAAGCGCTGCTTGTAGTGCTGCCGCAGCGGGTGGTCGTGGAGCAGGACCTGTACCGCCAGCTCCGCGACGTCCTGGAAGGTAGCCAGCCCTTCCTGGCGCTTGGCTTCCATGAATCGCTCCTGGAAGCGCCCGAGCAGAACGAAGACCGCTCGGAGCAGCTCGCGCTGCTCGAGGGTGTGCACCAGGAGCCGGGCGTCCTCGATCAGGGGGCGGATCCGGTCGATCAGCTCGTTCATCTCCAGGAGGTCCGCCGAAGCACGGCCGCCGGCCTTGCGCAGGGACAGGGAGTCGAGCACCGCCAGGGCTTCCTCGAAGCGCTCCTGTGCCGCCAGGCCGGCAAGGGAGAGGCAGGGCCGCAGGGCCTCCTGGTTGGCCCGGAGGGTCGCCACCCGGGGGTCGATGGCCAGGAGCCGGCGCGCTTCTTCCTCGAGCTCCCTGAGCCTGGACGCTAGGTCCTGACGGCAGCGGGCGAGCTGGGTCTCCGCCATGGACGACAGGTCCAGCCTGGGGGCGAAGTGAAAATGCCGGAAGGCGAGGTCGGCGAGAAGCTCCAGCCAGAGGGGCTCGAAGCCCTGGATCCGGATCAGCGCCTCCACCGTGGGGTCGTGCAGGTTCTCGAGGAGGAAATCCATGCTCGTGTCCCGGGCCAGGCGGCGGACGGCCTCTTCGTCGTAGCGGAAATCGGCGGCCAGCCCGTAGCGGGCGGCAGAGCCCCGGACGATCTCGGCGCAGAAGCTGTCCAGGGTCGAGATCTGGGAGCGCTCGAAGCTCTCCAGGGCCTCCTGGAGACGAGGCCGGCCCGGCGGGTCGGGATGCGCCGACGCGTCGGGATGCTCCGCCGGTCGCAGGCGCCCCGCCTCGCGCAGGCGCCCGTAGATGCGCTCGTACATCTCCGCAGCGGCTTTCTGGGTGAAGGTCAGGGCCAGGATCTGCTCCACCGCCGCCCCCCGGCTTTCCAGCAGCCAGAGGAAGCGCTCGGCAAGCACCGCCGTCTTGCCGGAGCCCGCGCCGGCGGTGACCACGGCGTTGCGCTCGACCGTGATCGCCCGGCGCTGGTTGTCGTCGAAGGGGGGAATCACCGGAGGCTCCCCAGGAGGTAGCGGCGCCGGCAGGCCGCGGCGCTGTGGCAGTAGCGGCAGGCCGTCGATCCCCCGGTGGCGATCGAGTAGTCCCCGCAGCGCAGGCGGCGAGCCATGTCCGCTATGCGCTGCTCCAGCCCCTCGAGGGTCCGGGAGAGGAGCTCCGGGGGTACGGCGGCCCCCCGCCCTCCCCCGAAAACGAAGCGGAAGCTCCTGTTCTCGATGGAGTAGTAGGCCGCCCGGTCGACGGGCCGCCCGTTCGCCTGCATGAGGTGCAGGTAGAAAGGCATCTGGAACAAGGAGGCCTCGGGCCCGAAGATCTGGGACGCCGGCGGGAGCTCCTTCTTCTTGTAGTCCACGACGGTGGTCCGCCCGTCGCTTCTCGACACCCGGTCGATCTTGCCGACCAGGAGCACGGCGGCATGGCCGGGATCGCCGGGGAAGGGGGCCTCCAGCCGGAGCTCGACGTCCGTGACTGCCTCTCCCGCCATCTCCTGGAGCTCCACGTCGAGAAAGTCGAGGGCCAGCTCCCTGGCCCGCTCCTGCAGCTCGAGCCACAGCGGGGCGAAGGGCAAGGGGTTGCTCCGGGCCCAGCCGCGGCAGACCCGATCGACCGTCTCGACGAGCAGCTCCCGGTACTCTCCGCGCCGGGAGGGTTCGAGACGGACCGCCTGGCCGGGGTCCGCCTGGGTGCTGCCGCCGGGGCGAAGGGCGAGAAAGAATCCCTCGAAGATCCGATGCATGATCGCCCCGAGCTCCCGGGGATCCGAGGTGCTCACCGTGTAGTCCTCCTCCCCCGTCTCCAGACAGCTCTCCAGCAGGTAGGCGAACGGGCAGGCATGAAAGCGCTCGAGGGCCGTGGGGCTGATGCGCAGCGGCTCCTCCCCGCCCCGGGGGCCGCACAGGGGTTCCAGGAGCCTCGCGGCCAGCTCAGGGTCCGGGAAGGCCTCGGCGGTGGCGTCCAGCCCCTTGGGAGCCAGGGAGGTGGCCAGCGCGTGGCCGAAGCCCAGCTGCTGCAGCCTCACCAGGGGGAAGCTCCCGGCGGCGGCCCAGGCCCGCCGTTCCAGCAGCTCCGGGTCCCCGGCGGCTTCGACGGCCTGGGCCGGCTTGTCCGGAGCGGTCACGGAGCCGTGGGTCACGAACAGGGCGGGGGGCAGGTGCGTCCGGGACAGCCCCTGGCGGGAGTACCCGATCCGGACCTTCCGCCCGGAGTGCAGGAACAGCCGCAGGTGCTCCGGGGCCAGGTCCCGCTCCCGCAGCTCCAGGCTTTCCTCCTCGTAGGGGTTCAACGCCGGCAGGGGCTTCAGGCGTCGGCTCGTGCCCTCCTGGGAGGCGTTCACCAGGAAGTGGTGGAGCGGGGCGATACCCTCGGCCACGGGGTAGTCGTAGACCGGGACCCCCCCACTCACGAGCCGGGGCAGGTAGAGCTCGTTGTCGAGGTACGCGAGCCACAGGGAGAAGGCCGGCAGGTCACCGGCGGAGGCTGCCTGGAGCTCGTCGAGCTTCTCCAGGGCGAACTGGAAGGCTCCGAGCTCCCCGGGCTGCCACTGCGAGGTGTCCAACAGCACCCGGGCGAAGCCCGTCAGGCGCTCCTTGAGGGAGTGGAAGCTCCGGGCACCGCAGATCTCCGAGAGGTACCTGCGCAGGCGGCGGTAGAACCTGCGCAGCTGGGGCAGGGGAAGCCCCCGGGGGTTCCCGATCGATTCGGCGCGGCGAAACGCATCCTCCCAGCCGTCCCGGTGACCCGCCGGGAGGCTGCGAAGCAGGCGGTGGTCCAGCCCCAGGCGCACCAGCCCCGCGGCCAGGGCGGGTTCCCGCCACCTCACCGCTCGGTTCAGGAGCAGATCCTTGAGGGGGTCCAGGCTGAAGCGGGATGCATCCACGGCCTGGATCTGCCGGAACACCCGGGCGGTGGGAAAGGCGGTGACGGGATGGCTGCGGTGGATGACCAGCGGCACGGCCCGCAACTCCGCCCGGCGGGACAGGCTCCCCTCCAGGGCAGCCAGCTCCGCGACGCTGATGACGATCTCCTCGGGATCCGTACCCAGGTCCAGGAGAGCAGCCACGGAGTCCAGGAGCCGCTCCAGCTCCAGCCCCAGGGTGTCGTGAACCGCAAGGAGCGTCTGCTCGGCCGGAGGCAGGGGCGGGACCCCGACGGTGGCCACGCTGGGGTGGCCGGCCAGCAGCGGGGCGTACTCCTGGAAATCCTCGATCACCTCCGGGAAGAGAACCAGGAACCGCCGCTCCCGGGCGTCCAGCTCCGGAAGCTCGAAGGAGGGCTCGTACAGGCAGGAGCCTTCGAGGAAGCCCTGGTACTCCCGAGACAGGCGCCGGAGGTCCTCCAGCTTGTCGGTGCTGGCCCGGGGCCAGCGGTGCTCCAGGGCCGGCAGCCGGGAGAGGGCAGGCAGGGAGCGGACCAGGAAGCCGAGGTACACCTCCGGGGAGCCCGCGTGCTCCGGGGGCACCAGGGCCCGGAAGAACGGCCGCCGGCGGTTTTCCTCGAGCACTCCCCAGGCAAAGACGGTGCGCTCGGCCCTGTTGACCGCGCGCCTGTCCCCCGGATAGCGCAGGTACCGCCTCTTGAAATCCCCCCAGTCGAGGAAGCGGTCGGAGCGCAGCGCCTTACGCCTGCCGAAGTCCAGCGCCCGGCGCAGCCAGAATCGGGCCGATACCTCCGACGGAAAGACGAAGACGGCCCGCTCGTCCTCGAGATGCTCCAGGATCCCCCGGCCCGCCGGGGAAGGCTCAGGAGATGAGGCGCCCGAGGAGCCTGTCATCCTTCCGCCATTTGGGCCGGGTCTTCACGCGAACCGTGAGCTCGACGGGCTTGGGGAACAGCTCCGCCAGCTCGGCCTGAGCCTGGCGCACGATCTCCCGGATGCGCTCCCCGCCCTTGCCGACCACGATGCCTTTCTGGGATTCCCGTTCCACGTAGATGAAGCACCGGGCCCAGATTCGATCCTCCCGGGACTCCAGGTCGCTCACCTCGACGTAGAGAGAGTGGGGGACCTCCTGGCGGGCATGGGCGATGGCCTTCTCCCGGACGATCTCGGCGATCCGGAACTCGGGATCCTGGTCCGTGTAGTACTCCTGCGGGTAGAGCTGCTCCCCTTCGGGGGCAAGGGCAAACAGGGCCTCGAGAACCGCCGGTAGCCCCTCCCCGGTCTGGGCCGAGAGCTGGACGGTTCGGGGGTCGCGGAACACCGCGGCGAGCTCCCGCTCGAAGGCCGGAACGTGCCGGGCGCCCAGGTCCAGCTTGTTCAGGCCGATCACCAGCTCTTCTTCCCGGGGCTTGAGCCGCTCCATCAGGGCCCGCTCCTCGACCCCCGGGGGACGGGAGAGGTCCGCCAGGTACAGCACGAGCTCCACGTCCTCCAGCGCCCGCTCCACCAGCTCTCGCAGGTGCAGGTTCATCTTCTTGTCGGAAAGGTGGAACCCCGGAGTGTCGACGAACACCAGCTGCCCCGCAGGGGCGTTGACGATTCCGCGCACGAGATTGCGCGTGGTCTGCGGGTGCTCGGCCACGATGGACACCTTGTGCCCGCAGGCCTGGTTGAGGAAGGTCGATTTTCCGGAGGAGGGCCGGCCCACCAGTCCCACGAACGCCGCTTTCATTCGCTTGCTCCGCGCGCTCGGCGCACGACAGCGCTCCGCGCTGTAGAGCGCACGCCGCTCCGGCACGCACGCCCATTATCACCGGGGTCGGCAAACAATTCAATCGCCGGTTCGGCAACAGCCGCTTCCGGGCGGCCGCGTCCGGTCAGCCGCAGCGCGGGCGGGCCTTGCTGCGCCCCGGGGCTTTGCAGTACCTTGGGCGCAGCCCGTGTCCGGCGGAAGGAGGACGAGCCCCGTGCTGACGAGAAGGGTCGTGACGATCGCATCGGTGCTCAGGACCGCGGCGGTGGCGTTGACGGTCGGGGTCTTCCTGTGCGCCTGCCAGGTTCCGCTCCACCGGGAGACCCGCCTGGCCATGGCCACCACCCTCACGGTGGCGGTGTCCAAGCGCGGTCAGCCGGAATGGGATCCCCTGTTTGCGGCCGCCGACCGCCTGGCCTGGCAGTTCGATCACCGCTACCCGGACAGTCCCGTCGGGGAGCTCAACGGCCGCGGCTCCTCCCGGCCGGGTCCGGAGGTGGCCGCGGTCCTGAGGGAGGCCCTGGAGATCGCGGATGCGAGCGCAGGCGCCTTCGACCCCACCATCCTGCCCCTGACCGCACTGTGGTCTTTCGACACCGGGGGACGGCTGCCGGCTCCGGAGGAGATCCGGCAGGCCCTGGAGCGGGTGGGGTACACCCGCTTGGAGGTCGACCCCTCCGGGGCGGTGAGCCTGCCGGAGGGTTACGCCCTGGACCTGGGAGGCATTGCCAAGGGAGCGGTCGTGGATCTCCTGGGCCGAGCTCTGCGGGAGCGCGTCGGCCCGGACTTCCTGATCGACGCCGGCGGGGACATCCTGCTTTCGGGGCTCAAAGAGGGCCGCAAGCCCTGGGTCATCGCCATCCGGCATCCCCGACGCCCCAACGGTTTCGCGGGCAAGCTCTCCCTGGGGGTGCGGGAGGGCACGATCGCGGTGGTGACCTCCGGGGACTACGAGCGCTACTTCGAGCGGGAGGGACGGCGCTACCACCACATCCTCGATCCCCGCACCGGCTACCCCGCCGAGGGACCGGCATCCGTGACCGTGATCGCCCCCACCTGCGCCCGGGCCGACGCCCTGGCCACGGCGGCCTTCGTGCTCGGCGCCGAGCGCGGCCTTCTCCTGCTCGAGCAAAGCGAGGAGGTGGAGGGGCTGATCCTGGACGAGGTGGAGGGGCGCCTGACGGCCCTGGTGACGAGCGGCTTCCCGCTCCCGGTGGAGGAGCTGACCCTGGACTGAGAGCCCCTGGTCCCGGGGCCTCCGCGGGCTACTCTGCCTGCCAGTACTTGCCGTAAAACAGGGCCAGGCGGCGCTTGTGCTCATACGGGATCAGGGAGGGGTCCGTCATGATGGCGTTTCGGGCCGCATGGTGGCAGCTGCAGTCCCCCCGCTCCCCCAGCGCCGAGAGGATCGCCGGCAGCGCCTCCTGGACGTGACGGGTATTGCCGGCCATAACCTCGAGCACCATCTCGATGCTCACGCTCTCTTCCGCACCCTTCCAGCAGTCGTAGTCGGTGACCATGGCCACGATGGCCAGGCACATCTCCGCTTCCCGGGCCAGCTTGGCCTCCGGGAGCGAGGTCATGCCGATGAGGTCGGCCTGCCACTGCCGGTACAGGAACGACTCCGCCCGGGTCGAGAACAGGGGTCCCTCCATGCAGACCAGGGTCCCTTTCGGGTGCACGGTGAGCTCCAGGGGCCGGAGCGCCTCGAGGATCGAGCGCCGCATTCCGGAGCAATAAGGCTCGTCGAACGTCACGTGGCCGACCACCCCTTCCCCGAAGTAGCTGTTCTCCCGGCTGCGGGTCCGGTCGATGATCTGGTCGCAGATCACGAAGTCCCCGGGCTTGTACTGCTCCTGCAGGGACCCTACCGCGCTGATCGAGAGGATCTGCTCCACCCCCAGAGACTTCAGGGCCCAGATGTTGGCTCTGGAGGGCACCTCCGTGGGCAGCAGCCGGTGGCCCTTGCCGTGTCGGGGCAGGAACGCCACCGCCTGTCCGCCGACGTCAGCGATCGAGATGAGATCCGAGGGCAGGCCGAAGGGGGTGGGGACCTCGATTTCCTCGATCCGACGAGCCCCTTTGAGCTGGTACAGCCCGCTGCCGCCGATGACCGCGAAGCGAGTGTTCATGGTTGCTCCTCCCGCGTGCTTGGCGCGCGCTTGGCGCGCGCCTGGCGCGTGCTTGCTGGCGGACCCTATTGTAGTGGAGCGCACCCCGGTGTGGCAATTCCCCGGCAGGCGCCTGGCAGGCGTCGCCCAGGCAGGTTTTCGTGCCGGTGGGGCTGAGTTGAATTTCCCCGAACGAATCACTATATTTGCTTCGATGATTAACCTGAAAGACCACAAGGGATTCTTCCTCCAGGACGAGGATTCGGGGGAAGAGAAGCGGCGGCCGGAGTTCAACTTCGTAGAAAAGATCCTCAAGACCCGAAACATCCTGCTGTCCGGGGAGATCAACAAGGAGCTCGCCGAGAGGGTGGTGCGGCAGCTGATCATCCTGGAAGACCAGGGCGAGGACCCGATCAAGGTGTTCATCGACTCCCCCGGGGGCGACGCGGACGCGGGCTACGCCATCTTCGACATGATGCGCTTCGTCAAGCCCGAGGTCATCACCATCGGGATGGGATTGGTGGCCAGCGCCGGGGCGATCATCCTCCTGGCCGCGCCCAAGGAGCGGCGCTTCGGGCTGCCGAACTCCCATTACCTGATCCACCAGCCCCTCAGCGGCATGCGCGGAGTAGCCACGGAGATCGAGATCCACGCCCGGGAGCTGGACAAGCTGAGCAAGAAGATCAACCGCTTGATCGCCGACGAAACCGGGCAGAAGCTGGACAAGGTCGAGAAGGACACGGACCGGGACTACTGGATGAGCGCCGACGAGGCCCTGTCCTACGGCCTGATTGACCGGATCGTCAAGCACCGGGACGAGCTGTAGCCCCGGGGCGAAACGGGGGCCTCCGGCGGATGCGAACCGCCCTTGTTTCCCTGCTCCTCCTCCTTGTCGCGGCTCTCGCCCCCTGCGGAAGCCGGGTTCTGGTTCTCTGCTACAACGTGCAGAATCTCTTCGACGACCGGCTGGACGGCACGGAGTACCCCGAGTACCGCCCGCCGGACTGGGATCGGGTACTGGCCGAAGCTAAGCTCGCGGCGGTCGGGCGGGCCATCCGCCGGGCCTCGGCAAGCGCCCCCGACGTGATCGCCCTCCAGGAGGTCGAGAACCTCGGGGTTCTGCTGCGGCTGCGCGACCGCCATCTCGCCTCCTTCGGATACCGCTACGCCGTGCTGGCCGAGCAGGAGGGGGTGGCCACCCAGACCGCGGTGCTCAGCCGCCTGCCGGTGGTCCGCACCGCCGTCCACCCCGCCGGCACGTTCGCCGGTCGGCCCCTGCGTCACGTCCTGGAGGTCGAAATCGAGCACCAGGGACACCGCCTGGTGGTGCTCAACAACCACTGGAAGTCCAAGACCGGCGGCGTCGCCGCTACGGCCGAAGGCCGGAGGCTGGCTGCGGCGGTGGTCCGCCGCCGGGTGGAGCAGCTCCTGCGGGAGGATCCGGCGGCGGACATCCTGGTGCTCGGGGACCTGAACGAGAACGTCGGGGAGCTCGAAGGAGAGATCCTGCTCTGCGCCGACCCCCAGGAGGCGGGCCTGCGCCCCGGGGCCGTGGCCCTGTACGAGCCCTGGTACGAGCTTGCTCCGGAGCAGCGGGGCAGCACGGTGTACCGTGGGCTGTGGCAGACTCCCGACCACATCCTCCTAACGCCGGGACTGTTCGACGCGAAGGGGTTTTCCTACCGCCGGGGAAGCTTCCGGGTGGTGCGGCAGCGCCACCTCGTGGATCGCGAAACCGGCTTTCCCCTGGCCTTTCGCCCCGGGGCGAGGGTCCCCGGGGGCGGGGGCACCTCCGATCACCTCCCGCTCGTTCTGGAGCTCGAAACCCGCTGAGCCCGTCCGGGGGCGCGGCTCCGGGGGGGGCGGCTCGGGCCGTCGGGCTCGGGCCAATCTTGAGCCCCAGGGGGCTTGTCGTTAGTATGGGGGGCATGATCACCTACAGTTCAGCCGAACAGTACGCGGCCGCCCTCGAGAAGCGGGCCGCACTCCCCGAGGGTTTTCGCGCGGGCTGCGCCCCTCTGAGCTTCGTACCCCGGGAGAAGCCCGGGGTACAGTCCATGAATCTCTCCCTGATCCTGCTGGATGAGCCCACCCCGGTTTTTGCGGGAGTCACCACCCGCAACCTCTTCTGCGGCGCCCCGGTGCGGATCTGCCGGGAGCGCCTGGGTCAGGCGGCGGCCCGCGGGGTTCTGGTGAACAACCGGGTGGCCAACGTCGGGGCCCCCGCCGGGGAGGAGGATGCCCTGGGGATTCTCGAGAGCCTCGGGGGCCTGCTCGGCGTGCCCGGGGGCGAGCTCATGCCAGCCTCCACGGGCGTTGTCGGCTGGGGGCTGCCGCGGGCGGACATGGAGGCTGCGCTGCCGGCTCTCCTGGACTCGCTCCAGGATCAGACCCTGCTGCCGGTGGCGCGGGGAATCATGACCACCGACTCCTACCCCAAGCTCCACCGCCGGGCCGTGGGCCAGGGATCGATCCTGGGGGTGGCCAAGGGGGCGGGCATGATCGAGCCCAACATGGCCACCCTGCTCGGCTTCCTGGTCACGGACGTGCGAATCGGCCGGGAGGAGTTGCGCCAGGCCCTGGGGTACTGCGTCGAGCGGAGCTTCAACCGCATCTCGGTGGACGGCGACCAGAGCACCAGCGACATGGTTCTGGCCTTCAGCTCCTGCAGGAAGCCGGAAGTCGAGCCGGAAGCCTTCCGGGCCGCCCTCCTGCAGGTCTGCGCCTCCCTGGCCGAAGACGTGGTGCGAAACGGCGAGGGGGTGGGCCACGTGATCCGCGTCCGGGTGCGCGGGGCCCGGCCGGAGCTGGCCCTGGCCGCCGGCAAGGCGGTGGTCAACTCCCCACTGGTCAAGACCGCGATCTTCGGCAATGATCCCAACGTGGGGCGCATCGTTTCCGCTCTCGGGGACTACCTGGGCAACTCGGGGGCTGCCGGGGCGGATCCCCGGGATTTCCGGATTTCCCTGGGCGGGGTCGGCATCTACGAACGGGGGGCCTTCACCCTGGACCCCGAACGGGAGCGGCAGCTGGCCGGCTACCTGCGGGAGTGCGCGCTGGAGACGGGCAGGGTGGCCTACCCGGCCCACGACCGGAGCGTGGAAATCGACGTGGACCTCGGCGCCGGCGGCCAGGGGGAGATCGAGGTGATCGGGGCCGATCTGTCCTACGAATACGTCCGGGAAAACGCGGACTACCGAAGCTGAAGGCTACCAGGAGTGACGGAGCAGTGCATGAGCGGTGAAGCAACGGAAAAGAAGGTCGGGGAGGCCAAGGAGCGCCTGGAGCGCTGCTTCCAGGAAGTGGCCAAACGCATCGTAGGTCAACGGGCAATGCTCGAGGGGATGCTCACGGGCCTGCTCACGGGGGGGCATGTCCTGCTGGAAGGGGTGCCGGGTCTGGCCAAGACCCTGGCGGTGAAGACCCTGGCGCAGGTGCTCGATGCCGGGTTCAAGCGTATCCAGTTCACCCCGGACCTCCTGCCCGCCGACCTGGTGGGGACCATGATCTACCGGCCTCAGACCGGGGACTTCGTCCCGCGGAAGGGGCCGGTCTTCACCAACGTGATACTGGCCGACGAGATCAACCGCGCGCCGGCCAAGGTTCAGTCCGCGCTTCTGGAAGCCATGGAGGAGCGCCAGGTCACCCTCGGCAACGAGACCTACCCCCTCGAGGAGCCGTTCCTGGTTCTGGCCACCCAGAATCCGATCGAGCACGAGGGCACCTACCCTCTTCCGGAGGCCCAGCTCGATCGTTTTATACTGAAGCTCCACGTGCCGTACCCGACCCTTCCGGAGGAGAAGGACATTCTTCGCCGGGTGGGGACACAGGCGAGCATCGAAGTCTCGCGGGTGCTGGACAGGGAGGGCATCGCGGCCCTCCAGCGCATCGTCCGGGACATACGGGTGGATTCCCGGATCGAGGACTACATCGTGGCCGTGGTGCGGGCCACCCGGGAGCGGGAGCGGGAGAAGGCCGAGTACGTGCGCTTCATCGAGTACGGGGCCAGCCCGCGGGCGTCGATCTACCTGTACCGCTGCGCCAAGGTTCAGGCCCTGCTGGAGGGCAGGAGCTTCGTGATCCCGGAGGACGTCAAGGCCCTGGCCGCACCGGTTCTGCGGCACCGGATCATCCTGACCTACGAGGCCGAAGCCGAGGACCTGTCCCCGGACCGCATCATCGAGGACATTCTCAAGAGCGT
>Ga0068714_10002251_pt1 | contig 25350 bp, 14 predicted proteins | sample MTBNYHSulfiMetaG_FD_62988 | JGI IMG/M metagenome (GOLD analysis project Ga0068714, IMG submission 62988) | Enrichment culture microbial communities from rom New York Harbor, USA that are MTBE-degrading - MTBE-NYH (New York Harbor Sulfidogenic)... | ecosystem: Environmental > Aquatic > Marine >... | reverse complement strand
TTCCCGCCCGGCTGTTCGACTCCGTCCCGGCAGTCGTGATGCCCCAGCCGGACTATGGGGTGCTCGGCAACCTCGCGACCATGGTGTCGTCCATGTTCATGCACGGCGGCTGGTTCCACGTCATCGGCAACATGTGGTTCCTGTACATTTTCGGCGACAACGTCGAGGACGCCCTCGGGCATCTCCGCTACGCGTTGTTCTACCTCGGCGCCGGGGTCTTCGCGTGTCTCGCCCAAGCCCTGACGGGTCCCGCCTCCACCGTGCCGATGATCGGCGCGTCCGGCGCCATCGCGGCGGTTCTGGGCGCCTACATGGTCTGGTTCCCGCACTCCCGCGTCCACACGCTGGTCTTCCTCGGCTTCTTCATCACCATGGCCGAGCTCCCGGGCCTCGTCTTCCTCGGTTTCTGGTTCTTGCTCCAGTTCTTCCAGGGGACCCTGTCCCTTGCCACCGCGCCGGCCGGCGCCGGCGGCGTCGCCTGGTTCGCGCACATCGGTGGCTTCGTGTTCGGCTTCGCGTTGGCGCTGTGGATGAAAGCGACCGGCCGGGTCAGGCCGGCGCCGGCTCGCTACGTCGTGTGGTACCGCTCGTGATGACGAATCGACCCGTGACCCGACCCCGTCCCCGGGCTCTCAGCTCGGGGACAGGGTCGGGGAAACAAGGAGACGACCCGTGCCCGTTCCCCTGCTTGACCTGACCCGCCAGTACCCCGCCCTGCGTGACGAGATCCGTGCCGCCATGGACCGGGTGTGCGACAGCCAACGCTTCATCCTCGGCCCGGAGGTGGAGGCCTTCGAGAGGGAGGCCGCTGACGCCCTCGAGGTGGAGCACGCGGTCGGCGTCACCTCCGGCACCGACGCCCTGCTGGTCGCCCTGATGGCGCTCCAGGTCGGCCCCGGTGACGAGGTGATCCTGCCCTCCTTCACCTTCTTCGCCACCGCCGGGGTCGTGGCACGGCTCGGGGCCACGCCGGTCTTCGTGGACGTCGACCCGGTGGACTACTGCATCGACCCCTTCCAGGTCCGGCAGAAGGTGGGACGGCGGACGCGGGCGGTGATCCCGGTCCACCTCTTCGGACAGTGCGCAGACCTCGAGGCAGTTCTGGAAGCCGCCGGCGAGGTGGCGGTGGTCGAAGACTGCGCACAGTCATGGGGCGCGACCTACAACGGCCGCCAGTGCGGCGGGTTCGACCTGATGGGCGCGTTTTCGTTTTTCCCGTCGAAGAACCTCGGCGGGTTCGGGGACGGCGGTCTCGTCACCACCCGCGACCCCGAGCTCGCCCGCAAGCTCGCCCAGCTGCGGATGCACGGCCAGACCGGGGCGTACGAGCACCTGTGGGTGGGGGGGAACTTCCGCCTCGACGCACTCCAGGCTGCGGTCCTGCGGGTCAAGCTGCCGCACGTGGCGGGCTGGGTGCGGGGACGTCGCGCCAATGCCGCCCGGTACTCGAAGCTGTTCACTGAGGCCGGGCTCGCCGATCTCGTCGCGCTCCCGGCGGAGCGCGAGGGTCGCCTCCACACCTACAACCAGTACGTGGTGCGGGTCCCGCGTCGGGACGAGCTGAAGGCCTTCCTGTCCCAGCGCGGGATCGGTTGCGCCGTGTACTACCCGATGCCGCTCCACCTCCAGCCGTGCTTCTCGTACCTCGGCCTGCGCCGCGGTGACCTGCCGGTGTCGGAGCAGGCGAGCCGGGAGGTGCTGGCGCTGCCGGTGTTCCCGGAGCTGACCGAGGCGGAGCAGCGCGAAGTGGTCGCCGTCATCGCCGAGTTCTACGGCCGCTCCTGAGAGGCCGGTGGTGGAGTGAAACGCTGAGAGCTGACGGCTGAGAGCTGCCATGCGCCTCCTCCTCGTGGTCAGCCGGTTCCCCTGGCCCCCCCGGCGGGGCAACCAGGCGCGGACGGTGGAGTGGCTCGAAGCCCTCGCCGAGCACGAGGTCGTCCTGGTGGCGCCCGAGCCCCCCGTGCCCGGCCTTCACCACGAGCTCGACCGGCGGCGGGTCGACTTCGTTCCCTTTCGGTTGTCGGCGGCAACCCGGCTTCTCGGTTTGGTGGTCGCCTCGCTGCGCGGTTGGCCCCTGCAGGAGGGGCTGTACCGGGCGAGATCCGGCGTCGAGGCAGTGCGGTCGGTGCTCGCCGGCGGCGCGGTGGACCTCGCCGTTGTCCAGATGCAGCGCTGCGGCTGGGCCGCAGACGTGATCCGCGACGCGGCGCCCGGGGTGCCGCTCCTGTTCGACGCCATCGACGCCATGGGCCTTCACTTCCGCCGCACCGAGCGCCTTTTCGCGGCACCGCTGAGGCCGCTCGTCCGCCTGGAGGCGGCGCGATGCCGGCGCCGGGAGCGGAGCCTCGCGAGGGTCGCCGCGGTCACCACCGCGGTGTCCACGGTCGACCTGGAGGCGGTCGCACCATCGGGGACGGGTCGGGTGGTGCCGGTCTCCGGTCGGGAGTGGGAGCTTTCCGACCGGCGACCCGACCCGCCCACCGTGCTGCTGTCGGGCAACCTCGGCTACCGTCCGACGGTTGCCGCGGCGCGGTGGTTCGCGGCCGAGGTCTGGCCGCAGGTGAGGGAGCGGGTTCCCGGCGCGCGCTGGGTCCTTGCGGGGGCCCGCCCGGCGTCGTCGGTGCGACGGCTGGCCGGTGTGCCGGGGGTCGAGGTCCATCCAGACGTGCCTGACCTGGGCCCCCACCTCGCCGCGGCGTCGGTGGCGATCGCCCCGATGTTCACCGGCTCCGGCGTGCCGATGAAGGTGCTCGAGGCGTGGGCTTCAGGGGTCCCGGTGGTGGCGAGCCCGGCGGCGGCCGCAGGGCTCGAGCGGGACCCGGAGCTGGGCCTGGAGCTGGCCGAGAGCCCCGTCGAGTGGGTGGAGGTCCTGGTCCGACTCCTCACCGAGCCGGCGAGCGCGTCGGTGCTGGCGGGTCGCGGTCGGGCGGTGTGGGAGCGGCACTACAGCCCGGTGCGGGTGCGACAGGCGATCCGGAGTGCGGTCGCGGAGGCTCTCGGGTCGAGGTGAACGTAGGCGCGACCTGCGACGGGGGGTCCGAATCACCCCGCGTCGGGAACGCCGAGGCCCAGCGCGGCGAGGGCGGTGTCGAAGGCGGGCGGCAGCGGTGCGGTCAGCACCACCTCCGGCCACCGGGGCGACTCCGGCAGGCTCAACCTCCAGGCGTGAAGCAGCGTGTGGGGTGGGGCGAGGACGGCGCGCAGGGCGGGGTTGCGGACCCCCCGGTGGCGGGGGCCTCCGTAGAGGTCGTCGCCTACCACCGGGTGGCCGAGGGCCGCGAGGTGGACCCGGAGCTGGTGGGTCCGGCCGGTTCGCGGCTCGAGCGCGAGAAAGGCGACGTGGGGGCCGTGGCCGAGCGTCCGGTACGCGGTCAGGCTCGGGCGCCCACGGTCGTGGTCCACCCGCATGCGACGCCTGTCGCGGCGGTCCGGGCCGAGGGGCAGGGCGACCTCGCCGGCGGCCGGTCTGGGGTGGCCCCAGACCAGGGCCAGATAGGTCTTCACCGCCGACCGGGCCTGGAGGTGGAGGGTGGCGACCAGCTCCCGGTGGGTGTCGGGGTCACGGGCGAGCAGGACCACCCCCGAGGTCCCCACGTCGAGACGGTGGACGAGCCACAGCGAGTGGTGGTCGAGGCCGTGCTCGAGCCGGGATGCCTCGGGGAGTGCCTCGAGGAGCCGCTCGATCGCCCGCTCGGGCGCTGCGCGGCGGGTCGCCAGGCTGACGCCCGGAGGCTTGTCGAGGGCCACCACGCCCCCCTCGTCCCACAGGACGGCGTGGTGTCGGGCGTCGTCGGTCACGGGGCGGTGCGCTCCGCGAGCGCGGACAGGTACGCTTCCACGCTCCGGCGCAGGCGCTCGTCGCCGATCACGCCGACCAGGGCGGGGTTGACGCGGCACACCCGGTTGAGGTGAGTCAGGGCATCCCCCGTGCGACCCTGGGCGGCGAGCGCCAGGCCGAGGAACAGCTCGGTGTCCTCGTGCGGCCACAGGGCCAGGGAGGTTCGAAGAGCCTCCTCGGCGCCGGCCGGGTCGCCGCGGGCGAACCTGGCCTTGCCGATCAGGCGCCACTGAACCGGCGGAGAGCTCGGGAATCGGTCGAGGCGGTCGAACGCGTGACGTTCGACCACCGTCGTCATCACCGCGCGGCGGGCGGGCGGAGCCTGCTGCGCCGCCCGGAGCAAGACCTCGCTGTCGCCGGCCCAGGTGTCGAGCTCGAGGCGGGCAACCTGCCAGGCGACGACTGCAACGGCGGCGGCGACCAGCAGCACGACAACGCTCCGCCGCAGCAGCCGCCCCCCGACCGCGGCCCATCGCGGTCCCGCCCCGATGACGTGAGCCAGGAACAGGGTCAATGGCACCAGGCCGCCCGCGATGTGGCTCGGGTAGTGCAGGAGCAGGAACGGGACCGCCGCGGCGGCACCCAACCAGGGCACCGGGTCACCCCTGGGCAGCGCGCGGGCCAGGGCGACGAGGAGGGCTGCCAGCCACGCACAACCCAGGAGGCCGAGCTCGGCAACCACCTGGAGCGGGTCGCAGTGGGCCCACTCGAAGTGGGTCGCGTACTCCCCGCGCGCGCCCACCTCGCCCCGTCGTTCGAGGTTGGCGAGGCGGCTCGGGTAGTAGGCGTGGGTGAAGTTGGCGCCGCCGACGCCGAACGCCGGGCGACGCCGGACCATCTCGGCGGCTGCGCTCCAGCCGTCGCCGCGGGCCGCGAGGAGCCCGTACCAGTCCCCCGAACGGACCCTGTCGACAGCAGTCCGGACCCGCTCGCCGAGCCCGACCGCGACTGCCGCGGTCAGGGCGACCGCCAGCCCGGCGGCAACGACCAGGAGCGCGTTTCGGGAACGGAGCCGCACGAGCCAGACGCCGGTCAGGGCGAGGAGGGCGACGATCGCGCTCAAGGTCAGGCTGACCGTCGCTGCCAGGGCGAGCACGCCGGGCACCGCCCAGGACTGCCACCGGTGCGTCCCGCCTGCGGTCGCGGGGACGAGGAACGGCAGGAGGAGCACGGCCGCCATGGCCAGGTCGGCGGGGTTGCCGGCCAGCCCGGTGAGGCCGAAGCGGCTGTCGCTTCCGGTGGCGAGCTCGATCAGCGGGAATCCGGCGGCCTGCAGCAGCATGCCCACCGCCGAGATGGCGACCCCGAACGCCGCCCACCGTGCCAGGCGAAGTCGGGAGGGGGGAGTGAGGGTCGCCGCCCACAGCACGAACGCCACCCACACCGCCGCGCGGCCCGCCGCAGCCAACGCCCAGGCCGGCCGGGCCGCCCACAGCGCCGACAGGGCGAGGAGGGCCGGGTAGGCTGTGAGGACGCCCGCAAGGGGCGCCGAGGGGAGCTCGAGGCGCCCCCGGAGAACGCGCGCCGCCAGGTCGGCGGCCACTACCACGGCCAGGCCGCCGAGGGCCACGGCCTCCTTGGGGAGACGGAAGGGGCTGGCACCGCTCGGGATCACCACCACCGCCACCAGGAGCAGGACGACCCCCGCCGCGGTCACGGCCGACGTGGAGCTCTCGCGGCTCGCCTGGGGTGGTCGCGCGCTGCGCCGTGCCATGCCCGGCATCGTAGCGCACCCGGGACGCGATTGGCTCTCACCGTTGGGTTCCCCCGCCCACCCAGACCGCAGAGGCCCAGCGAGGGCCTTGGCCCGCAACCCGACCGACAGGTCCGCCGAAGCGACCGAGTCCGGACACAACGCAAAGGCGCAAGGAGGAGGCGCAGAGCCACATCACGAGATTGGGCCCGCAACCCAGGTCTCGCCTCGTGCACATTGATGGTGACCTTGACCGCGGTGCGCAAAGGGAGTCTGAACCGCGAAGACGCCAAGAACGCCAAGTCGAACCACCAGGTCTCTCACTTCGCGTCCTTCGCGTCTTAGCGGTTCAATAACCACTCACCGTCTCAACGCTTGATGCGGCGAGCGGAGGCAGATTCTCCGCAAGAAAGCACGGCTTGGGGGCCAAGAGCAACGCAAAGGAGCGCAAAGACGCGGACTCTTGAGAGGGTACTTCGCTGCACGACTTTGCCCTCTCTGCGTCTTCACGTGCTCTTCGGGCGGGAGGGGGAGCCGGAGGCGATCGGAGGGGAGAGCGCGATACCATGGGCCCCGTGTGCGGCATCTGCGGGTGGGTGGACTGGGACGGCGAGGTTGACGAGAGGGTGGTCCGCCGGATGGCGGCAGCCCTCGCCCACCGCGGGCCGGACGGCGAGGGGGTGTGGCGGGATCCGACCGGCGTGGCGGCGCTCGGCCACCGTCGTCTCAAGGTGCTCGACCTCTCCGAGGCGGCGCATCAGCCGATGCGGGACCCCGCGGGGCCGGTCCTGACCTACAACGGGGAGGTCTACTCGTACCGGGGGCTGCGCGCCGACCTCGCGGCCCGGGGACGGGAGATGGCGTCAACCGGCGACACCGAAGTCGTGCTGGCCTCCCTGGTTTGCTGGGGGATCGGCGCCCTGGACCGGTTCGTCGGGATGTTCGCCCTGGCCCTCTGGGACCCGGCCGCACGGCGCCTGCTGATGGCACGAGACCGCTTCGGCGTCAAGCCGCTGTTCTGGGCCCGCGTGGGGCGCGGCGTGGCGTTCGCGTCCGAAGTCCCGGCGCTGCTGGAGCACCCGGCGGTCCGCCGTCGCGCCTCGCCGGAGAGCCTTGCACGGTGGCTCCAGCTGGGTTTCTGCTGCGGCGACGAGACCCTGCTGGACGGGGTCCGGAAGGTGCGGCCCGGCCACCTCGTCGAGGCCGACGCCGGCGGTCTCCGGGTGCGACGGTGGTACGACCCGCTGCAGTGCTGCGAAGGCGAGCCTCGGGGACCTTCGGACCCGGCCCTCGCAGGCGAGGAGCTCGAGCCGATCGTGCGCACCGCGGTCCGGGACCGGCTGGTCAGCGACGTCCCGCTCGGGTGCTTCCTTTCGGGCGGTGTCGACTCCACCCTGGTGGTGGCGGCGGCGCGTAGAGAGGGCGCCTCGCCGGAGACGCTGACCGTCGCGTTCACGGGCGGAGAGGACGAGAGCGACGTTGCGTCCGCGACCGCCGGCGCGCTCGGGCTGTCCCACCGCCGGGAAGAGTGCACCGCCGAGGAGATGCAGGCGACGGTGGCCGCGTGGCCGCGGATGGCGGCCGACCCCATCGCGGACCCGTCGCTGGGGCCGACCTGGGTGGTGTCGCGACGCGCTCGGGAACGGTGGACGGTGGCTCTCTCCGGCGATGGCGGCGACGAGGTGGTGGGAGGGTACCCGCGGCTGCGGGCCATGCCCCGGCTCGAGGAGCTCCTGCGCCTGCCGCCGAGCGTGCGTAGGCTCGCGACTGCCGCGCTGCCCGCCCGCCGCTGGGCGGCGAAGCTCGAGGCCGCTCTCGCGGCGCCCGGCCCGTGGGCTGCGTACCAGGCGGTCCAGGGCGTCTGGCCGAACGCCGAGGTCGGACGCCTGCTCGGTCGGGACGAGCTGCCGCTGCCGTGGCCCGAGGAGCTGCTGACGCGGCTCGGCGACCGTCCCCCATGGCAGCGCTACCGCCTGCTCGACGTGCTGACCTTTCTTCCTGAGCGGGTGCTGGCCAAGGTGGACCGGGCCAGCATGAGCTGCTCCCTCGAGGTGCGGGTGCCGCTCCTCGACCACCGGCTCGTGGAGGCGCTGCTCCCTCTCCCCCGACGGGCGTGCGCGGGCAAGGCGGTTCTGCGCGAGGTGGCCGCGCGGCTCGGGGCGCCGCCGCCGCCGCGTCGCAAGCGGGGCTTCGAGGTGCCCCTGGCGGCCTGGGTCCGTGGGCCGCTGCGGGAAATCGTGCGCGACGGGCTCTTCTGCGCCACGGCTTCCGAGCTGGGGCTCGACCGCTCGGTGCTGCGCCGGCACTGGGACGGGCACCAGTCCGGCCGGGTGGACCACTCGGAGAGGCTCCTGGCGGTCACCGTTCTCGTCCGCTGGGCACGGGAGTGGGGCGTGGCGTGAACGGGAGCCGCCATGGGGGCGAGGTCCTTCGTGGATGAGTCAAGCTCGGGGATCGGAGAGCGCCTCCAGGCCGGGGCGCGTTCCGCAAGCGGCGCGGCGGTGGCCGTTGCGAGGTGGGACGTTCGAGCGGTCGACGCCCGATGGAGCAGTCCGAAGTGCGGCACGGGCCGTGACAGCGGCAGGCGGCAGCAGCAGCGACAGCGGCAGGTTCGACCGGCAGTGACAGCGACAGCGTCAGCGGCAGCGACGGCGTCAGCGGCTGCGACAGCGTCAGGGGCAGCGGCAGCGGCAGAAGTCAGCGTCAGCGACAGGGGCAGGGGCAGCCTCGTCGCGGCCCCGCTCCGGGGGAGGCCGATCACCTCCCCGGGTGCAACAGGCGCCAGGTCACGGCGCGCGCCTGGTCGAACAGGTCGAGGGCTGAACGCACCCGGCCGAGGTCAGGGGTCGCTCGAGCGACCGGCCGGCCGGCTCGCCCTTGACGCCGGCCGCCCCGGAAGCTACCGCGTGAAGCGGCATGGACGACCCGGAGGTGACCATGCCGACCGCCACGGTCAGCCCCACCGCTGCTCGCTGTCGCTGTCGCTGACCCTGATCCTGCCGCTGCCCCTGCCCCTGTCGCTGTCGCTGCGGTGAAATCAGCCGAGCCGGCTCCCTGGCAGCATCGCCTTCCCCGTCACCGTTGACCCCCTCTGGGTTGACTGCCCCCACCACCCAGCGCAGACTCCGCTGCAGCAACGCCCTGGCGACATCGCACCGGCCTCCGGAGGATAGACTCTGTCCTCGACCGGCGGACTCGGTCTACAATGGAAGCCGCACGATCCAGCGGGGCCGCCCAGGTGGCCGCTTGGAAGGGGGGGGACTGTGATGACTCGAGAGCGACGCGCGGTGATGGTCATGGCCCTGGTGGTCCTGGTGATCGGGCCGGTAGGCGAGGCGGTCGAGGGTGGTGGCCCCGCGAGCAGCCCCTGGTCGACCGCGGGTCCCGCGAAGTCGGTTCGCACCCTCGGCGGGCCCAATGCCTTCAGCCGCGAGCCGGTCACCACCGTTGCCGAGCTGCGGGCCTTCTTCGAGCGGGAGAGGACCGCCATCGAGCAGATCCTCAGCGCTGCCGGCTGGACCGGGAAGTCGGCCGACCTGTTTGCGGCTGTGGCCAGCGGCACGCCCGAGGAGATCGGTTTCCCGGTGGGCGGGTCGCTCCACTGGATGGCGCTGCGCCGGGCGGGCACGACGGTCGAGGTGGCGGAAAACGTCAGTTGGGAGGGCAAGGAGGCCTTCCAGGCGTTCCTCGTCCGGCTGGTGTCGGGTGGGTCGCGGTGGGCGTTCGTGGTGCCCAAGGACTGCGGCAACCTGTCCCTGTTCTCGCGCGTGGGCCTCGACGAGCTCACCGTGGCGGTGACTTCGGGGGTCCTCAGCCTGACCGACCCGGAGGGACGACAGATCACGGTCAACGCGGGCCAGACCGGGACGGTGAGCGCGACCGCTCTCGCCGCCCGCCCGGGGAGCGCCCTCGCGGCGGCCGACGTGCCCACCTCCATCCAGGTCACCGAAGGCAAGGTGGAGTTTTCCGAGTACGGCCGCCCGGTGGCGGTGATGGTCGCGGACGGCAACCTCATGACGGCGGTCCTGACCCCCGACGGGACCGTCGCCCTGGCTACCCCTGACGGCAACCCGACCCCCCTGCCGGTGAAGGTCGGTGACGCGACCGGGACCTTGAGCGCCGGCGGCAGTGTGGCCGTGAGCTGGCCGGCGCCGGAGTGTCGTCTCGAGGCGAGAAAGGTGGACGCGTGCGTTCCCGGTGCGATCGAGGTCGACGCCAGGGGAAGCTCCATTCCGAGGGGCGCGGTGGCGAGCGTGGCGGTCACGGCTCAGCTCCCGAGCGGTGAGTCCGTGGAGCTCGGTCCACCCGACGTGGCCGGCGAGCTCACGTGGCGCCGGCGGTTCGAGCAGCCGGGGACCTACCGCTTCACGGCTACCGCGGTGTCGGACCGCGGCCGGCCGTCGACCAACCCCTGCGCGGCGTCGGTGGAGATGACCGCGTGCATCCCGCCCCCCCCCACCTGCCGGCTGGACGTGTCGCCGACCGCGGTCACCACGTTCGAGACCGTGCGCCTCGACGCGTCAGGCAGCTCCTCTGACGGGGGCCGGGTGGAAAAGGTGCAGACCGAGATCCGCTCCTCCGCGGGTCGGACCCTCGCCGCCCTCGACCTGCGCGCTCCGTTCAACGCCGAGTTCGAGCTGGAGCGGGGCGGCACCTACGAGGTGAGCGCGGTGGCGGTGGACGACCACGGCCAGCGGTCCGAGACCGTCGAGCAGACGGTCACTGCCCGTGTCCGGAACGAGTTCTCGGGTCGGGTCTTCGGCGGTCTCGTGAGCTATGGGTTTGACGACCTCCCCGAGCCGGAGGACGGCTGGGTGGCGGGCTTCAAGGCGTCGCTCGACCGTCGGCTGGCCCGGAGCCTCGAGATCTCGCTGGGGGCGGGGTTGGCGTACGACGAGGTGAGCGACGATGTCGACCTGCTCGCGGACGTCGAGGTCAACTTCCTGCGCGGGCGCGGCTACCTCGGGGCCGGTCTGGGGCTGTGGGGCTTCGACAGCGACGCGCCGGGCTCGAACCTGATGCTGCACGGAGGACACGAGCTGGGGAGGATCGGCGACACGAAGCTCGGCTGGTACGTCGAGGTGCGCGCATTCCTGGACGAGCTCAGCAGCGTCGACGACAACTACCTGGCCCTGGTCGGGCTCCGCTTCCAGCGGTAGCCCATGACGGACGACGGTCACGGGGGGAAGCGCCTGAGCCGGGCGGTGGCCCGGAACCTGATCTCGTCGGGCATCGCCGTCACGGTGGCCGCGGTCGTTTTCGTGGGGTTGCTCCTCGACCAGCACACCGGGCACGTGTTCGCCAACACGGAGGCCCGGCTGGTCGACCTGCGTTTCCGGTTGCGCGACACCCGCCCGCCCGCGGCCGAGGTGGTGATCGCGGCCATCGACTCGAAGAGCATCGAGAAGCTGGGGCGCTGGCCGTGGTCCCGGCGGGTTCACGCGGCCCTGGTCGACCAGCTCCGGGAGTGGGGCGCGTCGGCGGTGGTGTTCGACGTGCTGTTCAGCGAGGAGGAGGGGGTGGAGGAGCTGGCGCGCCTCGAGGCCGTCGCGGGCGCCCTGCCGGCTCCGGGGAGCGAGGGGGACGGCGGGGCCATGACCTCGGTGCGGGCCGCCGTGGAACGGGCGCGGTCCGAGGCCGCGGTGGACCGGGGGTTCGCCGCGTCGCTGGAGAGGACGCTCGACGCCGACGCCGCCCTCGCGGTTCTGGCGTTCCACTTCGCCTTCACCGAGGACCTGGACTCGAAGCGGTACCTGGGGAGCGTGCTCGGCCCGGACCAGGAACGGACGATCCTCGACCTGGCCAGCTATCTGAGCCGGGATGCCAACGCGGTGGCCCTTCGCACCGACCCCCCCGCGCTGGCGGTCGGGGTCCGCCCGGTGGTCACCTCCCTCGCCGAGTGGGTGCCGGCGCTGGGGTTTGCCAACGCGGCGTACGACTTCGACGGTGCGCTGCGACGTGAGCGGGTGGTGGTGGTCTACAGCCCGGCCATCGGGCGGGCCTACCAGCGGGGGATCGAGCCGCGGCAAGCCCTGCTCGAGCCCGGGGCCGCGGTGCAGGCCTACATGCCGCTGGCCGTCGCCGGGGTCGCCACCCATCTCCGGTTGAGCGTCGACCAGCTCGTCCTCGACCTCCCTGCGGGGGAGCTGCGGATCGACAACCCCCGGTACCCCGGTGGCCGGCATGTCGTGCGCTTCGACCCCTCGGACGGCACGATGCCGATCGACTACTGTGGGGCCAACGGGAGCTTTCCGACCTACTCCGTGGTCGACATCGTCGACGGCAAGCTCACCGGCGCGTTCGGCCACACCGTGGACGGACGGGAGGCGTTCAGCGGCAAGCTGGTGTTCGTCGGCAACGTGGACCAGGGGTTGGGGGACTTCTTCGTCACGCCCTACACCGCGCGCCTGCCCGGCGTCGAGAAGCAAGCGACCGTCGCGGAGAACCTGCTGGCGGGGCGTCAGCTCCGGGAGCACCGGGACCCGATCCTCGTCATCGGCCTGTCGGCGCTGGTGGCCGCGATAGCCGTCGCCCTGCTCGCCGGTAACCTCGGCGCGTTCACCGGCGCGCTGGCTCTGGTGGCGCTCCTCGGGTTGTGGTTGGGCGCGACCTTTCACGACTTCACCTCGCGCGGGGTGGTGTGGAACTGGACGGTGCCCCTCCTGACTCTCGGGTTGGGCTACGCCGCGGTGATCTCCTACCGCAGCGCGGTCGAGCGGCGCGCCAAGCGGGCCCTGGCGGCCCGCAGCCGCTTCATCCAGGAGACCTTCGGCCGGTACCTCAGCGACGAGGTGGTGAAACGCCTGGTGGCATCGCCGGAGGGGCTCAAGCTGGGCGGCGAGCGACGCAGGATAACGATCATGATGTCGGACCTGCGCGGTTTCAGCGCGATCTGCGAGCGGACCTCCCCGGAGGCGGTGGTCAACATGCTGAACAGCTACCTCGGCGCCATGACCGAGGTGATCTTCAAGTACGGTGGGACCATCGACGAGTTCATCGGCGACGCCATCCTGGCCCTGTTCGGTGCGCCCGAGGCCCGGGACGACGACGCGCTGCGGGCGGTGGCGTGCGCGGTGGAGATGCAGCGCGCCATGGAGTCGGTCAACCATACGCTGCGGGAGGAGGGCCTGCCCGAGGTCGAGATGGGCATCGCGCTGAACACCGGGGATGTGGTGGTGGGCAACATCGGCTCCGAGCGTCGGAGCAAGTACGGCGTGGTGGGGACGCACGTCAACCTGACCGGAAGGATCGAGTCGCTCACCCTGGGGGGGCAGATCCTGATCTCCGACAGCACCCTGCAGGCGGTGGGCGGGGCGGTCGAGACCGGCATCAGTCACGAGATCAAGGCGAAGGGGTTCGCCGAGCCGGTGCCCGTGCACGAGGTGCGGGCCGTCGGCGCCCCGTACAACCTGAGGATGCCCGAGGTGGCGGTCGAGCTGGTGACGCTGCCGACCCCGCTCGAAGTCGACTACAGCGTGCTCGAGGGCAAGATGATCGCGGAGGTGGTGCGCCGCGGCGCGTTGGTCGCGGTGTCCGGGAGCGCTGCGGATCTCCGCTGCGAGGAGGCGCTCCCGGCCCTCGCCAACCTGAGGCTCGTGGTGAGGCGGCCGGACGGCGACCGCGCCGCGCACCAGCTGTACGCCAAGGTGGTGGAACGTTCAGTGGCACCCGGGTGCTGTGCGCTGGTCTTCACCTCGATTCCGGTGGAGCTCCGAGAGTACTTCGAGGGCCTCGTGACCGAACGGGCCGTTTGACCCGCGGGGAAGTGGGCTTATGATGGGGTTGTGTTGCATGCCGTTCGGGCTGTCATGGGTCCGACCGGATCATTGGAGGGCACCATGAGGGGATCGAGTTTCGGCGGGATGGCGTTGGTGATGGTGGCGGCGTTGGCCTTGGCCGCGCCGGCAGCGGCCCAGGAGAGGGTGGCTCAGCTCTCGGAGGTCTCCGGGGCGGTCACCGTCACCCGGGCGGCCGACGGGGCCGTGGACGAGGCGCGCCAGGTGGGGCCTCGGGTCCACAACGGCTCGGTGTTCGGCGGCGACATGGTCGCCACCGGAGCGGGGGCCACCGCGACGCTGGTCTTCACCGACGGCTCCGAGGTCAAGCTCAAGGAGAGCACGAGCTTGAGCGTCCGCGAGGTGGACTACTCCAAGCTCGTGGCCGAGGGCGCCGCGGAGAAGCCGCTCGGCCGGGTGATCCAGGTGACGGCGGGTGACATCTGGAGCCGCGTCGTCCCCAACCCGGACGTGGCCACTCAGTTCGAGACCCCGAGCGGCGTCGCCGCGGTGCGGGGCACCGAGCTGACCATCTCGGTGGACCGGGCCGCGACCGCGGCGACCGAGTAGGGGATTCCCCCTCCGAGCTGATCACCTCGGGCTCCCGGGGTCGGAGCCGGGTTGCAGGTCCGCGCGCCGCAGTCGGGACTCAGACTGCGGGCGCTGCCCGCAACCCGACGACATCGACCCCGCCGGCGTTCGAGGGGTAAGAAACGCAAAGGCGCGAAGGCGCGAAGGCGCAAGAAGGAGTCGCAGAGCCACCGCCCGCCCGTTCGGCGCAGAGGCGCAGAGCCACAGCGCGGGCGCTGCCCGCGACCCGAGCGCCCACCAATGCCCGAGGACCGTGGGGGAGAACGCAAAGACGCCAGGAGGACGCCAAGACGCGAGAAGACACTGGCAAAGGGGCGTTCCCACAAAATCTGTCATCCCGAGGAGCAAAGCGACGAGGGATCTGCCTCCACGAAGGCGCTCCCTCCGCTGGGGCAGATCCCTCCGTTCGCTGCGCTCGCGTTCGGGATGACACATGATGGGGACGGGTCCTCGTTCGGGATGAAGGCTACGGGCGGTGACGGCACGCCTTGCGCGGTCGGCGGATCTGTGCGACCTTGGCATGAGCTTCTGGGGAGGTGCTCATGGTCGACATCGCGCGAATCCAGGCCGAGCTCGGCGCCGCCGGCTTCGACGGCTGGCTCCTGTACGACTTCCACAATCGGGACGCCATCGCCTACCGGGTGCTCGGGCTCGACTTCGGCAAGTTCACCAGCCGGCGCTGGTTCTACTTCATTCCCGCCCAGGGCGAGCCGGTCCGGCTGGTGTCCAAGGTGGAGCCGGCCAAGCTCGACGCGCTGCCCGGCGAGAAGCGCTTCTACCGCTCCTGGCGTGACCTCCACGCGGCGCTGGGCGAGATGCTCGCGGGCAGCCGGCGGGTGGCGATGCAGTACTCGCCCACCGCCAACATCCCCTACGTGTCGACCGTCGACGCGGGTACCGTCGAGCTGGTCCGGGCCGCCGGCTCCGAGGTGGTGAGCTCGGCCGGCCTGGTCCAGACCTTCGAGGCGGTGCTCGACGAGGCGGCGTTCTACTCCCACGTCGAGGCGGGGCGCCGGGTGCAGCGGATCAAGGACGAGGCTTTCCGGTTGATCGGCTCGGAGCTTGAGGCCGGCCGCGACCTGACCCAGTACGACGTGCGGGAGTTCATCGTCCGCCGCTTCGGCGAGGAGGGGATGACCTGCATGGGCGAGGTGCCCATCGTCGGCTCGGACGAGCAGCAGGCCAACCCGCACTTCGAGCCCCGCCCCGACAACTCGCGGCCGATCCGCCGGGGGGACAAGATCCTCGTCGACCTGTGGGCCAAGCTCGACCGGCCGGGCGCCATCTTCTACGACATCACCTGGTGCGGGTTCGTCGGCTCCGACCCGCCGGCGAAGTACGTCGAGCTGTTCGGGATCGTCCGCGATGCCCGGGACGCGGCGCTGGCGTTCGTCCGCGAGCGCTTCGCCGCGGGCGTGCCGGTGCACGGTTGGGAGGTGGACGACGCGTGTCGTGCGGTGGTGGAGAAGGCCGGCTACGGCGACTACTTCGTTCACCGCACCGGCCACTCCATCGGCGAAGAGGTGCACGGCAACGGCGTCAACATCGACAACCTCGAGACCCGCGACGAGCGCCTCCTGGTGCCGGGGATCTGCTTCTCGATCGAGCCCGGTATCTACCTCGAGGGGGAGATGGCGGTGCGCTCGGAGATCGACGTCTTCATCACTCCGGCCGGCGCGGTCGAGGTGGTGGGGGAGATGCAGCGCGAGCTGGTGCTCGTCGACGCCGGCTGAGGCACACCGATGCGGGTCCCGGAGGGGGAGGTCGAGGTCCTGCGGGTGGACGGCTTCATCAACGCCGAGCCGGTCCTGGCGGCGCTGCGCGCCAGCGGCATCTCCGCCCGCACCGTGGGGGAGGCGCTGGGGTCGGTCTACGGCCTGACCCTGGACGGGCTCGGCGCGGTGGCGGTGGTGGTGCCCGAAGAGCACGCCGAGGCGGCACGGGAGCTGGTGGCGGCGGCGCTGCGGGGGGAGCTCGAGGTCGGGGAGGAGAGCCTGGACGGGACGGCCGGGTCGGAGGAGACGCCAGGCTGAACCGTATTCCCGACGGGAGGCGAGGCCTCTCCGCGCCGCCGCGGGGCGCGGCGCGGTACGCCGCACCGGGTCCACCGGTCCGGAAACGCTCGGAGGCTGTTGCGATGTGGGTCTTCGAGCGGGCGACACCCGACGGAGCGGCCCACAGTGCCGCACCGGCCGTGACAGCGACAGCGACAGGGGGCAGCGACGGCGTCAGGAACCAGGGGCAGCGGCAGCGGCCAGTGCAGCGTTGTCGCGGCGGCGCTCGGGGAGGGGTCGCGCACCCCCGCGGATGCAGCAGACGCGAGGTCATGGCGCGCACCCCCTTGACGCCGACCGCTCCGGCAGCTATCCGTGAAGCGGCATGGGCGACCCGGAATTGACCATGCTGACCGCCACGGTCAGTCCCACCGCTGCTCGCTGTCGCTGCCCCTGCCAGCTGTCGCTGCCGCTGCCGCTGCCGCTGCCGTTGTCGCTGTCGCAGTCGCTGACCCTGCCCCTGTCGCTGGGTCCTGTCACCGCCGCCGGGGTGCAATCACCGCTGCCGCTCCCTTGGAGCCACTGCCCTCCCCGTCACCGCTGCCTCGGCGCGGGGCGTAACCCGCCGCCACCCCTCGCAGCTTCCTCTGCGCCAACGGCCTTTCGACATCGAAACGGTCTCTCTTGACGGGAATGGCGACGGCCAGGGCCGAGGAGTGGTACACTCGGCTCAATGTCCATCTTTCTCTGCCCTGAGCGGAGAACTGACGTCCCGAGGAGGTTCGTATGAGCGTACGGAGGGTGTTCGTGTTGACCGTGGCGTGCGCGGCCTTGGCCGTGCTCGCACCCATCTGGCCCGCCATGGCGGGCGACGGCGTCGAGCCGGAGGAGCTCGTCGCCGCGGGCCCGCTGCCGTTGTGGTACTCGCCGCAGACGCCGGGGCTCGAGACCGTGACCGAGTACCTGAACACGACGCCGCTGGCCGTGCCGGACAACCAGTGCAGCACGGGGTGGGTCTCGTCGGTCATCACCGTGCCCGACTCGTTCTTCATCGCCGACGTCAACGTCGGCATCTGGATGGAGCACACCTACCGCGGCGACGTCGAGATGCAGCTGCGGGCGCCGGACGGCACCACCGTGCTGCTGATCGCGGACCTCGGAGGGGGCGCCGACAACATCAACGCCCTGTTCGACGACTCGGCGCCGGGCCCGCCGGACTCGGTCGCCCACACCGCTCCGCCGCCGTTCTACACCGATCACCCGTGGACCCCGGTGCAGCCGCTGGCCGCCTTCCGGGGGGTGCCGCTGGCGGGGGACTGGACCCTCGACGTGTGCGACGACGCCGGCGGCGACACCGGCACCGTCAACCAGTGGTCGCTGTTCGTGGAGACCGACGTGGTCATTCTCGACCCGCCGGCACAGGCGGGTCTGGGCTGCCCCGCGGACCTCGTGTCCTACGACCTTTCGGTCCTCAACGGCACCACCACCGCGCAGCCGTTCACGCTGACCTACACCGGCAACGTCTGGACCGTCACCGGCCCGGCGACCACCGGCACCCTGGCCAGCGGCGGCGAGGAGACGATCACGTTCACCCACGAGGTTCCGGTGGCCGCGTTGCCGGGCGATGTCGACACCGTGACGGTGACCGCCACCGGCACGGTGACCAACAGCGCCACCGCGGAGACTGTTGTCCCGGTCGTGGCGGGCTGGGGCGACCTCGCGGACCTCGACCCCCCCGGCCGGCCGACCCGTGCCCACTCGACCGTGTACTACAACGGGAAGCTCTACAAGATCGGCGGCTATGGGTACCTGGGGACATCCCAGGCGGCGCGTCCCTGGGTGGACATCTACGACATCGCGACCGATACGTGGACCACCGGCACCGACATGCCGGGTAGCCGCTACTGGCTCGACTGCGTCGAGATCGGCGGGTTGATCTACTGCGGCGGCGGCTACTTGACCTCGGCCCAGGACGACCTCTACATCTACGACCCGGCCACCGACACCTGGTCGACCGGCGCGCTGCTGCCGGCCAACCGCTACGCCTACACCGCCGAGGCGTTGGGGGGCAAGTACTACATCCTCGGCGGCTACACCACCACCTACGTCGCGACCAATCTGGTCTACGACCCGCTGACCGACACCTGGGACACGACCCTCCCCGACATGAGCGTGGCCCGGCGGGACGCGCAGTCGGGGGTGATCGGCGGCAAGATCTACGTCGTCAGCGGCCGTAGCGCGGCGTCCGGCTACCTCGCCTCGGGCGAGGTCTACGACCCGGTGGCCAACACCTGGTCCCCCATCGCGGACATGCCGGTGAGCTCGTGGCTCATGGCGGCGGACGGCGTCGTCGCCGACCGCTACCTCATCCTGGCCGGCGGCTACCTCAACTCCACGGCGACGGCCTCCAACATTGCCTGGGTCTACGATGCGGTGACCAACAGCTACTCGCAGCTCCCGAGCATGGAGCACATCCTCTACAGCGCGGAGGGGGCCAGCGACGGGACCACTTTCTGGGTGGCCTCGGGTCGGCTGTTCGAGGGGAGCTTCCGGTACTCGGAGTACACCTTCCGGGCCTACACCTGCGGCGACCGCACCGACTTGGCCATCACCAAGGACAACGGGGTCACCGAGGTGGTGGCCGGCCTGCCGGTGACCTACACCATCACCGCCGTGAACAACGGGCCCGCCCCGGTGCTCAACGCCACGGTGTTCGACGACTTCCCGGGGCTGAGCGACGTGACCTGGACGTGCGCGGCCACCGGCACCGGTAGCTGCACCGCGGACGGTGTCGGCCCCGTCGACGACGCGGTGAACCTGGGCATCGGCGACACCGTTACCTACACCGCGACCGGCACCCTGTCGCCGGCCGCGACCGGCACCCTTGACAACACGGCGTACGTCTACCTGGGCACCGTGCCGGACCTGGTGCCGGCGAACAACGAGGCCACCGACAGCGACCTGGTGACACGCCAGGCCGACCTCGGCGTGACCAAGACCGACGGGCTGGCGGACGCCACCCTCGGCGAGAGCCTGACCTACACCATCGTGGTGGGCAACCCGGGCCCGTCGGACGCCCCCGGGTGCGCCGTGGCCGACGCCTTCCCGGTCGTGCTCCTCGACCCGACCTGGACCTGCGTGGGCGCGGGCGGCGGGACCTGCACCGCGGCCGGCACTGGCGACATCGCCGACATCGCGGACCTGCCGGCCGGGGCCTCGGTGACCTACACCGCCGTGGCCACCGTCGACTTCGCCGCCCCGGCGGGGCCGTTCGACAACACCGCGACCGTCACTCCGGCGGCCGACGTCACCGACCCCGAACCCGCCAACAACGCGGGCGTCGACACCACCGCGGTGGTGTTCGCCGACCTGTCCATCACCAAGGACGACGGCGTCGACCAGGTGGCCCCGGGGGACCCGGTGACCTACACCATCGTCGCCACCAACAACGGGCCCAACGACGTCACCGGCGGCCGGGTGGCCGACGCCTTCGTGGCCGAGCTGCTCAACGTCACCTGGACCTGCGTGGGCGCCGGCGGCGGCGTCTGCACGGCGGCCGGCACCGGCGACATCTCCGACGTCGTCAACCTGCCCGTCGGCGCCACGGTGACCTACACCGTGGACGCGACCGTGGACCCCAACGCCCGCGGCGTCATGGTCCAGGGCCGCCCGTCCCTCGTCAACACCGCCCTGGTGTTCTCCAACGTCGACGTCGCCGACCCGAACCTGGCCAACAACGCGGCCACCGACGTGGACACCATCGCGCTCACCGACGTGGACCTCGCCGTCACCAAGACCGACGGCGCCTGCTACGTCCTTCCGGGCGGGACAACGACCTACACCATCACCGTGACCAACTTCGGCCCGGCCGAGGCAGTGGGCGCGACGGTGGTCGACACCTTCCCGGCCGCCGTCTCTGCCGTGACCTGGACCTGCGCCGCCTCGGGCGGCGGGGTTTGCACCCCGAGCGGTACCGGCGACATCAACGACACCGTGACGGTGCCGCCGTTCGGGACGCTGGTGTACTCCGCCGTTGCCACCGTGGACGCCGCGGCGACCGGCTACCTCGTGAACACCGCTACGGTTGCCCCGGCGGCTGGGGTCACCGACCTCGACCTGACCAACAACGAGGCCACCGACTCCAACGCCCTCGAGATGCCGGTGTTCTGCGACGGCTTCGAGAGCGGGAACACCGACGCCTGGTCGTCGGTGCTGCCCTGAGGCCTGACCCGCCGGCCCACGGGCCGGTGAACGACAACCCGTGATCGACCCTCGCCCCGGCCCCGCGCCGGGGCGAGGTGTCTTGGCAGCGGTCAGCGGTCAGCAGAGCTGCTTGCAGAATTCGGCCGATGAAGTACGGTAACGCCAGTCTTCACGTAGGGGCGCGACATGTCGCGCCCGCGGCCGCGCGACATGTGCCGGCACGAGTTGAAGCTACCGAACACTTTGCTCCAGGTCGCCGGCCGTGTGCGACGACACTGCGGGCGCGGCATGCCGCGCCCCTACGAAGAGCAACAGTCGCCTCACGGCCTGTGAGCTGGATTGTGCACGAGGCTCAGCTGGAGGCTGAATGCTGACAGCTGAAAGCTCCTGCACGCCGCTGTTCTGCCAGCGGTGATACCATTCCCGGCGTGAGACCCGAGACCGAGCTGGTTCCCTACACCGCCGGGCGGATGGACGGGTCGCCGGTGCTGGTTCTCGCACCGCACCCGGACGACGAGGTGTTCGGTTGCGGCGGCGCACTGCTCCAGGCGGTCCGGTCCGGGGCCGAGGTGCGGGTGGTGGTGCTCACCGACGGGGCGGCCCAAGGGGAAGCCGCGGAGCGACGGGAGGAGTCGCGTGCCGCGGCGCGGCAGCTGGGGCTGCCGGAGCCGGTTTTCTGGGGCCTCGTCGACCGCTCCCTCGACCCCGCCGACCCGACCCTGGCGGCCCGCCTGGAGGAGTTGCTCGCCACGGTTGCGCCTCGCCGGCTCATGGTGCCGTCGCCGGCCGAGGTCCACCCCGACCACCGCGCCCTCGCCCTGGCGGTGTACCGGGTGGTGCAGCGGGCGCTGCCGGGGTCGAAGCTCCACACCGCGCTGCAGGCGACCCGCCTGGTGGCGTACGAGGTGTCGGCGGTGCTTCGCCCCAACCTGCTCCTGGACGTCAGCGACGAGTGGGAGGAGGTGCTGGCGGCGGCCAAGTGCTTCTCATCCCAGCTCGCGGTGCGGCCCTACGTCGAGGTGCTGGACGCCATCGCGGCCACTCGGCGGCTGACCCTTCCCGCTTCGGTCCGCCGGGCCGAGGCCTACTTCCAGGTCGACCCCCGCTACGTTCGCGCCCACTCGGCGGTCGAGTGGGCGGCGGCCCAGGGGCCGGTCGCCGGGCTCGAGGGGCCCGGTGGCGCGGAACCCCTCGACGTGGTCGTGCGCACCCGCAACCGACCCGACCTGCTCAGGGAGGCGCTGGCATCGGTGCTGGCCCAGCTCCACCCCCCGGCTCGGGTGGTGGTGGTGAACGACGGTGGCATCCCCGTCGGCGAGGCGTGCCGAGCGGCGGCTGAGCGGCTTCCGCTCGACCTGGTCGAGCTCGCCGAGCGTCGGGGCCGGTCGGCGGCGGCGCAGCTGGGGCTCGAGCGCGCCACCGCCTCCCACGTGGTGTTCCTGGACGACGACGACCTGATGTTGCCGGAGCACCTTCTTCTCCTCGGGCGGGCGGTGGCGCGCGGGGTGACCGTACCCTACACCGACGCGGTGCAGGGGGTCTGGGCGCGGGACGGTTCCGGCGCCCTGGTGCCCGAAGGCCGCCACCGCACATTCGGTGGCGCCTTCGACCTCGACCGGCTGCGCCTGGTGAACCACATCCCGTTGCCGACGGTGGCGATCCCGCGTGACCTCGCGCTCGAGGTGGGTGGGTTCGACCCCGCGGTGGACCTCTACGAGGACTGGGACCTGCTGCTTCGCCTCGGGGAGAAAACCCCCTTCACGCGCATCCCGGCGGTCACCGTCGAGTACCGGGTGATCCCCGGCGCGGGCTCCATCACCGCCGGCGCCGGCCCGGGTTCCGAGCGTCAGCTGGAGGCGCTGGGCGCGGTGTGGCGGCGGCACGGCCTGCTCGGTGACCCGGCGGGACTGACCGCCGGGGTGATGACCCTGGTCGCGGAGCGGGATCGCGCGTCGGAGCTGGCCCGGACCCTGGACGAGCAGCTGCTGGAAGCGCGCGGGGTCGGTGATGGGCTGGTCGCCGAGCTCCACCGGACCCGGGGCGAGGTCGCGCGGCTCGAGACCGAGGCGGAGGCGCTCGAAGAGCAGGTGGAGGCGGCGGCGAAGGCGCGCAACGAGGCCGATGTGGAGGCTGCGGACACGCGGGCGAGAATGGCCCGGCTGGAGGTGGACCACCGGGGAACGATCGAGGCGCTCACCGCGGCCAACGCCGAGATCCAGCGTCTCAACGGCCTGCTGCAGACCATTTACCGGTCCCGCACCTGGAAGCTGCACTGTCTGCTCGAGCGCCTGCGGGGTCGATGAGCCGGCCGTTCCTGATCTGCCCGGAGCCGGTGCGGGAGCTGACCGCCGGAGTGGGGACCCGCTTCTTGCGGCTGGCCCGGTTGCTTGCCGACTCCGGCCACCGGGTGACCCTGGCCCTCCCCAACGACCCGGCCGAGGCGTCGGCGGCGGCGTCCGGGGTCGAGGTCGTGCGCGCCGATCCCGAGCGGCTCGGCGCCCAGGCGGAGGGGCACGACTGGGTCCTCCTCCACGGCCACCTCGGCAACTTCTACCTGTGCCAGCGGGACGACCTGCCGGTGGTGGTCGACCTCTACGACCCGTTCCTGGTCGAGAATCTCCACTACGGGAGGGACCTGGGGCTCGAGCCCTACACCACCGACCACGCCACATTCCGGCTCCAGATCGCCCGCGGCGACCTGTTCCTGTGCTCGTCCGAAGAGCAGCGGCTCTACTACCTGGGGTGGCTGTCGGCCCTCGGCCGGCTGAACCCGTACGCCATCGAGGGGGACCCTCGGCTCGAGCGGCTGCTGGTCGAGGTGCCCTTCGGCTGCGACGAGGTCGCTCCACCGCCAGCGCCGCTCCGCGAGGAGGTGCTGCCGGGGGTCGGGCCGGACGCCCCGGTGCTCTACTTCGGTGGGCTCTACCGGTGGTACGACCCGGTGACGCTGCTCGAGGCCCTCCCCGAGGTGCTCCGGAGACACCCGAAGGCGGTGGTGGTCTTCGTCGACCACCCGCACCCCGAGCTGAGCCCGCGCGCGGTCGAACGGGAGGTGCGGGGGGAGGCGGAAGCACGGGGCTGGCTCGGGCGTCAGGTGCGCTTCGCGCCGTGGCGGCCGTGGGACCGCCGCTTCGAGCTGCCCCAGGTGGCCGACCTGGCCGTCGTCACCCACCGCCCCGGAGTGGAGACCGACCTGTCGCTGCGCACACGGCTCGTGGACCTGTTGTGGCTCGGCGTGCCGGTGGTGGCGACCGCCGGCGGGACCATGGGGCGGGTGGTGGAGGAGACCGGCGCCGGGGCGGTGGTGCCGCCCGGCGACAGCGCGGCGGTGGCAGCCGCGATGACCGCGATGCTCGATGACCCCGAGCGCCGGCGGGCGGCCGGCGAGGCGGGGCGGCGGTGGGCGGCGGAGCGCAGCTGGTCGCGGGTGGCGGCCCCGCTGCTCGAGTATGCCCGGTTACCGTGGCGGGACCCGCACCGGGACCGGTTCGCGGCGCTGGCGCCGGGCGCGGTGTCTCCGCGCGATTCCCTGGCCCGCCGACTGCGGCGCCGCCTGCGCCGCTGGGGGATCTCCCGGTGAGGCCGTCCGCGATCGTCGTCTCCCACGCCGGCGGCGAGGGGCTCGAGAGCTGCCTGCGTTCCCTGGCGCCGTGGGCGGGGTCCGGACGGCTCGAGGTGGTGCTGGTGGACAACGGCTCCGCCGACCGCTGCGGCGAGTCCCTCGCCGGGGAGATGGCCTGGCTGCGGGTGGTGCGCTCGGAGCACAACCTCGGCTTCGCCGGCGGGGTCGCGGCGGGGGTGGGGGCGGCCGGCGGCGACGTGCTGCTGCTGCTCAACGACGACGCGGCGGCCGAGCCGGCCTGGCTGGAGGCCCACCTCGAGACCCTCGCGCGGCACCCTCACGCAGGGGCGTCGGCCGGCCGCCTGGTGAGCTGGGACGCTGCGCGGCACGACTTCCTCCGCGGCGCGGTGACGTTCGACGCCCACGCGTTCCAGGTGGGCCAGGGGTGGCCCGTCGGCGAGCTCGAGGCGCCTGAGGCGGGGGAGCCGCTGCCGTTCCCGTGCGGCGGCAACATGGCCATCCGGCGCGCCGACTGGGAGTTGGCAGGAGGTTTTGACCCGTCACTGTTCGCCTACTTCGAGGACGTCGCCCTCGGCTGGCGGCTGCACGCGGCCGGCCGGCCGGTGGTGGCCGCGCCCGACGCGGTCGCCCGCCACCAGGGCGCCGCCACTTCGGCCCGCCTCGGCAACTTCCGGCGCGGCGTCCTGTTCGAGCGCAACTCGCTGCGGGCGTTCTTCGCCTGCGCCGACGACGAGCTGCGGGCGGCCTTCGGGCCGGCGGTCCTGGCCACCTTCCTCCACCGCCTGGTGGCATTCGGGCTCGAGCGGGAGGACCTCGCCCACCTGGTCGCCGACCCCTTCGGGCCGCTCCCGGCGCCGCCCTCCCGGGCGGACCGCTGGCGGGGACGGTTGCAGCGGGACGGGGTCCTGGGTGCGGCGCGCCACCTCCTCGCCCGGGTGCTGTTGGGGCGGCGGGCAGGGCGAGCGGCGCTCGACGACGGCCTGCTGCTGATGCAGCTGCGGTCGGCGCACGGCTTTTTCGCCTCGCTCGAGGGGGACACCGCCCGCCGGCGCGCCCTGGAGGCCCGGCGCACCGTGCCCGACCGCGAGGTCGTCGCCCGCTTTCCCCGCCTGGTGGTGCCGACCTACCTCGGCGACCAGGGGTGGTTCGACTCGCAGGGCTTCGCGTCGCTTCTCCCTGCCGGCTGGCCCCTCGAGCGGCGCCGGCTCGAGAACGTGCTCCACCCGAGCCTGCTGGGGTAGGACCGCGCGCCGCGTTGGCCCCCCGCCGTTCATGGTCTTTCGGTGGGGTGGTGGCGGGCCAACGCGGCACGCGCTCCTTGGGATGCGCGAGCGCATCCGGAGGAGAGAGTGTCCACATCTCCGCGGCGTTTTCCCGAGTGGATGGGTGACGGCGGATGGGCGGCGCGCCTGGCGGGGGGTCGAAGACGTAGGGCAAACCGGTCCGGGCCGGGCGATAATCGCGCCGTGCACGACGAGCTCGAGGTGGTGCTCGGCAGCGGGGACCCGGTGTCGGATCTGGCTCTGGAGGCATTCCTGCTGGAGCGGGCCGTCGATGGGGTGCCCAGGCTGCTGGCGTGCTCGTGGCCAGCGCCGGTCGTGGTGATCGGGTACGCCCAGGACCCCGCGGAGCTCGACCTCGGCTGGTGCCGCAACGCCGGCCTCCCGGTGCTC
>Ga0068714_10002250_pt1 | contig 25353 bp, 21 predicted proteins | sample MTBNYHSulfiMetaG_FD_62988 | JGI IMG/M metagenome (GOLD analysis project Ga0068714, IMG submission 62988) | Enrichment culture microbial communities from rom New York Harbor, USA that are MTBE-degrading - MTBE-NYH (New York Harbor Sulfidogenic)... | ecosystem: Environmental > Aquatic > Marine >... | reverse complement strand
TCGAGGTCGAGATCCTCAACCAGCTGTGGGACGACGTCACGCGCGGCGACCTGTACGTCACGCCCGTCCAGGACGAACACCTGTGCGCCGCGAGCAGCCTGGTCGGCGAGCTCTCCGACCATGCGCTGCGCTCGCTCGATGCGCTCCACCTCTCGATTGCACGCGCCTCGGGGCGCCGCGTCTTCGCCACGGCCGACCGCGTGCTGGCGCGGGCCGCCGAGGCGTGCGGCCTCGAGGTGTGCACCTTCTTCTCAACGCCCACCTGAGCCCGGAATGACCCGAAGGTCAGAGAACGGTCTGGTCATGCCGGGGCGCGGGTGAGGTCGAGCTCGCATCACTCGGGTTCGCGCCGCCGCGACCGGCCACCCCGTGGGTCCACGGGGAGTCGAGGAACCTGCGCCGGTCGCGACACCAACCGCCGCCCCCTCCCGCCCTCCCACCAACCCCCCGGCGAGTTCGCCTGTGCGCCCCTCGGCTTGGAACCCCCACTGCGCACGGCGCCTCGCCGCCCTCGCGACGAACCCCGGTGAACAATGCGGGCCAACCTGTCACCCGAACCCGCTCACGCCATCCGCGCCCACCGCACCAGGGTGGCGAAGGTGGGCGGCTTGCCGTACATCAGCAGGCCGATGCGGAACACCTTGGCCGCGAACCAGAGGGCGACCCAGGCGCCAGCCGCGCCCACCAGCACCGCCAGCCACGGTTGCCACAGAGGCGGCGGCGAGGTGGAGGTCATCCGCAGCAGCATGACGAAGTTGCTGATCGGCGGGATGAAGCTGGTGACGACCGAGAACGTGGAATCGGGGTCCCGGGTGATCGGCATCCACAGCATCCACGGCACCATGATCAGGAGCATGACCGGGGTCATCAGGGTCTGCGCCTCCCGCATCTCGTTCACCGCGGCGCCGATGGCCGCCATCAGGGAGGCGATGGTGACGTAGGCCAGGAGGTAGAACGCGAGCAGGAAGAACAGCAGGCTGGCGTCGAGCAGGCCGAGCACCGCGAAGCTGACCATGGCCACCACGCCGAGCCCGGCGTAGAGGGCCAGGATCAGGAAGCCGACCGCCATCTGGCCGACGATCTTGCCCACCATGAGCTGCATGGGGGAGACGGCCGACAGCAGCACCTCCACCACCCGGTTGGACTTTTCCTCCACCGTGGATGTCAGCAGGTACTGGCCGCTGGTCAGCACCGACACCAGCAGCAGGACCATGAAGCCGGCCGGCAGGAGGATGTTGACCACCTCGTTGGTGACCCTCTCCCCCTCCGCGGTCACCGTCACCGACCTCACCCGCTTGACGGTGGTGACGGCGGCGACCTGCTCCCGGTCGAGGCCCGAGGCGGCCACGCGAGCCGCCACCAGCGCCTCCCTGAGGCCGCCGCGGATCTCGTCCTCGATCCGGTCGTCCAGCTTGCCCCGCACGTAGAGGTCGTAGCTGCCGTAGGCGCCCTGACCCTGAGGCCGAACCACGGCGTCCGGGTGCACCACCACCAGGGCGAGGCGGCCCATCTCGCCCCTTCCCCCACCCTCGGCCTCGACCTTGAGCGGCGCCTTCGCCTCCTCCAGGTCCGTCGCCGGGTCCAGGGAAACAACCTGGATCCTCGGCACCTCCCCGAGCGCGGCATCGAGCGACTGCTCCACCACCGCCCGACCCTGGGGGGAGGTCCCGGCCACGGCCCGCACCGCCTCCGGCGTCGCCTCGTCGATCCTGCGCCTGAGCTCCTCGCGGCGCTCGGCGATCCGCTCGGGCCTCAGGTACTCGCCGAGCCCTCCCACCACCCGGCCGGTGGGGTCGACGACCGCCACCTCGCCGGTCACCTTCGGGGGCGCCTCGCGCATCAGTCGCGGCATGACGACGATCAGGACCGCGATCAGCGCCGGGGCAATCAGGATGCCGACGATGAACCCCTTGGTCAGGACCGTGGAGAGAAACTCGCGCACCGCCACGTGCAGGGTCTTCTTCATCGCGCCCCCAGACCGCCGGTGTCGCGCAGCGCCTCGCGCAGCCGTGCGCCGTCCTCCGAGGCGGCCGCCGGCGCCCCGGTGACGATGCTCACGAACACGTCCTCCAGCGTCGGGCGCCGAATCTCGACCCGCGCCGCCGGCACCGCCGCGGCGAGGCCCCGGATGACCGCCGCCGGGTCGCTCCCCTCGGTCAACGCCACCTCGTGGGACTGGCCGTCCCGCCGCACCGCCTCGACGCCGGGCACCGCCTCGAGCGGCGCGACATCGGCCGCGGGGTCGAGGGGCTCGAAGAGGATGGTCCTGGGGTCGAACCTGCTGCGGATCCCGCCCATGGTCTCGTCGAGGACCTTGTCGCCGTGGTGGATCATGACCACGTGGTCGCAGAGCTGCTCCGCCTGCACCATCACGTGGGTCGAGAACAGCACGGTGGCCCCCCGCCGGTTCTCCTCCGAGACCAGGTCGCGCAGCAGCCGCTGGTTGACCGGGTCGAGGCCGCTGAAGGGCTCGTCGAGGATCAGCAGGTCGGGGCGGTGGAGCAGGGCGGCGACGAACTGCACCTTCTGCTGCATGCCCTTGGACAGCTCCTCGCAGCGCTTGTTCTCCACCTCCCCCAGGCCCACCCGCTCGAGCCACTGCCGCACCCGCCGCCGCAGGTCGGGCCCGTCGCCGGACTTGAGGCGCGCCATGTAGGCCAGGAACGACCCCACCCTCATCTTCTTGTACAGGCCCCGCTCCTCGGGCAGGTAGCCGATCCGGTCCTTGGCCTCGAGGGCCGAGCGGTGACCGAGCACGGACAGCTCGCCGCGATCGGGGAACAGGATCGAGAGGACCATCCGGATGGTGGTGGTCTTGCCCGCGCCGTTGGGCCCGATCACCCCCACCAGCGCCCCCTCGGGCACGACCAGGTCGAGGTCTCTGACCGCGACCGTCGAGCCAAAGCTCTTGCTCACCCCGCGCAGGACGATGGCGTCACCCATGTCGCCTCACTTTCGCGCCGGGAGATCATAGCCGAGCTGCCAGCTCCCCCACCCTCCCGAACCCGTGGGAGGTACGGGCGCCGGCAGTCGGGGTTGCGGACGCGAAACGGCCCGCCGGGAGGCGGGCCGTGCTCCGAATCGGGACGATCAGAGCGGTCAGGCATTGGGGAGAATAACGGTGTCGATGACGTGAATGACGCCATTCGAGGTCTCGACGTCGGCCTGGATCACCTTGGCGTCGTTGACCATCACGTTGCCGTCGACAACCTTGATCGCCACGTCAGAGCCCTGGGCGGTAGTGGCCCGGTCGAGGGACACGACCTGGCTCGAGGAGACCTTGCCGGAGACCACGTGGTACAGGAGGACCTGCTTGAGCTGCTCGGGGTTGGCGAGCAGGCCCTCGACGGTGCCCTCCGGCAGCTTCGCGAATGCCTCGTCGGTGGGGGCGAAGACCGTGAACGGCCCGCTGGACTGCAGGGTCTCCACCAGGCCCGCGGCCTTCACGGCGGCGAACAGAGTGTTGAACGAACCGGCCGACACCGCGGTGTCGACGATGGTGGCCGACGCGGCCTTGGTGTGGTCGCTACCGCAGTTGCCAGCGAACACCGGGGCGGAAAGCAGAACCGCGAGGGCGGTGGCGAGGGTCACGGAACGGGTTTTCATGGGGTCCTCCTTGATGGTTCGAGAGGCGTCATTGCCTCGCCCGCAAGAACCCGGAGGTGATCCATGTTATTTCCAGCTTATTGCTAGATTCTATCGACCCGGGTCCGACGTGCTCCCGAGGAAAGCCCTGATCGACGGCGCCACCCGCTCCGGGTGGGTCAGGTGGACGTGGTGCCCCCCGTCGACGTCGCCACGCTGGGCCTCGGGGATCATGGCCAGCCGGGCCTCCACCAGCTCTTCGTCGAATTCGAACCCGGGGCAGGCGCGCACCGCCAGAACCGGGCACCGGATCGCGGAGAGAAACGCCCGGACTTGGTCCTCGGTCAGGCGCAGGCGCGAGGTGGCCCGCAGTCTCTGGTCGTGGCGGAAACGCACGCCGCCCGCGACCGCCTCCGTGCCACGCTCGACCAGCAGCCTCGCGTGCGGGTAGTCGAGGTCAGACCCCACCGAGCGGGCCAGGACCGCCGCGTCGAGGCTGGGGAACGTCCGCTGCGGGGTCGCAAGCCACCGCGCCTCGTCGGCCAGCGCCTCGGCCAGGTGGCGGGGCGTGTCCTCCGGGGACTGCACCCACGGGCCGAAGCCCTCGAGCAGGACCAGCCGGTCGACCCGCTCTGGCGCCACCGCGGGGACGAGCGACGCGACGATCGCGCCCAGGGAGTGGCCGAGCAGGGAAAACCTCGCCCAGCCGAGGATGTCCGCCACGGCAAGGACCTCCGCCGCGGCGTCCACCAGGTGGTAGGCGGCTCCGGGAGGGCGGTGACCGGAGCGCCCGTGGCCCGCCAGGTCGACCGCCACCAGGTGGAAGCCCGGGAGCAGCGGTGCCAGCCGGTCGAAGCTCGCCGCGTTGTCGAGCCAGCCGTGGAGCGCGAGCACCCGCGGCTGCCCCGCCTCCCCCCACTCGCGGGCGGCGAGGCGCAGGCCCGGGAAGTCGAGGGTCAACTCACGGGGCGGCATGGGTCCCATCGGCCTGACCTTGCGAGAGCCCGTGGCGCCGCCATGCCCTCGCGCTCACCACTGCCAGCGTCACGACGGTCAGCGGCAGCACGAAAAGGAGCATCAGGTCGCTGTACAGGGGCAGCGCGTCGTGGCCGGTGGCGTCGAGCACCAGGTAGAGGACGTAGGCGAGATAGTAGCCGAGGAAGAGCGCCCCCTCCCAGCGGGCGATGCGGTGGCCGCTGAAGAACACCGGCAGACAGGCGATCATCACCGCCACCATCACCGGCAGGTCGAACGAGAGGGCGGACGCCGCCACCGGCAGGCCGTCCCCCGAGGGCAGCGCCGCGAGACCGAGGACGCCGAGCAGGTTGAAGAGGTTGCTCCCCACCACGTTGCCCACGGCGAGGTCGTTCTCCCGCCGGATCGCCGCCACCACCGACGAGGCCACCTCGGGCAACGAGGTGCCGGCGGACACGATGGTCAGACCGATGATGAGCTCGGACAGGCCGAGGGCGCGAGCGATGTCGGTCGCCCCCTCCACCAGCAGCCGCGAGCCGATCACCAGCAGCCCGAGGCCGACCACCACCAACACCAGCAGCCACGGGAGCGATGCCCTGCGAGCTACCGCGACCGCCTCGGCGACGGGAGGCTCCTCCAAACCCTGACGACGGGCGAGCCGCACGAGCAACGCGAGGTACGCCACCAGGCCCACCACGAGGAGGAGCCCCTCCAACCGCCCGATCCGCCCGTTCCAGGCCAGGCCGCAGACCAGCAGCGAGACCCCCACCATCACCGGTACGTCCAGGCGCACCAACTGGCGGGCCACCACCAGGGGCGAGATGAGCGCCGACAATCCGAGAATGACCAGGACGTTGAAGATGTTGCTGCCGAGCACGTTGCCCACCGCGAGGTCCGGCTGACCGTGAATCGAGGAGGCCACGCTGACCGCCATCTCGGGCGAGGAGGTACCGAACGCGACCACCGTCAGCCCGATGACCAGCGGCGAGATCCCCAACCGCGCGGCGAGGCCGCTCGAGCCCCGGACCAGCGCCTCTGCCCCGCCCACCAACAGGCAGAAACCCGCCAGAAGTACCACCCAGCTCGCGACGTCCATGTACTCCCCCCGCGCCTTGACGCGCACTCGGTCTCAACACGGTACCAACTCCGCCGCTTCCCTGCTCTCCGGGAGTGGCCGACCGGGCGGGATCGGTCGGGCCGTCAGGACACGATCGGACGTTGTCGAATTCGCCCCCCCGCCGTATCGTGATTCCTGGACCGTGCCGAGGAGGTGTCCCGTGTCAACCCGGCTGCTCACCGTCGACGCTTTCACCGCGACCCCGTTCGCCGGCAACCCGGCGGCGGTGTGTCTGCTGGAGGGCCCCCGCGACCCGGTCTGGATGCAGGCCGTGGCGGCGGAGATGAACCTGTCCGAGACCGCCTTCCTCGTCCCCCGCGACGACGGGTTCGACCTGCGCTGGTTCACCCCGGCGGTGGAGGTCGAGCTCTGCGGCCACGCGACCCTGGCCAGCGCCCACGCCCTGTGGGAGGAGCGGCTCCTCGACCACTCGGCCACCGCGCGGTTCCACACCGCGAGCGGGCTCCTCACCGCGCGGCGCGACGGGGATTGGGTCGAGCTCGACTTCCCGGCCAAGCCCGCGCATCCTGCGGAACCCCCGCCCGGCCTCGCCGACGCCCTCGGCGCCGACCCGGTCGCGGTGGGTCGCAGCCAGTTCGACCTCGTCGTCGAGCTCCCGTCGGAGGCGGGGGTGCGTTCGCTCTCGCCCGACATCCGTTCCCTCGGCGCCCTGCCCGCCCGCGGCGTCATCGTCACCGCCCGGTCCGAGACCGCGCCGTTCGACTTCGTCTCCCGCTTCTTCGCCCCGGCGGTTGGGGTCGACGAGGACCCCGTCACCGGGTCGGCCCACTGCGTCCTGGCACCCTACTGGGGGGAGCGGCTCGGCCGCGCCGACCTGGTCGGTTTCCAGGCCTCGCCCCGCGGCGGGGTCGTGCGGGTGCGGTGGCGGGACGAACGGGTAAAGCTCGGCGGACAGGCGGTGACGGTCAGCCGCGGCCACCTGGTGGTCTGACGCCGCTCACCGCAAGGGTCCAGTCTGAAACGCGAAGACGCCAAGGACGCGAAGCCGAGCCACGGGAACGTCTTCTCTGCGTTGCTCTCGGCTCGAAAGTCGGTGCGTTGTGGCGAGATTTCCGCACTGAACACCGCACGGCCCCAGCGTTCGCAGCGAGGTGCGCGCCTCAGCTCACATGTCATCCCGAACGCGGGCCCGAAGGGGTCGCGGAGGGATCTGCCCCACCGAAGGCACCACCTTCGCTGAAGCGGATCCCTCTTCGCTACGCTCCTCGGGATGACAAGTTGTTGGGAGCGCTCGGACTCTCCGCGCCTCTGCGCCTCCGCGTCTCTGCGCCTCCGTCGTGGATGGGTGGCGGCTCTGCGCCTCTCTCATGCGCTTTTGCGCCTTCGCGCCTTTGCGGTTCAATCGCCGTTCTCCCGGTCAGGGAGCTCAACGGCGAGCGGCAGCGGCTTCTCAACGAAGCACCCCGAGGTCTGAGCCGAGAACAACGCACCTGCGTCTGCAGGTCGACCGGTCTACGCCCGGCAGGGGCCACGGCCGAGGAGCTCATCCAGCCGGTGGCGGTAGGTGCGGCTGAGGTTGAGGTTGGACCCGTCGCGCAACACCACCGCGAGCTCGCCGTTCGGCCACGGCCGGACCTCGCTCACCCAGTCGAGGTTGACGATGATCGAGCGGTGGACGCGCACGAACTGCTCGGGGTCCAGCCACGCCTCGACCGCGCCGAGGGTCGAGCGGACCACGTGCGTTTCCTCGCCGGTGTGGAGGCGGACGTAGTTGCCCGCAGCGTCGACCCAGCGCACGTCCGCGAGCCGGAGGAACACGATTCTGCCACCGCTGCGCACCGCGAACCGGTCACGCTTCGGGCCCGCGAGGGGGACTGACGCGTCCGCCACACCCCGACGCTCGAACGCCAGCTCCTTCAGCTCGAGCGCCTCCCGGGCACGGTCGAGAGCCTCCGCGAACCGCTCCCGCTCGACCGGCTTGAGCAGGTAGTCGAGGGCGTGGGTGTCGAAGGCCTCGCAGGCGTGCTCGTCGTACGCGGTCACGAACACCACCAGCGGCAGCGGCCGCTCGCGCACCTCCCGGGCGACCGCGATTCCGTCCACCCCGGGCATGTGGATGTCGAGGAAGACCAGGTGCGGGCGCCGCGCCTCGATGACCGCCAGCGCTTCGTCGCCGGACGCCGCCTCCCCCACCAGCTCCACGTCCCGGTGGTCGTCGAGCAGCTGCCGCAGGCGCTCCCGCGCCAGCGGCTCGTCGTCGACAATCACGGTGCGGATGTTCACCCCCTCCTCACCTCGCGCGCACTCCCCTCTTCGTACGTCGTGCGGCGGTCGCCGTTGCAGGCGGTTCGCCCGCGCTCGGGCGGGCGGGGATGCGCACCTCCACTCTCGCCCCTCCACCGGGCTCCGGCCTCACCTCGAGCCGGTGGTCGTCGCCGTAGCCGTGGACGAGGCGACGGCGGGTGTTGTCGAGCCCGATACCCGAACCTCCCCGGTCGACGTCGAGGCCGACGCCGTCGTCCGCCACCGCCAGGTGCAGCCCGTCGGGGCGGCGCCGCGCCTCGATGCGGACCGTACCCGCCCCCCCCCTGGGCGCAATACCGTGGCGGACTGCGTTCTCCACCAGCGGTTGCAGGATCAGCGTCGGTACGAGCAGGCCGAGCGTGGCCTCCTCCGCGTGCACCTCGAGCCGCAGCTGCCCTCCGAGCCGCACCGCCTCGACCTCCAGGTAACGGCGAGCCAGGTCCAGCTCCTCCCCCAGTGGCTGCTCCTGGCGGCGGGCGCTGTCGAGGGCGGCGCGCAGCAGGCTCGCGAGCTGCACCAGCACCCGCTCCGCGGCGATCGGGTCGCGGTGGAGAAGCGTGGTGACGGCATTGAGCGAGTTGAAGAGGAAGTGCGGGTGAAGCTGGAGCCGGAGCGCCTCCAGCTCGGCGCGTGCGAGCTCGGCCTCGAGGCGGGAGGCCTCGAGCGTCCGGTCCCGCCAACGGCGGTGAAAGTGGCGCCCGTACCACAGGCCGACGATGACGAAATAGATGACCGGACCACCGAAGCTCCCGGAGAGGACGCTGGCGGGAATCCAGTCGAGGACCAGGAGGTCGAGGCGTTCCGGGTGGAACAGCGCCCGGAGGAGGTGAGCAATGAAGGACTGCACCGGTGCAAGGAGAATGCTCGCAGAGAGGTGGACCGCGAGCGCCCGCAGCGGGTGGCCGGTGTCGAAACGGTACCTGCGGGCGAGGAACGCGATCAGAGGGGTGAGGAGGGCCCAGCCGTACCACGCCGGCAGCTGGGAGCGGAACACCCACCACCAGCTGACCTGGGCGCCACGCACCGCGGCCGCCACGTAGTGCTGGGTCGTGAACGGGATCGCGATGAGGGTGAACAGCCCGAGCAGGTGGAGGAACCGGACCCACCCTCGAACGGGGGAGCGGGTGCGTACGTTCGGCACGGCCGTCCCTGCCGCCCCCCCGGAACGGACCGCGATCTCCGCTGTGGGAGTCGTCACACTGGCCACGGGCACCCCCAACTCTCCTACGTTGTCGTTTGCCGAGCGTTGCAGGGATACCCCGCGAGGGCTCGAGAGGGAGAGAACGCGAAGGCGAAGAGCGGGCGCCGCCCGCAGCCTGACAACCTCGACCCGCCAGCGCTCGAAAGGGAAGGAACGCAAAGGCGCGAAGGCGCAAGGAGGAGGCGCGGAGGCGCCACCCGTCCAAGGCGGAGACTCAGAGCCACCCGCCCGCCCGGTTAACGCAGAGGCGCAGAGGCGCGGAGACGCAGAGAGTGCTTTGGCTCTTGCTGCCAGCGTCTTGTGAACTCTCGTCGACGAGAATCTCGCCAGGCCAAACCGACTTCTGAACCACGAGCAACGCAAAGGCGAGGAGAACACGGACGCCGCGAAGGAGGTGTCATCCCGAACGCGGACCCGAAGGGGCCGCGGAGGGATCTGCCTCAACGAAGGCGCTCCCTCCGCTGGGGAAGATCCCTCCGCTCCCCCTCGCTAACGCTCGGGGGCGCGTTCGGGATGACAGACGGGGGTAGACGTGAACGCTCGGGGGCGCGTTCGGGATGACAGACGGGGGTAGACGTGAACGCTCGGGGGCGCGTTCGGGATGACCGAGTGAGGGTGGGCGCTGACGCTTGGGGTCGCGTTCGGGATGACCGAGTGAGGGTGGGCGCTGACGCTTGGGGTCGCGTTCGGGACGGCTTCGCGTCCTTCGCGTCTTCGCGGTTCGGTCTCCCTCTCCACTCCGTGTCCTGATGCGGCATCGACAACCATGAGGCAAGGACGATGCGCTGTTGGACCCCCTGGGGAGCCTGTAGTCCATAGCCGGCGGATGGATTTCGGAGCGCCGCGGGATGCACACTCTCGGCGGATTCGAGAAGCAGTACTCCGAGTACGGGCCGAGAAGACGACGAGAAGGGGCGCCCGCGGCGCCCGAAAGGCGCCGCCAGGGCTATGGACTACAGGCTCCTACCCCCCCGGTCGATGACGACCCGCTCCATCGGGCCTCGCAGGCGGGAGGCGACCCGGGCCAGGAGGAGGGCGGCGACCGCACCGAGGCCCGCCACCAGGCCCCACCACAGGCCGGTGGGGCCGAGGCCCAGGCGGAATCCCAGGAGCAGGCTCACCGGCAGGCCCACGACCCAGAACCCGGCCAGGTTGACGACCATCGGCACCCGGGTGTCGCCGAGACCCCGCAGCACCCCGGCGGACACCACCTGGATCCCGTCGAAGACCTGGAAGAAGCCGGCGACCGGAATCAGGACCGCGGCCAGGGCCCTGACCTCGGGGTCCACCGTGAACGCCGCGGCGAGAGGCCCCGGCAGCCCCACCAGCAGCACCGCACACAGGGCCATGAAGGAGCCGCCGCAGACCAGGGCCGAGCCCGCCGAGCGCCGCACGTCGTCGGGGGTCCCCCGACCCACCGCCTGCCCCACCCGCACTGCAGCGGCTCCGGCGACGCCGAGCGGCACCATGTAGGTGAACGAGGCCAGCACGATCGCCACCTGGTGGGCGCTCATCGCCACTGGGCCGAGCCAACCCATGAACACCGCGATCAGGCCGAAGGCCGCGAACTCCAGCTGGAACTGGACGCCGATGGGGAAGCCCAGCCGCACCATCTGAAGCAGCGGCCGGAGCTCGAGCACGGCCGGGTCGAGCCGCCTGAGCAACGGCACCAGCTCGGCCCGGGCCGCCACGAGCAGCCCTGCCGCCATCAACACCCGGCACACCAGGGTGGCCCACGCGCACCCGGCCGCGCCGAGCTCGGGCAGCCCCAGCAGCCCGAAAACCAGCAGCCAGTCCAGAACCAGGTTGAGCACGTTGGCGGCCACGATCACGACCACGATCGGTCGCATCCGGGCCATGGCCTGGAGGGTCTGCCGGAGCACCACGAAGGCGAGGAACGCCGGCAGCGCAGGGGCGACGATCCGGGCGTAGACCGCAGCGGTGGGGACCACCTCGGCCGGCTGCCCCACCAGCGGCAGCACCACCTCGCCGGGGAGAAGCGCCAGCATCGACGGCACGCTCAGAATCGACGCGAGCAGGAGGCCGCGCTGCACCCCTCGCACCACCGCCACCCGGTCGCGAGCGCCCACCGCCTGTGCCACCACCGGGTCGAGGGCCAGCAACAGGCCCCAGGTGCCGGCGCAGACCGAAATGAAATACAGGTTGCCCAGAGCCACCGCGGCCAGCGCCTCGGCCGACACGTGGCCGACCACCACCGTGTCCACCAGGCCCATGGTCATGAGACCCAGCTGGACCACCACCACCGGCACCGCCAGGCGCACGGTAGCGGCCAGGTCCGCCTGCCGCAGCGACATCACGCCCCGAACCCTCACCGGTCTGGCATTCTACCGGCCCCGGGTCCCCTCCCTCGCGCGGTCCGGTGGGGATATAGTTGTGTGGGGCACGACATGGGGCATCGCAGGATCGTGGAGGAGCTCATCGCGCCGTGGGCGAGGCGCGCCCGGAAGGAGACCGCGTGGTTTCTCCGCGCCCTCTGGGATCAGCTCGGCCGCGACATGGTCGTCATCCGCGCCTCCGGTCTCGCCTACTCCTCGCTACTCGCCACCGTGCCGCTCGTGGCGGTGGTCATCGGGCTGCTCTCCGCCTTCGGCGCCCTGGAGGACATCCGCGAGAGGCTCCAGGAGGAGCTCATCACGCGGCTCCTGCCCTCCAACCACGACCAGCTCGCCGCCCTTCTCGACCAGTTCCTCGCCGGAGCCAGCAAGGTGGGGCTGGTGGGGTTCGTGTTCCTGATTCTGACCTCCATCATCCTCCTCGACGCGGTGGAGTCGAGCTTCAACCAGATCTGGAAGGTGTCGACCCACCGCCGGCTGATCAACAAGGTCACCGCATACACCTCGGTCCTGGTGTTCGGCAGCCTGTTCATCGGGGCCAGCCTCTCGATCTCCGCGCGCCTCAAGGCCGCGCTGATCCTCCACGGGCCCGCCCTCGACCCCGGCATCGTCACTCGACTGCAGAGCCTGGTTTTCCCCTTCCTCCTCAGCCTCCTCGCGTTCCTGCTCATGTACCTCGTGATCCCCTTCACCCGGGTACGCCTGTCGAGCGCTTGCATCGGTGCGGTGGTCGGGAGTCTCCTGTGGGAGGTTGCCAAGAGCCTCTTCGCGAGCTCCATCGGCAGCTCGGTCCGCTACTCGACCCTCTACGGCTCTCTGGCGGCAATCCCCATCTTTCTGATCTGGCTCAACATCACCTGGATCATCGTGCTCCTCGGCCTGGAAATCGCCTACACCCACCAGCACCGCCACGCCCTCCTTCGCGAGAGCCGGTGGCGCCGCGCCGGCAGCGGCGAACGGCTCGCGCTCGCATTGAAGGTCTACGCCGCACTGGCTCGGGCGTTCGACCGCGGGGAGCCACCCCCGCGCGACGACGAGCTGGCGGAGTCGTTCGGGGCCCCGCTGGACGCGGTCCAGAGGGCTCTCGGCCGGTTCGAGGCGGCCGGGTTGGTGCGGCGAGCGGTGGCCGGCAGCGACGAGGAAGGCCTGGTCCCGGCCAGGCCCCTCGACCGGGTCACCGTCGCCGGCGTGCTCTCCACCCTCCTCGAGGGGGAGCGCGCGAACGGCGAGCAGGACGAGCCGCTGGTCCGGGCGGTGGAGGAGGCGCTGGGGCGGTTCCGCGGGGCCGGCACCTCCGCCCTCGGGAACATGACCTTCGAGGACCTGGTGCGCAGCGCTTGAGCCGCCGTGCGACGAACCGGGTACACTGGCGTTTCGACCAGCTCGACCCGGAGGCCGCCATGACCATCTACAGCTTGCGCTTCCTGACCGAGGACGACCGGCGCCTGCTGCTCGAGAAGGCGCGGCATGTCGCCTATCGGTTCGGGGACGTGATCGTCGCCGAGGGCTCCCGCCAGCAGGCGCTGTATCTCCTGCGCCGGGGGCAGGTCAGGGTCGAGCACCGCGGTATCAGCGGAGCCGCCGTCGTCGCCATCCTCGGCCCGGGCGAGGTGTTCGGGGAAATGTCGTTCGTCGACCACGAGGGGGCGAGCGCTGCGGTGGTGGCCGACGGCGAGGTCGAGGTCGACGTCATCGACAGCGAGCAGATGAACGCTCTCCTGTTCTCGGTGCCCGGCCTCGCCGCCCGGTTCTTCCACTCCCTCGCCGTCACCCTGTCGCAGCGACTGCGGGAGGCCAGGGAGCTGTCGGAGAGGTGAGCGCCTACCTGTCCGCCATTCCGGGCGCGTAACCCGGGATCACGTCGACCTGGTAGTGGGCCGAGTCCATCATGGCGAAGCCGATGAAGAGCCCGAGAAACGCGATCGCGCCGAGGAAGACCACGGCGTTGAAAGGCTTGTCCCAGCGCATGTGCATGAAGTAGAGGGCCACCAGCACCGCCTTGGCGGTGGCGATGGCGAGGCCGATCCAGATGTTCAGGGGGCCGAGGTCGACGTAGGTCGCGGTGACCGTCAGCCAGGTGCCCACCATGAGGGCGATCCAGACCGTCACCAGGAGCCTGATCGAGGCGACGTGGCCGACTGCCGGGTGCTCGCTGTCGTGGTGCATGCTCCGCTCCTCGCTAGTGGATCAGGTACAGCAGCAGGAACAGGTAGATCCAGATCAGGTCCACCAGATGCCAGTAGAGGCCGGTCATGTCCACCGGGGTGAAGTAGCCGTCGGTAAAGGCGCCGCGGAAGCTACCGACCAGCAGCCAGGCCATGACCGCCATGCCGCCGAGGACGTGAATCCCGTGGAGACCGGTCATCATGAAGTAGATGCTGAAGAAGACCTGCGCATTCCTCGGCTCGGCCGCCGCCACGTGGCCTGACGGCAGGGGCTCGGCCGCCGCCGCCGCCAAGCCCGTCGGGCCCTCGGGCGCCTGGGGGATGGTGGTTGCGTCGCCGTCAGGGACGGCTGGTGCCGGCTCGACGGCGGCCGCCGCGCCGCCTTCCGTCCCCCCGTGCCCAGAGTCGTGGCCCACGGCGTGAACCTGGGGCTGGTACTGTCGCGCCCACAGCAGACCGTGCTCCCACTTGTGGTGGTACTCGACGGCCTTCACGCCCAGGAAGCCGAACGCGCACAGGAGGGTCAACGCGAGCATGAGCCGCAGGAGGCCCGCCTGGCGCAGCTGGGCCGCCCTGACCGCCCACGCCATCGTGAAGCTGGAGCAGATGAGGATCACGGTGTTGAGCGCGCCCAGGTTCTTGTCCAGGAACTGGTGGGCGAAGACGAAGATCTCCGGGTTGTTGGCGCGGTAGACCGAGTAGGCGACGAACAGGCCGCCGAAGAACAGCACCTCGGTGGCGAGGAAGATCCACATCCCCAGGCGAACGGCCTGGGATTGCTGCGCCGGGTTCTCGAAGTGGTGGGCCAGATGGGGGTCGTGGCCGTGGCCGGCGTGGCTGGGGGCGGCCATGGTCACCCCCCCACCCGAATCGCGGCCGGATCGCGGCGCACGTAGCCGCCCGAGGCCGCGTCCCAAACCAGAGCGTCGAGGTCGTAGGGGTCCCCCGCCACCAGCTCGCGGTCGAAGTTGTGAGGCTTCGGGGGGGAGGTGGTCTCCCACTCGAAGGTCGCCCCGCCCCACGGGTTGGCCGGCGCCTTGGCGCCCCGTACCAGGGAGTGCAGGAGGTAGGCGGCCATGACCACGAAGCCGAGGCCGAGCACGTAGGAACCGACCGTGGAGGCCTGGTGGTAGGCCGTGAACTCCGGCAGGTAGTTGAAGTAGCGCCGGGGCATGCCGTGGCTGCCCATGACGAACTGGGTGAAGAAGGTCAGGTTGAAGCCGACGAAAATCAGCAGCGCGGCCACGGCGGCCCACTTCTCGCTGTACATCCGGCCGAACATCTTCGGCCACCAGTAGTGGATGCCGCCCAGGAAGGCGATGACGGTGCCGCCGAACATGACGTAGTGGAAGTGCGCCACGACGAAATAGGTGTCGTGGAGGTGAATGTCGGTGGAGAGGGCGCCGAGGAACAGCCCGGTGAGACCGCCGATGGCGAACAGGAACAGGAACGAGAGGACGTAGACCATCGGCGCCGCCAGCCGGATCGAACCCTTGTACATCGTGGCCAGCCAGTTGAACACCTTGACCGCGGACGGGATCGCCACCGAGAAGGTGAGAGCGGAGAAGATCACGTTGGTCAGGCCGGACTGACCGCTGGTGAACATGTGGTGCCCCCAGACCAGGAAGCTGAGCACCGCGATCGCGACGCTGGAGGCGGCGATGAAACGGTAGCCGAAGATGTGCTTTCCCGAGAACACCGACACGACCTCGGAGATGATCCCCATCGCGGGGAGGATCATGATGTACACCGCCGGGTGGGAGTAGAACCAGAAGAAGTGCTGGTAGAGCACCGGGTCACCGCCCAGGGCGGGGTCGAAGATGCCGATCCCCAGGACCCGCTCGGCGGCGAGGAGCAGCAGGGTGATGCCCAGCACCGGGGTCGCCAGCACCTGGATGATGGCGGTGGAGTAGAGCCCCCACAGGAACAGCGGCATCTTGAACCAGCTCATCCCTTCCGGGCGCATGGTGTGGATGGTGACGATGAAGTTCAGCCCGGTGAAGATGGAGGAGAAGCCCAGGATGAAGGCCCCCAGGGTCATGGACACCACCGCGCTCGACGTGGTGGTGCTGTAGGGGGTGTAGAAGGTCCACCCGGTGTCCACCGCGCCGAGCACGATGGAAACCAGCGAGAACACCGCGCCCGCCACCCAGAAGTAGAAGCTCGCCAGGTTCAGGCGGGGCAAGGCCACGTCCTTGGCGCCGAGCATCAGCGGGAGCACGAAGTTCCCCAGCGCGGCGGGGATCCCGGGAATGATGAACAGGAAGACCATCACCGCACCGTGGAGGGTGAACATCTTGTTGTAGGTGTCCGCGTCCATGATCGTCGGTCCCGGCGTGAGCAGCTCGGTCCGCACGAGCAGGGCGAAGACCCCGCCGAGGAGGAACGAGGTCAGGATGGCCACCAGGTACATCACCCCGATCCGCTTGTGGTCGAGGGTGAAGAGCCAGGAGCCGAGCCCCCGCGGGTGGTCGAGGTAGCTCGGTCCCCCGGTGCCGGGGAGATCCGCCGCCGGCGCGGCGGCAGCCGAAGTGTCGACGGCCATGGCTACTGCTCCTTCAGGGACTTCAGGTACTCGACCAGGGCGTCGATCTCGCGGTCGTTCAGGCGCCCCTGGTAGGTGGGCATGACCGGGTCGTAGCCCGCCACCACCTGGGCCGCGGGCTCCAGCACCGACCGCCGCAGGTAGTTCTCGTCGGCGACGACCCGCTCCCCGGTGACCAGCTGCTGCTCGTGCCCGAACACCCCGAGCATGGTCGGCCCGATGCGGGCGCTACCGTCGACGCTGTGGCACTGCTGGCACCCGCGCACCTGGAACAGCTTGCGACCCGCCTCCACCGGCGTCATGGTGTCGAGGAAATCGGACGCCTTGGCGAGCCACGTTTCGAACTCGCCGGGGGGGTGGACCACCACGTGGGCGAGCATGTCCGAGTGGCTCGTGCCGCAGTACTCGGCGCAGAAGAGGTCGTACTCGCCCGGTTGGGTGGCCTCGAACCAGGCGGTGGCATACCGCCCCGGGACCACGTCCCGCTTGATGCGAAAGGCCGGCACGTAGAGGCTGTGAATCACGTCGGCCGAGCGCATCACCAGCTTGACCGGCCGGTTCACCGGGACGTGCAGGTTGGAATCCACGTAGCCGGTCGGGTAGGTGAAGCTCCAGCTCCACTTCTGCGCCTCGACCTGGATCTCGTAGGCGTTGCCGGGTGGGGTCGCCATGTCCAGGAAGCCCTTGAACCCGAAGATGAAGATGACGATCACCACGACCACCGGGATCGCGGTCCAGGTCACCTCCAGCGCGGTGTTGTGGCTGGTGCTCGGCTCGGCCCCCCGGCCTTCGCGCCGGCGGTACCTGACGATGAAAACCACCATCAGACCCACGATGAGAAGGAAGAAGAAGGTGGACACGCCGAGGATGAAGTAGAACAGCCAGTCGACGTGTCCCGCGACGGTGGAGACCGGCGGCGGCATCCACAGCGTCCCCTCCTTCGGGGTCGCTTCCTGAACGTGCGACAGGCTTCTCAGAAGCTGTTCGTAGATCATTTCGTCTCGCCTCGAGGCTGTCCGGTCACCAAGGACCGCACCCGGGTTTCGTTGCTCCCCGCTCTAACTCACGCGTCCCGGCTTTTCTTCCGTCGCAGGTCGCGGGCCCACAACAGGCCGAGGGCGGAGCCGAGGGCCACGACGGTCACCCCCCCGCCCAACCGCATGATGTTCATCGCGACCGGCGCGTACTGCCGGCTCGACGGGTCGTAGTGGAAGCAGAACAGGAGGACCTGGTCCCACGGCGAACCGATCTCCCCCCGCGACGCCTCGAGCAGCGCGAGGCGGAGGTCGCGGGGCGGGTACTCGATGCCGTAAAGGTAGCGGGCGACTCGTCCGTCCGGGGTCACCACCATCAGCGCGGCGGCGTGGGCGTACTGGTCCTCCCGCGGGTCGTAGGTGTATCGGAAACCCACCGTCTCCGTCAGCCGCCGGATCTCGGCTTCGCGGGCGGTGGTGAAGTGCCACCCGGCGGCCGCCGAGGGGCGCTCCAGCTCGGTGAGATAGCTCTGCTTCTTCATCCGGGCCAGGGTCGGGGTCTCCCGGGGATTGATGCTGACGGTGACGACCTCGAACTCCTGCCCAGGGGTCCACCCCAGCCCCTTCAGGCCCTCCACGAAGCCGTTGAGCTGCAGATTGCACAGCATCGCGCACCGGTAGTAGTTGAGGGTCAGGATGACCGGGCGCTTGCCGTCGAAGTAGTCCCCCAGCCGCACCGTCCGTCCGGCGTCGTCGACCAGTTGCATGTCCAGGGGCAGGACGGCGTCGAGGTGCTCGGTGACCCCCACCTCCTGCAGCGGCTCCGGCACCGGTCCGGCCAGCTGAGCCAGCGCGGGGGTCGGGATTGCGAGGCACCACAACAGCATCGGAATCGCTGCCGTCAGGCGCGAGCGGGTGGAGCTCAATGGCGACATGGTCTCGACTCCCATCCTCCGGCAGCAACCCTCGCAGTCGCGTCCTGATTCCACGTCCGCCCCGCCGCCTCGACGCGACCAGGTGTCCTCCGCTACGATGCGAACCATGGCCCTGGAAACTTCCGACGCGGCCGGTTTCCCCTCGTGAGCGCGCTCGCCTTCGTCGTCGGGCTCTCACTCGCCACCCAGCTGGCGGCGGCGGTCGCCTCCCTGCGCCTGATTTGGGTCACCGGACGACGACGGGCATGGGTGCTGATCTCGGCGGCGCTCCTCCTCATGGTCCTTCGGCGGATGCTCTCGTTGTTGGGTGCCGTGCGCGGGGTGCCGGCGTCCGACGGGGACCTGGCGTTCGAGCTCGTCGGCCTGGTCGCCTCTCTCACCCTGCTGACCGGCCTCTCCCTGATCGCCTGGGTCTTCCGCGAGGGCCGAGCCGACGCCGAAGAGGCCCGCCGCCTCGCGCGGGCGGTCGCGGGGGAGCGCGACCGTCTCGAGGAGCTGGTCCGCGAGCGCACCGCCACCATCGCCGAGTCCGAAGAGCGGTTCCGCGCCCTCGCCGAGAGCTCCGCCGACGTCATCATGCGCTTCGACCGCCGGCACCGCCACCTCTACGCCAACCCGGCGGTCGAAGGGCAGACCGGCATCCCCGCCGCCGACTTCGTCGGCAGGACGCACGCCGAGCTGGGCTTCCCCGCCGAACTCGTGACGCAGTGGGAACGGGCGATCGACCAGGTCTTCGCCTCCACCAAGCCCCACCGGATCGAGTTCGAGCTCCCCACCGGCGTCTGGATCGACTGGCTCCTCATCCCGGAGCTCACGGTGGACGGGGACGTGCGGTCGGTGATCACCACCGCGAGGGACATCACCCACCGCAAGGCCGCCGAGGCCGAGCTCGCTCGCCACCGCGACCACCTCGAGCAGCTCGTCGCCGCCCGCACCGAGGCACTGCAGAGGGAGGTGCTCGAACGACGCCGCACCGAGCAGGCGCTGCGCCAGAGCGAGGAGCGCTTCCGCACCCTTCACGACAACGTCCCCATCGGCCTGTATCGGACCACCGTCGACGGCCGCGTGCTGATGGCCAACCCCGCCTTCGTCCGCATGCTCGGCTGCTCGTCGTTCGAGGAGCTGGCCCGGGTCGACCTCAACGACAGCCTCTACGCCGGGGACTTCACCCGGGCGGACTTCTGCCGCATGGTCGAGGAGAGGGACGAGGTGGAGGGTCTGCAGTACCGCATCCGGCGGCCGGACGGCACCGAGATCACGGTCCGCGACCACGCCCGCGCCATCCGTGCCCAGGACGGCACCGTCACGTCGTTCGAAGGCGCCGTGGAGGACGTCACCCGACAGGCCGAGCTCGAACAGCACCTCCGCGAGGCGCAGCGGATGGAGGCGATCGGCCACCTGGCGGGGGGCATGGCCCACGACTTCAACAACCTCCTCATGGCGGTGGCCGGTTCGGCCGAAATGCTCGAGCGCCGCCTGAGCTCGGGGGCCGAGACTCCCGCCGAGCTCGCGGTGATCCAGCGCTCGGTGCAGCGCGCCAACGAGCTCATCCGCGGTCTCCTCGCCTTCGCCCGCCGGCAGGTCCTGAGCGCCTGCCCGCTCGAGATCAACCAGGTCGTCCGGGAGATCCTGCCGATGCTCGAAAGGATGATCCCGGAGAGCGTCGACATCTCGTTCTCCCCGGGGCCGGAGCCGCTGGTGGTCCGCGCCGACCGCTCCAACCTCGACCAGGTCCTCGTCAACCTCGCGGTCAACGCCCGCGACGCGATGCCCGACGGCGGTCGGGTCACCGTCCTCACCCGGCGCATCGTACTCGGGCCCGAGAGCCTGGCGGAGTACCCCTGGGCCGAGGCCGGCCCCCATGTCGAGCTGGTCTTCGCGGACACCGGGACGGGCATGGCCGCCGACACCCTCGCTCGCGCCTTCGAGCCCTTTTTCACGACCAAGGAGCCGGGCAAGGGCACCGGCATGGGCCTGGCCACTGTCTACGGCATCGTCCGCCAGCACGGCGGCGTCGTCCGCGCCGAGAGCGTCCCCGGCGGGGGCACGACCGTGCGCATCGCCCTTCCCGAGGTTGCGCTCGAGCCCGTTCGACTCCCCCCGAGACAGGTGGAGGGGGTGGTCGGCGGCAGCGAGACGATCCTGGTGGCGGAGGACGACAACGAGGTCCGCACCATCCTGGTCGAGGCGCTGGGATCCATGGGCTACACCGTGCTCGAAGCCCCCGACGGAGTCGAGGCCGTCGAGCTGCTGCGGCGACGGGGTCAGGCCGTCGACCTGGTCCTCACCGACCTGGTGATGCCGCGAATGGGCGGCCGGGAGCTGTTCGAGGCGATTCGCCGGGAGAGCCCCACCACCAGGTTCCTGTTCTCCTCCGGCTACGCGGACGGCCCCGCCCGAGACGAGCTGCTCGCCCGGGGTGAGGTCGCGTTCCTGTCCAAGCCCTTTCGGATCAGCTCGCTGGCCGCCAAGGTCCGAGAGGTGCTGGACCAACCCTGACCGGAGGGCAGGCGCCCCACCCACCCAGAACGTATAGACGCAAGAACGACCCCATTTCCTGCGTCTTGGCGGCTCTTGGCGCCTTTGCGTTCTCTTCTGGGGCGTCGCCTCAGGTCCCCGTCAGCTCTTGATCCTCGAGATCAGGTGGCGGAGACCGCCGAACTCGTTCTGCAGGGTCAAGAACCGGTTCGGGACCGGCGCGATCATGACGGTGCCGGTGCCGCTGAAGCGGTTGACGAGACCTTCCCCCGAGGCCATGCTGCCGAGGAACCCCTTCGTCGAACGCTCCACCACGAACTCGAGACTCGCGGTACGGGCGACGGCAAAGGAGCCGTCCACCACCAGGGTGTCGTTGACCAGCTCGAGCGGCTCTACCGGACCCGGCGACACGTACAACACCTTGCCGTGGCCCGAGACCTGGGTCTGGAAGAACCCCTCGCCGCCGAACAGACCCGAGATCGCCTTGTTGGTGAACATCCCGACCTCGACCGTGGACTCGCAGGCGAGGAAGGCACCCTTGTCCAGGATCCAGCTTCCGCCGTCGAGGTCGAGGACGTTGACCTCCGCGAAAGTGGGCTCGAGGAAGATCTCGCCGGTGCCGCGGTACCGGGGCCGCACGGCGCGCTCGCCCGTCAGCTTGGCCTTCAGCAAGCCCCCCATGGAGGGCAGCTTGGCCTCGATCTCGATCCGCCCGCGAAGGTAGTGCAGGGCGCCCGACTCCAGCACCACCTCGGCGTTCTCGATCGTCACCTTGGGCATGATCCAGAACTCCTTGCGCAGGATCTCCCACTCGACCTTGCCCGGGCCGGCGGAGGCCGCCGGGGCCGGACCCGCGGCCGGGGCCGGTGCCGGTGCGGGGGCTGGCGCCGGGGCAGGCGCGGCACTGAACAGGTTGGGGTACGCGGTCCCGAGGGCGGTCCACTCGGCAAGACCCTCGCGCCAGCAGAGCATGTCGGGGGTCACCTGGCCCTGGGCAGCCATGGCTTGCAGCTGGTCCGAGGTGTAGGGGCCCACCTGCTGACCGTTGCTGTAGAGGAACACCTGGTCGCTCATTCCTGCACCTCCGTGGCGCACCGAACCGCGCCGTGATCACTCGCGTTTCTCAACCACCGAGTCCACCGGCTCAGTCTACCAGAGCGCCGCCACCGCGCCCCCCGTCCGGCACTCCCTGACGGGCCGCTCGGGGGGCCATCCCCAGCTGCACCACCTCCCGCGCGAACAGCAGGTCCATGCTCCAGTCGAGAGCGACCCGAAGGCGGCGGGCGATGCCGGGCATCTTGAGCAGGTAGACGGTCCGCCAGAGAAACCAGGCCGGGAACCCGGACAGCTTGAGGCCGAGGACCTTGGCCACCCCTGTCCGGCAGCCGAGAGCGGCGAGCGAACCCCGCGAGCGGATGTTGCAAGGCCGGCTCTCGAAGCCGCGCAGGGTCCGGACCAGGTTTTCTGCCAGGTGCTCTCCCTGCCGCACCGCGTGCTGCGCCGTGGCCGGGTAGGGGGCGCCGGTCGGGTCCGGGTTGACGGCAGAGTCGCCGATCGCCCAGACGTCGGCCATTCCGCGCACCCGCAGGTCGCGATCGCACAGGAGGTAGCCCCTCTCGTCCACCGGTAGGCCCAGCCGGGCAATCAGTGGGCTCGGTGAGATTCCGGCGCACCAGATGACCGTCTCGGCGGCCAGGAATCGGCCGTCGGTGAGCCGTGCCCCGCTCTCCGTCACCCGGTCGACCGAGACCCCGAGCTGCACCCGCAGACCCCGATGCCGCAGGCGCTGGAGGGCGTAGTCGGCGAGCTCCTCGTCGAGGGCGGGTAGGATCCGCCGGCCGAGCTCCACCAGGGTCACCGTCACGTCCTCCGGAGTCAGGCTGTCGTACCGACGGCACGCCTCGCGCAGGAACACCTGGAACTCGCCGGCCACCTCGACCCCGGTGAAATTGGCGCCAACCACCACGAAGTGCAGCATCGCTTGCCGGGCCTCCGGGTCGGAAGTGGCGGCGGCCCGTTCGAGCTGCAGAATGGCCCGGTCCCGCAGCCGGACCGCGTCGGCCATGCCCTTGAGCTCGAACCCGTGCTCGGCGAGACCCGGCACCGGCGGCAACCGGGTGACGCTGCCCGGGCTCAGCACCAGCTGGTCACACGGCATGCGCTCCGACCGCGCCGACCCCGGGACCCGGTAGAGGACCTCACGCGAGCAGGCGTCGAACCCCTCGACCTCGGCCATGACGAAGCGGGTCCCGCGGAGGAACGAACGCAGGGCGACCACGACGTGCCGCGGCTCAAGGCTGCCGATCCCGGCCTCGACCAGGAGGGGGTGGAACACGAAGTAGTTGTTGCGGTCCAGCAGCACCACCTCGGCCTCGCCCGGCCGAAGACGACGCTCCAACGCCTGGGCGCAGTAGGCGCCGCCGAAACCGCCGCCGACGATCACGATCCGTGGCATGGTCCCTCCCGCCCCTCGCAACGCGACCACCGCTCCACACATTGCAGAGCTGCGGCGAGAGAGAACGCCAAGTCGCCAGGAAGCGCCAAGACGCCAACAGAGTGCTCCCGCCTGCACCTTTGCGGCTCTCTGCGCCTTTGCGTTTTCCCGGGCGGGAGAGGTGGTCTACCGCTGCGCCGCTTCGCTCGCCACCAGCTCGATGGCACGTTCAACGGGGATGCGCACCGTTCCGGCGTTCTGGTCCACCCAGCCGTAGCTGCCCAGCTGCTCGAGCTGCCGGGCCCGGAGGCGCTGGAGGTCCTCGCTCGGCCGGGTGACCACCTTGCGCTCCAGCTCAGCCCGCTGCATGCTGTTGAACACCGCCTGCAGCGCCACGATGACCACGAACAGGAGGATGGCGCCGACGATGCCGACCACGGCGCTTGCCGACACGTTGGGGTCGTCGTACCGCATGGGCCCCCTCCACCCCTCACGCGTTCTCGAAGGCGAGGGACTCGCCCAGTCGCGGGTCGCGGGTCGGCACCAGGCGGTGCCGTCTCAAAGCGATGGCCAGCCCGGCCACGAAGAGTCCCCCGAGGCCCAGGAAGCACAGCAGGTCGACCAACCCGAGGCGGACGCCCTCGCGGCTCAGCTCGGGTCCCACCAGCCAGTAGAGGTCCAGCCAGTGCATGAGCAGCAGCCACCCCCCGGCGATCGCCAGCAGCCGCGGCCGCCGCTTCACGTACCTCGGCAGGAGGACCAGGAACGGCAGCACGAAGTGGCCGAAGAGGAGCGTCAGGCTGAGCCAAGTCCAGCTCCCCGTCTGACGCTTGAGGAACCAGCCGGTCTCCTCCGGCAGGTTGGCATACCAGATGAGCATGAACTGGGAGAACGCGATGTAGGCCCAGAAGACGGTGAACGCGAACAGCAGCTTGCCGAGGTCGTGGTAGTGCTCGACGGTGATGGCGTGAGTCAGGCGGCCGCTCGCCTGCAGCGAGACCGCGAGGATCGCCAGCGCCGCCACGAAGGCGACCACGCTGCCGCCGAACACGTAGACCCCAAAGATGGTGCTGAACCAGTGAGGGTCGAGGGACATGAGCAGGTCGAACGCGGCGAAGTTGAGGCTCAAGGCGAACACCACCATCCCCGGCGCGGACAGCCGCTCCATGCCGCGGGAGAGGCCAGGGTCGCCGGTCGAGTCCTGGCGCGTCGACCGGCCGTTGAAGTAGCGGGCGAGCCCGATCCAGAGCGCGAAGTAGACCACCAGCCGGAGGGTGAAGAAGGTCGGGTTGAGATAGCCGCTCTTGGCCTCGAGGATCGGGTCGGTCGCCACGGCCTCGGCGTGGCTCCAGTGGTAGAGGGAGTGGAGACCGAGAACGACCGGGACCGCCAGCACGGCGAGGAGCACCAGGTTGCCGGCGATCCCCTCGGCCAGGCGACGGACGGTCACGCTCCAGCCCGCCCGGGTGAGGTGCTGCAGCAGGACGAAGAACAGGGCGCCCAGGGACACGGTGAGGAAGAAGCAGAAGCTCACCAGGTAGGTCCCGAGGAAGCGCACGGCGCCCCCGCCGGAGGCGAAGGACAGCACCGCTGCCGCCGCCAGCCCGAGCACGCCGGTCGCCGCGCCGAAGCGGATCAGGCGCGGCGCGAGCCCTTCCAGGTCGAGGTTCTCGGTGGAGATGTCGAGGTGCGTCATCGCTGCCCCTGTCCCCTAGCGCAGCGTCGCGCGGACGTCGGCCGGAACGTCCTCGAGGGTCGCGTCCTGGCTCCGCTGCAGCGCCCGCACGTAGGCCACGATCGCCCACCGGTCACGGAGGGCGACCTGCGAGCCGTAGCCCGGCATGTTGCGGATGCCGTTGGTGATCGTGTTGTAGAGGTGTCCGTCCTCCCGTCCCCTGACCAGGTCGGTGTGGAACGACGTCGGAGGCGTCCACGTCCCCTCGGCCAGCGCCTCGGCACGCGCGGAGACCATGCCGTCGCCGAACCCGGACAACCCGTGGCAGGGGGCACAGAACACGTCGTAACGCTCCCGGCCCCGCTCGAGCAGACGACGGTCCACCGTGACCGGGATCGCGGCGACCCACGCCTCCCCCTCCCGCCCGAGTTCGAGCGCGGGGTCGGCGCGCAGCCGTCCCACGGCCACGGTGCCGGCGACCGGTGGACGCATGGCGCGGCCGTCGGCGAACAGATCGCTGGCCTCCTGCGGCTTCGAGGAGGGCTGGGCGTCCATGTCGGGGACGAGGTGCACCCTCGGACGGGTGGTGGTCGTGGTGCGGGCCCGGGCGATCATCGCCAGCGGGACCCACGACAGCACCACCAGGGTGA
>Ga0068714_10002247_pt1 | contig 25373 bp, 29 predicted proteins | sample MTBNYHSulfiMetaG_FD_62988 | JGI IMG/M metagenome (GOLD analysis project Ga0068714, IMG submission 62988) | Enrichment culture microbial communities from rom New York Harbor, USA that are MTBE-degrading - MTBE-NYH (New York Harbor Sulfidogenic)... | ecosystem: Environmental > Aquatic > Marine >... | reverse complement strand
GCTGTTCGCCAATTAAAGCGGTACGTGAGCTGGGTTTAGAACGTCGTGAGACAGTTCGGTCCCTATCTGCCGTGGGCGTAGGATATTTGAGAGGAGCTGTCCTTAGTACGAGAGGACCGGGATGGACGAACCTCTGGTGTGCCAGTTGTCGCGCCAGCGGCATTGCTGGGTAGCTATGTTCGGAAGGGATAACCGCTGAAAGCATCTAAGCGGGAAGCCCACCTCAAGACTAGATATCCCTTCCGGTGGCGACACCGGAACTGAAGGCCCCTCGGAGACTACGAGGTTGATAGGTCAGTGGTGTACGTCTGGTAACAGACTTAGCTTACTGATACTAATCGGCCGTGAGGCTTGGCCATATTTTTTCCTTAACAAGATCTCCTTTCCGTATTTGGTTCTATAGTTTTACGATTTCCGGTGACCATGGCGAAGAGGCCACACCCGTTCCCATTCCGAACACGGTAGTTAAGCTCTTCAGCGCCGATGGTACTACGTGGGTAACTGCGTGGGAGAGAAGGACGTTGCCGGATTTTTTATCTTAGCCCCTTCCTCGAAGGGGCTTTTTTTTATCTCCGCTTGCATCCACCTGCCCGAAATAGCGTTTATCAACGGCCTGATAAGGCGGGGTATGTGTACAGCACGGGCCAGGGTGATCCACGGACGCCGCTCCCATAGGCTTGTTGCCGCGCTATGGCCGCCGTTCGGGAACCATGGGTACAAAGCGCACGGGAAGCAACTTCTTCGTTTGAAGCCCCTGCTCTGACTTCTCGATCAGAACCAGTTCCTGCCATGCCTTCCCCACGGGCGCCACCATGCGGCCTCCGATCTTGAGCTGTTCCACGAGCTTCCGGGGAATCTCCGGAGGCGCCGCGGTTACGATGATCCGATCGTACGGGGCGTGTTCGGGCCAGCCCAGATAGCCGTCTCCACGCCGGACATGGACCTGCGCGTAACCCAGGCGTTCCAGTGTTTTCCGGGCCCGATCGGCCAATTCGGCCACGATCTCGATGGTGTACACCTCTTCGCAGAGTTCGGCGAGCACGGCGGCCTGGTATCCGGAACCGGTCCCAATCTCGAGAACCTTTTCCCGCCCTGTGAGCTTCAAGGCGTCCGTCATGAAAGCCACGATGTACGGCTGGGATATGGTCTGACCGTAGCCGATGGGGGCCGGATGATCCCCGTAGGCCGATTTGCGGACGGCCTCGGGCATGAACTCGTGCCGGGGAATACGGCGGAGGGTTTCGAGGAGACGAGGGTCCCGGATCCCTCGGCCTTCGATCTGAGTCCGGACCATATGCTCCCGTTGAACCGCATAATCGCTGTCGTCGGCGGATGAACCGGCCCGGGGCCCGGCTCCCCAAGCTGCGACAAGGGCAAGCAGTATCATGACGTATCGAATTCCTCCCCGCATGTGGACTCCTGTGGACGATTTATGGGGTTTCGCATTGGAGCTGCTTGGGGACGCCGACCTGGTCGGCCGCTTTTTGATTATCCACCATGGGAAATGGGGATGCAACCGGTCCGAAGGCCGTTTGTACTGAAACGGATGGTGCTTTAAGGTATACTACCGGGCCTATGGAAACGAAGTATCCTTCGAAGAGTACGCGCACCTTTCAGAATCTGGACGGCGCCAAGCAACGGCGGATCTTGAAGGCCGCCTTGGAGGAGTTTTCGGATCATGGGTTCCAGTCTGCCAGCATAAACCGCATTGTTTCACGGCTCGGCATCGCCAAGGGATCCTTGTATCAATATTTCCGTAGCAAGCAGGGCCTGTTTCTGTTTGTGTTCGACTACGCCCTGAATCTGGTGAAGGACTACCTCCGGGGCGTTCGTTCGGATACCGTCCATCTGGATGTGTTCGAGCGGATCCGTGAGACGTTTCTGAGCGGCGCCGGCTTCGTGCGAAAGCACCCGAAGCTGTACAACGTCTACCTCCGGATGGTGCTGGAGGGAGGAATCCCCTTGCGCCGGCAACTGATCGAGTCCATCCGCTCCGAATCCGTGGATTTCCTGGAGTCCCTCTTAGAGGAAGGCCGAAAACGGGGAGAGGTGGCGGCGCATGTGGATCTCCGTAAGACCGCATTTCTGCTGGACGCCATGCTGGATCGGTTTCTCCAGGCCTATTCCATGGCCCATCAGGATGCCGGTCTGAGTATCTATCGAGCCTCCGATGAAACGCTTTCGCAGTGGGCGGATGAGCTTATTGCGCTGCTTCGACGAGGGATAAGCCCATGAACGTGGTCGACGCTGTCCTTCTGGCTGCTGTTTCCGGAGAACTGGAGGAAGTCCGACGGCGAATGGAGCCGCTTCGGGATGTCCCGGATTTCCCATGGTCCTCCTTTCTTGGTCGTATCGGGAGGCAAACGGTTATGGCGGTGGAAACGGGGATAGGTCTGGTGAACGCGGGGGCGTCCCTGGCCGCCGCGCTGTCCCGCTTCTCCGCCCACGCGGTGCTTATGATCGGATGCGGAGGTGCGTTGCCGGGCGCCGGGTTAGAGCTTGGGGACCTGGTTTCGGCCACGGAAGAGGTTTTCGGAGATCTTGGAATTCAAACACGAAGCCGCCGGATGGACTTCGAACGCATCGGGATTCCCTTGATCCGGAAAAGCACGAGAGAGATATACAGTCGTATTCCCTTAGATTCGGATCTCTTCCGGGATGCGGAATCGCGGATTCATCCGTTCCTTCCGCCGGGTACCCGGATCCACCGGGGACCCTTTGTCACGGTTTCATCCGTCAGCGGCGATGCGTGGACGGCGAGAACGACGGCGAGGCGGTCTTCCGCGTGTCTGGAAAACATGGAAGGAGCCGGCGCCGCCCTGGTGGCGTTGAGATTCGGAATTCCCTTCCTGGAATTGCGGGGAGTAAGCAACCGGGCCGGAGACCGGAACAAACGCCGCTGGGACATAGCTGGAGCCGCGGCCGTTTCCCAGCAGGCGGCATTGGGCTTTCTGGAAGGTGGATGAGGCGATCCGCCGCCGGCGCTTTTCACGGAGGACTCCATGAGCGGTATCGTTTCGGTACCCGCACACCGACCCGCTCTCCGTCTGGGGTTTTCGAGCTGTCCCAACGACACGGCCGTGTTTTACGCCTTGGTGCACGGTTTGGTGCGCATTCCGGGGATCCGGGTACGGGAGGAAATCCATGATGTGGAGGAACTCAATCGGTTCTGCCTGGAAGGCCGGCTGGATGTGAGCAAGGTGTCCGTTCACGCGCTGGGCTACCTCCTGCCCGAGTATGCGCTGCTCCGGACGGGGTGCGCATTGGGAAAGGGCTGCGGTCCCTTACTCGTGGCCCGTCCGGGTACGAGGCTGGACAGACTGGCCGGAAGTCGCGTCGGTGTGCCGGGACGGTACACCACGGCGCAACTCCTCCTTCATCTCTTTTCCAGAAATAGGTTCCTGGAATTACCCATGCTGTTCAGCGAGATCATGCCCGCCGTGGCCCGGGGGGACCTGGACTTCGGCCTGATCATTCATGAAGGAAGATTCACCTACACCCGGTACGGCTTGGCGGCCTTGTTGGACTTGGGGGCTTGGTGGGAAGGGGAAACGGGCTTACCCGCGCCTCTAGGCGGCATTGTCGTCAAGCGGGAATTGGGGACGGAAACGGCGCGCAGCGTGGGATCCGCCATCCGCAGGAGTCTCGCCTATTACCGGGCGCATCCGGCGGAAGCGCTGCCTTATATCCGCCGCCGCGCCCAGGAACTGGATACGGAAGTTATTCAGCAACACATCGATCTCTATGTGACGCCCGAGACCATGCGCCTCAGCGGGGAAGGGGAAAGAGCCGTTCACACTCTAATCCGGAAAGCCCGCGACGCAGGTCTTATTCCCCGAGATGAATATCCGATTCTGGCGGATTGAAATCAAACGCAATGTCCTGACCTTGAAGCCGTTCATGCGGGGATGGCGCCTTTATTCTTACACACGGCGTTGGCCGCGGGTCTCCCACCGAAGGCCGGGAGTCCTTAGCAGGCCGTTGAAAAACGCGATCTGCGTCGTTGGGCTTCATCCTTCGTCATTGCGGCGTACTGGTGTGGTACGCCTCATTCCTCAGGATTCGCCCGCCTTGCATCTCATCGTTTTTGACCGGCCTGCCCACAATACAGTTTATCATCGGGCTGTTAGGAAAGTCGTTTCGAATTCCTTACGCCCATGAGGTTCGGCGAAGAACGGCCGAGCGGCTGAACCGGATGGATGGAGTTTCGACGACCGTCAAGCCGCATGTTTGTGCTGCAACGAGACTCTGCTGGAATTGCTTCGGCGACACATGGAATATAGGTTCGGTGATAAAAAGCACTCCCTTTGGGTTCAGACACAATCGAAGCTGTCGAAAAAACGTATCCACACTGGGGACTTCGTGTACCATCCAGAAGGCCAGGATGAAATCAAAAGCGGTGTCGAACGCCGGATGGTTCGGCTCACATCTAACCGTGCGGATTCTATCCGAAAGTCCGGCTCTTTCGGCACGGCGTCTCAATATATGCAACATTTTATCCTGGATATCTGCAGCTACGACGGTTCCCCGACTTCCAACGAGCCGGGCCAGGCCGATGGAAAAAAAGCCCATTCCACATCCCACATCCAAGACCGTCATGCCTTCGGTTACATACGCTCCCAAAAGCGTTTCGGGTTTATGAAAGAAAGACCTCAGGCGGTTGTCGAATGTGTATGCCATCCACCATGGGCAAATGTGGTCTCTCATCGTAAGTCCTCCGAATTATCGCGACCGCACGGCATTCTGGGGCGCTGAAGTGGAATTTGCCGGCCGAACGGACCCGGATGAATTCGGATCGGGTGTTCATATGGGATACGTTTCCCTCGATCCGCAAGGCGGCAAAAAGCGTGTCTCCCGTTCCACCTTCTTAGGGAATACCATCGTCCGGGATCCTCTATACACCGGGATCTGCCCTGTCGTCGAGAGTTCTCAGGCGGAAAACCGGTACTCCTCCCGCGGGCCGAATCCACAGCGGCGTGTCGCGTTCCCTTAAGGCGCCCTCAGCGAAATTTACCGTACATATACAGGAAAGCGCCCATGTCCCTCCGTGCGGCGGCCGCCTATGCTTAAAATCTAAGCGTCCCGAAAAACCCGTGCGGGGAATGGTTGGCAACCGGGTTTCCAGCGGCGAGTTGAGAGCGATGGAGCCCCCGGGAACCCCCAACCGTCGGAGATTCCCCAAGGGTCGGAGAGGCGAGCCCGCCCTGATGGCGGAAACTTGCCGTGTTTAAAATGAAACGTACCTGAACCCGGACGGAGGATACCAGATGGAAACCAAGGACAAGAACATCGTGAATGGGGTGAACGTAGGCCAACTCTTCGATACCATTGAACTCATCCGGAAGAGCCCCGAAATCGCCAAGTTCAGATTTCGTGCGACCAACCGATGGGTTGGGGGCACGCACAACCAGGCCACGGTGAAAGACTTCTATGGAGCTCTCAAGGAAGACACTTCGCGGGCGCCCATGGTCTTTGACCTGGACGAACCGCCCCTTCTTCTTGGAAACAACGAGGGGGCCAACCCCGTGGAGTACCTGCTGGTTGCCCTGTCCGGTTGTCTGACTACCAGTCTGATCGCCCACGGGTCCGCCAAGGGAATTCGGATCAAGGGTGTGGAATCCCGATACGAAGGCGAGCTGGATCTGCGAGGTTTTCTGGGGATTTCCGATGAGGTTGCCGTAGGTTATCAAGCCATCCGGGTGTATTTCAAGATCGACGCAGACATCTCGGAGCAGGAGAAACAGGAGCTGGTCGCCATGGGGCAAAAATTCTCCCCCGTGTTCAATACGATTACGAAATCGGCCCCGGTATCCGTCCACCTCGAGCCCTGAGGAAAACCACGCTGTCCCCGAAATCCCGGGATTGAAAAGGTGCGCCCTTGATACGCTCCTCCATCCCGGGAACTACGGCGGCTTTTTCGTTGACTCGTAATCCCGTCCCGTAGCGGGTCGCCAGGGAGAATACGGAGATGGACACGGCGATATACCGAGTGCCTACCGAGCTGTATGCGCAATGCATCGAAGGCTCGAAACGAATTCGTTGGGACATTGATCGGGATGTGCTCCAGGGACGCACCTTTGATTTTTCCAAGAAATTCCTTCCGGACGGTCTTTCCAAGGCGGACACCCTGGATTTTGTGAAGGAAGACGACAAGAAGCGGTTGAGCCGGATCCAGGGGCGCACCTACGCCAACATGTTTGGATTCGTGGAACGCTTTATTGTCGCCAAAATCCTGGAGATCAGCCGGGACCATTGGCTGGGGGATCAAGTGGCGCTGGAAGCCCTGGTGCGTTTCTGCGACGAGGAACTGAAACATCAGGAACTCTTCCGCCGCATCGAGACCATGATGCCGGCCGGCATGCCGGACGGGTACGCCTTTCCTTGGGATCCCAGCGCAGTGGCGGGGGCGGTGCTGGAAAAATCCACTTGGGCCGTGATGGCGCTCATCTACGAAATCGAATTGTTCACCCAGGAGCACTACAAGCAGAGCATTGAGCCGGACGACCAATTGTCCGAGCTGTATAAGGACATCTTTTTGTTTCATTGGAAGGAGGAAGCGCATCACGCATTTCTGGACGCGCTGGAATGGCCGAGGGAAGACCGGAAGCTTTCGCCCGAGGATCGAGAACGAGCCGTGGACGAGGTGATCGAGTTGGTGGGGGCGGTGGATGGGATCTTACAGGAGCAAAGCCGACTCGATGCCGAGTACTTTTTCAAGATCTGTAATGGATCGTTTTCCGCCGAGGAGGCCCAAACCATCCGGGAAGTCGTATGGAAAGCCTATCGGCGGCAGTATATCTTTTCCGGAGTGGAACACCCCAAATTCCAGAGTCTCATTCGGAGTTTGACAACGGACGCCCAGATGGGGCGGATCGAACAGGCCCTTTCCATGCTGACCTGATTCCGGGTTCCGTCCCGACGCGAAGGGAGGATTCATGCGACCTTTATCGAAGATTGTGTTTGCGGGTCTGTTCTTGTCCGCCTGCGTGGCCGTGGGCTTTGTATCCCATGGCTTCGGGGGGGGAATACGAAGCGTTGAAGGGCGTGACGTCCGTCAAGGCGTTTTTTGACGTCCGGACCGCGGACCCAGAAGAAACGGCCATGGTGCTTAAGCTTGTGCACCAGACCTTCAAAGACGGCGCCCTGACCGGCGTGTCGGCAAAACCGGCCTTTGTGGTGGGATTCATGGGTTCGTCCGTAACGCTCGTCTATAGAACGCGAAAGGCGGAATCTCCGGAGGAAGCCCGGTTCTTGGAGGAAATCGCCGCCACGGTTTCCGAAATGGCTGCGGACGGGATCGAATTGGAAGTGTGCGTGTTCGCGTTGAAGGTATTGGATGTGGATCCGTCATCCATCCTGCCGCAGATCAAACAGGTGGGCAACGGCCGGATATCCCTCATCGGATACCAGGCCAGGGGGTATTCCCTGGCGCCCGCGTACTAACAGGCTGGTTAAGAACGCGATCTGCTGTGTTGCGCCGCATCCTTCGTCCTTGCGATGTACCGTTGATGCACCTCACTCAGGATTCGCGCGCCTTGCATCTCATCGTTTTGAACCAGTCTGCCCGGAATGGTGTTCATCAACGGGCTGCTAAGGTGAGGGGTTCATCTTCGAGGGCAAGACGCGTTGCCGGGGGTGTAGAATCCGATGCACCTTGAGATTAGCGGACACATGGGGGCAATCGCCGCATCCGCAGTACTCCGGGGCTTGCTTCGTCCGGTTCATGGCCAGCATTCGTTGCCGCATGCGGTTCCACGCCGCGCCGTGCCATACGTCCCGGAGAGTGGAATCCAGGAGATTACCCATGGGTTCATTGCAACGGCAACAGGCATAGGCCGAACCGTCTATGTCTACCATCATGTGTAACCAGCCGTAGTAACAGGGCATGCTTTCGTAAAACCGCATACGGTTTCGCTCCGACAAAACCGAGCAAAATACGGGAATGTTGTGTCCGATGTCCGCAAGCTCCAACACGCGTGCACAGGTCGAAAGCCGGGCGGGTAGTTCGAAGCTCCGGTTGTCCGAAAGCCGCAAGGGGGAGAGGTCGGCATCTCCGAAAACATGAAAGGGCCGGAATTGGACGTTGTCCGCTTTCATTTCCGCGGCGAAGCGGGCGAAGTCCTCTATTCCGTCCAGGTTTTCGGAAACCACGATGGTTACGAGCATCAGCCTGGGATGGGTTTTCCCGAGCGCTTTCTTGCGATCCGCCAGGTACAGAAGCATGTCCCGCAGACGATCGAACCGCTTCGGGGACACTCCGGGATGGGTGCGGCGGTACATGTCCGCGGTACCGGCCATGGTGGTCACCCGCAACTCGTCGAATTCCATGGCAATGAGTTCGTCGATGATTTCCTTGGTGAGCAGGGTCCCATTGGTGTTTGTGTGGCACCGGGCGCCTCGCTTTTTGCACCGGCCGAAAAACTCCATAACTTCCGGATGCAGGAAGACTTCCCCGGCTCCGGAAAACTGAAATCTCCGGGTTCCCTGAGACAGCGACTGATCAATCACACTTCGCAGGAATAGGGGATCTCCGTCGGTGAGATGGTGTATCCCACCTTCCCGGGACGGCGGAGTACTGTCCCGAAGCTTCCGGGAGTATTGCACCTGACGGAAATTGGGTGTGCGCACCAGGGGCGAATACAGAAAGCAGTGGATGCAACGGAGGTTGCATCGATCCGTCAAGGCCAGGGCGACCTGGGGGGGTCCTCCGAAGGCCCGTTTCCCGTGGAGAATCCCCGCGAGAATCCGGGTTCCCGCCTGAACCGTTTGAAAGGGCTGTCTGTTCATAGGGATTTTCTCGACTGAATGCGTGAGGAGAAGTGAACAGGTCGTAGTTCTTTGCAATCCAAACGGGTGCCGCGCCGGACGTTGTTCTCATAAGGGCAGCGGAGGCAGAACCCCGGCTTGCGTTTCCCGGATCGAACGGCCTTCCGGAGGGATTTTGCGTTGTCGCTGTTCCAGATGTCCACGAATCGGGTGTGGATCAAGGACCCAAACGCCATCTCCAGCTCGTGATCGTATTCGCATCCCACCACGGTCCCGTCGCAAAAAATAATAGGCTGCCGGAACGGAAAGATGCATCGATCCATCCGGGCGGTCCCGCGCTGAACCCGGGCGTATTCGAAACGCCGGAATTCGGTCTCCACCGGTTCATGATCGTGGAACTCCTCACTGGTGACCAGGCACCCCACGGTCTTGGTGGCGAACATGTTTACACCCCAATCCACGGCCGTCCGAGCCAATGCATCCAGTTCCCCGGCGTTTTCCTTCATGACTACGGCCCGGAGCACCGTGTATGGGTACGGTGAGTTCCGCCTCTTCTTGGCTTCTTCGATGAGGGATACGAAGCGTTTGACTTTCTCTATGTCGCCCCCCTTTCGATACTTCTCGTAGGATTCCTGGGTGCTGCCGTCCAATGCCACGATCAAGGTGGTCAAACCGGAATCCACCACTCGTACTGCATCCTCCATGGTCTGGCAGCACTGACCGTTGGTGGACGTCAGGGTAATGATGCCTCGATCCGTGCAGGCGCGGATCATTCTCGGCAGGTCCTCGTGCAGGAAGGGCTCGCCGAAACAAAAGAAATACACCGCGCCCAAATCTTCCCCCACTTCCGTCAGGAGCCTTTCGACCATGGAATATTCCATCATCCCCGGTTTTCTGGGGAGACTGCCGCTTCCGGTGGGGCACAGAGGGCAACGCAGGTTACAGATATTGGTCGGTTCGATTTGAATCACGGGCGGCAGAGCGTACATCGTATCCTTGTTCATCACCATGTCCACACCGGCTTTGAGCAGATTGGTCCTCTTTCGCCAGGACATTTCGGTCAGAGGCATGGGTATTCCGTCAAAATCGTAGCAGGTTTCTCCTCGAAAGAGAATGCCGGGTAGTCTGCCGGCGGCTTCCAGAACGTTCATCCAAGCCATGACTAGTCTCTCCTACTCCTCACCGAAGCGCAATTTCGACGTTGAACGCCAAACGATGCACGCTCCCGGGTTCCAATGGCTCGCTTCTAACAGGAAAGGCGCAACCCCGGAGGATTACGCCTTACATGCATTCGTGGTGCCGAAGGCGGGATTTGAACCCGCACGGGCGTCGCCCACCACCCCCTCAAGATGGCGTGTCTACCATGTTCCACCACTTCGGCACAATGAGGGTCGGGTTGGAACGGTCATGGAGCCGATCCTTCTGCTTCACGTGCGGGCGTCTGAGCGGGAACGGCGATTTCACCGGAAGTCTCCTGCGCGGTCTGCTCCACCGCTTCCGGCGCGGGGACGCTTTGGGTTGCGGGCCCCGGAAGATCCATGATGGATTCCACGGCCCTGGGACCGGACAGCAGGGTAAGGGTCAGCGAAGTGAGCATGAATACCACCGCCACGACAGTGGTGAGTTTACTCAGAAACGAAGCCGCTCCGGTGCTGCCGAAAATGGTCTGACTCGACCCACCGAAAGCGGCGCCCATGCCGGCGCCTTTGCCCGCCTGCAAGAGAATAACAAGAATAATGGTGATGCACACCAGGATATGAATAATCGTGATTATGGAGGTCATTCGATCCGCCGATGTCCTGGATCAGAAATTGATGATACCGAGAAATTCCCCGGCACTGAGACTCGCTCCCCCCACGAGAACACCGTCCACATCGGGCTGAGCCATAATCTCCGTGGCGTTGGACGCCTTAACAGACCCACCATATAGGATTCGTACCCTGTTGGCAAGGTCTTTGTTGCAAAGACTCAGATCAATCAATTGCCGCCGGATCAGCCGGTGCACCGCCTGCGCCTGATCGGGAGTGGCCGTATGCCCGGTACCGATGGCCCATACCGGCTCATAAGCGATGGTCACGCGGGCCGTTTCGTCGGGCTGAAGCCCGGACAAACCGCCCAGCAATTGGGCTTCCAGTACGCCGTAGATCTTCTCGGCCCGGCGCTCCTCCAGGGTTTCGCCCACGCACAGGATGGGTTTGAGTCCGTGGGCGAGGGCGCTGATCACTTTCCGGTTGATGCCCTCATCCTTTTCTCCGAAGATATGGCGGCGTTCCGAGTGCCCCAGGATCACGAATTCCACTCCCAGGTCCGCCAGCATGAGGGGAGAGACTTCCCCGGTATAAGCGCCTTGTTTCTCCCAATGCATGTTCTGGGCGGCCAGACCCACGTCGGAGGTGTCCACGAGTCGAGCCACGGCGTGAAGGGATGTGAAGGGAGGAGCCACCAGGACATCCACGTCCTTGCGCCGGTCTCCGTTGATGATGTCCCGGACCAGACTTTCCGATTCCGCCACCGTCTTATGCATCTTCCAGTTTCCCGCGATCAGCGGGGTCCGCGTACTGGTCATCTCGTCTCCTTGTCCCGGTCAGGATTCCAGGGCGGCCACTCCCGGCAGAGTCTTGCCCTCCAAAAGTTCGAGAAACGCACCACCGCCGGTGGACACGAATGAGAAACGATCCTGTTTCCCGGAGCGGTGCACGGCAAGCCCCGTGTCGCCTCCGCCGATGACCGTTAACGCTCCGGACCGGGCCACCGCGTCTACCAAGGCATAGGTTCCCTTGCTGAAAGGCTCCAATTCGAAAGCGCCCATGGGTCCGTTCCACAAAATGGTCTTAACCCCTTGCAGTGCTTCAATGAAGAGCTGAGTGGAGGCGGGACCGATGTCCAGAATCATATGGTCCCGCGGAATCTCCTGCACCGGAACCACGCGAATCGGAGTGTCCGTCTTCAATTCCATGCCGACCACCGCGTCCACGGGAAGATACAAAGGCTTCTTTTGCCCGCAGGCCAGTCCCATAAGTTCTCCGGCCTTGCCCACCAGACCTTCTTCCACCAGGGATTTTCCGAGGTCGTTGCCCAGAGCTTTCAAGAAGGTATTGGCCATGGCCCCGCCGATGATCATTTTGTCCACGGTACGGAACAGGTTTTCCAGGGCTCCCAGTTTGTCCGAGACCTTGGCGCCTCCGACGACGGCCAGAAAGGGACGTTCCGGATGGGTCATGGTCCGGTGGAACGCCTCCAGTTCCCGGCCCATCAGAAACCCGGCGCCTTTTTCCTGAAAGAGGGCGGCCATGGCGGATACCGAGGCATGCGCTCGGTGGGACACTCCGAACGCATCGTTGACATACGCGTCGCAGCCTCGGGCCAGCTCCCGGGCGAATTCGGGATCGTCCCGAGTTTCGCCTTTATGGAAGCGCAGGTTCTCCAGCAGAAGGACATCCCCGGGTTTCGTGTTTTGAACGAGAGCATGCGTTTCGGGGCCGATGCAGTCCGGAGCGAGAATCACCGTGCGCTCCAGAAGTTCCGAGAGTCGGTCCGCCACTGGTCGGAGACTGAACTCGGGGTTCGGTTCTCCCTTGGGACGCCCGGCATGGGAGGCCAGGACGAGGGCCCCGCCTTGGTCCAGGACGTATCGGAGTGTGGGCAGGGCCATCCGAATGCGATTGTCGTCCGTGATGCGCCGGTTCCGGTCCAGAGGAACATTGAAATCCACCCGGACGAAGACCCGTTTGCCTTTGAGTTCGAGTTGCTCAATGGACCTCAAGACCGTTCCTCCATACCGTCCTCTTGGGAATGCAATGATTACAGGGACTTTCCCATATATACGGCGAGATCCACGCAACGGTTGGCGTATCCGTATTCGTTATCGTACCAAGCCATGACTTTGAGCATCCGCCGATCGATGACGCTGGTCAATTCGGCGTCTACGATGGAAGAATAGGCGCTGCCGTTGAAGTCCGCGGAAACCAGGGGTTCCGTGGAAAAGGCCAGAATAGCTTGAAGGGGCCCTTCAGCGGCCTCTTTCAGAGCCCCGTTCACTTCTTCCACGGTGACGTCCCGGCTCATTTCGGACACTAGATCCACCAGCGACACATTGGGTGTGGGCACGCGGATGGACAGACCGTCCATGCGCCCCTTCAGCGCCGGAATGACTAGAGTCACTGCCTTGGCTGCTCCCGTGGTGGTGGGAATCATGGACAACGTCGCGGCCCGCGCCCGCCGAGGATCCTTGTGCAGACTGTCCAGCATGCGTTGGTCCATGGTATAGGAATGGATGGTGGTCATGAGACCATGGACAATGCCGAAGCGGTCGTGCAGCACTTTGGCCACGGGAGCCAGACAATTGGTTGTACAGGATGCATTGGACACTATGTGCTGCGACTTGGGATCGTATGTGGACTCGTTTACGCCCATAACGAAGGTGCCGTCCACTTCTTTTCCGGGAGCCGAGATGATCACTTTCCGGGCGCCGGCGGTCAGGTGTTTCGCCGCGTTCGCCCGGTCCCGAAACAAGCCCGTGGATTCCAAAACGATATCCACCCCCAGTTCTCCCCAGGGCAGACGATCCACTTCCCGGATACACAGCGTCTTGATGCGTTGAGACCCTGCGTGAATGATATCGCCGTCCACCTGCACATGCTCCGAGAGAGGACCGTGTACGCTGTCGTATTTGAACAACCGGGCCAAGTCTCCCGGATCGCCCATATCGTTGGCTGCAACCAGTTCCACATCCGCGCCTCTCGCAAGGATTGCACGAGCGACCATCCGACCGATTCGACCGAACCCGTTAATTCCCAGTCTTACCGACATAATCCCAATCTCCCTTAAAGCTAAGTGTGCTGGATACTTACCCGTAAAATGTAGAAGGTTTTACGAGGGACGTCAACCGAAAACCTGTGCCGTACCGCAGACACGAGGGTATGTCGGCGCCGATCCGTTTTATCAGGGTTCGGGCTTCAGGGACGGAAATCCAGGAGCAAGGCATCCGCCTGCTCTTCGGGGTAGTAGTTGGGCCGTCTACCCACGGTACAAAATCCAAACTTCTTGTACAGAGCGATGGCGGAAGTGTTGCGTTCACTTACCTCGAGGGTGATGCAGTGCGGTCCTCTGGGGAGGATGTGTTCCCAGGACGCGAGGATCAATGCCCAGCCCACACCCTTTCGGCGCAGGCGGGGATTCACCGCCAGATACAGGAGTTCCCAGGCATCCACTCCGGGATGGAGGATGGCAAAACCTGCGGGAAAACCGTCAAGGCATGCTTTGAGAGCCAGGGTCCGGACGGATTCCAGCTCGAAGCGAAAGACAGCGGGGGTCCAGGGAAGGATGAATGATTCCTGTGCGAGATGCGCCATCCACTCCAGGTCCTTGACCGTTGCGGGCAGGATCTTCAAATGGGGTCGGTCGTTCATAGCATCAGTAGCACGAAGAAGCAGAAAGAGCCTGCCAGAAAAGCAAGATTGCGGATGCTGGGGGCGGTGTTCAGGGCCGCCGCCACTCCCACCAGGGGAACCACGTATACGTGGTAGTGGAGCGCCGTTTCCAGAAAGGAGGGGAGCATGGGGAACACGAACCGCACCGCAGAAAGCCCCGTAAGCGAGAACACGAACAAGAAGACGAACATGCAAAGATACGCCGAGGATAGACCCAGGAACGTGCACCATGCCGGGGCTTCCGGCTTGTCCCGTTCGACGAGACGCAGGGCGAGACGGCTCAGCAAGGTGTTCCATTTGCGGAGCCTCATATCCAAGCGCCGGCCCGCATAGGAGGCGCCGAAGAATACCGCGAATCCCAGCATAAGAGGTGCGTGGGACGCCTCGGGATGCGCGGGCACATCCAAGGCGCTCACCGACGTGACGAGAACGGCCAGGACGGTTTCGTCGGGCGGCGAAGTGGTACCCATGGGCAATCGGTTGACCCACAGAAGTTCCACCAAAGCGCCTACGAGGAGCCCTTCTCCGGGATGGCCCAGGCAGAAGCCAACCAAAGGAGCCGCCACAATGGGGCGGTTCACCATGAACTGAAACGCGTGCGATCGGTCGAGCCACAGAAGGGCTCCCAACGTACTTGTGATGAGGCACACGTTCACCAGACCCATGGCTGTGTTCTTTGCGAAAAGGGTTTACGGGATGACGCCGTCATGATCGGGCGCCTGTTCATGCGAAGCAGGTTACGGCGTCCAGGGGAACAGGGCGGTCGTGGGGGATCGCTCGAAATTCCACCGGCACACCCATATCATTCAACTCTTTGAGCAGGAAGAAATCATCGCGGCTCAGCGCTATACTGGGCGTAATTCGATGTCTTCCGTCCTCGTAGTGTAGATTTCCAATGTTCAACAGCTTGAACTGAAGGCCCTGGAGGTATGCCTGGTGTGCGCCTGCGCAATCGGAAAACAGCAGGAGTACGCGCCGATTCCCCCAGGAACGGGTCATGAGCCGGCGGACCAGGGACTGTACCGTGTCCACTTCGAACAGGATATGGCGGGGTATCGACATGGACATGATGGTTTTCTGAAGCACGTTGTGTGCTACCGCGTCATCCGCTACGAGTATGCAATCGGAACGCACATAGGGGACCCATGCTTCCAGGATCTGCCCATGCACAAGCCGGCAGTCCACGCGGACCAGGGCGAGGGTCATAAGGCGTCGTTTCCCTGTTTGAGCTTCTGATAGAGGATACCGCTCGCCAGGGAAATGCTTCGTTGTCCCGCGGTCAGCACTCCCTGGGCGATGGACTTGAGCGATTCATCGTTGGGCCGCCGGGCCACTTTCATGAGCATAGGAAGGTTCACTCCCGATATCACTTCCAGTCGTTCCGGATCCAGAAATGAAAGAGACAGGTTTGAAGGGGTTCCCCCCAACATATCCACCATAACCAGGACCCCGTCGCCGTCGTCCACATTCCGAATGGCTGCTTCGATTCGACGCCGGAGGGTCTCTGCATCCAAGGCGGGGTCCAGGCACAGGCCTTGGGCCTGGGGAATCTTTCCCACGATGAATTCGGCGGTGTTCAGAAGTTCTTCGGCCAACCGACAGTGCGTGATGATCAATATGCCAACCATGCGTTACTCCTTGCCAATGTCCCGGTGTTTCAAGTAGACGCGGATACCGTGTCGGTTGAAGAATTCTGCAAGAGATTCGGTGACCACTACGCTTCGATGGCGCCCCCCGGTGCAACCCACGGCGATGGTCAGATAGGATTTTCCTTCTTTGCGATACATGGGTATCAGAGTCAACAAGAGATCGCCGAATTTTTCCAGGAACGGTTCCGCCGGTTCCTGCTCCATGACATATCGGACCACCTCAGGATCTCTTCCGTCCTTGGCCTTCATTTCGGGAACAAAATAGGGGTTGGGGAGGAAACGCACGTCCATGACTAGATCGGCTTCGTAGGGAAGCCCGAATTTGTATCCGAAGGACAGCAGGTCGATACGCATCCGCTCGCCCAGAGGCACCTCGGTGAAGTAGTCTGTGATGGTGCGGCGCAACTGATGGGGGGTCATATGGGTGGTATCCAGAATCAGGTCGGCCATATTCCGGAGTGCGGCGAAGCGCTCCCGTTCCATGCGTATGCTTTCCGCCAGGGAACCCGGGTGTGGAAGAGGATGTTGCCTGCGGGTTTGGCTGTACCGGCGGATCAGACATTCGTCGGACGCTTCCAGGAACACGATCCGGAGGGAATGCCCTCGCTTCCTGAGATCCTCGAAGGTGCCGGGACATTGGCTGAAGAATTCCCGTTCTCGCACGTCCATGACCAAGGCCAACCTGGAAGGTTTTTCCGAGACGCCGGCATTCAGTTCCAGGAGTTCCGGGAGCAAAACCACGGGGAGGTTGTCGATGCAGAAGAATCCGGAGTCTTCGAGAGCCTTGATGGCCGTGCTCTTCCCCGAACCTGACAGCCCCGTGATGATGACGATGTGCCCGCCTTCCATGAAAACACCCACGTATCCCCGGTCACGTGGTCCCCGGGGCATCAGATCTCCTGATCGTGCTCCAAAATGATCCGGTAGAGATCCTCACGGGACTCGGCCTTCAGCAAGCGAGTGCGGAAGTCTTTATCCTTAAGCATCTTGGAAATCTTGGCCAGGACCTTCAGGTGGATTTCGGACGAATTCCGGGGCGCCACCAACAGAAAAAACAGAAAAGCCGGCTTTCCGTCCATGCTGTCGAAATCCACTCCTTCCAGGCTTCGCCCGAAGCTGACCAGGATGCGGCGAATATGGTCGCTTTTTCCATGAGGAATGGCGACGCCGTTTCCGATACCGGTACTGCCCAGACTTTCTCGTTCCAACAGCACCGTGTACATGTGTTCCCGCTCCGCCTCCGGTTCGGAAGAGGACAAAGTATCCACCAATTCTCTCAAAACGGAGTTTTTGTCTCGAGAGCGAAGGGCCGGAACGATACACGGTTCTTTCAGAAGATCCGTGAGTTTCATTTTAGGGTACTCCAGGCGGTCAACAATATCGGAATGGAAGAATGGAACCGGGCGGTGGAGTTCTTCTCCACGACGCCCGGTACTGCAGCATCGAGAATGTTAAACCTTTTCCGGTTGAATCAGACCGTAATGGCCGTCATTTCTCTTGTAGATGACATTGATCTGCTGGCTCTGGGAATTGGTGAACACCAGAAAGTCTTGGCCCGCCAAGTCAAGCTGCATGACCGCCTCATCCACATCCATGGGTTTGGCATATTCATTCTGGGTTTCTATGACATGCACCCCTTCTTCTTCATCATCATCGGCCGAGAGTACATTCATAGTGTATCCAAGGGATGTAATCCTGTGATTGGGTTTCCGCCGGCGTATTTTTCCTCTGTATTTCTTGATCTGGCGCTCAATTTTGTCCATGACCATGTCAATGGCGGAATAAAGATCCCCGGTCTCTTCCTGGCCATTGATTTTGTACCCGTCAAATAAAATCGTCACTTCGGCGATGTGCCGGAATTTCTCCACGGTCAGCACCACGTTCGCTTCGCACGCAGAGTCAATGTATTTGTTTACGCGGTTCAGACGATCCACCGCGTACTCTCGAAGGCTGTCGGACGAATCCACATGCCTGAACGTGACATTTACCTGCATTGATGTGTACCTCCTGTAAGATTGACCTGATAACCGTGTTCATGCCGCCGAGTCGGAACCGGCTCTAGCCGCTACCGGGATCGAACCCGATGGGGAAGCCGCCGAATCCATACTCCTCTGTTGCGCGTCACGAGTCGCGATTCTCCTTATGGAACGGATTTTTTCGTTTGCTGGAAGGCAGGATCCCCATCATCTCGCGATACTTGGCGACGGTCCGCCGCGCGATATTGATCTGTTCCTTTTTCAACAATTCCACGATCTTCTTGTCGCTGTGGGGCCGGCCGGGATTCTCACCGGAAATGATTTGCCGGATTTTCGCTTTGACGCTTTCGGATGCGATGGAGTCCCCGTTGGATCGCTCGATGGCGCTGTTGAAGAAGAACTTGAGGTTGAGAATTCCTTGGGGAGTGTGCACATACTTATTGGATGTAACCCGGCTGATGGTGGATTCATGCATGCTTATATCTTCAGCGACATCCTTGAGGATTAGGGGTTTCAGGTGTGCGATGCCCTTCTCGAAAAACTCCCTTTGAAAGCGGACGATGCTTTCGGTCACCCTGAAAATGGTCCGTTGGCGCTGGTGGATGCTCTTGATCAACCAAACCGCGGATCGAAGCTTGTTCTGAATGAAATCCTTGGTCCCGGATTCGACGTCACGGGAGCCGTTCAGTGCTCCCTTGTACAGGTTGTTTACCTTCAGTTTGGGAAGACCGTCTTCGTTCAGGGTAACGACGAATTTGTCCTCGATCTTATGCACGTAGATATCCGGTGTAATATAAGCGGGAGGCTCGCTGTGGTAAAGACGGCCGGGAAACGGGTCCAGGTGGATTATGACATTCACGGCCTCCTGAACTTCATCCAGCGTGCAGTCCAGTTTCTTGCACAGGACGGAATAATTCTTTTTCTCAAGCAGATCCAAGTGGTCAGATACAATGACGTGTACCAAAGGATTGTCCACATCCAGGGATCGGATCTGGATCAAAAGGCATTCCCTCACATTGCGTGCGGCTATTCCCGGTGGGTCGAACTCCTGAACTTTTGCAAGAACCGCTTCCACTTCTTCCGCCGTCTTGTCGAGCGAGCGGGCGATCTCTTCCACCAAAGCCGCAAGATAACCGTTCTCATCCAGGTTGCCGATTATTTCGCCGCCGATCCGTTTCTCTTCATCGGTAAAGTTCGACAACCGGAGTTGCCACAGAAGGTGATCCGTCAAGTCTTCCTCTTTGGTGAGGAAGTTCTCAAAAGACGGCATCTCACGCACTTCGGAGTGAGCCGGAGCGCGGCCGGAATGATCCTCGAAATAGTTTTCCCAGTCGATTTCCTCCCGTGCACGGATTTGCTCCTGGCTTTCGGACACGAAGTCCGGACCATCGCCGCCGGTGGAAAGCGATCCGTCGTCTCCTGCAACTTCCTCCTGCGCCGGTTTGAGACGGGCGGCGGCATCCTCGTCGCCGACATCCTCCATGTCAAATCCGGATTCTTCCAGTAATGGATTGGTTTCCATCTCCTCCTGAATGGTTTCGATGAGTTCCAAACGGGAAAGCTGCAACAACTTGATGGTCTGCTGCAACTGGGGGGTCATGACCAGTTGCTGTGACAGCTTCAAGCTCTGTTTGAGTTCCATGGCCATTAAAGCGTAAACCTTTCACCCAGGTAGATCTTGCGGGCCCGTTCGCTTGCGGCGATGTCCGCGGGACTCCCTTCTTCCAGAATCTCCCCTTGACTTAAAATATAGGCCCGATCGCAAACGTGCAAGGTTTCCCGGACATTGTGATCGGAAATCAACACTCCGATACCGCGGTTCTTGAGCCGGATCACGATGTTCTGGATATCGGCGATGGCCAGAGGGTCTATGCCCGCGAACGGTTCATCGAGCAAGATAAACAACGGGGAAGTGACCAGTGCGCGGGAAATTTCCACTCGTCTCCGTTCTCCCCCGGAAAGCGAATGCGCCCGGTTCCCGGCCAAATGAGCGATACCTAAATCGGAAAGCAGCTCCTGGAGACGCGTGCGCCGTTCTTCCGCCGACAACCGGAGGGTTTCGAGGACGGCCAGCAGATTGTCTTCAACCGTCATCTTGCGGAAGACGGAAGGTTCCTGCGGCAGGTAACTGATCCCGTTTCGTGCGCGGCGGTACATGGGCCACTCAGTGATGTCTCGATCGTCCAGGGCCACACGCCCCGAATCGGGACGGGTCAATCCCACGATCATGTAAAAAGTGGTGGTTTTTCCGGCTCCGTTGGGTCCGAGCAACCCGACGATTTCACCCTGATCCAACTGAAGACTCACTTCCCGAACCACACATCGCCGGCGGTACGTCTTCACAAGATCCTTCACCAAGAGTCGAGCCACCGGGGTCATTGTCCTTTGCCGGGAAACAGCAACGCGCGAACCGGTGTTTCCTTGCCGCCGTCAACCACAAATCGCCTGCGGTCCAGGAAGAACGTGATGGTAACGCCCTGCACGGTCTGCGGACCTTCTGTCAGCATCGGATTCCCTGTGACCACGACTTTCTGCTCTTTCTGAAAGAATCGAGCCTTTTCCCCTCGGACTTCCCGGTCTCCTTGACGAATTACCGCGCCTCCGGAGGCCAGAATTTCGGAAATAGCCTCGGGACCCGGAATGGTTCCTTCCTTGGTGGATTCGTAAAGCACCTGCATTTCGCTGCACAGGATGACCACATCTCCCTGTTCGGCGCGCACGCTTCCGCTGAAAGTCACCTTTCCGGCAGGATGATCCAGCTCCAAACGTTGGGCGGTTATACGGATCGGTTCCGCCGTACCGGTATCCGCCGGGGCGGTTCCACACCAAAGCGGCATTCCCGCACACAGCAAAAGGAGGACTTTTCCTGCCCATCGAAGCATAAAACAACCACTGCGAGCCCTGGCGTGGAGGTTCAAGACGAAAAGCCCCCTTGCTCGGGCATCAGATATGCGGCTACCTCTTTTTCCAGGATCAATCGACGTTGCGGCACCCACGCCCGCAAGCCTACTCCGGAGACGCGGTACCGGGGAGTCTGAATGCGAACCGGACTTACGGATGTGATCTGCTTGATCTCATCGTCGTAGGAAATCTCTTCCGTCTGCAGCTCCACCTCCTCCGGAAACGTCACCCGAACGTTTCCGCGAAGTTCCACGGAACGCTTATCCAGTTCCATGGAACCGGTATCTCCCGTGATGTGTACTTCCCGTCCGTCCTCTAGAAAGAAAACGAAGTGCACATCCTTGAATCCGGCGGAATGCCCGGAATGGTAATAAGCAGCCTCCGCGGCTTCCAGACGCCACTCGTTCCGGCCGTCTTTATTCTGGACATAGTGAAATTGTTGCACGCTTACGAAACTCCGCTTCTCTTCTTCGGGAGGAACTTCGTGTTCCCGGAGGCGCTCCTTACTGGTCGGCGTATACAGGAAAAAAGACCCGCCGGCCAGAATGATTGCCGCCAGGACCAGAAAGAGCCGGAATTTTGTTTTTCTCATAACAAATTCAGTATAGTGTCCGCTTCAACGCAGTGTAAAGCAGTTTTTCCCAGTCCGGCGCCTGCCGGATTACCGGTAAGGCCAAAGCCCTCGGGATTTCAGGATCAGCTCACATACCTCGCGGACAGCTCCATGGCCGCCGGGGTTCCGGGTCCGGAAATGAATCCTGGGAATCAGATCGGGGGCGCAGTCCGCCACACCCACGGAAAATCCCGCGCGCTCCATGATACACAGATCCAAAACATCGTCGCCTAATACGGCCCACCGGTCCGGAGGGATCCCGCAGCGAGCGACCAGTTCATCGAATACGGGCAATTTGTTTTCACAGCCCTGGTACAGGAAATGGATTCCCAATTCCTTGGTTCTCAAGGCCACGGCGCGCGAAGATCTTCCTGAAATGACGGCCACCCGGATCCCCGCCCGAATGAGGAGCTTCAATCCAAGACCGTCTCGAACATGAAACGTCTTGAACTCCTGCCCCCGGGGCCCCATGTACAGGCGCCCGTCCGTCAGGGTTCCGTCTACATCCAGGATAAGCCCTTCCACCTGTCCGGCCCTGTCCAGTGCCTCGGGCGGAAAATCCAAATCAGAATGCCTGCTCATGGACGGCCTTGTGGATTCTCAGAACCGTTTGAAGCACCCGTGGGACGTCTTTCATGGGAAGCGAATTGGCCCCGTCGCACAAGGCGGATTCGGGGTGAGGATGAACCTCGAAGAACAGGCCGTCCACACCTGCGGCCACGGCCCCCCGGGCCAGGAGGGGGATGAACTCGTTTCGCCCGCCGCTGCATCCGTCGCCCGCCCCCGGCATCTGTACGCTGTGGGTGGCGTCGAACACGACGGGGTATCCCATGTCCCGCATGACTTTCAGCCCCGTAAGATCCACCACGAGACGTTGATAACCGAAGCTTGTTCCCCGCTCCGTGATCAGAATGCTCTCGTTTCCGGTGCTTTCCGCCTTCCGGACGACGTGGGCCATGTCTTCCGGGGCCATGAACTGCCCTTTCTTGATGTTCAAGGGTTTTCCCGTCCGGGCCGCTTCCACGATCAAGTCCGTCTGACGGCACAGGAAAGCCGGTATCTGAAGGACATCTAGAACTTCGGCGGCGTGAGCCACATCCGAAATCCGGTGCACATCCGAGAGGACGGGCAAGTCCCATTCGGCGCGAATGCGGCCCAGAATCCGAAGACCCTCCCGGAGACCGGGACCCCGGAACGAGTGGATGGAGGTTCGGTTGGCCTTGTCGTAAGACGCCTTGAACACCATGGGTATGCCGAGATCCAGGGAAAGGCCTTTGATGTGACCGGCCGCCTCGAACGCGGATGCTTCATCCTCGATGACGCAGGGTCCCATGATTACGAGAAGGGGGGCTCCTTTCCCGATCCTTGCGGAGCCTATGGAAATCGATCGCGTCACGCCACTACCCGCTTGGAGTTTTTCTGAAATTGAAGGGCCGCATGAATGAAGGCTCGAAAGAGAGGGTGAGCGCTCATGGGACGCGACTTGAATTCGGGATGAAACTGGCACCCCAGGAACCACGGATGTTCCTCGAGTTCGATGATCTCCACCAACTGCCCGTCCCGGGACAGGCCCGTGAACCGCATGCCGCATGCCTCCAGACGATCACGGAAATCGTTGTTGAATTCGTACCGATGCCGGTGCCGTTCCGAGATCTCTCTGGTTTGATACGCTTCCGCGGCGCGGGAACCTTCCTGGAGCACGCACGGATAAGCTCCAAGGCGCATGGTGCCCCCTTTGTCCGATTGCTGGGTTCGCACGATGGTCGTGTTCCGCTGGGGATTGAACCACTCGGTCATGAGATAAATGACGGGGTATGGAGTAGACGGGTTGAATTCGGTGCTGTTCGCATGGGGCATTTCCCCCACATGTCGGGCGAATTCGATTACGGCCATTTGCATACCCAGGCAGATGCCAAAGAAAGGGGCCTTATGTTCCCGGGCGAATCGAACGGCCCGAATCTTTCCCTCCACCCCCCTGGCGCCGAATCCCCCCGGAACCAGGACGCCGTCGCAAACGGTGAGCCGTTCAAAAAGCTGCTGCGCGGCGGGGGTATCCTGCTCCAGATCCTCGGAATCCACAAATTCCAGAATGACCCGGGCATTGTTGGCGATGCCTCCGTGGACCAGGGCCTCGTTCAGGCTCTTGTAGGATTCCTTCAGGTCGATGTACTTGCCCACGATGCAGATGGTGACGGTGCGTTCGGGATGCCTGATCCGGTGGACCAGATCTCTCCACTGGTCCAGGTGGGGAGACCGGGTCCAGATGTTCAGCACCTCCACGATGCGATCGTCCAATCCCTCGTCATGGAACCGCAGGGGCACCTCGTAGATGCTTTCCACATCCACGGCGGTGATCACCGCATCCTTGGGTACGTTGCAAAACAAGGCGATCTTGCCTTTGATGTCCTCGGAAAGATCGCGCTCGGTTCGGCACAGCAGAATATCCGGTTGGATGCCGATGCTTCTCAATTCCTTGACACTGTGCTGAGTGGGCTTGGTCTTGAGTTCTCCGGAGGTCTTGATGTAGGGAACCAGCGTGAGATGGATGTAGCAGACGTTGTTTTTCCCCACATCGGCCCGGAACTGCCGGATGGCTTCCAGGAAAGGGAGACTCTCAATGTCGCCCACGGTGCCTCCGATTTCGATAATGGCCACATCCACATCGGTGCCGACTTCCCGGATCCAGTGCTTGATTTCGTCCGTAACATGCGGGATTACCTGGACCGTCTTACCCAGATAATCGCCCCGGCGTTCCTTGGTGATTACCGAATGATAGATTCTCCCGCTGGTGAAATTATTGAGCTGAGAGAGCTGGGCGCTGGTGTAGCGCTCGTAGTGTCCTAAATCCAGGTCCGTTTCGGCGCCGTCGTCCGTGACGAATACCTCGCCGTGCTGGAACGGATTCATGGTGCCCGGATCCACATTGATGTAAGGATCCAGCTTCTGAAGCGTGATTCGAAGCCCACGGCTTTCCAGAAGAGCCCCGATGGACGCGGCGGCAAGACCTTTGCCCAGGCTCGAAAGCACGCCTCCCGTGATGAAGATAAATTTCGTATGCGTCCTGTTCGTCATAACTTCCCTACATCTCATTATTTTTTGGAAACGGGCTTTGGAGAAGCTATCGTTTTTGGGGGTAAAAGTCAAGGTTCGGGACGTCACTGGAACCGGAATGGGAGGGGAAGCCGGCGCATTTCCGTGCATCGCCCAGGACGTTTCAACTCCCTCGGCATTGAGATTCCACTTGATCGCCGGCAGGGATCGGTGTACCCATCCGGATATGGAAACGTCCGATCGTGTTCTGGAACTCCTTCACAGCGCCCCGGACGGTGTTTCGGGTTCCTCCATGGCCCGTGTTCTGGGAGTCTCACGAACCGCCGTATGGAAAGCGGTTCAGAAGCTCATTCAGCAGGGTCACGCCGTGCATACCCAACCCCGCCGGGGATATCGTCTGGCCCGCAACGCAGATCTGCTGTCTCCCGCTTTGATTCGTGAAGCCCTGCAAACCCGGATCGTGGGAACACAGATTCATTGGTTCGACACGGTGGATTCCACCAACCGCATTGGAAAAGAACTGGCGGGCCGGGGCGCCCCGGATGGGACCGTGATTCTCGCCGAACACCAGACCCGAGGGCGGGGACGCCTGGAAAGGGAATGGCTTTCTCCACGGGGCGTGAACCTTCTGTTTTCACTGGTCTTTCGCCCGCCGTTGGCTCCCTATCAGGTGTTCCGCCTGAACATGGCCGCCGCCGTATCCCTGGTGGAAGCCGTCCAGGACCTGACGGCGCTTCACTCCAGGATCAAATGGCCCAACGATGTGTTTTCGAGAAATCGAAAGCTTGCGGGAATCCTCACGGAATGCTCGTTCACGGGTGAAACGGTTGACTTCGCCGTCGTGGGCATCGGTGTCAATGTGAACATGCATCCCGATGAAATCAATGGGTTGGGCGGAATCGCGACCAGTCTGTCGGCGGAACTGGGACGTCCGGTTCCTCGACGTCTTCTGTTCGTGGAAATCCTTCGGCGTATGGATGCCTGGTAT
>Ga0068714_10002244_pt1 | contig 25400 bp, 19 predicted proteins | sample MTBNYHSulfiMetaG_FD_62988 | JGI IMG/M metagenome (GOLD analysis project Ga0068714, IMG submission 62988) | Enrichment culture microbial communities from rom New York Harbor, USA that are MTBE-degrading - MTBE-NYH (New York Harbor Sulfidogenic)... | ecosystem: Environmental > Aquatic > Marine >... | reverse complement strand
CGCTTTCGACCGCTTCTTCCTGTGGTTGGTGGCGGCGGTCATCGTCACCGGGGTGCTCACCGAGGCCCTCCGGTTCCTGGCCGGGCCGGTGGTGGCGTGCGCGGTGTACGTCACCCACCTCGGCGTGGTCTTCACCCTGTTCGTTACGTTCCCCTACTCCAAGTTCGCCCATCTGCTCTACCGCACCCTGGCCATGGTTCACCAGCGCATGGCCGACGCGGCAGCGCAAGGGAAATCCTGATTCGAAGCAAAGGAGGAGTCTCGATGAGCAAGCTCGTTCCCCCGCACGGAAGTCCAACCCTGAAGTGCCTGCTCCTGGAGGGCGCGGCCCGCGAGGCCGAGGTCCAGCGCGCCGCCGGCATGAAAAAGGTCCCGCTGACCAGCCGCGAGACCGGCGACCTCATCATGATGGGCATCGGCGGTTTCACCCCCCTCGACGGGTTCATGTCCTACGAGGACTGGCGAGGGGTTTGCGACGAGTACAAGCTCGTCACCAAGAATGACCTCTTCTGGCCTATCCCCATCACCCTGTCCGCCACCAAGGAGCTCGCCGACTCCATCAACTACAACGAAGAGGTCGCCCTCTGGGACACCGAGACGGGCACCCTGATGGCGACCATGGTGGTGCGCGAAAAGTACAGCATCGACAAGGACCACGAGTGCCAGCAGGTCTTCAAGACCACCGACCCGGCCCACCCCGGGGTCAAGATGGTCATGGAGCAGGCCGACATCAACCTGGCCGGGCCGGTCAAGGTCCTGTCCGAGTCCTACTTCCCCGAGATGTTCAAGGGGCTCTACCAGCGCCCGGCCGAGTCCCGCAAGATGTTCGAGGAGCGCGGCTGGAACACCGTCGCCGCGCTCCAGCTCCGCAACCCCATGCACGGCTCCCACGCCTACCTGGCCTGGATCGCCATCGAGGTGTGCGACGGCGTCTACATCCACCAGCTGGTGGGCAAGCTGAAGCCCGGCGACATCCCGGCCGACGTCCGGGTCAAGGCCATCGACGCCCTGGTCAACAAGTACTTCCGCAAGGAGCGGGTGGCCATGGCCGGGTACCCGCTCGACATGCGCTACGCCGGGCCGCGCGAGGCGCTGCTGCACGCGGTGTTCCGCCAGAACTACGGCTGCTCGCACCTGATCGTCGGCCGTGACCACGCCGGCGTGGGCGACTACTACGGCCCGTTCGACGCCCAGAAGATCTTCCTCGAGATCCCCCAGGACGCGCTCGCCCTGAAGCCGCTCTGCATGGACTGGACCTTCTACTGCTACGAGTGCGGCACCATGGCCTCGATGAAGACCTGCCCGCACGACTCCAAGGCGGTCATCGACGACAACGGCCAGTACCAGGGCGGCGCCCGGCTGCTGCTCTCCGGCACCCTCCTGCGCAAGCTCATGTCCGAGGGCAAGCCGGTTCCGGCCGAGTTCTCCAAGCCCGAGGTGATCGCGGTCCTCAAGGAGTACTACGACAGCCTCGAAGAGAAGGTGGAGGTCAAGCTCCACGGCGCCGCCACCGGCGACGTGAAGAAGAGCTGACCGCGCACCTCCCGCGCATCCCACGCCCCCGCGGGCTCCCCCGCGGGGGCGTTTCGTTTCCCGGGCTGGTCCTCGACCGCCGACGGGAAGGCGGCTACACTCGAGCCATGACTACCACCACCGACACCGCCGTTCGCGAGATCCTCAAGAAGGCCTACCAGGTGGAGCTGGACGGCTACACCTTCTACTCGCTGGCCGCCGACCGGGCCGCCAAGCCGACGGTCCAGCGCCTCTTCGCCCGGCTGGCCCGGGACGAGGCCGAGCACCAGGCCTACCTGAAGACGATCATGAAACGCTACGAGGAGCTCGGCACGGGCGGGTTCTTCGTCGACCCTCGCGACCCCGCGATGGAGGAGTACTCCTCCCAGCTCTTCACCGAGAGCTTCCGCCGTGAGGCGCAGGGGGAGACGTTCGAGCTGGGTGTCCTCTCGGTCGGCCTGCAGCTCGAGTCCCGAGCAGCGTCGTTCTTCGCCACCGCGTCTCGGGAGGCGACCGAGCCACAGGTCGTTGGCTTCTACCGCTTCCTGGCCGACTGGGAGGACCTCCACTACCGCACCCTGAAGCGCCTGTATGACGGCGTCCGCACCGACTTCGAGGCCTCGAACGGGTGACCTCGAAGGCGGCCGTCTCAACGCCGCCCCGTTCCTTGACAGGGCGAGCCGGCGGTGGGTAGGGTAGTGCTCCGTGGCGACTCCTCGAAAGCCCAGACCGAGGCCTCGGCCGGACACTCCGGGCGGGGATCCCTCGCACCCGGCCGAACCGCACACCAGGGGGACAGCGTGAGCCAGCACACCGTCGGGATCATCGGCTTCGGACCCGTTGGCACCATCCTCGGAGCGTATCTCGCCCGTGCGGGGGTCACGGTGTACGGCGTCGAGTGGGTTCCCGAGAGGGTCGAGCACGTCAACCGGGTGGGGCTCCAGGTGCGCGGGTGCGTCGAGCTCGACCAGCCCATCGCGAAGTGCTTCGGAACCCTCGACGAGCTGAGCCACGTCCCCGGTCTGAGCGCGATCTTCATCTGCACCAAGACCTGGGCCATCGAGGAGGTGATGACCGCCTACTCGCGCTGCCAGTGGCCGACGGACATGCGCATCGCGACGTTCATGAACGGGATCGGCCCCGAGGACGCCGTCGGCGCGTACGTCCCCAAGGAGCGGGTCTGCCGGGGAGTCGTCAACTACGCCGGCAACCTCCAGCCGGACGGCGCGGTGACGATGAACTGGTTCCACCCCCCGAACCTGATCGGCCCCGCCACCGAACGAACCTCCCGCTGGTCCCCGGAGATCAAGAACCTGATGTCCAGCACCGGGCTGACCACGGTCCAGGTCAACCACTGGGACGTCAAGAAGGCCGCCTTCTTCAAGACCATCCTCAACTCGGCGCTCAACGCCCTCTGCGCTGCCCACGGTCTGACCATGGGCCAGGCCATGCGCCTGCGCCACACCCGCAGCAAGGCCCGGGTGCTGCTCCAGGAGGGGCTGACAGTGGCGGCGATCGTGGGCTACAACTACGGCGAGGATGCTCTCGACCAGTGCATGACCTACCTCGAGGGGGGTGGCGACCACTACCCCTCGATGTGGTTCGACCTGAAGAGCAAGCGCCCGACGGAGATCGACTTCATCAACGGCAAGATCGTCAAGATCGGTCGCATGTTCAAGGGGATCGACGTGGACATGAACCGGTTCTTCACCAGCGCCATCGTCACCCAGGAGATCAAGAACGGAACCCGCGAGGAGGAGGACATCCCGGACTACCTCGCCTTCGACTGACCGGACAGGAAGGAGGCCACCATGATCGAAACCACCGAGCACGGTCGTGTCGTCCACCTGGCACTCGCGGCTCCGCCCGTCAACGTCCTCGACATGGCTCTCCTGGACGATCTCGCCACGCACCTCGAGCAGCTCGGCCGGCGAGACGACCTGGCCGCGGTGCTCCTGTCCGGAAGCGGACGCTGCTTCTCGGCCGGCGCCTCGGTAACCGAGCATCGCGAGGACAAGGTGGACGGCATGCTCGCCGCCCTCGACCGGGCCTGCGCCGCGCTCCAAGGTCTTCCGGTGCCGGCGGTCGCCCTGGTCCACGGGCCGTGCCTCGGGGGCGCCCTCGAGCTCATCTCGTTCTGCGACTTCATCGTGGCCGACCCGCAGGCGACCTTCGGGCAACCGGAGATCCGCCTCGCCTTCTTCCCGCCGGTCGGCTGCGTCCAGCTGCCCCGGATCACCGGCTCCCAGAACGCCGCCTGGCTGGTCCTCGCCGGCGAGACCGTGAACGCCGAGCGCGCCCTCTCGATGGGTCTGGTGCAGAAGCTCCTGCCCAGGGACAGCTGGGGGGAGGTCGAGGACCTCTTCAACGGCCTCTCGGTCGCCGCGCTGCGCCTGGCCAAGCGATCGCTCGGGGTCGGCTCGACGGTCGACGTCCGACCGCCGCTCGAGCGCGCCAAGCGGCTGTTCCTCGACGAGCTCTACCGGACCGAGGACGTCGAGGAGGGGATCTCGAGCTTCGAGCAGAAGCGCAAGCCCGAGTGGCGTCACCGGTAGCCGCCCAGGGGGACGAGGCCCTTCACAAGTGAGTCACGTCTCGAGGGACCGAGCGCGCGTCCTCGACCTGGACCTGGTCTTGGACTTGGACCTGGACCTGGTCCAGCCGGGAGGCGCACGCTCGACGACCAGGACCACGTCCACGTCGAGGACGATACCCAACTCGGGGCAGTGGTTGCCGGGGCGATCCTCACGCCTCGACCGACCGGGTAGATCAGCTCACGTGATCCTCCGCCGGTCGAAAAGCGGCACGGTGAAGAAGACGGCCAGGCTCACCAGCCAGGTGAAGTAGATCGGGTGCGGCAGGAAGCGCCAGGAAGGCGGCATCAGCAGCCAGGCCGCGAGTGCGACCATGGTGGCGGCCAGGGTCCAGGTGGCCGAGGACCTCCGGCACAGCCCCGGTGCGAACAGGGTAGCCAGTACGACCAGCGTGTAGGCGGTGGTCAGAGTGAGCCCCACCAGGAGCGTCTTGAGGATGCCCTCGACGGTGATCGCCAGCAGGAACGTCACCAGGCTGAGCACGGCCACGGTGATGCGACACAGGCGCAGGTCCTGCCTCGGCTCGAGGTCGCGAACGAAAAACCGCTTGACAATGTCCGACGAGACCAGGGTGGCGGAGCCCATCAGGAGCGCCGACGCGGTGCTCACGTCCGCAGCCCACAGGCCCGCCAGGGCGATGCCCGCCACCAGCGGCGGCATGTCCAGCGCCATCGTGGGCAGGGCCGTCGCCGGATCGACCCCGCGGTGGAACACTGCCGCCGCCATGCCGATCACGGCGCTGACGAAGCCCACCGGGAGGATCAGCAGCCCCCCCAGGAGGTAGGCGCCCCGCGCGGCGGCGGGGCCCTTGCAGGCGAACCCGACCTGAATTACGGCCTGGGTCGAGTGAGCCTGGGTGACCATGACCAGGAACCAGGCGAGGATGACCCCCGGGCCCATGGCGAAAAGGTCGAACCCCGGGTGGCTCGGGGCGAGCTGGCTGGAGAGACCCTCGAGCCCGCCGACCCGGCCCAGGCTCAAGCCCGCGCAGACCAGGACCCCGACGTAGATCACGACCACGTTGACCACGTTGGTCAGCCCGGCGGCCCAGAACCCCCCGATCAGGGTGATGGCGACGAACACGACCGCGGTGAGAAGCATCCCGGTTCGAAGGGACAGCTGCGGGAAAAGGGCGCACAGGATCGCCGCCCCGGCGACGTACTGGAGGGAGGTGATCACCACCTGGATGACGAGCTGACCGATCACGCCGAGGACCCGAGCGGTGGTCGAGTAGTGCCGCTCGAACAGCTCGGGCAGGGTTGCGACCTCGAGCCGCCGGTAGCGTCCCGCCGCGACCACGGCCACTACGAACGCCCCCGCCGCCCAGGCGGCGTTGTACCAGCCGGCCGAGATCCCCCTGGTGTAGGCCCACTCCGCCGTGCCCACCGTGGACACGCCGCCCACCGCCAGCCCGGCGAGGAGGGCCGCCCCCACCCACGAGGGCAGCCCCCGCCCGGCGAGGAGGTAGCCGATCATCCCCCCCCCGCCCCGGGCGGTGAGCCGCCGCGCCCACCACGTGACCGCGAACAGCGCCACCAGGTACACGAGCACTACCGCGACGGGGACGGAGTGGGTCACTTGTGGCTCTCCTTGCGTTGCTCGTGCGTCCACGCTCGGTGCGTTGTGGCAGGGTTCTCCCCGTCTGGCCGGGCCGGACACGCAGCGATCGGACCTCCTCCATCAGGGCGCGGCATGACGCGCCCCTACGGGAGAAGGAGAGCTCCTTCGCCCAGGCAGTCTTGCGCCTTCGCGCCTTTGCGCCTCTGCGTTTCGTCCGCGCTCGACCGCTCCGGTGCTCCGGGCTCTTGGGTTGTGGGGAACGCGCTTCATGCGTGGAGCGCGCTCAGCGCACCCTGACCCGGACGTCCACCGCCGCGGGTGGCGTCCCCGGCGGGTAGAGGAGGATGGGGTTCAAGTCCATCTCGGCGATCTCGGGCAGGTCGGCGGCGAGCCGGCCCACTCTGCAAAGAAGGTCCTCCACCGCTTCGAGGTCGACCCCCGCCTGCCCCCGCACCCCCTCGAGCAGTGGGAATCCCTTGACCTTGCGCACCATCACCCGGGCCTCCGGCCGCGACAGCGGGGCGACCGCGAAGACCACGTCCTTCATGACCTCCACGAACACCCCTCCGAGCCCGAACATCACCAGCGAGCCGAGGCCCGACGCCTCGCTGACCCCGATGATGACCTCCCGCCCGGCCGGCCGCTGCGCCTGGAGCAGGAATGAGGCCCTGCGACCGGGGAAGCGCGCGACCATGACGGCAAACGCCGAGTCCAGCGCAGCAAGGTCGCCGATCCCGAGGGCAACCCCCCCCTCGTCGGACTTGTGCAGCACCTCGGCCGAGTCCACCTTGAGCACGCAGGGGAAGCCGACCGTGGCGGCGGCCGCGGACAGGTCCTGGGGGCCCTCCACCACCGCCCACAGCGGCACCGGGACACCGTAGGCCTGCAGCAGGGCAAACGCGTCGGCCTGGCTCATGAAGGCGTTCGTGCCACGGTAGCGCCCCACGATCGCGTCCACCGCCGCGGGGTCCACCTCGAAGGCCGGCGGCGATTCCTGCGGGCGGTCTCGGAGCCGGGCGTATCGGCTCATGGCGGCCAGGGCTCGCGCACCGTCCTCGGCGAACTCGTAGACCGGCAAATCGGAGGCCCGGAGCCGGTCGACGAGCTCGTAGAAGCCGGAGTACGTCTCCACCACCACGACCACCGGCTTGTCCGACCCCTCGGTGGCCTCCTTGATCCGGCGAGCGATGGCGGCGGTGTCGGTGAACGGGGCGGTGACGAAGAAGACCAGCACCATGTCGGTGCCCGGCTCCTTCAGAAGAGTCTCGACGGCGGCGAAGTAGTGGTCCGCGTTGGCGGTGGCCACCACGTCGACCGGGTTGCCCAGCGAGGCCTCGGCGTAAAGGCTCTCCTTGAGCCGCTGCCGGCCCTCTTCCGACCATCTCGCGAGCTGGAGGCCCCGGTCCACCGACTCGTCCACGGCCTGGATGCCGGGGCCGCCGGTGTTGGTGATGATGCCGATGCGGTTGCCCGCCGGCGGCTCCTGGGTGGAGAAGGCGATGGCAGCCTTGACCATCTCGTCGGTGTCGTGAAACTCGACCACCCCGGCCCGCTCGAACATGGCGGTGGCCATCGCCGCCTGGTCCACGAGGGTCCCGGTGTGCGACGACACCGCCACCGACCCCTCCCGGGTGCGACCCGCCTTGATGGCCAGGATCGGCTTCGAGGGGGTGATGGCCGACGCCACCCGGAGGAACGCCGCCGGGTCCTTGAAGCTCTCGATCTGCATCATGATGGCGCGGGTGCCGGGGTCGGAACCGTAGTACTCCAGCAGCTCCGGCATGGTCAGGTCGGCTTCGTTGCCATACGAACAGTAGAGGCGGTGACCGAGGCCCACGTTGTGCAGGTGGAGCTTGAGCATCTCCCCCATCCCGCCGCCCTGGGCAATGATCGAGATGTTGCCCGGCTTCATCGGCACGAACGTGAAGTTCGCGTAGACCGAGACCTCGGGGTCCGCGTTCTGAATGCCCTGGGAGTTGGGCCCGAAGACCCGCATGCCGTACGAATGGGCCAGCTCCACCATCTCCCGCTCGCGGCGGATCCCCTCCTCCCCCACTTCTTTGAAGCCGGCCGAGTGGACGATGGCGAACTTGATCCCCTTCTCGCCGCACTCCCGGATCACGTCCGGGATCAGCTTGGCGGAGACCGAGATGTTGACCAGGTCGATCTCGTCCGGCACGTCGAGCACCGACCGGAAGGCCTTGAAGCTGCGGATGTGCCCTCCCTTGGGGTTGATCGGGAAGATCGGCCCCTTGTAACCGTAGGTGGCCAGGTTCCGGATCACGATGTGGCCGATCGAGTACGGGTTGGACGAGGCGCCGATGACCGCCACCGCGCGGGGCCGAAACAGTCCGTCGAGCATGTGACCTCCTCTCCCCCGCGCCTCAGGCGCCGTTTCGGGCCGAGCCCGGCAGGGGGGTTGCGTACATTCCACAGGCGACCAGGGCGGCGCCGAGGGCGCCGGTGAGCTGCGGGTGCGGAGCGACTGACACCTCGCGACCCAGCCGGTCGGACAGAATGGCGGCGATGGTGGGGTTGTAGGCCACGACCCCACCGCTCAAGACCACCTCGCCGTCGAGGGGGTCCATCTCCGCCACCCGCTCCACCACCGACTGGAACGCGCCCCGGACGATACCGCCCACCGGCTCGCCGCGGCGCAGGTGGGCGAGGATCTCGGTCTTGGCAAAGACGGTGCAGAAGCTGCTCAGCCGGACCGTTCCGCGAACCGACCGTGCGAGAGCGTCCAGCTCGGCCGCCTCGAGGTCCAGGCGCAGCGCGATCTCCTCCAGGAACGCCCCGGTCCCGGCCGCGCACTTGCGATTCATCTTGAACGAAACCCGGCGGCCGTGACCGTCGAGCCGGATCACCTTGTTGTCCTGACCGCCGATGTCCACCACCGTGATCGCCCGCGGGAAGTGGTGAAAGCAGCCGATCCCGTGGCAGCCGATCTCGGTCAGCACCCCGTCGGCGAACGCCACGTTGCTGCGGCCGTAGCCGGTGGCGATGGTCCGGTCGACGTCGCCACGATCGCGGCCGACCTCGGCCAACCCCTGCTCGAGACAGGCCTCGGCGGTCAGCCGGTAGTCGACCCCGGAGGGCCGCACGACCCCGACCCGCACCGCTCCGCCCGCGTCCACCAGCACCAGCTTGGTGGCGCTGGCCCCGACGTCGACTCCGCAGTACAGCTCCTCAGGCATGGCCCAACGCGGGCTGGCCGAGCTGCTCGATGAGCGCCTCGAACTGGGTCCGCGACTGCTCCTCCGAGTACAGGCGCAGGTCGTTGAGGTCCCCGTTGATGACCACGTGGGGGACCCCGAGACGCTCGCTCAGGCGCACCGACAGCCCGTAGCGGTTGTTGGAGTTGTTGGGGCAGGTCTTGGCGTCGTGGTAGACGATGCCGTCGATCGCGAACTCCCGCACCATGCTCTCCAGGTACCGCTCCTTGAACGTCTCGTCGCGGACGATGAACAGCTCGGTGTAGGCGCGGGCCATGCCCTCGAACGGGTCGTCGCAGGCGAGGCCTTCGAAGATCCACGAGTTGCAGTAGGTGGAGGCGACCACGCACGCGCGGTGCGAGGCGAAGAGCTCCGCGTTGTCCCGCAGCTTGCCCCACACCGGCATCCCCTCCCAGTACAGCCGGTAGGCCTCGCCGTCCACCGCCGCGACCCCGGTGGCGACCCGCTCCTCGAGCTCGGCCAGCAGCAGCTCGTAGTAGCGCTCGGCCCGCTCGTCCCCGCGCAGGACCACCGCCGGCCCCATGTGGATGGTTCCGTCGAAGAAAGTGAACGGCGACGGAACGTGTCCCGCGGCTTGCAGCACCTTCTTCCACAGCAGCGTGCAGCGGTACGACGACGCCACCACCTCGCGCAGTCGGTCGAGGTCGAAGCGCAGCCCGGTCACCCGTTCGAGGGTCGGGATCAGGGCCTTCTCCTGGGCGACGATCCCGTCCAGGACCTCGCGGTTGACCTCGCTCACCGAGCGGGGCGTCTCGATCCCCACCATGGGAACCCCGAAGTGCCGCTGGTAGAACGCGAACCAGTCCTGCACGTCGCGGCACTGGTTGGTGTTGTACACGAGGACGTCGGGCTTCGGCACGGACTCGATCCCGAAGCCCTTCGCGAGCGGCGTCACCCCCCTGAGAAAGGCGCCGACGTCGCTGGTCAGGTACGAGCAGATGTCGGGGGAGTAGCCGAGCGCGTTGGCCACCGGGATCAGGTCCGACGCCATCCGGGCGGACCCCAGCATGGCGGCGTGGTTCTCGGGGAAGTACACCCGAAAACCGAAGGCTCGCAGCAGTTCGGCCGGCCCGACGCTGGTGCACCAGGCGACCTTGCCCGACCCGGTTCGAGCCGTCTCGTCGAGCTCCGAGAAGTAGGCGCCCATCAGCTCCCGCATGGCGCCGGTGGCGCGGATCTTCTTGATCTTGACGTCGTCGGCCACGGCAGTCACCCCCTCGTGGTAGACCTCACGCCGGTCGCTTCCTCAGGGCCCGGTCGACGAGGAGCACGCCCTCGCCTCGACCGAGCCCCGGGGCCCACGCCGGATGCGGTGGGGTCATGACCGCATCATACCCGAGACTCCGTGGAAGACGTCCTGGCCTGTCGGCGGGAGGCCGTTGCGCTGTCGCCAGGACCTTGTTGCAGCGAAGCCTGAGCAGGGTGGCGACAGGTCGTCACCCCAGGCGGGACCAATGGTGACGGGGATGGCGGTGCTGTCACGGAGGTGGCTCGGGTGACTTCACCCCAGTGGCAGCGACAGGGGCAGCGGCAGCAAGCGGCGGCAGCGGCAGATGGCAGGGTCAGCGACGGCGGCAGCGACGGCGGCGGCGGCGGGAGTCAGCGTTCGCAGACAGCGACAGGCGCAGCGTCGTCGCGACCGAGGTGGCGGATCGCACCACCTGGTCGGCGAGGCTTTTGAGCGGGGCCGGCGCCCTCCGGGCGATCGAGAGGGCGATGCCCGCGGCCTCGAGGGCGGTGGTGAGGGCGATGAGCTGCTTCGAGGGGGCTTGGAGCATGGTCACCTCCGGGTCGTTCATGGCGACCACCCACATGCTGCCGGGGTGGTCGGGGTCAAGGGTCGCTCGAGCGACCGCCCGGAGGGCGGCTTGCCCTTGACGCCGGCCGCCCCGGCAGCTACCGCGTGAAGCGGCATGAGCGACCCGAAGGTGACCATGCCCCCCGCCCGTCCCCGCTCGCTGGCGCTGCCCCTGACGCTGCCCCTGACTCCTGCCGCTGCCCCTGCCGGCTGCCGCTGCTCCTGCCCCTGTCGCTGACACGGCCCGTACAGCACTGCAGGCTATTCCATGGGCCATCGCCCGCTCGGAAGACCCACATCGCAACGGCCTCAGCGGGCTGAGTGACCCGTGACCCAGCTCACAGCGCGGGCTCCACTGTCGCGTTCGTGCATGGCCTTGTCGCTTTCAGGCATTCCCGACCAGCGATCCGGGACCGAGGTTCGAGGTGCGGCCGCGAGCCGGCCGACACCCCGCCCGAAGGCCACTACGGCACCGAGGGCCGAACACGGAGGAACGACCATGAGCCCCACCACCCTGACCCGCACCGCGGCCCTCACTCTGCTGGCCGCCGGCCTGCTCGCGCCGGCCGGCATCGCGATCGCCACCGAGCCGATCCTGTGCTGGCCTGCGTCCGGCGCAGTGAACTACGACCAGGACGGCGACGGCTTCGCCGATTTCTTCGCACACAAGGACGACCGGGTCGAGCTCCAGCCCGGTACCGACTTCACCGACCTCGAGGCTCTCACCTGCCCCGCAGGCTACGTCATGGCGCGCGGCGACACGGACGACACCAACGCTCGAGTGCACCCGCGGAGGGCCGAGGTAGGTTCCAACGGCGTCGACGACAACTGCGACGGCCGGGTCGACGAGCCGACCTTCTACTACCAACCCGCGGGCTACTCCAACACCACCTCCGCCTTCTCGATGAAGGTGAGGGTCAACGACAGCCTGGCCCTGTCCTACGCTGCGAGCCCCTACTGGGAGCTGGTGGCGACGGTGCAGTACCAGAATCTGTTCGACACCAGCGTTACCTCCGAGACCGGCCACGTCCGGGTGACCAGCCTGTCCCTCTACGACGGCTACGGGCGAGGGTACGTGCGGGTCACCGGCCTGGAATCGGGCACCGTCTACCGGGCCCGCGTCCAGCTTCGCGCCCGCTACCGCACCAATCCGACGTACGTCGTCGCTCTCGGCGAGCAGTCGACCTGGTACTACACCATGACCGACTCGACCCACACCACGGTCCAGGCCCGCAAGCGGATCGTGCTCCGCGCCCTGTACGAGGCCTACCTGTCCGAGATCGGGTACACCGGCTACTACGGCACCGCGATGGACGGTACCCGCTACGGCGCCGACCCGGGCGAGTGGTGGTGCTCGGAGTACTACAGCTGGGTGACCGACCACGAGCTGGAGGGCATGGGCCACCGCTCGAACACCCGCCGCCTGGTCGAGTACTTCGACGAACGGAGCGCCTGGGCCGAGGTGCCCGAGACGCAGTCCTACCTGATCGGTTTTGCCAACGCCGGTGACTATCTCGCCATCGGCGACGACGTCGACCACCTGGAACACTCGGCGATGTTCCTGGAGTACGAGCCGGGTCGTGACATGGTCTGGTCGGTGGAGGGCAACGTCACCGGCCGCAGCGACATCGGCGGCGGGTACGCCAGCCGCCGCGGCAGCAACGAGACCCGAGTGGTCGAGCGGGCCTCCAACACCGTCGCCGGGTGGGGCATGATCACGTCGAGCATGATCAAAGACTGAGCACGAAGGGACCGCGAAGCTCGACATCGGCCCGGGGCATGCCCCGGGCCTCGTCGTCTCCGCGAAGATCCGACCCTACAATGGGACCACGTCACCACAGACACCGAGGCCGCCACCTTCGCTCAGAGCTCTCGGAATCGAGAATCCCCCACTTCGTTCCCGGCGTTGTCCGAAGCTCCAGGAAGACCCAGGGTTGAGCCGACGGAGCCGGCCGTGCCGCGGCGGCCCGCTTCCGAGTCTCGAGAAGTCCTTGGCTCCATCGGAGCAGCGCAGCTCACTGCAACGCGAGCTTCACCAACAGCTCATCCTGGTCTGCCTCCCCAGCGGTTGACCTGGCACCGGGGTTGCTGTCACCCTCGGCCGAAAGGAGACACGCCCATGACCCGTGCTTCATGGCTCACCCTGTCAGCGGTCCTGCTGTTCCTCGCGCCCCTGACGGCGCTTGACGCCGCGGAACCCGGCTGCGTCGTACTCGAACCGGAGCAGCTTCCGGAGCTCGCGCGCGCCCTGGAGCTCGGCGCCACCACCGCCGACCAGGCCCGCCGGCAGCTCGCCGGCGACGGCGTGGAGGTCTCCGAGAAGTGGGACCGCGAGCTCGGCGGAGAGACGAACCTGGTGGTGGAAGGGCTCGCCAGCATGACCCCCAACAACGGGATGCACTACGGCGAGGTGTCGTTCCTCACCGGGGCCGCCAATCGCGACGAGTACCTCCATCTGAAGCTCCGTTTCGCCCGCTCCGGTGGCGCCGAACCGATCCTGTACGCCTTCTCGGTCACCACCCGGGCCGACCAGGCGCCGTCGGTCTGCGAGCCGGCGTCGAGCCTGGCCGAGCGGCTGTCCGAGCAGCAGCGGCCGCGCACGCCCCCCAACCTCCCCCCGCCCCGGGTCAAGAGCACCGGGTACACCTTCTACCCGTGCACCGTGGACGGCCATCCCGTGGTCGTGAAGTGCAACGACGGCGGCGTGAAGGTGACCTTCAACGGGGTCCAGATCCCCCTGCGGACGGTCGAGTACGAGATGATCCTCATCGAGTGAGCGGACCGACCGCCGCTCTCCCCCTCTCGGGCTCCCCGCGAGCTCGCGTCACCGCGTCGCCGGCACCGCCGCGTGGTAGTGCGCCAGGATGCGAGCCGGTGACAGCGCGCGGTCGTAGACCGCCACCTCGTCCAGCACCCCGCTGAACGCGAAGCGCGTCTTGAGGCTCTCACCGTCGACGTTGGCGAACTGCCCGCCGATGACGGTCGCGAACCGGGCGTGGGTCCCGTCGCCGCTCGGGGGCTCGGCGTAGCCGACCGTTTCCCGCAGCAGCCCGTCCAGGTAGAGGCTGTAGCTCCGGAGGGCCGCGTCGCGGACGATGGCGACGTGGGTCCACTCACCGGCCATCGCGAGCGGCGAGGAGGCGAACTGGGTCGAGCTGTTGGCCCCGCTGTCGTACTCGTGAAACGCCTCGAAACGCCCGTTCAGCGTCCCGCCCTGGTACTGGATGTTGTCCTCGGGGTGCTCCGGCGCCTGGAACGCGCCGTTGCCAATCACCACCCGCTGGCCGTCCAGCTGGTCCGGCCGCTGCCACCACTCGAGGGTGACGCTGCCGGTGGTGCGCAGGGCGGGGGGATTGCCGAGGTCCACGAAGGAGAGCGACGAGCCGGAAAAGGCCGCCGCCCGTCCCAGGTCGGGATGGACGCTGGCCTGTCCCGGGGTGACTCCCCCTCGGTAGGTCCCGTCCTGCGCCCCGGCAACGTTCGAGCTGTCCCGCGCCGTCGTCGTGCCCGTCGCCTCCTCGAATCGCCAGTAGCCCACCGGGGAGTCCGCGAGCACCGTGGCGGGGTACGCCGACGAGTCCGGCGACGGCTCGACCTCGGAGCTGATCGCCGCGTTGCAGTCCGGGCCGAAGGTCACGGTGACGACGCGATCCCCGTCCCTGACGACGATGGCGCCGGCGATCGGGTACTCGAGGCAGATCGCGGTGTCGAAAACCAGCTCGCCCCTGAGGGTGGCGGTGCTCTTCGCGGACGCGGCGTCGGGCCCGCCCGTCAGCGACACGCTGCCGGCCACCGAGCCGTCCGCCCGCTCGACCAGGTCCCAGGCCGAGGTGACCACGTCGACCAGCGGCGGCTCCCCGTCCACGGTGAGCTCGCTCTGGTCGGAGGTCAGCGTGCCGCTGACCCCTCCCGAGGTGACCCAAAGCCCGGACGCGTCGGCCACCACCGCTCCGGCTTGCACCGTGCCGTTCCCGGGGTCATAGCCGGCTCCGTAGTCGAGGATCAGCACGGCGCCGATCCGTGAGGCGACGTCCGGCATGCCGGCGACCACGGCGTCGAGGAGCCCGCCGACGCCGAGGCTCTGCGCCCGGTCGACCAGGGCGTCGACCGTGAAGTCCTCGAGCTCCGCCAGGAGGTCCTCGACCCCCCCTCGCACCGCCTCCGCCGCCGCCGTCCGGACCACCGGGGCGCTCATGCCGACCGGGTCGCCGGTGAGGTTGTCCACCACCGACGCCAGCGCGAAGAGGGCGCCCCCGGGGGTGGTCGTCCGCACCACCGCGTAACCGTCCCCGACCGCGGCCGGGGTCGCCAGCTCGAAGACCCGGTTGAGCTGCCGGTACTCGTAGGGCTCGAGGTCGGTGGTCACCGAGCCGAGCAGGGTCCCGTCCGAGGCGTAGAGGTCGACCTCGACGTCGACCGGACCGCCACTTGCGCTGAGCAGGACCAGGTTGGTGCGGAACCCGCTCGCACCGGAGGGGTCGTGGGCGAGCTGGACCAGGCGCCCCTCCTCGCCGTAGGCGATGGCGTCACGGGGGCCCGCCGCCGGGATGAACTGGCCGAAGGTGGCGCCGGCGGGCAGGCCCAGGGGGTTGCCCTCGCCGAGCAGGTTGTAGGTGCGGCTGGTGACCACGATCCGGCCCGAGGTGGCGGTGACGCGCAGGGCGGCGCTGCCCTCGAAGCCGAACAGGGTGTCCAGGATGTCGGCGTGTCGCACGCTCCTGCCCGCCTCGACGGCGAGCTCGCGGCGCTCCGGCGCGCGGTTGTCGACCCCGTGCTCGAGCAGCTCGACGGCGTAGGTCGCGGGGGTGTCACCCCAGCAGTGGACCTCCACGTCCGTCCGCCAGTTGGTACCGGCGACCCCGGGCAGGTGGGCGGCGGCAGCGATGTACAGGGGGCCGCCGCCCGGGACACGCAGCGCCGGGATCGCCACCGGGTCGCCGGTCAGGTTGTCCACCACCGACGCGAAGGCGAAGAACGCGCCGCCGGCGGTGGTGGTTCGCACCACCGCGTAGCCGTCGTCGACGTCGCCGGCCGTGACCCGCGCGAAGACGCGGTCGACCTGACGGTACTCGTTGGGCTCGAGGACAACCGTCACCGTGCCCAGCAGGGCGCCGGCCGCGGTGAACAGCTCGACCTCGACCTCGGTGGTCTCCGGCCTGGCGTTGACCAGGCCGAGGTTGGCGCGGAAGCCCTCGGTGCTCGAGGTGCCGTGCTCCAGCTGGATGAGCCGACCCTCCTCGCCGAAGCGGATGGCCTCCTTGGCGGGCACGGCGGCGATGTACTGCCCGAAGGTCGCCCCGGCCGGCAGGCCGAGCTCGTTGCCCTCCCCGAGCAGGTTGTACGTGCGGCTGGTGACGACGACCCGGCCGCTGGTGGGTGACAGGACCAGCGCGGCCTTGCCCTCGAACCCGAACTCGGTGTCGAGCACGTCCGCGAGACGGAGGCAGCGCCCGGGCTCGACCGTGATGACCCTGCTCTCGGGCGAGGTGTTGCCGTGGCCGTGGTCGAGCTTGTAGACGGTGAGGACGGCGGCCTCGTCCCCGAGGCTGTGGACCTCGACGTCGGACCGCCAGTTGGTCCCCGACGCCCCGGGCAGGTGGGCGCTGGCCGCCAGGTACAGCGGCGTGCCGCGGCCGGCCACTGCCCCCGCTGACTTTCCCCGTGAGCAGGTGCACTCGGTGGTACCGGTGGCCGAGAAGAACTGGCACGACCACTCGCCTCCAGTCAGAATGCAGGGGACCTCCGAGCCGCTGCACCCTTGCAACAGCCCGGCCAGCAGACCCGCGCCAGCCAGGGCCAGGGCTCGCCAGAACCTCGCAGATGCCGTTCCCTGGTTCATGACCTACCCCCCTGAGCAGAACCGATTGTCAGCCTGACCACGCTCGAGGCGAATGACCTCTCCGACGAGGGCGCCCTGGGGCCATCGTAGCACCCAGCCTCGGTGGCCCTGGCCTGCCCCTTGCCGTGCCCCCTCCAACCGGGTCGACGGCGTGCCGACGACGGCTCGCTTCGTTCAGTCGGAGAACCCGTCGGGGGCCCGCCTCGTACCACGTCGTGGAGGATGGGATGAAGACCTTCCTGTTGTGGCTGCTCCTGCTGGTGGTGTGCTGGCCGCTGGCGCTGTTGGCGTTGATCCTCTACCCCGTCGTCTGGCTGCTGCTGCTGCCCTTCCGGCTGGTCGGCATCACCGTAGACGCCGTGTTCCAGCTGCTCAAGGCGATCCTGCTGCTCCCCGCGCGGGTGCTTCGGGGGCCGTCCGCCGTCAGGGCGTGAGCCCGTTCTCAGTCGAGCGTGAAGTACGTGCCCCCGCCCATCTGGTGGCCGTCGACCTCGAACTGGACGTTGACGGCCCCCCGACCCGGCGCGTCCGCCACGACCTGCGCCACGGCTCGACCGCCGGAGGTCACGACCACGACCCGCTGTTGGCCGTTGTCGAACCGCCACAGGTCGGTCGTGAAGGTGACCTCGACACCGTCCGCCACCGAACCGGCACCGGAAGAGGTGATGCGCTCGACCACCAGCACGACCTCCCCGAGCTGCGGGTAGGGCGGTCCGGACCAGGTCACGTTCATCGACATGGTGTAGGTCGCCTCCTCGGTGGGGAGCGTGTCGTGGTCCTTGCAGGCCACGAGCCCCAGACACAGGCCAAGGGCCGCCAGGACACACAGAGTTCGCCAGTGTCTTGCCATCGTTGGGGTTCTTCCGCCTGACGCAAGTGTAGGGTCCGCAGGGTGATTCGGCAAGTCGACCCGCCCCGTTCCAGGTCCTGTCCCCCGTCCCGACCGGGCGGGCGGGGGGAGCTGGAAACCGAGCCGCCTGCAAGACCCGGTTGCCCTGACCGTGGAACCGCCAAGACTCCCGTAGGGGCGCGCCATGGCGCGCCCGCAGAGGCGCTGCAAGCCACCGACGCAGAATCAACGCAGCCCGATGTTCTGCGTCAGGTCGGCGGCCCTCTGCGGTGGCCCGACGGGCGCGGCACGCCGCGCCCCTACGAGGAAGAGCAGTCGCCTCGCGGCCTGTGACCTGGATCGTGCAGGACGCTGAGCTGAGAGCTGACCGCTGAAAGCCAAAAGCTCCCACCCTTGCCCCCCGCGATCGGCTCGATATAATCGACCTGCTTGCGCCAGGACTCGAGTGAGCTCTGATTCGTACCGGCGGGGGAAACCCCCGACAGGGAAAGGAGTGCGGGCATGCGGCCTGACGACGTGAAGCGTTTCGCGGTGATCGGCCTCGGCAAGATGGGCGTGGACTGGGTGGCGAACATCCTCGAGGGGGGGTACGAAGTCGTCGGCTACGACAGCGTGCCAGAGGCTCGCGCCCGGGCCGGGAAAACGCTGGAGAAGGCGCTCGGCTGGATCGGCAAGAAGCGCCACCCCGAGCAGGAGGGGTTTGTGGCCCAGGCCGTGTCCCGCTTCCGGGTGGTGGACAGCGAGGAGGCGTTCGCCTCGGAGCTCGCCCAGTGCCAGGTCATGCTGGAGGCGATCCTCGAGGACCTCAAGCTCAAGTGCGACATGCTGTGCCGGCTGGCGCCGCAGCTTCCCGACGCGGCGATCGCATGGTCGAACACCTCGTCGTTGAGCGTGCACACCATGGGCGTCGCCTCCGGCCGCCCCGACCGCTTCATCGGCACCCACGGTATGAACCCGGTCTACCAGATGACCGCGGTGGAAACGGTCTGCCACCCCGAGCTGGCCGAGTCCACCATCTCCCTCACCATCGAGATCCTCCGCCGCCTGGGCAAGGAGCCGTTCCTGGCCAGCGACGTCACCGGCTTCTGGGTCAACAAGCACCTGGTGCCGTTCATGCTCGAGGCCTACCGGGCGCTGGAGCGGGGGGAGATCCAGGTCGAGGACGGCGACGCCGGCCTCAAGGGCAGCCTCGGCCACCCGCAGGGGGTGTTCAAGCTGTCCGATTTCATCGGCTCCGACACCATGTACCGGGTGGCCATGGCCATGTACCTTGCCACCCAGGACCCGCGCTACTACCCGCCGGCGATCCTCGCCCGGATGTTCAAGAACGGTGAGCTGGGGGTGAAAACCGGCAAGGGGTTCTACGAGTGGGACGGCTTCAAGCCGGTGGCCGGACGGAGGTTCGACCAGTACACCATCAAGGGCTCGGACACCCTGCTCGAGGTGTAGGCCGGGATCGGGTACGGGTACGGGATCGGGATCGGGATCGGAGGTGAGCGTGAAAGGTGACCAGAGCGTCTTTCCGGGGGCGAGAATCCCCTACGGGACCTGGGGCTCGAGCTACTTCCCGGCCTGGCAGACCTCGCCCCTGGCCGAGGTCAACATCGGCCAGTTCGCGGGCGAGGCGATGGCCCGCATCATGGCCCTGCGCCGGGTGCCGACCCACCGCCTCGACTACCTCATCCTGGGCTCCACCATCCCCTGGCACTGGAAGTTCTGGACCGCGCCCATGGTCGCCTCCTGCCTCGGTCGCCGCATCGCCGGCTACCACCTGGAGCAGGCCTGCGCCACCGGCCTGCAGGCGGTGGTCGCCGCCGCCGCCGAGGTCCAGGGGGGCGACCACGAGGTGGTCGGTGTGCTCACCTTCGACCGCACCAGCGACTCGCCGGTGGGGGTGTTCCCCGAGCGGCGCAGCTACCAGCGCACGGTGCCGCTGGCCGACGTGTGGGACAACTTCGGCTTCGACCCGGCGACCGGCAAGGCGATGATCGCCGCCGCCGGGGTCGCCGCCCGCGCCCACAAGGTCGACCGCAGCGAGGTGGACGAGATCACCGCTCACCGTTACCAGCAGTACTTCGACGCCAAGGACCGCGGGTTCCTGGACCGCGTCCTGGTACCCCTCGAGGTGCTCAACCTGCAGGGCAAGCTCCTGGGTCGGGTGGACGAGGACCTCGGGGTGCGCCAGGTCTCCCTCGCCACCCTGAGGGCGATGCGGGAGCTCGACACCTGTGTCACCTCGGGCTCCCAGACCCACGCCTCGGACGGGGTGGCGACCCTGCTCGTGACCACCCCCGACAGGGCGCGGGAGCTCAGCGCGCGCCCCGAGGTGGAGATTACCCTGCTGGCCAAGGCCGAGGTCCGCGCCCGGCCGTCGATGATGCCAGAAGCGCCGGCGCTGGCGGTCCGCAAGCTGCTCGACCGCTGCGGCCTGACCATGGCCGACATGGCCGTGGTCAAGAACCACAACCCGTTCGCGGTCAACGACGCGATCTTCGCCAAGGTCTTCAACTACGACTGGCGCCGGATGAACACCACCGGCTGCCCGCTCGTCTGGGGCCACCCGCAGGGCCCGACCCTCACCCGCGCCCTCGTCGAGGGGCTCGAGGAGGCGGTCGAGCTCGGTGGCGGCCTGGTGCTGCTGTTCGGCTGTGCCGCCGGTGACGTGGGAATCGCCGCGGTCTTCGCGGTGGAAGAAGGGGGGAGCCATGCCTGAGACCCTGCGCGCCTCGACCCTCTCCGGTCTCGGCCTCGGCACCGCCCTCGAGATCTTCAAGCGCGGGTCGCTGCCGGTTTCAACCGCCGACCTGGTGGACCGGGTCTTCGGGCCCGCTGGCGCCCGCGGCGCCCTGGTCATCTCCGGCGCCAACGGCATCGTCGGCGCCGGCAAGCTCGCCCAGCTCGGCTCGCGGCTCGAGCCTTTCGGGGTGCCCATCGTCGCCCTCGACCTGCCGGGCTCCGGCAACGCGGTCTCCCGCCAGGCCGCCGGCCTCGCCGCCGCCTTCGGTCGCGACAGGGCGGCCCGGATCCTGGCCAACGTGGTCCAGATGTCGTACGACGGCCACAGCCTGCCGCCGGCGCTGCAGGCCTTCCGGCCACGGTTCCTGCTCGAGGCGGTCCCCGAGGTGCTGGAGCTGAAGAAGGCCCACTACGCCCTGTTCCGCGCCTCCTTCCCCGACCTCGAGATCCGTTCCGTCACCTCCGGCTTCCCCAGCTCCGAGCTGGGGGTGCCCATCGCCCACCCCGCCTTCCCCCACGAGGTCAACCGGGTTTTCGAAGTGGTCGAGCCGCAGCCGTCGGCCATCACCCAGCTGCTGTGGTCCTTGGGGCTGGTGCCGATGCCGGTCTCGGACCACTGGTCGTTCGTCCTCGACGTGCTCTTCTGCGGGATCACGTTGGCCGCCCTGCGCGTCCACCGCGCCACCAACCTGCCCTGCTGGAAGGTGGACAAGCTGGTGCGGGCGCTGGTCGGGCCCAACCCCTGCCGCGCCCACGACGCCATCGGCGCCAAGGGCGCCAACTTCCTCACCTGGTCCTGCCTGCACCACCTGGCGCGGCACTACGGGCCGCTGTTCGAGCCGACCCCGGAGCTCGAGGAGCGGCGCCTCACCGGCGAGGACTGGTACCCCTTGAACCACCTGCGGCCGGTGGTGGGCTGGACCTTGGGGCCGGCGGAGCAGAAGGAGGTCGAGACCCGCATCCTCGGGCCGCTCTATCAGATGACCTCGCTGGTCCTGCACGAGAAGCGCTCGCACCTGGCCCAGGTCAACGCCATCGGCGAGCAGTGCGCCCAGTTCACGCCGGGTGTCGTGGCCCAGCTGCGCGCCCACGGCGCCGACGCCGCCCGGGCCACGGTCGAGGCCTATCACCGCCTCCACCCCGAGGTGTCCGCCAGCGCCTGGCACCCCGAGGCGCTGGCCGCGGTGGAGACCCCGGAGGGGCGGCAGCTCTACGTCAACGCCGAGCACGACGGCCGCGTCGGGGTGGTCACCATCGGCCGCGAGAGCTACAGCGCCGACGTCGACGCGGAGCTCGACCGCGCCGTCGACTGGTTGAAGGCTGAAGGCATCGAGCGGGTGATCGTGACCGGCGACTTCCACCTCGCCACCCAGCTGGTGGGCGCCGACACGCGGGAGTTCTACCCCGCTCTGGCCGACCCTGCTCGGGGGGTGGAGGTGTCCAGGAGGTGGTCGGCCACGGCGCGGCGCCTGCACGACGAGTTCGCGGTCTCGGTGGGGGTCGTCAACGGCAAACGCTGCCTCGGCGGCATGCTCGAGCTGATGCTCCACTGCCACGTTCTCATCGCGGTGGAGGGCGCCCAGCTCGGGATGCCCGAGGTCACCCTGCCGGTGGTCCCGGGCATGGAGGGGTGCCACTGGCCGTTCCGCAAGGTCGCGGCCGGGCAGTGGCCGCGCCTGGTGAGCTTCCTCCTCGAGGGCCGTAGCGTCCCGGCAGAGCAGGCCGCCGGCTGGTTGGTCGACCTCTCGGCGCCGCTCGAGCAGGCGGTGGCCGCCGCCTGGGCCGCGGCGGCGGGTGACGGCGGCCCCATGAAGCGCCCCCTCGACACCGGACGGCTCGAGGGGGTGGCCGACGCCCTGCCGACGCTGTCCGACGGCGGCCCCGAGATGGAGGCGGGCCGCCGGGCGATCCTCGACTGCGTGCGCGCGGCCTGCTCGGTCAGCGCGGCCGAGGCGCTCGAGGTCCAGGCGCGACACTCCGGAGCGTTCATGGCCACGCTCGCGTGCCGGTCGGGGGCCATCGGGACGGCGTACGCGAAGACGATGCTGACGTGAAAGCTCTTGGGGCGTGATGAACGTGGCGAGCTGTGCGCGAGCAGGGTCGAGGGCTCAGGGGACAGGGGTCAGGGCCCGCCCACCCGGTTGCCGGACCCGGCGCATCGGTGCGGACGCGATCGTGCTGTCCGAGCCCCGAGCCCTGAGCCCTGAGCCCCCAAACCGCTCTCGATTCTGCCAAGGAGGATAGTCATGGGACTCGAGTGGATGCCGAGGGATGACCAACCGAAGGACCACGGGGTCGGTGGGAACCAGTTCTGGGGGAGCCACGACGCCCCACCCTGCACCGTCTACGAGAAGAAGCCGTTGACCCGACCCGACGGGAGCGTGGTGGAGGACCTCTTCACCGCCTGGATCACCCTCAACAACCCGAAGCAGCTCAACTCCTACACCACCGAGATGGTGAAAGGGGTGATCGCGGCCTTCGCCAACGCCAGCCTCGACCGCAGCGTCGTGGCGGTGGTGTTCACCGGCGCCGGCGACCGCGCCTTCTGCACCGGCGGCAACACCAAGGAGTACGCCGAGTACTACTCCCGCCGCCCGAGCGAGTACGGCGAGTACATGGACCTGTTCAACGGCATGGTGGACGGCATCCTCGACTGCAAGAAACCCACCATCTGCCGGGTCAACGGCATGCGGGTGGCCGGCGGCCAGGAGATCGGCATGGCGTGCGACCTGACGGTGGCCTCGGACCTGGCGATGTTCGGCCAGGCCGGGCCGCGCCACGGCTCGGCGCCGGACGGCGGCTCCACCGACTTCCTGCCCTGGTACCTGTCGATCGAGGACGCCATGTGGAGCTGCGTCTCGTGCGAGCTGTGGTCGGCCTACACGATGAAGCTCAAAGGGCTGATCTCGAAGGTGGTGCCGGTCTTGAAGCGGGACGGCGCGTTCCTGCGCAACCCGCTGGTGGTCACCGACCGCTACGTCGACGACGGCGAGATCGTGTACGGCCAGATGAAGCGGGGCGACGAGGCCAGGGCCGCGAAGGAGCTCCTCAAGGACACCCCGGTCAGCTTCGAACGCCTCGACGCGGCGGTGGACGACATCGTGTGGCGCTTCGCGAACCTCTTCCCGGGCTGTCTCATCAAGTCCGTCGACGGCATCCGCGCCAAGAAGAAGTTCTTCTGGGACCAGGCCAAGCTCCCCAACCGCCACTGGCTGGCGGCCAACATGATGGGGGAGGCGTTCCTCGGCTTCTCCGCGTTCAACACCCGCAAGATCACGGGCGAGGACGTCATCGACTTTGTCACGTACCGGCAGCTGATCGCGCGTGGCGAGCCGATGGAGGCGGCCCTGTTCGAGCGGGTGATGGGCACGCCGAAGCCGGACGGGGCCTGAGGTGACCCTCCCGGCCTTCGACTACGTGGAACCCGGCTCCGTCGAGGAGGCGTGCGCCCTGCTCGCCTCGGACCCCGAGGGCGCCGCGGTGTTCGCCGGCGGCACCGACCTCCTGGTCAACCTCCGGGCCCGCACCGTCGGCCACCGGCTGCTGGTGTCGCTGCGGCGGATCGCCGACCTCGACCGCGTCGAGCTCGGCGACCGCGGGCTCACCATCTCCGCCATGGTCACCGTCAACCAGGTGGCCCGCCATGAGGAGATCGCTCGCCTCTACCCGGGAATCGCCGACGCGGCCCGGTCGCTGGCCGCCGAGCAGGTGCGCAACCAGGCCACCGTGGTCGGCAACCTGTGCAGCGCGGTGCCGTCGGCGGACATGGCCCCCATCCTCCTGGTGCGGGACGCCCGCCTGCGGGTGGTCTCCCCCTCCGGCGAGCGGACGGTCCGGCTGCGCTCCTTCTTCACCGGGCCGCGCCGGACCGTCCTCGAGCCCGGGGAGGTGGCGGTCGAGGTTATCGTCCCGCCCCCGGCGCCCGGAAGCGGTGCCGCCAGCCTGCGCTTCGGCGGCCGGGAGTCGCTGTCCCTGCCCCTGGCCTCGGTAGCCGCCCGGGTCACCATGGGGGGGGAGGTCTGCCGGTCGGCGGTGATCGCGCTGGGGGCGGTGGCCCCCACCCCGATGATCGCCGAGGAGGCGGGAGCGTTCCTGCAGGGCCACCCCCTGACCCAGGAGCGGCTGGCCGAGGCCGGGGAGCTGGCGGCGGCCGCGTCCCGCCCCATCGACGACGTCCGCTCGAGCCGCGCCTACCGGCTTGAGCTGGTGAGGGTCCTGACCCGCCGGGCGGTCGCTCGGGCGGCGGAGCGGGCGCGGGGGGACCGCTGATGGAACGTCTCGTCCACCTCGAGGTCAACGGCGACCGCCACACCCTGGCGGTGGCCCCCAACGTCACCCTGCTCACCGCCCTGCGGGAGCACCTCGGCCTGACCGGCACCAAGCGCGGCTGCGACAACGGCGACTGCGGCTCGTGCACGGTTCTCCTGGACGGCGAGCCGGTAAAGTCCTGCCTGGTGCTCGCGGTCGCCTGCGAGGGGCGCTGCGTCACCACCATCGAGGGGCTGGCGGCGGACGGACGACTCCACCCCCTGCAGCGCTCGTTCGTCGCCCACGGCGCGGTCCAGTGCGGCTTCTGCTCCCCGGGCATGATCCTGTCGGCGAAGGCGCTCGTGGACCGCAACCCAAAGCCCTCAGAGGCGGACGTCAAGCGGGCCCTGGGGGGCAACCTCTGCCGCTGCGCCGGCTACAGCCGGATCCTCGAAGCGGTGACGCGCTGGCGCGAGCACGAGGGGAACGAGCCGGTCGCGCCGGCCGGCCACGACCCCGAAACGGAGCACCGGACCGTGGGGCACAGCCTGCCCCGCACCGACGCCCCGGACAAGGTCACCGGCCGGGCGGTGTTCACCGATGACCTGCGTCCTCCCGGCATGCTCCACGGCCGCATCCTCCGCTCCCCCCACGCCCACGCCCTGATCCGCGGCGTCGACACCTCGGCGGCCGAGACGCTGCCCGGGGTCAAGGCGGTGATCACCGGCCGGGACGTGTCGGATGTTCCTTACGGGGTCAGCCCCGCCCGTTACGACCAGCACGTCCTGGCCAAGGACAAGGTCCGCTTCGTCGGCGACGAGGTGGCGGCGGTGGCGGCGGTCGACCTCGAGACCGCCGACCGGGCGCTCGAGCTGATCAAGGTCGACTACGAGCTCCTGGAGCCCGTCCTCGACCCGTTCGCGGCGATGGACGAGGGGGCGCCGGTGATCCACGAGGCGGCCCGCCACAAGATGAACGTCTGCGCTCAGGTCGACCATCACTTCGGCGACGTGGAGAAGGGCTTCGC
>Ga0068714_10002243_pt1 | contig 25413 bp, 24 predicted proteins | sample MTBNYHSulfiMetaG_FD_62988 | JGI IMG/M metagenome (GOLD analysis project Ga0068714, IMG submission 62988) | Enrichment culture microbial communities from rom New York Harbor, USA that are MTBE-degrading - MTBE-NYH (New York Harbor Sulfidogenic)... | ecosystem: Environmental > Aquatic > Marine >... | reverse complement strand
CAGTGGCTCGCCCGCCACAAGAACGTGCACTTCCACTTCATCCCGACACGCGCTAGTTGGTTGAATCAAGTAGAGGTGTGGTTCAGCATTCTTACCCGCCGGGTGCTACGCAATGGGAGCTTCACGTCTCCTCGACAGGTTCGCGAGGCGATCAACCGATTCCTGGAAGCCTACAATCAGGACGCCGCCCCGTTCGAGTGGACGAAGCAGGTCGTCCACCCTGTGTCACTCAAGAATTCGTACGCGGACTTATGCAGGTAGATACTAGTCATGGTTGGGCGGCAGAACAAGACGATGCGGTGAGCGGAGCGAAAGCATGGGGTATCAAGATTAGTCAAGGAGGCTAAGGAGGTTGAAACAGGCCCGCACGACGCTCAGCCAAGAGCGAAGCCGCGACCTCAAGGAATGGGTCCCGAAGGAGCTGCGGGCGCTAGAGAACCCGCAGACCGCGATCCCGGCAATTGCCAAGGACGCGCGTTTGATGAGTGTCATCGACAACATTGTCCGTTCGATCCCGACGACTCATCGGCTGTTGCTTCGAGATGCGCGGTCGCTTGCCGATCTCAGCCCGAAATCGGTCGATCTCGTCTTGACTTCGCCGCCTTACTGGACGCTCAAGGAATACCGGGACTCAGTCGGGCAACTAGGGCACGTCTCGGACTATGAGGCGTTCCTGGCCGAACTTGATCGAGTCTAGGAGCACTGCTTCAACGCTCTTGTGCCTGGCGGCCGTCTCATTTGCGTTGTTGGTGACGTGTGTCTCTCGAGGCGTAAGAACGCTGGGCGACACACAGTCGTCCCCCTGCACGCTTCAATACAAGAGCATTGCCGGCGCATCGGGTTCGACAACCTAGCGCCGATCATCTGGCACAAGATCGCGAACGCCGCGTACGAAGCTGAGAACGGTGCGGCGGGTTTCCTCGGAAAGCCATACGAGCCCAATGCAGTGATCAAGAACGACATCGAGTTCATCCTCATGGAAAGGAAGCCGGGTGGCTACCGCAAGCCCTCGCTCGCGGAGCGAGTGCTGAGTGTCATTTCGACTGACGATTATCAGCGGTGGTTCCGGCAAATCTGGACCGGACTGACGGGAGCATCCACAAGAGATCATCCGGCCCCCTATCCGGAGGAACTGGCCGAGCGGCTGATCCGGATGTTCAGTTTCGTCGGGGATACCGTGCTCGATCCCTTTATGGGGACGGGCACAACGAGCGCCGCGGCGGCCCGCTGCGGTCGAAACAGCATAGGCTGCGAGATCGACCCACACTACTTCGATATGGCTGAGCGGCGAATCCGAGATGAGACCGCAGGCCTGTTCTCCGCTGTCGATATCCAGGTCGAGAGGGAGTAGGCGGAGCGCGATGGCTACGAATCGAGAGGAGCTTGCCAAGGCTGTCCGCAGCGCCGTCCGCTATTTCTGGTGTACGCGAGCGCGGCAGGCGAAGGCTGCCGTTGTACAGTTCATGGTCACAACGAGGGCACGGCAAGGCAGTTGTAGCCTGAGGAAGGATCGCTTCGGGCCCGCGAAGGGGTTGTGACTACGCGGCCGGACGTTCGACGACAGGGATCCCCAAGTAACGCGGTGGGAGCTTGAGATCGAGCGAGGCGAACAGCTCCTCGAGCTCTTGCGGGGCGCGGTTGGTCTGCCAGACCTCGCCGGAACGCGTGCGGTGGATGCCGACTTCGAGCCGCCGGAGTTGTCGTTGCAGCTGATGCCACGTCTGGCCGGTCTCGTTCTCGGCAAGGCGGATGAGGAGCATCGCCAGCCAGCACAAGAGCACATGCGCTCGGATCCGATCCTCGAGGCGATGGTGGACCGGGCGGATGTCGACCACGTGCTTGAGGTCGCGGAACACTCGCTCGATCTGCCACAGCTGCTTGTAGCCCGCGACCGCGTCCGCCGGTGACAGCCCATCGTCGGAGACCCGGATGAGGAACTTCCCGTCGAGACGCTCTTCGTCGCGGATCTTCTCGCGATTCAACACGAGCGTCCCGGCCTTCGTCTGGCGCACGTACCGCCCGTACCTCGGATGCGACCGAAGCTCACAGGCCGCCTTGCGGTGGGGGTCTCCATCGGTCTGTGGGAAAGTGTGGGAAACGGGGTCGGGCCTTTATTCTCGAATCCGCTTCTGCGAGATCCGGGATGGAGTGTGATGGGTGCGATTCAAGAACAAAGACCCCGGCGGCATTCCGAGGGGCGCCAAGGGGCAGTTTCGTACTATGTCCCCGGAATTCGAACCGGAATTCGCCATCATGAAGGCTGACGGCACCGCGGGCGTCTCCGCCTCCGCGATCGCGGGCATGCGGCTGCCGATTCTCTATTCCATCAGCCTCGGAATGCTGGGCGCCGGCCTCGTTCTCGCCGCCGTCGCCGCGCTCTTGCTGATCGCGGGCACACGATCTTCGGGCGCCGCGGTCGCGCCGGCCGCCGGCAGCGAGCCGTCGGCCCAAGGCGCCTATCCCGTGGCCGTCACCGGCGCGCTGGACCCGGTTCTGAGCCCGGCGCTGTGGCTCATCAAGTGGTTCCTGGCGATTCCCCACTACATCGTGCTGGCGTTCCTGTGGGCCGCGTTCGTCGTGCTCACCGTCTTCGCCTGGATCGCCATTCTGTTCACCGGCCGCTATCCAAGGGGCCTCTTCGACTTCAACGTCGGCGTGATGCGGTGGACGTGGCGCGTGGTCTTCTACACCTACGGCGCGCTCGGCACGGACCGCTATCCGCCGTTCACCCTCCAGGACGTCGACTATCCCGCTCGACTCGCCGTCACCTATCCCGCGCACCTGTCGCGCGGCCTGGCGCTGGTGAAGTGGTGGCTGCTCGCGATTCCGCACTACATCGTCGTCGGCCTGTTCACCTCGGGGCTGTGGTCGTGGACATCCGCCAGTCAAGCCGCCGACAACCCGGCCGTCAGAGCCGGCGGAGGACTGATCTTTCTCCTCGTCCTCATCGCCGGCTTCATCTTGCTGTTCAAGGGCCGCTATCCGCGCGGGCTGTTCGATTTCGTGATGGGGCTCAATCGCTGGGTATGGCGCGTCGGCACCTACGCCGCCCTCCTGCACGACGACTACCCGCCCTTCCGTCTCGACATGGGCGGCAAGGAGCCCGCCTCGTCGACACGCGACTGAGCCACGCATCAGGGGAAGGTCGATCGTCTCGGCTGCGGCGTGGCGTGAGGAGCGCCTCCGCGCGGCGCCGTTGAACCGCGCCGGTCGGCACCGATACGTACGGGTGACGAAGACGGCCTCGTGCCGTACCGTCCCGTCGCCCGCTGATGGCACCGCGGAAGGCAAAGGAGCGCGATCATGACACAGACCGAGTTGATTCCCCGCACCGTGTTGTTCGGCAACCCTGATCGAACCTCAGTGACGATCAGTCCGGACGGAGAGACGCTGGCCTACCTCGCCCCGTGGAACGGGGTCTTGAACGTGTGGGTCGCCCCGGCCGCGGCGCCGAAAGACGCGCGCGTCGTGACGCGCGACACCGGCCGCGGCGTCCGCGCATACGAGTGGGCGTACACGAGCCATCACATCCTCTACCTTCAAGACGCAGACGGTGACGAGAACTGGCGCGTCTACTGCCTCGATGTGGCGACGGAAGCGTGCCGCGACCTGACTCCGGCCCGCGGCGTCCAGGCGCAGATCCAGCAGTTGAGCCCGCGCTATCCCGAAGAGGCCTTGATCGCGATGAACGACCGCGACCCGCGGTTGCACGACCTCTACCGCGTCAGCCTCCTAACCGGCGAGCGGCGGCTCGTGCAGTCAAACGACAGATTCGTCGGCTTCCTCACCGACGGGACGTTCCAGGTGCGCTTCGCGCTCCAGGTCACACCTCAAGGGTCGATGCAGGTGTTCGCCCGCTCGGGCGACGGCTGGGCGCCGTTCACCGACATCCCGGCCGAGGACGCGATGACGACAAACGCCGTCACACTCTCCGCCTCCGGCGATGCCCTCTACCTGACCGACAGCCGCGGCCGCAACACCGCCGCCCTCGTCGCGTGGGACCTCGGCACCGGCCGGCGAGAGACCCTCGCCGAAGACGATCGGGTCGACGCCGGCGGCTTTTGGATCCACCCCAAGACGAAGGCCGTGCAAGCCGTGGGGTTCTGCCACACGAAACAGCGCTGGCACGTGATCGACGAAGCGGTGCGCGAGGACCTGGCGCGGCTGGAGGCAGCCGCGGACGGCGAGCTCGCGGTGATCGGCCGCAGCCTCGATGACCGCCGTTGGATCGTCGCCTACAAGGGCGACCGCGGTCCGCTGCGCTACCACCTGTACGACCGCGAGCGCGGGAAGATCGCGTTTCTGTTCACCCAGACCGACGCGCTCGAAGGACAGCCGCTCGCTGCGATGCATCCGCGCGTGCTCACGGCGCGCGACGGCCTCCCGCTCGTCAGCTACCTCACCCTGCCGGCCGGCAGCGATCCGGACGAAGACGGCGTGCCCGTTGCGCCGCTGCCGCTCGTCTTGTGGGTGCACGGCGGCCCGTGGGGCCGCGACCTGTGGGGATACAATCCGTTTCACCAGTGGTTCGCCAATCGCGGCTACGCCGTCCTGAGCGTCAACTTCCGCGGCTCCACCGGGTTCGGCAAGGCGTTCATCAACGCCGGCAACCATGAATGGGGCGCGAAGATGCATCAAGACCTGCTCGACGCGATCGACTGGGCCGTCTCGGAGCGGATCGCCGACCGTGCCAAGGTGGCGATCGCCGGTGGCAGCTACGGCGGCTACGCGACGCTCGCCGGCATGACGTTCACGCCCGATACGTTCGCGTGCGGCGTCGACATCGTCGGCCCGTCGAATCTGATCACCCTGCTCGAGAACATCCCCGCCTATTGGATGCCGATGCTGCCGCTGCTCACGCAGCGCGTCGGCGATCCGTCCACCGAAGAAGGCCGCCGTCTCCTCACCGAACGCTCTCCGTTGTCCCACGTCGGCGACATCCGAAGGCCGCTGCTCATCGGCCAAGGAGCCAACGACCCGCGCGTCAAGCAGGCCGAGTCCGATCAGATCGTCGCCGCCATGCAGGAGCGGGGTATTCCGGTGACGTACGTGCTCTACCCGGACGAAGGACACGGATTCGCGCGCCCGGAGAACCGCATGTCGTTCATGGCCGTCGCCGAGGCGTTCCTCGCACCGATCCTCGGCGGGCGTGCCGAGCCGTTCGGCGACGACCTCGCGCGTTCGACCGTAGAGATCAAAGCCGGCGCCGCGTTCGTCCCCGGCCTCGAGGCCGCCATGCGGTAGACGGCCGGTCAGGAGGCGTCGCTCACGGCCGCTGCGTGATCGCGCGCCACTCCTCCATCCGGTGAAACTCGACACACCCCTGCTTCTCGAACAGGCGGAGCATCGTGGCGTTCGACTCGCTCGTGCCGTCGTGGTAGGTCACCCCGCCGAGCTCGCGGAGCGTGGCGATGCCGTGCAGGTGAACCTGCACGCCGATGCCCCGGCCGCGATGGGACGGAACGATCCCCATAAAGTTGATCGTCGACCAACCGTCCTCGGGCGTCGCGGCGCAGAACAGGACCGCCACGGCCGCGCCGTCGAGCGTGCCCACCTGCACCGTTCGCGGATCCAGGTCGGCGTAGCAGCCGTCGAGCAGGTTCTCGATCGCCGCCAAGCCCGCACGCGTGTCCACGCCGTCCGGTGTGTCGAGGCTCGCGTCTCGAAGCACGTCGAGGACGAGGTCCTCTCCCGTCTCCGCCATGGTTTTCCACACCAGATCGGACGTTCCTTCGAGGGGCAACTGGGAGAGCGGGGTTTTGTACTCCACGCGGCGGTTGTCCGAAGCAAATCCCGCATCGAGGAGAGCGTTTCGGTAATCCTCGGTCATGCCGTCGTCGTGTACGCGCGTACTCACATCGCGGATGCCCAGTTCGTCAGCGCGTGCGCGCGCTTCGCCGAGCAAGGCCGCGATCGTGTGCCGCGTGCCGTCTCGTCCTCTCCATTGCGTCAAGAAGGCTTCGTCCGGCCCCGTGCGCACGAGGCGGATCGTGCCGACGACGTGATCTCCCGTGCCGTCAAGCGTCACGAACACGTCCTTGGGATCGAGGGTGCCTGCCTCGATCTCGCGTTGCACGCGATCGAGGACCGCAGATGGCTTCTCCCCTTGGAGAGAGCCGACAAGTTCCGCATAGGCGGCAAGATGGGAAGGGTGTAGGTGCATGCCCCGATGATAGGCGACCGGAAACGGAGCATCAACGCGCCGTCAGGGTCTTGGAACATCGTCCGGATTTCCGACACCTTGCCCGCCCCGCGAGTGCCCTGTCGTCCCGTTTGCATCCGCAAGACCGCCGCAGGGACTCACGTGGAGTTCAAGAATAAAGGCCTGTACCTGTTCGTTGGACACTGGATTGACACGACGTTTGTTCACGGATAGAGTATGTTCACGTCACGTGAACATGGGACAAGAATGAACGACATGACAGCCGGCAACCTCTTGGCAAGCAGTCTGCGTCAGGTTCGCGAGGCCGCGCAGGTTGAGATCTCCCGGACGCACGCAGTTCCGAAGGATCTGCAGCCGATGATCGACGCCGTTTTTGGGATGCGTTTTCCGTCCGGAGACGAGGTCACCGTCTGTGCGAAAGTCAAGCGGACGTTGCGTCCGGCCCATCTACCGGAGGTTGAGTACATCCGAGAGCAATGTCGAACGCATCTGCCAGGTGCGGAGTTCCTGCTGATCGCATCAGCCATATCGGAGCCGCTCGCTCAGGAGCTTCGGAATCGCCGGATCTGGTTCGTCGATGCGCCCGGAAACATGCATCTCGACCTTGCCTCCCAGCTTCTGCTGTCCGTGACCGGACGCAAGCCGAGCCGGACTGCGGTTGGGCCGCACGCTCGTCGGATCAGCCCGCAGGCGGCGTGCGTCCTGTTTCAGTTTCTGCGGCACGGACCGGACGTCACGGCAACCTACCGCGATCATTCCGAGGCAACGGACGTCTCCCTAGGCATGATCTCGAGACTCGTCGTTGCTTGGCGGGAACATGGGCTGATTCGGCGCGCAGGGCGCGGGGCCCATCGAATCCTCCAGCCGGACAGGATGCTCGCGCTGTGGTGCGACGCCTACGCGGACGTCCTCGCCTCACGCCTGCTGATCGGGAGATACCGCGCGCCGCAGGACGACGAGATGATGCTTCTGCTCAAGTCGCTGCCCAAGAACGCACCCGTGATCGTCGGAGGAGAACTCGCAGCTGATCGGCTGACTGGCCACCTTCGAGCAAGCGCCGTTCGTCTCTACATACGTGATCAGGACGAGTCGCTCCTCCGCCGGACGCTTCGCCTTGCGCCGTCGGAGGCAGGATCCGTCGAACTCCATCGTGCGTTTTCGCGCGACCTGGCGGGAGATGCAACGATTGCCGGCTGCCTTCCTGTTGTCCATCCGGTGCTCGCGTATGCCGAGCTGATGGGAGGAGAAGACGATCGCCTTGGCGAGGCTGCCGTTCGATTGCGGAAGGAGCATCTTGCATGGACGTTGTAGATCGTCTCGGGCGACGTGCGGTGGACACTCTCGGACGGCTTGACGACATTCTGCAAGCCGCCCGCTTGCCGTTCGCCGTGATCGGGGCCTCGGCGTTGTTGTTGCACGGTGTTCGACTTCCTCGGACAACGCGCGATCTGGATCTTGCTGTAACCATCGATGGAGGACTCACCGCCGTCCGAACAGTCCTCCTGAACGCGGGTCTCGCAGGTACCGGCATTCCGCATCGTTTCCGCACGGAGGATGGCAGCGAGATTGACGTGTTGGCGGTGGATCCGTCACACGAGCCGCCTCATGAGATCCTCGTATCCGACGGTCATCGGATCCAGGGCGTAGGACTCGCGGAAGCAGTGGAGCACGCGGTCATGATCGTCATTCCGGCGCACTCCTTGCCCGTTGCTCCGCTTCCCTTGATTATCGCGATCAAGCTTTGGACCGCTGCCTTGGGAATGCGCCCGGACGACCTGGCGGACGCGTGTGTGGCAATGGAATCCTACGAGCTGTCCGGTATACGCCGCTTCGATATCGACTACGAGCAGTTCGGGGGTTTGACGTTCGAGATGGCGGGCGCGTTCCTCGCCGGGCTTGATGCTGTGAACATTGCGACACCAGTCACGAGGGCATCGATTGTGGATGCAATTGACGTGTTGCTGGCGTCGGATCAGTTCAGTGATCGGCTTGCCGATAGTCCCCAACGGCGGGATCTCGTGAGGGCCTATCGCACGGGGATCGAGAACGTCGAGAAGCTCCGCTAACAAGCGCAGGGCGCATGCGGATCCGAGTGCGAGCCATGACCACAGTAACGGAGCTTCTGGGCATTCCGGCTTGCACTGATCGACGATCAGTGCGACCGCCACGCGCGCATAGCAGGTGAAGAGACAGGCACAGAAGGAAGCATGATCCCGTGGCGCACTAGCCGTGCCGCGTCCCGATTGCGGTCACCGACCACGCTGGGTACTCGTCCCAGATGCGGCCGTCGAGAACTCGACCAGCTTTCTTCTTGTGCACGCCTCCCCACTGCTTGAAGAAGAACGGCACGGACTGCTGTTGGCATCGATCGCGGATTGCGAGCGCCCATTCGGGCTCCATTCGCCGTGCGCCGGGTCCGGACTCGCCGCCGACGATGGCCCAGTGAATGCCCCTGAGATCCGGATCTCCGACGTTCGCCAGCAGCGGCTCGAACGAGATGAACCGCGTGTGGGCGGGGACACGACGTAGGTGGTCGATGCGGTAGGCATAGTCGGCGCTCTCAACGCTCACCCCGATCCAGACATTGCTCGGCCATGGGAGCCTCTTCGCCAGTTCCTCCAGACGTTCTGCGCGCTTCGTGAGCACCTGAAAGGTGTGTTGGCGGGCGCGGGACATGACGTCAAAGGCCTTCTGGATGAACTCCAGCGGGACATCCTCGTGGAAGAGGTCGCTCATGGAGTTGACGAAGACGAGCTGCGAGCGGGCCCAGAAAAGCGGTGCCTCCAACGCCGACGGGTGAAGCGTCACGCGGAACCCATTGCGGTAGTTCGGCTGGCCCATTGCCTGTAGCCGCTTGGCCATCCGCTCCGCGTAGCAGTGGAGACAACCCGGGCTGACCTTCGTGCAACCCGTGACAGGGTTCCAGGAAGCCTCAGTCCACTCGATTCGAGAAGGTCCGGCCATGTTCACTCACCGTACCTAGCGTACTTGCTGAAGATGCTCTCGACAATGCTGGCCGCAACAGCCTTTGGCGACGCGAAGCAGAGGTAGTAGATCACAGCGTGGACCGAGTTTCTCATGGGCATGGGTGCCGGCACATACCCAAAGCCTGCTACCTCCTGCAGGCGCTTGCGGAAGGCCTCCGCAAGCACGTCATTTGCGGCGTGTTTCTTCTGAAGATCCTTCCCAAAGAGCGTTTCGCGCTCCTCGTACACAACCTCTCGCCATGACTCATCGCCCCAGAACTGTGTCATGCGTGCGAGCCGCTCCGGCGGAACACGCTCCGGTTCGTGCCATAGGGCATTGCGATGCATGTCGAGCACGGGGAAGTTGAGGAACAGGTCGACGGTTCCGAGCTTGCCTGCCATGTCGATGACCCGCCAGTCCAGGTCAAGTCCGTACGGATCAAGGAGACACAGTGCGCGGCGGAATGACTTCCACTCCAACGTTGGGAAGATGCAGTTCGGCAGGACGTCATTGCAGTCCCTCTCGTAGAACCTAACATCTGCGCGTGATCCGACGATGGAACGTAAGTGCTCGACCCTGCCGTGGTGGAGGTCGATGAGGTGGTATTCGCGAAACGGGGGCTCGACGTGAAGGGCATTCAGCGGGGATCCCGGCACAAACTCCTTCGTTGCACGGGAGATGTGCGTGCCGGCTCCGGCAAACCCGTCGATGTAGATGTGTTCAAGGCGAGGCCGCGCTGTGAGGATCCTCGAGTATGCGGCCGCGTACTCCCTGATGATCTCAAGCTTGACCTCTGACCAATGCCCAATCTCGTCGAACTCCGCGTGGCTCGTCATGTATTCACCTCATTCAGCGACGCCATGTGGATAGAGTATACCTAGAAACAGGATCAGTGCGGAGCTCATCGCCGCGCGAGTCTTTCCATGCTGGGGAACTGCCCGGCACAGGGACCTGCCTCCTCACTGAGGCTCGGCGATCGCAGTGAACATCCTGGGCTTCTTCTGTTATCATGAACGACAAATCCCCGCAAGGAGGCCGTGGCAACGAAAGCCATCGGGATGCGGACACCGGAAGAACGCGCCAGAGAGACGATCGATGTCAGGCTCGCCGAGTCGGGTTGGCTCGTCCAGTCGCGCGATCAGGTGAATCTCTCCGCCGGACCCGGCATCGCCATTCGCGAGTTTCCGCTCGCAGGCGGCCTGGGCTACGCGGACTATCTGATCTTCGTCGACGGCCGACCTGTCGGCGCACTGGAAGCCAAGCCCGAAGGCCACACGCTGCGCGGCGTCGAGATCCAGGCTGACAGGTATACGTCCGGCCTGGCCTACGATCTCCATCCGCCGGTCACTCCACTGCCCTTTCGCTACGTGAGCACCGGCACCGAGACCATCTTCTGGAACCACCTCGATCCGCACCCGCGATCGCGCACCGTCTTCCAATTCCATCGCCCCGAGACCCTGCGTGAGTGGGTCCAGGCCGAGACGCTCCCTGTGTGGTCGCGCGATTGGCATTCGCAGGACGGTCCCTATGCGACCGATCCGGCCTATCCGTCCTCTCTTCGGTCCCGCCTGCAGACGCTCCCGTCGATGGATCGCGGCAACCTCTACGCCAATCAAGTTCGTGCCGTGGAGGCGCTGGAGGCGTCCCTGAGAGCCGATCGCCCGCGTGCGCTGATCCAGATGGCGACAGGCTCCGGAAAGACAATCATGGCTATCAGCGCCGTCTACCGCCTCATCAAGTACGCGGGTGCGCGCCGGGTGCTCTTCCTGGTTGATCGAGCCAATCTCGGCAAACAGGCCGAAGACGAGTTCGCCAACTTCCATACGCCGGATACGCATCGCAAGTTCACCGAGCTGTACACCGTGCAGCGGCTGCAGTCGAACACCATCGGGGCCTCATCAAAGGTCGTCATCTCGACCATCCAGCGATTGTACTCGATGCTCAAGGGAGAGGAGGCGTTTGACCCGGATTTGGAGGAGGGCTCTCTCTACGCCGAAGATGCCGCACTGCCGAAGGAACCACTGCCGGTGGTGTACAACCCGGCGATTCCGCCCGAGTACTTCGACATCATCATCATCGACGAGTGCCATCGCTCCATCTACTCGCTGTGGCGTCAGGTGCTGGAGTACTTCGGTGCGTATCTCATCGGCCTCACCGCCACGCCGGCCAAGCACACGTTCGGGTTCTTCAAACGCAATCTGGTGATGGAGTACAGCCACGAGGAAGCCGTCGCCGACAACGTGAACGTTGACTTCGAGGTCTACCGCATCCGCACCAAGATCTCCGAGCAAGGCAGCACGATCGAGGTCGAGGATGCACCGATGATCGGCCTGCGGGATCGGGAGACGCGCGAGGTTCGCTGGGAGCGGCCCGACCAGGACATCGCGTACGGTGCCACCGAGCTCGACCGCAGCGTTGTCGCGCCGGATCAGATTCGTACCATCGTCCGCACCTTCCGCGACAAGGTGACCACCGAGATCTTCCCCGGCCGCACGGAGGTGCCGAAGACGCTGATCTTCGCCAAGGACGATTCGCACGCCGAGGACATCGTCAAGATCATCCGGGATGAGTTCGACAAGGCGGGCAACGACTTCTGCCAGAAGATCACTTACAAGACGAAGGGCGCCAAGCCCGAAGACCTCATTCAGGCGTTCCGCAACAGCTACAACCCGCGGATCGCCGTCACCGTGGACATGATCGCCACCGGAACCGACATCAAACCGATCGAGATCGTGATGTTCATGCGCACCGTCAAGAGCCGGGTGCACTTCGAGCAGATGAAGGGACGCGGCGTGCGCATCATCGATCCCAACGACCTGAAGGCGGCCACGCCGGATGCGGACGCCAAGACGCACTTCGTGATCGTCGACTGCGTCGGGGTCACCGAGGGCGAGTTCCAGGACACCAAACCGCTCGAACGCAAGAAGGGCGTCTCGTTCAAGGCGTTGCTGGAGTACGTCGGCTACGGCGGTACGGATCCCGACATGCTCAGTTCCCTCGCCAGCCGGTTGGCGCGATTGGACAAGCGATGCACAGCGGAGGATCGGGAGCGTATTACCGAGGCTGCAGGCGGAACGCGGCTCTCGGAGATCGATCACGGCATCATCTGCGCGCTCGATCCGGACGAGCATAAGGCCACAGCACGCGCAACGAACGGGCTGGCCGACGACGCTGAGCCGACGCCTGAGCAGATCGAGTCCGCCCGTACCGAGCGGCTGAAGGCGGCGGCCGCGCCGCTGGCCACCAACCCGGACCTACGCAAGCTTCTGCTGGCGACGAAGCGCTCATACGAGCAGGTGATCGACGAGATCAGCCTCGACGAGCTGCTCGAAGCGGGGCCGTCAGTCGACGGCCGGGAGAAGGCCCGGGCGATTGTGGCGTCGTTCGAGGAGTTCCTGGAAACCCACAAGGACGAAATCGCCGCGCTGCAGTTCTTCTACTCCCGACCGTATGGCAAGCGGCTGAGCTACGATGACATCAAGGCGTTGCACGAGGCGATCCAGGCGCCGCCGCGGCTGCTGACGCCGCAGAAACTGTGGGCGGCGTACAAGACACTGGAGGCGAACAAGGTGCGTGGCGCAAGCGTTCAACGCCGACTGACCGACATCGTGAACTTGGTTCGCTTTGCGCTGCACCAGAGCGACGAGTTGGTGCCGTATCCTGAGGATGTGCAGGTGCGGTTCGAGCACTGGATGGCGACGCAGGAGTTGCGTGGACGGTCGTTTACGCGAGAGCAGCGGAGATGGCTGGAGATGATCCGCGATCACATCGCGCAGAGCTTGGAGATCGACGTCGGCGATTTCGACTTCACGCCGTTCAATGCCGAAGGTGGGCTGGGCAAGGCACGCGCGCTGTTCGGACCGGAGCTGAAGGCGTTGATGGATGAGCTGAATGGGGTGTTGGTGTCGTGAGGAACACGGCGCAATTGCCTGAGAGCTGGACTCAGGCGAAGCTTGGTGATGTTCTGCCCATCTTGTATGGCAAAGGCTTGACGAAGGCCAACAGGAACAGTGCTGGCGATGTTCCTGTCTATGGTTCAAGTGGAATCGTAGGGACCCATGATAAGCCACTTACCAGAGGTCCAGCACTGGTCATAGGCCGGAAGGGTTCGGTGGGTGCGATCCACAGGAGTCGGACGGCCTGTTGGCCAATCGATACTGTCTACTATGCCGAAGACTGTGCCCTAACGCCGTTAGGCTTCTATGAGCACCTTCTCAGGTACCTCCGGCTGGGTGCCTTGGATAGATCAACGACGATACCTGGGCTTAGTCGCGATGACTACGACGAAGTGCTCACGCCAATCCCTCCTCTAGAAGAGCAACACCGCATCGTCGAGGCGATTGAGTCGTATCTGACGCGACTGGATGATGCAGTGGCCTCGCTGGAGCGGGTGCAGCGGAACCTCGAACGCTACCGCGCCTCCGTCCTCAAGGCCGCCGTCGAAGGCCGCCTCGTCCCCACCGAAGCCGAGCTGGCACGGAAAGAGAACAGGTCTTATGAGCCCGCCAGCGTCCTCCTCGAACGCATCCTCGCCGAACGCAAAGCCCGCTGGATCGAAGACGCCGTCGAGAAAGTGCGTGCGAAGGGCATCACCGGTGAAGACGCGTTGCTGCAAGCCCGAAAGAAGGTCGAGAAGAAGTACAAGGAGCCCGAACCGCCCGATACAACCGACTTACCAGACCTCCCCGAAGGCTGGACCTGGACATCACTCCGTTCCCTCTGTGATGCGATCGGTGATGTGGATCACAAGATGCCAAGGAGAACCGATGTCGGAATCCCCTACGTGTCCACAAGGGACTTCTCGGGTGATGGCGGGATTGACTTCACGGGGGCCAAGCACATATCACCCGAGGACTTTGAGAGGCTATGCCGGAAGATCCGGCCAAAGCAAGGCGATGTGCTGCTGTCGCGCTATGGGACTGTTGGCCTTGCGCGCGTGATACGCACGTCACATCCGTTCCAGGCCTCATACTCAATGGCGATTCTGAAGCCAGCGGCGCTGGTTTCCCCGGACTTCCTTGAGGTCTGTCTTTCGTCGGAGGATGTACAGAGGCAGATCAAGGAGCATACCCGGGGAGTAGCCCAGCCTGACTTAGGATTGGCTCACATAAGGAGATTGGCGATACCTCTGGCTCCAGAACATGAGCAAGCCCGCGTCGTGGAGGAAGCCCGGCGCGTAACAAGCCTGATTCATCATGTGGAGTCGGCGCTTACCCAGTCCGCAGAACGAGCTACGAGTCTCCGTCAATCCATCCTTAAGTGGGCGTTCGAGGGGAAGCTGGTCGAGCAGGATCCGAACGATGAACCTGCGTCAGTTCTGCTTGAGCGAATCCAGGTGAAGCGCGAGATGAACAGGGCGGAGTCCAACTGATGATAGAGCTGGAAACTGCCAGAAGACGAACGAACGACAAGCTGCAGTATGCGAAGGTGCATCTGAGTGAGCTTACGGATCGGCGGCGCGAGGACGACTCGCGCGGAGGTCACTGGGAGAGGGCACATCAAGAATCATTCCTCTACCATCTTGTCGGAGTGCGAGATGCCCTCCTTCAGGAGATCAACATCGCCCACGCGTGCGGTCTCAAGCCTCGCGATGTGAGTATGCGGGCTCTCAGCGACAAGCTGATGAAGTTGGGCAGGCAGTCACGAGCGCTCAGAACGTTAGCGCGCCTTGAGGGAATGAAGTCGTCCTGGAGCAGTATTGCGAGGAGGATGCGAAATCACTTCACCCATCAGAAGGATCTCCCGCGGAGGTTTCACAAGGGGGGCGGCAAGGATGGCATGGTATATGTGGCGGACCCATTGGCCGATGAGCTGAAGAAGAGAGATCTGGATCAGCTCGCGCGGAGTGAACGCTCGATAGTCAACGCCAGCGAGACAGACTGCGTAGCGCTTTTTGCCGAATGGTGCAAGAGGGCAGATAGGCTGGTCGAAAACCTGCGAAGTAAGATGCCGGGAGCTGAGAATGGCTGACAACACGAACCATCTGACGAACAAGCTCTGGTCCTACTGCCACGTCTTGCGCGACGACGGGCTGAGCTATCAAGACTACCTCGAACAGCTCACGTTCCTCCTGTTCCTCAAGATGGCCGACGAGCGCGCCGAACTGGCGGGTGAGCCGCCTGCCTGTGCGTCGCACGCAGACAGGACGCCCATTCCTGAGGGGTACCGCTGGAGTGACTTGTCTGCGCCGTCGATGACGGGCGAACGGCTGGAAGCCCACTACCGCCAGACGCTTGAAGAGCTGGGCAAAGCCTCCGGCATGCTTGGCCTCATCTTCCGCAAGAGCCAGAACAAGATTCAGGACCCGGCCAAGCTCCGGCAGTTGATCGTCGAACTGATCGGCAAGGAGCAGTGGCTCTCCATGTCCTCGGACGTGAAGGGCGATGCCTACGAAGCGCTGCTGGAACGAAACGCGCAAGATACCAAGTCCGGCGCTGGCCAGTACTTCACGCCCCGTCCGTTGATCGACGCGATCATCGACTGCGTCCGGCCGCAGCCGGATGAGGTAGTCTGCGACCCCGCTTGCGGCACCGGCGGATTCCTGCTGTCAGCCTATCAGTACATGAGTCGTGGCGAACTCGATCGCGATCAGAAGAAGCACCTGAAGTACAACGCGCTCTGTGGGGTCGAATTGGTCGACGGCGTCAGCCGCCTGTGCGCAATGAACCTGTTCCTCCACGGCATCGGTCCCGACGACAACGAGCACGAGCCACCGATTCGGACGGATGACAGCCTGCGCAATCCGCCGTCTGAGCACTATCCCGTTGTCGTCACCAACCCGCCCTTCGGCAAGAAGTCGAGCATCACCGTCATCAACGAGGTCGGCGAGACCGACAAGCAGACCATCTCCTACAACCGTCCCGACTTCTGGACCACGACCACCAACAAGCAGCTCAACTTCGTTCAACACATCAAGAGCCTGCTCCAGCAGAACGGCCGGGCCGCCGTTGTCGTACCCGACAACGTCCTGTTCGAGGGAGGCGCCGGCGAAACCGTGCGCCGCAAGCTGATGCACGAATGCGACCTGCACACCGTCCTGCGACTGCCCACCGGCATCTTCTACGCGCAAGGCGTCAAGGCCAACGTCATCTTCTTCGACCGCAAACCCGCCAGCGAAACCCCATGGACTAAGACCGTCTGGTTCTACGACCTGCGCACGAACAAGCACTTCACCCTCAAGCAGAACCGCCTCACCCGTGCCGACCTCGACGAGTTCGTCACCTGCTACAACCCCGGAGCCCGGCACGAACGCACACCCACCTGGACCGACGTCAATCCCAACGGCCGCTGGCGCCCCTACACCTACGCCGAGATCATCGCCCGCGACAAAGCCAGCCTCGACATCTTCTGGCTCCGCGACGAAAGCCTCGAGGACTCCGCCAACCTCCCCGACCCCAACATCCTCGCCGCCGAGATCATCGAAGACCTCCAATCCGCCCTCGAAGACCTCCAAGCCATCGCCGACGACCTCGCCCAGACACCAGGAGCGAGAGAAGGAGAAACAGATGAGTGAATCCAGTCGTACACACAGGGTTTCTTCGAAAGTCGTATACGCAGCATTCGAGATCCTCCGGGAGAACGGAGGTGAGATGCGCTCTCGTGAGCTGCGTTCAACGGCTCGAAGGGGGTCTTGAAGATGCAGATCTACGTACGTGTTGGTTCAGACGAGAAAAGCGCTTACGAGATCGCTGAGCAGTGCATGAAGGAGTCGTCCGCCTTCCCGGGCGTAGAGCACCCTACCTGAAGTAGTAGAACTCGTGCTGAGGATCCTCACCCCGCGGACGGGGATAAGGGTGTAATTACAACCGGGGAGCATGGGTAGAATGGGCCAATGAGAAATCTAGGAGTCGCTGTCCGGATGAGCGTGATGCTGTTCTTCCGCTACCTGTTCCCGTACGCACTTGGGCTAGGCATCGCTACAGGGCTCGCTCTCGCGGGGTACATGCTTTCGGGAGCGCTGTTGACAGCACTGGTTGCATTGAGCACTGAGGCCAGAGCCACGATCCTCGCAGCTCTGGCCACTCCGATAGTGGCAATCATCACCGTAGCCTTGACTCACTGCTTCTCTCGTAGAAGGGAGATCGCTGCCGCACAGCGAGTCAGGAAGATCGTGTTCTACGAGGAGTTTCTTGAGGAATACTTCGGTTTCCTCTCTGCGTTGTCGGGAAAGGGCAGCGCGGAGAAGGCCAAGACAGCAAAGGATCTCAGGCAGAAGATGATCGAACACGGCGCGAAAACGGCAAGGAAGCTCATGCTTTGGGGAGGCAAAGACACCATTGCCGCCTACCTGGAAATGCGCAAACTTGCGTCTTCAGGGCAAGGCGAGGGGACGTCCAGCTTCGAGATCATCTGGAAGTTCGACGAGCTACTCGCCGCTATCCGTGCCGAACTTGGGCACCCTCGTCGCAGTATCGCCAGAGGAGAGCTTCTGAAGCTGTTCATCAACGATATAGATGACCACCTTGGCAGGGATCGGACATGAGGTGGCGTGACAGCTGCTTATGCCTCGTTCATGATGCGGCCCACTGCGATGAGGAGGAGGTGATGTTCCCAGAGCACGGCTTGAGTCCGGGGAGGAACCCATGCTGGTCGATCAGCTTGCAGCATGTTCAGGACCCCCGGGACACATACCCTATTCCTTCTCGGTTCAGCCAGAACCCACCACGTCGGTCAGCGGTTCGCGTCCGAGCTTTCGGTATCCTCGCCCAATCCCCCTGCTTCGCGATGCCGCCGATATTATGACGTCTCTCCTTGACCGCCCGATTTGCCACGCCCGTTGCATCGTCGTAGCATGCCGTACGTGCATGAATACGAAGCCCAATATGAGACACTGGAAGGAAGGCTCTATCAGTTCATAACGGCGGTTACGGCGAGTGCCGGACGTGGGCGCTATGTTGCCGCTTGGCACACCAATCATGGTTAGACCGCGAAGCGAGCACCTGTGAGCAAAAACAAGCTTTCAGACAAGGAGGCAAAGGGCCTTCTGCTTAGGTGGCCCACCCGGACGAAGCTGTGGCCGCCTCCGGGGGGGCGTGGGTTTTGGATTCGCGGCCAGCCCAGGGATCATAAACGACCGGGGCCTCGGCTCTCATCTCCAGGTGCCGAGCTGTTTACAACGCAGCCCGATGGTTTGTGGGTCCACTTCAAGAATGAGCAGTTCTGCGATGTGGTCGCGGTTGAAGTCTGCGGGACGATTCAAAACTTGAACGACAAACGCTCCCGCTACATCCCGGCCAGCCATAGCTTGGTATTGTCGTGCAGCGCGGCCTGGCTGAGGGAGGTAATCACGGTCCAAAAGGCTGGCAAGCGACCGCGGTGGCAGGCGTGCGCATCGTTCGAGGCGGAGCCGACTGGCGACTTGCAGGTTCCCGTCAGACACCTCCGCGTTCTGTACGGGATCCCGAATGCCTTGTACGACAAGTGGTGTCGCGAGCACACTCCTACTGGCTACGAGTTCTTCGCGCAGCATTCGTCACTGGCAACCTACAACAGTCCACCGATGCAGAGATTCCTTCGCCAGATGTCGAGCGCGTCTCAGTTTCGGACTCAGGTGAAGTAGCCAGGGTGGTTCGGTCCGGGGTCGCGTCTTTACTTTTGGTGTTTCGATGCCCAATTCACCCGCTTTGCGATCTCGCTGATGTAGCTCTCTTCGACCGCCCCACTTGCTGCGCCCGTCGCACAACTGTAGCATGCCGTACGTGCATGAATACGAAGCTCAATATGAGACAATGGAAGGTAGGCTCTATCAGTTCACAACGGCGATTGCGGCGAATGGCGAGCGTAGGCGCTATGTTGCCAATTCGCACACTAATCATGGTTAGGTGCACACGGTGCACGCCAATCTCGCAAAGGATGGAAGATGAAACAGCACCCAATCGATCTTCTTGACAAGTTCGCTCTCTTTAGCGAGCACTGGTCGCCGCGCGTTATCGCTGAACTGAACGACTATCAGTTCAAGCTCGCAAAGTTTGAGGGCAGTTTCGTCTGGCACAACCATAGCGAAACAGACGAGGTTTTCATCGTTGTTGATGGCGAGATGGGTATCGAGTTTCGCGATCGGACAGTTCATCTATCGCAGGGCCAAATGATCGTCGTTCCGCGCGGCGTCGAACACCGTCCCTTTGCGGATAAAGAGTGCAAAGTGATGCTCATCGAGCCTCGTGGAGTAGTAAACACTGGCGAAAGTGGTGGCGAGTACACTGCTCCAAATGATGTTTGGATCTAGCACCTAACATTTCGCTCAAGCGGACCAATCAATCGCTTCGCGATTGATGCGGCCGCTTAGCTCAGGCGTTAGCCCCTTCCTATCAGCATGCGAGAAATGATGCGCGGAATAATATTGACAGATCGATCATGGGAAAGGAGGTTTGATCGTATGATCGAAGATGAGCCGTACCCGCATGGAATCTGTTGATGAATAGACAGCCACTGGAACGCGCATCAGCACAATACAAGACACGGAAGGAGCATATGAAGACTATGAAAATTTATGTCATTTGTGATTTAGAAGGAACTGCTGGAGTGGTGGATCATCGGCAGCAATGTTGGTTTGACGGCGCGTATTATCAGCAGGCGCGACGATTGGCAACGTTGGAGTTGAACGCACTGGTCGAAGGCACATTGGAAGGTGGGGCGACAGAAATCATCGCCTGGGACGGGCATGGGAATTTCCCTGGTGGGCTGGATATAGAGTTACTCCATCCCGAATGTCAACTTGTCCTCGGCGCGGGCGACGGCGGCCCCGCCGGATTGGATCGTTCCTACGCGGCGATGTTTCAGTGCGGCTTACATGCGCTGGCCGGAACGCCAGGCGGCGTCTTGGATCACAGTTTTTGGCCTGGTATTGCCGCGTGCTGGGTCAACGACATCCCCTGGGGCGAAATCGCCATGAATTGTTATACTGCCGGAGCGCAAGGTGTTCCGGCAGTCTTTCTCAGTGGCGACCGGAAAGCTGCTGAAGAAGTTCGTTTGCTCGTGCCAGAGATCGAAACCGCAATTGTGAAAGAAGGCCTATCGGAGACGCCCTTATGGCTGGCTCAAGCTCCGACGCGCTCGTTTGCGCCTGAAAAAGCTCGTGACCTTATCCGGAAAACGGCAAAACAGGCGATGGCGAAAATCGGGAAGATTACGCCATATTTTCTTGAGCCACCCTACACCCTGCGAACGAAGTTTACCGAAGCCAAATTCGCGGAGAACGTCGCCAAACGTCCAGGCGTCAGACGAGTAGATGACCTCACTCTGGAACTTGAACAGCGTGAACGTCTGGATTTACTTCTGTGAGATCAAAAAATACGGAGGCAGAAACAAGAAAAAAAGCAAGCAAGGCATCCTTCATTAACCAGTTGACACTGTAGCTCATAAAAAGTCAGACAGAAAAAAGCTCGTTCTCATAGAAAATGAAGAGCTTGAAGAGACATGTTGATGGGCTAACGATGCGCATGAACGGCGACCAGGAAGGGCGGGCGGAAAAATTTGGTTGCCAAAATTCAAGCACAGTAGCGCCCGCCCTTCCTGGTGCGTTATGCGCGGCGTTGTGCCAAAAAGAGGAAATCAAATGAGCAATCCCTTGCAGTCTGTCCGGATCAAGCGTTTCAAGAACATCCAAGATGCCCCCTTCGACGTTTCATCCATAAACGCCTTCATCGGCGCCAACAACTCCGGCAAGAGCACCCTGGCGCAGATTCTCCACTTTTCCGTGGCGCAGGGGTCTGGTCTTTATTTTTGGCCTTCTCTGGGCTAGACTTCTTCCATGGCTCGTCCATTGAGAATTGAGTATGAAGGAGCTTTGTACCACGTCACGAGTCGTGGGAACGACCGTGAGGCGCAGGGGTCTGGTCTTTATTTTTGGCCTTCTCTGGGCTAGACTTCTTCCATGGCTCGTCCATTACGGGTTGAGTATGAAGGAGCTTTGTACCACGTCACGAGTCGTGGGAACGACCGTGAGCGGATCTTCTTCACAGATACCGACAGAGAAGCATTCCTTGAACTGCTAGCCGATGTGGTCAATCGCTATTCATGGGTTTGCCATGCCTATTGCTAGAACGGTTAGGCGAACGCAGTTCGCCCCTAGCAACGCGTAGCGTTGCCAATCATCTATCATCTTGTGGTCGAGACACCTCATGCCAATCTCTCGCGTGGCATGCGGCATATCAACGGCGTCTTCACGCAACGTATCAACCGATTGAACAAGCGGTCTGGACACCTTCTCCAACGGATGTTCCCCCCTGTAGTGATAGGGGGTAGGTGGTGGTAAACCCGCATGGGTTAACGCTTCTTGCGCCGAGGAGCGAGTTTCTTTTTCGTGGCCACAGTCACCCCCTTACTGGGGAACACCTCGGGCAAGGTGACCTGCGCGGCGCTGAGTAGCTGCTGGAGGAATGCACGCGGTTGCGGAATCTGGTTGCAGCGAACCTTCCCATGGATTAACAGTTGCGTAGCACAGAGCCCATCCAACTGACCGATCCCTTCCTCAACCGTCACCTCCAACTCCTGCCAGCAGCGAGCTAACTCGGCAATGATCAAGTAGGACAGCATCACCACCAATACGTGCCCCCGCGTGTGCGACTCGGTTCGCACGTGAACCGGCCGTACCTCCAGGTTGACCGTCTTGCTGGTGCGGAACACCCATTCCACTCGGGCCAGATCCTTGTATCGCTCATGCACCGTCTCCCTGCAAACCCCTTGCTTGCTAAGATCCGTCTTCAGAACGTAGCATCCGTCGAGCTTCGCCTCCTCTGCCAACGCTTCGCTGTCTTCGTCGAGCAAGATCTCCCGGCCGGTTGTCCTTTCCCTCAACCACCCCGACAGCCTCAATCGCTCGATCTTCTCCCGGACCTTCCGTCGTGCCACCTCCACCTGTGCCTGTCGATGCTCGGCCAGGTAGAGGTTCTGTTTGTCGACTTCCCGGTGTACCGCCATCCGTCTGTCCTGCCGAGACCGGGCCACCTCTGCTGCCCGAATCGGATTGCGACGAACAACGTAGCGGATGCCCTCCGAGGTCTCGACTTCCGCCAGGTCTTGGTCAAACAGTTCCATCTGAAGCACACCGGCCTTCAACAGCTTCACCATCTGCGGCTTGGTGATCGCGGTGATGTAGTGAAATCCCTGTCGGTTGAGATCCTCGATCTGCCGTGAGTGGATCATCCCACGGTCGCCGACAAAGGTCACCGCACCCCCGCCGAAACGCTCCGCTACCTTCCTCACTTGCGCGCCAAAGGTGTTCGAGTCCTTCGTGTTTCCCTTGAACACCTCCACCGAGACAGGCGTCCCTGTCTCATCGCACAACAGGCCGATCACGATCTGGGGCTTCCCCCTCTTGCGGTCACGGTTGTATCCAAACTCAGCCAGTTCGTTCTCCGTCCCTTCCAGGTAACTCGACGTTACGTCATACAAAAACAATCGCTGTCCACCGGGGACTTTGCGCTTCTCGAACAGCCGGTCTTCGATTTCCTCCTGGTTTTCGTACAGCCAATCGAGGTTCTCATACAGGTGGTCCTCGTTGAACGTCTCCAGGTTCAGCAGGTCACAGGCGGCATGGGATCCCGCCAACCGCACCGCTGACAATCGTGAGCCCTGATCGATCACCCGAGCGATCACCTGCCACAGCGCCAGCTTCCCAGCACGGCTCGACCCCAGCGCAGCAACGATCCCCAATCGCCGGGCAACCTCGAACACGGTCCACACACCCCCAACGGATGGTCCCTGCCTGACACGAAGGTCGTCCCTCAGGTTGACCAACGCACTGAGATCCTTCTTGTGCCGTAATGCCAACCGAAGCGCCTCGATCTCCTCGGGCTTGCAGTGGGACAGGTTGGCGACTGTGCGGTGCTTGACCTTCCCCTCCTCACGGTAGGACTCGCGCAACAGGTGACGGGTGTAGGCCTTGCCCTTGGCTGAGCGGACGGTTGAGGTATCGACGTACATAGTGAGTACATTTTATCACGTTACAGCGCGCTTGGCAAGAGACAACCACTCAATCATTAGTGGCTACATTTACTTGGAAAACACTGGAAACCCTGTTCCGAAAAGACTTCCCCGATCTGCAGCTGGGGAACATCCGCTCCAAGGGCGCTTCAAGTCCGTCCTTGTTGAAAAGGAAAGCCATCTGCTGGAGGTAGTTCGCTATGTCGCGCTGAACCCGGTACGGGCGAAGATGGTCCGCTCAGCGAAGGATTGGAAGTGGAGCAGCTATCGCGCGACGGCGGGGCTCGCGGATACTCCCAGTTTTCTGACGACCGAGTGGGTTCTCTCCCAGTTCGATCGAGATCTGTCGCGTGCACAGAAGGCATACCGCACATTCGTCCGGCAAGGCAGGGGCATCGAGATTTGGAGTGAGCTTCGACATGGCAACCTCCTAGGTTCGCAATCCTTCGATGAGCAATACCAGCCGCTGCTAGAGGAACGCCGTAGCGAGATGGAGTTCCCTCGAACCGAACGGCTAGTAGGTCGCCCCTCATTGGATCAGCTGTTCGCCAACGTACGAGACAAGGCGACCCGGAATGAGAGGATTCACCAAGCGATGCGACTCCACGAGTACACGCTCAAGGAGCTGGCAGGGCATCTCGGATTGCACTACTCGACCATCAGTGTGATCGCAGGAAAGGTTGAAAAGACACAGAAGCACCAAAAATAAAGACCAGACCCCGAATCCGTGTGATGTGCATTACATCCAGTCTGTCCGAGCGTTCCTCCTGGTCGACGACCTCCGCGGGAGGAGTTCCCCTCAGACAGGGTTGGCGAGAGGAGAGCTGCGCCCTTCGGACCCCTCGGAACCCCCGACCGTGGACTCCCGAGGCGACCGGGCGTACTGGAGGATGCTGCACTGGAAGACTCGAACGTTGTTCTGCAAGATCTCTACACGCCACAAGGCGGAGAGGCGAAGGGGGGTTCCGGGGGGGTTCCGGGGACGCAATACCAAACTCTCCCACCTCGGGGGGGTTCCGGGGACGCAATACCAAACTCTCCCACCTCAGCCTGCGCACGCGAGGAGAATCAGGTGGATCCGGGGTCGCGTCTTTGTTCTTGGTGTTCGGCAATGCATGAGTTCAGGGGGCACCGAGGAAGTCGACACCAGGCTGGAACGAAATCGGCACCAAGTCGAGATCCTGCGGGAATGTCTTTCTTCGATACAGCTTGGGGTGATTCGACAACGATCACCGGCCGAACGCTCTGCAGCAAGCTCCAGAACCAGGTTCTCGCGTCAGTCTCGGGATCGCATCTTGAAACGCAAGGCGAGAAACTGCCAGAACGATCTGGAGATGGTTAGTTCTCCCAAAGCATCCGGATCGGGACAGCATGGAAGCCGTCACCGAATCCAGCGCTGGTCTCGCCGTCGTAAAGGACGACTCCTCGGGTGAACCGTCTTTCCGTTGCCAGTTGGAGTTTTCGCAGCCCGCGGAAGTCCCGATCCGTAACGGTTGCGGATGCCTTCACCTCAATGCCGACGATACGCTGTCCGCCGTGCTCAAGCACGATGTCGACCTCATACCCATCGCGATCGCGGAAGTGATGGAAGCGGATGTCCGTCGGATGCCAGCTGGCTTGGCGGCGAAGCTCTTGAAACACAAACGTCTCCAGCAGATGGCCGAGCGTGCCGCGCTGCGCTCTCAGGCTTCGACGGTCGACGCCAAGCAACGCGCAAGCGACGCCCGTGTCCCCAACATGGACCTTGGGGCTCTTGACAAGCCGCTTGAGCCGGTTGCTGTGCCAAGGTGACAGCGTGTCGATCAGGAAGATGGATTCAAGCAGTGTGACGTACTCCTGAATCGTCGGTCGGCTCAGATGGAACGGGCCTGCCAGATCGGCGATGTTGCGCAGTTGAGCGGTCTGCCCGGCACCGAGTGTCAGCAAGCGAGGCAGCACATCTAGGTTTCGTATTCTCGCGAGATCCTGCACGTCACGCTGAATGAGGGTTCCGATGTAGTCCCGATACCACGCTGCCTGTCGGCGGTGCGTGGATCGAGCAAGCGCTGCAGGATAGCCACCGGCTACGATACGGCCCGCCAGCTCGTCTCCGAGTCGGTCGTGGGAGCGCATGGGGAAGCCAAGATCGAAGAGTCTGTCGAGGAAGTCAGGCCGTTTCCCGGCGAGTTCGCATTGCGCGAGGGGATGTAGCCGAAGGATCTCCATTCGCCCAGCAAGTGAATCTGCCAGTCGCGGCACAAGAAGTGCGTTGGCCGAGCCGGTGAGAATGAATCTTCCCGGAGTACGATCTCGGTCGACAGCGGTCTTGAGCGAGGAAAACAGCTCGGGTACGTGCTGGACCTCATCAAGGATCGTCTTGG
>Ga0068714_10002241_pt1 | contig 25438 bp, 22 predicted proteins | sample MTBNYHSulfiMetaG_FD_62988 | JGI IMG/M metagenome (GOLD analysis project Ga0068714, IMG submission 62988) | Enrichment culture microbial communities from rom New York Harbor, USA that are MTBE-degrading - MTBE-NYH (New York Harbor Sulfidogenic)... | ecosystem: Environmental > Aquatic > Marine >... | reverse complement strand
TCCGGCTCGAGCCGTCGCGCCGCCCCGCCGGCCTCGGCCAGCACCAGCCCGAGCTCGTCGTCGGCCACCAGGAAGGCGCCGTCCGGCAGCCGCGCCAGCGCGCTCGCCTCGCTCACGTCGAGGCGGCTCTCCGAGCGGGTCGCGGTCCTCGCCATGGCCTGCGAGTCTACCGCGGCCGGCAGTCTCGGGTGGTCACCGGCCGGGGAGTGAACGGCCCTCACGGAGCGCGGGCCTCTGGCCAGCCTCCTGCCTCGCACCGGAGCCCTCCCCAGGGGTGCGGGCTTCCGGCCCGACGCGTGCGCCCCGAGGCGGCCCTCTCAGGGAGCGCGGGCCTCCGGCCCGCATCGTGCGCTTCACTGGGACCCACCCCTGCGGGTGCGACGGCGCGCACCCGGGGGAGACGGCCGCGCTCATCGTGCATGGCGCCGCGCTGCAGGGGTCGGGTCGAGGTCGAGCCGTGACCACCGGGTGATATCATCGAATGATGGACACGACCCCCCAGCAGCAGCTCGTGCCGGCGCAGGTACACCTTCCTCGACGCCTCGCCGAGGCCGTCGAGGAGCTGGTTCGAGAGGGTTGGTACGCCGACTCGCAGGCTGTCCTGGTTGACGCGCTTCGGCGTTTTCTCGCGTCTCACCGGCCCGAGTTGATGGAGAGGTTCGTGCGCGAGGACGTCGAGTGGGGCCTGCGTGGCAGGGACTGACCGCGCTTCAGCCGTCCTGGACACCGGACCGATCGTACACCTGGACGAGCTGGGGTGCCTCGACCTCCTGAGCGATTTCGGCGAGCGGCTGGTGGCTGGTGCGGTGCGCGAGGAGGCCGACCGCCTCCGCCCCGGCTGGCAGGCGAGGATGGCTCCGATCGTGCCCGTCGCGCCGGTCGACGTTGGGTCGATCCTGCCAGTCGTCGAGGCGTTCAACCTCGACCGAGGCGAAGCCGAGGCCATTGCCGTCGCGCTTCGCCAGCGGGCTGCCTGCGTGCTCCTCTGCGACGACGCGGCCGCGCGTCTCGCTGCGGAGCAGCTCGGGCTGCGGGTCCACGGCACGCTTGGCGTGCTCCTGCGTTCTCTTCGTTTGGGGGTGCGGAGCAAGGCCCAGGTCCTGGATGTCCTCGACAGTGTGCCCTCACGCTCGAGCCTGTTCGTGCGCCGATCGCTGCTGGAGGCGGTTCGCGCAGAGGTCGAGCGGTGGTGAGACCCGGTGTGGGCTGCTCCTGACGTCCACCTCGCATCAGCGCGAGCGCCTCGCGTCGCGGGCAGGACGGCGCCCCCCACCGTCCGGAGACGCTGACTCGGCGATGCCGGCTCATTCCGCAGGTGGACGTGTCGCGACTTCCCTCGACCATCCCGTTCCCCAGGTGGACGGCGTTTCAGGCGCGCGCTCGGGCTCGAGATGGTCCGTGGCCGGAGGAGCTGGGGCAGCTGGCGTCGCAGGGGGTGGTCTTGTCGAGGCGCGCGATGCGGGCCAGAGGCCCGCGTTCCCTGTCGCGCCGCGGACAGGACGCACTCACCGCTCGGCGACGAGACTGAGGTGCACGGTGCACCCGTCCACGACGAGAGCCGTGCCCAGCAGGTGGCCGGCGGTCGAGCGGTACTCGGTGCCCAGGCCGGCGGCCTGCACCTTCTCCCAGGGGGCGGTGCGGGCGGTCTCGAGGTCGCGGGCGACGTCCTCCTCGCGGTCGGGCCTGGCGTCGGATCGGGCCTCGAGGGCGTCGAGGGTGAGGCCGGAGAGGATCCTGCGCCAGGCCTTCTCGCAGGTGGCCGGCTGGTCGAAGAGGTCCACCGAGACCAGGGCGCCCCGGATGGCGACGGCCGCGCCGCTGGCGCCGGCAACGTAGGGCAGCTTGGCGTGCAGGTCGACGATCCGTTCGCGGTAGGCGTCGAAGGAGTCGGCGAGGGCGCGGGTGGGTGAGGAGGTGCCGAGGGAGGACTGCAGGCGGTCCACCTCCTGCCACACGGCGTGCTGGTCGGAGCGGTGGCCCTTGCCGCTGCGCAAGGAGCGGGAAACCGAGGCCCGCAGCGCGTGCCGCAACCGGGAGTGGACGTGGGCGCCGCCGGAGGAGAAGCGCCGGCTGCGGTACTCCCAGCGCCCGGCCTCCACGCACGAGACGGGGATGGCGGCCCGGCCGCGGGCGGGGACCAGGATCGTGGTGTTGAGGATGCGGTTCTGCTTCGCCCCGCGCAGCTCCTCCCCCTCCAGGAACAGCACCGGCGACTCCGCCCGGTTGGTGGCCTTGAGGATCGGCACCGAGCCGCCCTCGGACACCTCCTCGACGACCACCAGGCCGGCGGCCATGGCCTCGTCCGCCATCAGGTAGGCCAGCGGCGAGGTCGTGGTGGTGAAGAGGGGAAACACGGTGAGGTAGTCGCAGCGGACGGGGTCGCCGACACGGGTCTCGGGGAACGCTTCGAGCATGGGGGCCCCTTTCTGGGCGCAGAGCGCCGCACCTGCCGCGGTGAGTGCAAGCCGGGGACCAGGGCCGGCCGCGCGGGGCGCCACCGGCGGCGCGGACCGGAAACGCAGCTGCGACGGGGCTTGGCGGCGTGGGTCGTGCTCGGCGGCGGGTGGGGGAACGGGACGCGGCGCGTGAGGCTCCTTGTGCTCGGCGCAAGATGTTTTGCGAGGCGAGAAGCGCGGGCTTCCAGCCCGCCTCGGTCGCCCCGTGGGGACCCTCCCGAGGAGCGCGGGCCTCTGGCCCGCATCGTGCGCCGCACCGGGACCCGCCTCCGCGGGTGCGACGGAGCGCCCGCCGGGGCGCCGCGCAACGCTCCTTCCCCTCGCCGCAAGTGATCTTGCGAGCAGGGCGACCCGTGCGTCGCCGGCTGCCGCCGGGGCTGGCACAGTTCCTGCCCTGGCCAGGCGCCTCGGGTGAGAGCCGCCCGCGCTGACGGGCGGCGAGGAGGTGACGCATGAGCTGGGTCTGGGTCGACGACGAGGGGGGGCCGCGCTGGGAGATGGCGCCGGCGGAGGTGCCACCGGTCGACGACGGGTCGTCGGCGGGCTGGGCGCGGGAGGTGGTGCGGGACGTGGTGATCACGGTCGCGGCGGAGGCGACGCGGGCGGTGTTCGAGCTCCTCGCGGGCCGGCTGCAGAACCGGCGGGGCGGCTGGTCGTGAGCGGGATCCCGGTGGGGAGACTGGTGCGCCGGCGGGTCTTTCGGGGGTCGCCTGGGCCGGACCGAGCACTGCGGGTAAGCGGCGCGCAAGGCTGGGGCGTGGTCGAGCCGCTGGTGGTGGAGCGCCTCACCGCCAGGGCGCACGCCGCCGCGTCGCAGGGCCCCGCCCCCCGTTGGTACGGCGCGTCGAGCAGCGCGCGGCCGGGCGTGACGCCGGTCCGCGCAGGGAGGTGAGCGATGGGACAGGAGAAGCGTCAGAAGGAAGCCGTGAAGAGCTGGGACGGTGCGGGTGAGGTGGGGCGCGAGGTGGAGGTCGACAACCGCAAGGGGTGGGAGGTGAACGGCGAGGCCATGCAGCGCGTCGGCAAGACGCTGCCCGAGAAGGTGGCGGACGCGCTGACGAACCGCCGCTGAGCGGCGCGCACCTGGGCCCCCCAGGGGACCGCGGGCCTCTGGCCCGCCTCGTACGCCGCACTGGGACCCGGCCCCCGCGGGCGGGACGCCCGCGCTCCGAGGGAGACGCTCGCGCTCCTCGGGAGACGCCGGCGCTGCAAAGAACGACCCCCGCGCGGGGCGCGGGGGTCGGGGTGAGCTGAGAGCTGTCAGCTGACCGCTGGGAGCTTCCTACTCGTCCTCCTCCTCCTCCTCGCGGGTGGCGGCGGCGATGATCTTCTCCTGGAGCTGGCGCGGGACCTCCTCGTAGTGGTCGTACTCCATGAGGAAGTCGGCGCGGCCGCCGGTGATGGAGCGCAGGGTCGGGGAGTAGGTGAGCATCTCGGCCAGGGGGACCTGGGCGCGGATGACGGTGGTGCCGTCCCCCGGGTCCATGCCCTGGACCCGGCCACGGCGGGAGTTCAGGTCCCCCATCACGTCCCCCATGTACTCGTCGGGGGTGAAGACGCTGACCTTCATGATCGGCTCGAGGATGGTCGGGGCGGCGTTCTTCATGCACTCCTTGAAGACCTTGCGGCCGGCGATCTTGAAGGCCATTTCGGAGGAGTCGACCGCGTGCTCCTTGCCGTCGAGCAGGGTGACGCTGAAGTCCACCACCGGGAAGCCGGCCAGGAAGCCGCGCTCGACCGCCTCCTGCACGCCCCGGTCCACCGCCGGCCGGTACCCCTGTGAGATGGAGCCGCCGAAGATCTTGTCGACGAACTGGTAGCCGGTGCCCCGGGGCTGGGGGTCGAGGCGGCACTTGCACTCGGCGAACTGGCCGTGGCCGCCGGTCTGCTTCTTGTGCCGCGCGGTGGTCTCGGCGGACCTGGTGATGGTCTCGCGGTAGGGGACCGTCGGCGGCTGGAGGACGACGTCGACCTTGTAACGCTTCTTCAGGCGCGCCACCACCACCTCGACGTGGAGCTGGCCGGCGCCGGAGATGAGCATCTCCTTGGTCTGCGGGTCCCGCCCGACCTTGATGGTCGGGTCCTCGTCCCGGATCCGGGTCAGGGCGGTGGCGAGGCGGTCCTCGTCCCCCTTGGCCTTGGGGGACAGCGCGAAGCTGATGGCCGCCTCGGGGATCACCACCGGCGGCAGCACCACCTTGCGGGACGGAGCGCATAGGGTGTCCCCGGTGAGGCTCTCCTTGAGCTTGGGGACGGCCCCGATGTCACCGGCGTGCAGCTCGGTGACGTGGACCATCTCCTTGCCCTGCATCACCGACAGGCCGCCGAGCCGCTCGGCGACCTCGCGGGCGCTGTTGGCCACGGTCGCGTCCGCGGCCAGGGTGCCGGTGAACAGGCGGAAGACGCTGATCCGACCGGCGTAGGGGTCGGAAAAGGTCTTGAAAATGTACGCGGCGGCCGGCTGGGCGTCGCCCACCTCGAGCTCGACCGCGGCGCCGTCGAGGCCCGCGGCGGGGACCGGGCGCCAGGCCGGGTTGGGCGCGAGGTCGACGAGGGCGTCGAGCAGGGGCTGGACCCCGATGTTCTTGCCCGCAGCGAGGGCGTAGACCGGGAACAGGTTGCGCTCGCGGATGGCGCGGGTCAGCCCCTTGCGCAGCGAGTCGGCGTCGAGCTCGCCTGCCTCGAGGTAGGTCTCCATGAGCTTCTCGTCCTGCTCGGCCACCATCTCCACCAGGGCCTCGCGAGCGGCGGTGACGTCAGCCGCCAGGTCGGCGGGCGGGTCGCCGGCGGTGACCTTGCCGCTCTCGTCCCGCGGCCAGGTGTAGGCGGTCCCGGTGAGCAGGTCGACCACGCCGCAGAACCCCGCCTCCTCGCCGATGGGCATCTGCAGGGGGACCACGCCGCGACCCATCTTGCGCTGCAGGGACTCGACCGTGCGCTGGAAGGAGGCGCGCTCGCGGTCCATGAGGTTGACGGCGAACAGCACCGGCAGGGTGGAGTCGGCGGCGGCCTTCCACAGCTTCTCGGTCTGGACCTCGATGCCGGCCACCGCGGAGATCATGAGCAGGGCGGAGTCGGCCACCCGCAACCCCTGGACCGCCTCGGTGGTGTAGATGCTGTACCCCGGGGTGTCGACCAGGTTGAGCTTGACGTCCCGGTGGGCACAGTGGGCGACCGCCGTGTTGACGGTGATCTTGCGCTCGATCTCGTCGTCGTCGAAGTCGGTGGTCGTGTTGCCGTCGTCCACCTTGCACAGGCGGTTGAGCGCGCCGGTGTCGAACAGCATGGCCGAGACCAGCGTCGTCTTGCCGGTGTCGGAGTGACCGACGACGGCCACGTTGCGGATGCGGTCGGTGGGGTAGGACTGCGAGCTCATCGTCTCTCCTTCGTGGAGCGGGCGCACGAGTTGTGTCGGCGGCGGCACCCGGCGTGGAGGGCTGCGCGACCGCCTGCGACCGGGTAGCCGCTCCTACCCGGTCGTGGTCTTCGACCTCGGGGCGACCGGGTCGTCCTCGTCGCCGGTCAGCAGTCGGTAGGCCTCCCGGTACCGGGCGAGGGTCCCTTCGACCACCTCGGGCGGCAATTCGGGTGGGGGCGGCTCCCGGTCCCAGCCGCTCTCGGTCAGCCAGTCGCGCACGAACTGCTTGTCGAACGAGGGTTGCGCGCTCCCGGGCCGATAGTGGTCGGCGGGCCAGAACCGCGACGAGTCCGGGGTCAGCGCCTCGTCCATCCAGACGATGGCGCCGGCGTCGTCGAAGCCGAACTCGAACTTGGTGTCGGCGATGATGATGCCCCGCCTCGAGGCGTGCTCCGCGGCCTGTCGGTACAGGCTCAGGGTGAGATCGCGGAGCTGTTCCGCGGTCTCGCCGCCGACGATGTCCACCACCCGGTCGAAGCTGATGTTCTCGTCGTGACCGGTGGTCGCCTTGGTGGCCGGGGTGAAGATGGGCTCGGGAAGCCGGTCGGACTCGCGCAGCCCCGGCGGCAGCGGCACCCCGCACACCCGGCGGTCGCGGCCGTACTCCTGCCAGCCCGAGCCGGCGAGGTAGCCCCTGGCCACGCACTCGACCGGGATCGGGTCGAGGCGCCGCACCAGGACGCTGCGACCCTCGAGCTCGGGGTGGTCGCGGTACGGCGGCGGCAGCTCGTGAAGCCCGGTGCCGAGGAGGTGGTTCGGCACCTGGTCGGCAAACCGCCGGAACCAGAACGTCGACAGCCGGGTGAGGATCACCCCCCGGCCTGGGATGCCGGGGGAGAGCACGCTGTCGAAGGCGCTGATGCGGTCGGTCGCGACGAGGACCAGGCCACCGGGGGCGGCGTAGATGTCGCGCACCTTGCCGCGGCTCACCAGGTGACCTCCGGGGATCTCGGTGGTGAGCAAGGCGGGCCCCATCGTCACGCTTCCTTGGCCATCACGGCCTGCGCCTGGCGCATCATCCGAGACTTGTAGCGGGAGGCGGTGTTGCGGTGCAGCACGCCCTTGCGCCAGCCGACGTCGATGATCGCGACGGTCTGGGGGAGGAGGGCCTTCACGTCCTCCGCCTTGCCCTCGTCGATCGCGGCACGCATCTTGCGCATCTGCCGCCGGACGCGGCTGCGCACGGCCCGGTTGCGCATCCGGCGCTCCAGCGCCTGGCGCTGACGCTTGCGGGCCTGTCTCTTGGTCGACCTGATCGTTGCCATCGTCTTTCAGTCTCCTTGTCGCGCCTGGAGGTCATTCTCCAGCTCGATCGTCAGCGGATGGTCAGCCCCAAAGAGCGCAGCTTTTCGCGGGCCAGATCCGCCTCTTTGCTGCCGGGGTGCTCGTACACCACGTACTGCAGGTGAAGGACGCCCTGGCCCTGGTCACCCTGCTTGAGGTAGATCAGACCCTTCTTGAGCTGGGCCGCGGCGGCCTTGTCGCTCGCGGGGTACTGGTCGAGGACCTGCGAGAAGGTGTCCAGAGCCTCCTGGCTCCGGTCCTGCGCATCATAGCACTCACCGACCCAGTAGAGTGCGTTGTCGGCGAGGTCGGTCTGCCCCCAGCGCCGCAGGTACTCCTTGAAGCCCTGGGCGGCCAGGTCGTAGTTGCCCCGCATGTAGTCCTCGTACGAGCTGCGGTACAGCTCGTCCGGCGAGGCCGTGTCGAGGTCGGGCGGAGGGGACTGCACGGCGGATGGGGTCCCGCCGGGCGCGGTCGCGGCCTGCCCGCCGGGGACCGGGGAGGACCCGGGCGCCGCCGTGACCGGGGGCAGCGCGGGCGCCGCCACCTGGGCTCGCGCGGCGGCGAGCTCCTGGGAGATGGTCTGGAGCCGCCGGGTCGTGAGCTCGAGGCTGGAGTGGACGGCCTCGATCTGCTCCTGCAGGCGCTCCACCTTGAGCGCCAGGTCGGCGTTCGACTTCATGGTCTTGGCGGTCACGTCCTGGAGCCGCGCCTCCATGGTCGCGAGGTCGGACTTGTCCAGGGTCGAGGTGCCGAGCTGTTGGACCTGGCGCTGGACGTCCGTGATCTCGCGGTGGAGCAGGGCCATGTCGTCCGACGAGGTGCAGCCGGCGAGGACGAGGCAGGCGAGAGGGACGGCGAGGTGGCGCACGGGGTTGCTCCTAACGCGAGGTGATGACGAAGTGCGCCCTTCGGTTCAGGCGCCAGGCCGACTCGTCGTTCCCGGTCGCGAACGGGCGCTCCTCGCCGTAGCTGATGGTCCGGATGCGCTCGCCGGGGACCCCGAGCGAGACGAGGTAGTCGCGCACCGTGCTGGCGCGTCGCTCCCCCAGGGCGAGGTTGTACTCCCGGGTGTTGCGCTCGTCGCAGTGGCCCTCGACCACGATGGCCACGGTGGGGAACCGTTGCAGCCACGCCGCGTTCGCGGCCAGCGCCTCGCGACCGTCGGGCCGCAGCTCGTGGCGGTTGGTGTCGAAGAACACGTCCTGGAGGTAGCCGCGGCGGTTGAGCTCCTGGATGTCGTCGGGGAGCTCCTCGCGGACCTCCTCGGACGGGATCGCCTCGGCCCGCGGATCGGTGACGACCTCCTCGGGCAGCTCGCGTGGGGTGGGGGTCGTCGTGGTCACCGGGGTTTCGGTGGCCGGGGCGGTGGTCGCTCTGGGCCCGCTCGAGCAGCCGACGGCCAGCGCCGTGACCGCAACCATCAGGATCACACTCCGCAGCTTCAGTTCGTGGCTCATCGTCGACCTCCCTGGGCGGAGAACTCTAGCAGTGATTCAAGTGCTTGACAAGCAAGGACACCAGAGCTGTGACCGGGGACACTCAACGGGGGGCCCCAGGCGCGAGCCCGGCGGGGTCGGCGGCCGCCACCGGCGGGCCGGCGAGCCCCCCCTCCGGACGGTCCAGACGACCTTCCCGGTGGAGCTTGGAGAGATAGTCGTAGACCACCACCGAGCCGGCCACCGCCAGGTTGAGGGAGGGGACGAGACCCCACTGCGGGATCCGGACCACGAGGCGAGCCCGCTCGAGGAGCTCCTCGGGGATGCCCCCCAGCTCGGCGCCGACCACGAAGCACGGCCGTTCCGGGTAGCGGGCCTCGAACAGGGTGACCGCGCGGCGGTCGAGCTCGACCGCGACCAGCTGCCGCCGGTGCCGCTCGAGGTGAGCGAGGAACGCACCGGCGTCGGGAAGCACGGTGAGCTCGGTGTAGAGCTCGCTGGTGCGAGCGGCTTCCACGTTCCACTCCCGGTCCCCCACCAGGATGACCTCCTCTGCGGCGACGGCGTGAGCGGTGCGCACCAGGCTGCCGACGTTGTGCTCCTTGGTGATGCCCCACGCCGCCAGGGCCAGCGGGCGCAGCCCGCGTCGATACTCCTCGAGCCGCCGGCGGCGCCGCTCCAGGCGGCGTTCCTCGCTCCAACGGACCTGCTCGGGCGACGGCATGGTTCGTCCTCGCGCGCTCCCAAAAAACGAAATCCCGCGAGGGCGGGATTTCGTCGCGGTGGGTGTGCCCACCCGGGCCTTTTCAGTGGGTGTCGCGGCTGCAAGGCCCGTTGGAAAACCCGCGGTCCCGAGGGACACTTCGAATATGAGCCGCGAGCCGCCCCGTGTCAAGGGTCTTCTTCGCCCTCGTCGTCATCCCTTCGAGCCCGTGCCGCGACTGGTCGCGTGACCGCCGGACGAGCCCGACGAGCTGCGGGCGCCGCCGCCGGAGGAGGACGACCGGCTCGGGGCCGGGGAGCTCGGGCGCGAGCCCCTCGACGAGCTGGGCGCGCGCACGCTGGGGGTGCTGCGGGAGCCCGACCGGGGGACCACCGACGCCCCGCTGCGGGGCGCTGTTCTCGGGGGCACGATCTGCCGGCTGGGTCGCGACGGCGAGGTGTTGGGGACGATCACCGGTCGCGAGCCGGTGACCGGGCCCGAGGACACTCCGCCGCCCCGGGTCGAGGGGGTCACGGTGCGTCCCCGCGGAGCGGCCGCGCTGCCGCCGGCTGTCGGGCTGGAGCGCCGGACCGTGGGCGGGATGACCAGGGTCCCACCGCCGTCTCGAGACGTGCCCGGCGAGGGTCGAACCGCGCCGCGGCTCGACGGGGAGGTGGACTGGGTCGGCCGGGACCCGCTCCACCGCCCGCCGTCCAGGGTCGGCAGGGTGTCGGTGCCGAGGGTGGAGCGGTGGATGTTGGGCCGGGACTGCCGTCCGGTGGTGGTGGCCGGCGAACCCCCGGTGGCCCCCGGGGCGGGCCGGACGCCGGCCTCCGCCGGTGACCTCAGGGTGCCCGGCAGGGGCGAGGCGCTCGCGGCGAGCCGGCTCGGGGTGGTCGGTTCCACCAGCTGCAGGGCCCGGGCCGGCTCGAGGCTGCCGTCGCGGGCGAGGACCGGAGTGAGGTCGGTGGCCCGGTTGCGGTCGACCCCCGCGAAGGCGCGGTCGAGGGCGACGCGCGGCGCCTCGCGGCCGGGGGCCGCGGTCACCAGCGGCTTGGAGCTCACCACGGCGTTCGCTCCCCTGGCGTTCGGCAGCGCCACCTGGCCGGGCTTGACCAGGCGGGACAGGTTGGGGCTGGCGAAGTCCTCGCTGCGGACGACGTTCCAGCCGGTGGGGTCGACGCGCCCCGGGTCCGCCCTGCCGCTCAAGCCGAGGGCGACCCGGTTGGGGCCCACCGGGGTGCCGTCGGCGACGGTCAGCCGTGCATGATGGCCCCCCGGTCGCGGGGGCTGGACGTCGCCCCGCGGCGGCTGCGGGTGCCCGCCGCCGCCCCCGTGTCCGGGGTAACCGGGGTAGTACCGGTCATGCCAGCCGTACCAGTAGCCGTAGTTCCCCCACCACCAGTAGTTGTAGTACCCGGCCGGGCACCAGCCGACGTGGCCGGGCCAGTACATCCAGTTGACCCAGGCCGGGCTCCAGCAGGAGCCCCACGACCACACCCAGCCGAACCCCGCGTCGTACCACCAGTTGCCGTAGTGGTACGGCAACCAGCCCCAGGGCTCGTAGGACAGCCAGGACCAGCCGGTGGGGGTCCAGTACCAGTTGCCGTGGGTGTAGGGCTGCCACCCCACCGCGACCGAGGGGCGCCAGGCCCAGGAGTCGTAGGCGTCGACGTAGACCCAGTTGCCGTAGGAGTCGAGCTGGGACGCCTGGCGGGCGTAGCGCTCGTCGACCCGCGTGGCGCTCTCCCCCACCGGCGGCTGGCGCCGCTGCTCCACCCACCGGGCGAACGGGTCGTCCCGCTCGACGGCGAAAACGGTGGTGGTGAGCTCGGCGCCGCGAATCTCGGCGACCGACCCGGCCGTCACCTGGACGCCGCCGCTGGCAAGGGAGGTCTCGGCGAGGCCGGCGAGCACCTCGACCCGCAGGCCGCCGCGGTCGAGGGCGGCAACCCGGTAGAGGCCGCCACGGTTCAGGTGGACGCTGGCGGAGGGGGAGTCGACCCGGCTGGCGTGCTCGCCGAGGGCGTTGGCCGGGATCTCGACCATGAGCTGGCCGGAGGCGAGGAAGAGCACCGTCCGGTCGCTGCGGCTGTCGCGGCTGAAGGCGACGGTGTCGAGGGACAGGGAGGAGTACTCGTCGAGCCACACCGTCGAGCCGTCGGCGAGCTGGACCTCCACCCGTGCCTCGCGCGCCGTGTCGAGGCGGTCACCGCCCACCAGTGGCATGTTGATCAGGGCCTCGAGGTGCTCGTCCTGACTCGCCGGCTGCACCGTGGCGTACCTCTCGAGGTACGAGATGTAGCTCAGCGAGGTCGAGTCGTCCTCTTGAGAGGCCACCGGTATGGCGGCCCAGGTGGCCGCCAGGAGGGCCACGATGAGGTATTTGTGCATGGTCCACCTCCCGTCCACCCTCAAGTGAAGCAAGCTCCGTACCATTGCCCCCGCCCCCACCCAGAACGCGAAGGGGCACGAGGAAGGCGCAGAGCCACCCGCCCGCCCGGTCAACGCAGAGGCGCAGAGGCGCGGAGAGAACCAGCGCTCCCAATGACCGGTCATCCCGAGGAGGCCCCACGTCCCGCCATCCCGAGGAGGCCCGATTTCCCGTCATCCCGAGGAGGCCCGATTTCCCGCCATCCCGAGGAGCAAAGCGACGAGGGATCTGCCTCAACGAAGGCGCTCCCTCCGCTGAGGCAGATCCCTCCGCTCGCTGCGCTCGCGTTCGGGATGACAGGGTGGGGAGGGCGCTGACGCTCGGGTCCGCGTTCGGGATGACAGGGTGGGGAGGGCGCTGACGCTCGGGTCCGCGTTCGGGATGACAGCTCGGATGTTCACCGTAACCGGTCCAGCTCGATGAGCTGCTGCGCCTGGCGGACCTTGACCAGCGTGCGCGGGGGGTAGAAGCCGCTGCGCAGGGTGGCGTTGGGGTAGGTCACCGAGCCGGGGCCGAGCAGGGTGCCGGGGTTCAGGACCGTGTTGCAGCCGGTCTTGCAGCCGTCGCCGAGAATCGCCCCGAGCTTGTGCAGGCCGGTGTGGACGACCTCCCCGCCGACCCGAAAGGCGATGTCGCCGTCGATGTTCTTGACGTTGGAGCAGATGGTCCCGGCCCCGAGGTTGACGTCCCGACCGAGGATCGAGTCGCCGACGTAGGCCTGGTGCGGTGCCTTGGCCCTCGGCAGCAGGACGGAGCCCTTGATCTCGCTGTGCGCCCCCACCAGGCACCCGGCACCGAGCAGGCAGTACTCGCGGACGTAGGCGCCGGTCCGGACCACCACCCCCTCCTCGAGGATCGCGGGCCCGACGATCACCGCGCCGGGCTCGACCCGGCAGCCGGGGGCAATGAAGATGCGGTCCCCCAGCAGGTGAACCCCGGGCGGGATCGGGATCGAGACGCTCCAGTCGGGCCAGGCGTCGACGTGGGCCCGGAGGCGAGGGCCGAGGGCGGCCCAGACCCCCTCACCGCCCGGGAAGAGCCCCCGGTGAGCCCAGTCGGCGAGGTCGAAGAAGACCGTGGCGTCGAGGCGATTCATGGCTTTCCCTCCGAGGCGGGTTGGGTCTTGCGCTTGACGACCACGACGGTCCGGTCGTCCTCCGGGGGGGAGGCCGAGAACGAGGCGACGGCGGCGAAGATCCGTTCCACCGTTTCCCGCGCGGAGAGCCCGCGGGAGTGGCGCAGCAACCGGATCAGTCGCTGCTCCGAGTACTCCTCGTCGGTGCCGGGGCGGCGGGTCTCGGTGATGCCGTCGGAGTAGAGGACCAGGCTGTCGCCGGGCTCGAGGCGTTCGAGCCCGATGGAGTAGGTGGCGTTGGGGTTCGGTCCGAGGATCAGCCCGCCGTTCGAAAGCCGCTCGGTGGAGCCGTCCTGGCGGACGATCAGGGCCGGGGGGTGGCCGGCGTTGCAGTAGGTGACGTTGCCGGCGAGGTCGACCTCGGCCAGGAACAGGGTGACGAAGTTGGTGGCCAGGCGGCTGCGGTGGATGATCCGATTCAGGCGCTCGAGGGTGCGGGTGATCTTGTAGTCCCGCGACAGCCCCATGCGGAGCCCGGTGTACACGTCACGCACCTGCAGTGCGGCGGGCAACCCGTGGCCGGTGGCGTCGGCGACGACCACGACGAAGGTCGACTCCCCGAGGGTGATGACGTCGTAGAAGTCGCCGCCGACGATCTCGGCCGGCTCGGTGCGGGCCGCAATCTGGAAGTCCCCGGGGCTGGGCAGCCGGCGGGGCAGGATCGACTCCTGGATCCTGCGCGCGTCCTCCAGGAGGGCGAGAACCCGTTCGGCGCGCAGCTTCTGGTTGACCGCGAGGCGGACGATGTTGAGGGTGGACACGACCTGGTCGTGGGCCTCCGGCCGCGAGTCGAGGTCGAAGGAGAGGACGTGGGTGCCGTCGCTGACCACGACAGCTGCGAACCAGTCGCGGGTACCGAGCTCGGACTCCAGGCGCGGGTCGAGCCGAGGATCGTCGCGCCGGGTGACCACCGCCCCCAGCTCCAGGAGCTGGTCGAAGGGGGGGTAGTTGCGGGGGATCCTGAGGCCGATGGGCGCCCGGGACACCGCCCCGAACGTGTCCACCAGCTCGTAGTCGGCGTCGTCCTGGGCCCAGATGCGGCCGCCGCGGATGCCGAGGTCGTGGGAGAAGCTGTCGACCAGGAACTGCGCCGTCTCGCGGATGGTGTCCCGTGGCGTCGAACCCTGGGCGATGGTCTCCAGGGCACGCTCGATCCGGCGAAACAGCGAGATGGGCCGCCTCGGCACGGCGGAATATTGCCATCTCTGACCGAGTTGAGCAACCTGGTTCCGGCTCGAGCCGTCGGGGCCTGGGGCGTGGTACAAGGGTCCCCGGCCGCGGCGCCCGAGCCGCCGGCCCGAGGAGGTGCGTGATGCGGAGCGGGGTCCTGGGAGGGGTGCTGCTCGTCGGTGTGATCGGGCTCGCCTGCGGAGAGCCTGGGGGGGAGAGCGCGACGGCCGTTCCCGAAGCCAGCGGGAGCCGGTCGGCGAAGCTCGTGTGGGCCTCCGACTGGGACGACGCGTTCGCGCGCGCGAAGCGGGACGACCGGGTCGTGATGGCGGAGTTCTACGCCGACTGGTGCATCTGGTGCAAGCGGCTGGAGTCCACCACCTTCGCCGACCCCGGCGTGGTCGGGCTGTTGGGGGACCGGGCGGTGGCGGTGAAGGTCGACGGCGAGCGGGAGGGGCGCGTGCTCGCCGGCCGGTTCCGCGTCGACGGCTACCCGACGATCGTGTTCCTGTCCCCCGACCAGGAGGAGATCGGCCGGGTGCCCGGCTACCTCGAGCCCGCGGACTTCATCGAGGCGGTCCGGGGCTGGCTCGGCGAGCCGCCTGCGTCCGGCGCCTGAGCCGGGGGGAAGGATCGCAGAGGCCCAGCGCGGGCGCTGCCCGCAACCCAACGACCTCGACCCCGCCAGCGCTCGAGAGGGAGGAAACGCAAAGGCGCGAAGGCGCAAAGGCGCAAGGTCGAGCACCCACACAACATGTCATCCCGAGGAGCGAAGCGACGAGGGATCTGCCCCAGCGCAGGGAGTGCCTTCGTTGGGGCAGGTCCCTCCCCTCGCGTTCGCTCGGGACAGGCCGTCGCCCTGCAGGCTCCTTCCAATGAAGCGCGCTCTTCCCACGTCATCGCGAGGAGCGAAGTGACGAAGCGATCCCCTACGATCTTCCTTCGCCCGGGGGATTGCTTCGCCCCTCCGGGGCTCGCAATGACGGGTGTTTGAGGACGCTTCTTCGCCAGTGCTCCTCTCCATCTTGGCGACCTCGCGTTCCGGGTGGGGGGTGGAGCTGTTCGCTACTCCAGCTGTCCCGTCGCCCGGCCATCCGCGATCGCGAGCGCCTCGGGCGTCGGCATCGGCTCGCCGTCCCGTGGCGTGTAGCCCGGAACCTGGAACGGCCACGGCATCTCGGCGAGGTTGTGGAGGGAGGGGCGGCAGGCATCCGTCGGTTCGGTCCCGTCCAGGAAGGCGTCCAAGACCACCTTCTCGCAGCCGGGGACGGCCAGCCGGCCGGTGTACCAGTCCACCGAGGAGAACACGACCCCGGCCGGGACCGGGAAGTCCTCGCTGAGGTCATCCTCGCTCAGGGTCGCGAGGTACGACTCCATGAAGCGGATCCAGATCGGCAGGGCGGCCTCGGCGCCGGTCATGCGGGGGCCGATGGGGGTCTTGAGGTCCCGGCCGACCCAGACCCCGACCGTCAGTCGGGGTGAGAAACCGACGAACCAGGCGTCGGTGTAGTCGTCCGTGGTCCCGGTCTTGCCGGCCACCGGCGCCGGCAGCGCGGCGGCCGCGGCGCCGGTGCCCCGTTGGACCACCCCGCGGAGAACCTGGAGGAGGAGGTAGCTCACTGGAGCCGGGCAGACCCGTTCGACGCGGGGGAACACCCGGTCCATCACCCGCCCGTCCCGGTCGCGGACCTCCGCGATGAAGTGCGGCGTCGGCACCTCGCCGAGGTTCGCCACCCCCGCGTAGGCGCGGACCAGGTCGACGAGCCGTGTCTCGAGCGAACCGAGGGCCATGGACGGGTACGGGTGGAGGGGGGTGGAGATCCCGAACTTGCGCGCGGTCTCGACCACGGCGTCGCCGCCGACGAGCTGCTGGAGCTTGACCGCGGTGGCGTTGAAACTGAGCTCCAGCGCACGGCGCAGGGTGGTGACCCCGTAGTACTTGTTGTAGTAGTTCTTCGGGCAGTAGGTCAGCTCGCCGCGGGAGTCCGGCAGGAGGAAGGGGGCGTCGAAGAGGGTGTCGGCGGGGGTGTAGCCCTGCTCGAACGCGGTCAGGTAGACGAACGGCTTGAAAGCGGAGCCGCACTGCCGCAACGCCTGCACCGCCCGGTTGAACTCGTTGCGGTCGAAGTCGAACCCGCCGACGAGGGCGAGGATGGCGCCGCTTCCGCTGTCCATGGCGACGAGCGCCCCCTCGATCGAGGGTTCCTGGAGCAGCTCGACCTCGAAGGGGTCCTCGTCGGGCGGGGGCAGCGGGTCCGGGAGACGAACGAGGAGGAGGTCTCCCCGCGTGACGAGGCGGGTCAGCGAGTCGCGGCCGGTCCACTTCGCCCCGGCGACGGAGAGGGTGGCGCTGCGCCGGCCGATCCTCAAGGTCGCGGCAGCAGGGTCGACGGCGGTCACCACCGCCCTGGTCATTCCCCCGGCCTGCAGCTCCCGCCGGCGCCACCAGGGGTCCTCGTAGGATTCCGGGTCGCGGGAGGAGCCGTTGTCGACGACGTTGGTCGCCTTCCGGAAGCCGACCCTCATGTCGAGGGCGACGAGGCCCTCCCGGAGAGCGTTCTCCGCGGCCTCCTGCAGGGCGGGGTCCACCGTCAGGTCGACCTCGAGCCCGCTGGTGTAGAGGGCCTCGGTACCGTACCGCGACTCCACCTCCTGGCGGACCATCTCGAGGAGGTAGGCGCCGGTTTCCGCCACCTGGCGGTGCAGTGCGGCGCCGAGCGGCTCGGCCACGGCTGCCTCCCAGGCCTGGCGGTCGACGAAGGAGAGCTCCAGCATCCGGTCGAGCACCCGATTGCGCCGCTCGAACGCGGCCTCGGGCCGGCGGATGGGGTCGAAGCGGTTGTTGGCGCTGGGGATGATCCCCGCGAGCAGGGCGGCCTGGGCGAGGGTGAGCTCGCTGGCGTGGCGGTCGAAGTACAGCCGGGCCGCGGCCTCCACCCCGTACGCGCCGTGACCGAGGAAGATCTGGTTGGCGTACATGGTGAGGATCTGGTCCTTGCTGAACCGCTTCTCGATGTCGATGGCGAGGAGGGCCTCCTTGACCTTCCGCGACAGGGTCCGCTCCCGTTTCAGGAACAGGTTGAGAGCGAGCTGCTGGGTCAGGGTGGACGCTCCGCCGCGTGACCCGATCTTGCGGTCGACGACGCTGAACCAGACGGCCCGGACGACGGCCCGTGGGTCCACCCCGCCGTGCTCGTAGAACTTGGCGTCCTCGCTGGCGACGATGGCGAGCTTCAGGTGGTCGGGGATCTCGTCGGGGTCGAGCTCCAGCCGCTGCTCGAGGGCGAAGGATGCGATCTGGGTCCGGTCGTTGGCGTAGACCCGGGTGCTCGAGGCCGGGCGGTGGGTCGCGAGCTGGTCGACCTGGGGCAGGTGGAGCGCCTGCGCCACCCCCCAGCCGGCAAGCGCGCCGACGAGACACCCTGCCACGGCGGCCCACACCAGGGGGGCCAGCAGCTTGACGGCACGCCGCTCCACGGCGCCCAGGGTAGCAGAGCCGTCGCGTGGTAGGCTCAGCAGGGTACGAGGGCGAGGGTCTGCGCAGATGAGTCGAGCTTCGAGGGACCGAGCGCGCGTCCTCGACCCGGACCTGGACCCGGACCGCCGTCGAGGCGCGGCTCGACGGCCGCAGCGGATGTCTGCTGACTAATGCGGGCTCGGAAGGGGAAGAAGTGGAGCTGCTGCTGGGTCTGGGGGGCAACGTGGGCGACCCGCCGGGCGCGTTCCGGGCCGCCCTGTCGGCGCTCGGCCTCGAGCACCGGCTGGTCGCACTGTCCCGGCTCTACCGGACCGAGCCGGTTGGCCCGCCGCAGCCGCGGTACTGGAACATGGCAGCGAGGCTCGAGCTCGAGGGTCCGCTGCTCGGCCTGCTGGACACCTGCCAGGGGCTCGAGCGGCAGGCGGGACGGGAGCGGTCGAGCGAGGTGCGGTGGGGCCCGCGGCCCCTCGACCTGGACCTGCTGGTGAGCCCGGGGGTCGTCCACCGGGGGCCGCGTCTCGAGCTGCCCCACCCGATGTTCCACCGGCGGGCGTTCGCGCTCGTTCCGGCTGCGGAGGTGGCGCCGGCCTGGGTCCTCCCCGGCTCGGTCCGGTCCCTCGAGGAGCTAGCGGCCGAGGCGTCGCGAGCCGGCGCCCCGGTCGAGCGCTGCGGCCCGCTGTCGTGGAGCTCAGCGGGCGATCGGACGTGAACCGGGACGGTCGACGGGCCGCCCCTCCCGGCACAGGGGGCACTCCTCCACCCGCCAGGTGGGGAAGGTCGCCTCCACCAGCGCGCAGTAGGGGAGAGGGGCGAAGGGGTTCGCCACCCCGGAGCGGTTGACCAGCGAGGCGACGCCGAGCACCTCGGCGCCGGCCGCCTCGAGAAGCGCGATGACCTCCCGCGTGGACCGTCCGGTGGTGACGACGTCCTCGACCACCACCGCCCGCTGGCCGGGCGCGACGGCGAAGCCGCGGCGCAGCGCCATGGCCTCGCCGCTTCGCTCGGTGAACAGGAAGGGCAGATCCAGCGCCCGGGCGGTCTCGTGGCCGATGATCACCCCCCCGAGCGCGGGGGAGACCACCAGGTCGAGGCCGTGCATGCCCTGAGCGACGAGGGCGGACGCGACGGCCGCGCCAGCCCGGCCGGCGCGCCGCGGGTGGGCGAGAAACAGGGCGCACTGGAGGTAGTCGGAGGAGTGGAGCCCCGACGAGAGGAGGAAGTGTCCCTGCCGGTGGGCGCCGCTGGCCGTGAGGTCCGCGAGGGTGAGGGGGCGGGGCGGGGTCACTCGTCCCTCTCGATGCCGTAGGCTTGCATTTTCTTGTAGAGGTTGGACCTCGGCGTACCGATCGAGCGGGCCGTGGCGGCCACGTTCCAGCCGTGGCGCTGGAGCTGACGGCGCAGGTACGCGATCTCCGACTCCCGCTGGAAGTCCTGCAGGGTCGGCTGGTCGAGCAGGCTGCCGAGCTCGGTCGAGACCTCCGGGCCGGCGGTGAGGCCGATGCTCTCGATCCGGTCCTCGAGCTCCATGATCACCGCCCGCTCGACCACGTTTTTCAATTCCCTCACGTTGCCCGGCCACGGGTGGCTGCACAGCTGCTGCATGGCCCGCTCGCTCCACTGCTTGGGCCGGCGGTTGTACTCCTCGCAGAAGTGGGTGGTGAGGTGGTCGACCAGGGACGGGATGTCCTCCTGGTGGTCCCGCAGCGGGGGGGTGCGCAGCACCACCACGGCCAGCCGGTAGTACAGGTCCTCGCGGAAGCGGCCGGCCTTCACCTCGGCGACCAGGTCCTTGTTGGTGGCGGAGATGACCCGCACGTCGACCCGAAACGGCCGTTCCGCACCGACCGGCTCGACCTCGCCGTCCTGGAGGACCCGCAGCACCTTGGCCTGGGTCTTCAGGCTCATGTCGCCGACCTCGTCCAAGAAGATCGTGCCGCCGCCGGCCTGGACGAACTTGCCCACCTGTCGCCGGTGGGCGCCGGTGAAGGAGCCCTTCTCGTGGCCGAACAGCTCCGACTCGATCAGCTCCTCCGGGATCGCGGCGCAGTTGACCCGGATGAACGCCTCGCGTGCCCGCTCGGAGAGGTGGTGGAGGCGGCGTGCGACCAGCTCCTTGCCGGTCCCGGACTCCCCCACCACCAGCACGGTGGCCCGGGACGGGGCGACCCGGGCGATCTCCTCCCGCAGCCGGCGAATGGCGAAGCTCTCGCCGAGGAGCGGCGGGGGCTCGGCCGCCGCCTGCTCGCGGTGGGCAAGCTTGCCCTGGGCCACGGCGCCGCGCACCGCGAGCAGCAGGTCCGAGCGGTCCGGGGGCTTGGTCAGGTAGGCGGCGGCGCCGGCGTCCAGGCACTCCCGGGCCGTGAACTGGTCGCCGTGGCCGGTGAGGACCACCACCGGCACCTCGAGACCGCGCTGGCGCAGGTTGTCCAGCAGGCCCAGCCCGTCCATGCCGGGCATCTTCAGGTCGAGGAGCAGGGCGTCGGCGGGCTCGCTGTCGAGCCGGTCGAGGGCCTGGAAGGCGTCGCTGGCCTCGAAGACCTGGTAGCCGGCGCCGGTGAGAATGCGCTTCAACACCGTGCGGACGCCGGCATCGTCGTCGACCACCAGGACCCGACCGCTCATGGCGCCAGGGTAGCAGGTTTCGAGCCGGCCGAGAGGGCCGGCTCGATGCGATCAGCTGTCAGCGATCAGCTTCCCCCATCCCCCCCCGCTGCGGCGAAGGGGAAGGGCGGGTGGCGGAGCTGAAAGCTGAAAGCTGAAAGCTCAAAGCTGTCAGCTACACCTCGAACTTCACCCCCTGGGCCAGGGGCAGCTGGGTGCTCCAGTTGATGGTGCACGTCTGCCGGCGCATGTAGACCTTCCAGGCGTCCGAGCCCGCTTCCCGGCCGCCGCCGGTCTCCTTCTCGCCGCCGAAGGCGCCGCCGATCTCGGCCCCGGAGGTGCCGATGTTGACGTTGGCGATGCCGCAGTCCGACCCTTCGTGAGAGAGGAACCGCTCCGCCGAGTACATGCTCGAGGTGAAGATGGCCGAGGACAGCCCCTGCGGCACCGAGTTGTGGAGCTCGACGGCCTCCTCCAGGGTGTCGAACTCGTAGATGTAGAGGATCGGCGCGAAGGTCTCCTCGCGGGCGATCTCGAGCCCGGCGTGGGCCTTGACCAGGGTGGGCTGGACGTAGAACCCGGGGCGGTCGATGGTGTTGCCGCCGTAGATGATCTCCCCCCCCTGCGCCCGGACCTGGTCCAGGGCGGCCATGTGGCCCTGCACGGCGGCCTCCTCCACCAGCGGTCCCATCAGGATCCCCTCCTCGAGGGGGTTGCCGATGGTGATGCTCCCGTAGGCCGACTTGAGCCTCGAGATCACGGTACCCGCCACCCCCTTCTGCAGGAAGAGGCGGCGCAGCGAGGTGCAGCGCTGGCCGGCGGTGCCCACCGCCGCGAACAGGATCGCGCGCAGGGCGAGCTCGAGGTTGGCGTCGTCCATGACCACGATGCCGTTGTTGCCGCCGAGCTCGAGGATCGAGCGGGCGAACCGGCGAGCGCAGACCTCGGACACGTGCCGGCCCATCTGGGTCGAACCGGTGAAGGAGACCAGCGGCACCCGCGGGTCGTTGATCATCCGTTCGCCGACCGACGATCCGGGGCCGATGGTGAGGTTGAAGACGCCGCGCAGTCCGTGTCGGTCCATGATCCGGTTGCAGATGTTCTGGACCGCGACGGCAGTCAAGGGGGTGAGGGACGAGGGCTTCCACACCACCGGGTCGCCGCACACCGCGGCGATGGCGGTGTTCCACGACCAGACCGCGACCGGGAAGTTGAACGCGGTGACCACCCCGACCACGCCGAGCGGGTGCCACTGCTCGTACATGCGGTGGCGGGGACGCTCCGACATCATGGTCAAGCCGTAGAGCTGTCGCGACAGGCCGACCGCGAAGTCGCACATGTCGATCATCTCCTGGACCTCGCCGAGGCCCTCGGAGAGGATCTTGCCCATCTCGAGCGTGACCAGACGACCGAGCGCCTCCTTGTGGCGGCGCAGCTCGTCGCCGAGCTCGCGGATGATCTCGCCCCTCAGAGGCGCCGGCCGCATGCGCCAGTCGGCGAACGCCGCCGCGGCGGAGGCCATGACCTTTTCGTAGGCCGCCTCGTCGGCGAGCACCACCGACGCGATCGGCTGGCCGTCGATCGGGGAAACGGACACCAGCTCCCGCCGCACCGCCGGCTCGACCCACTGCCCGTCGCAGGCGCCGAGGTTGGTTGCTTTGAGTCCGAGCTCGGAAAGCACATCGTGAGTGGTCATCGCGACCTCCTTCCAGTCTCGGCGGTGGAGTCTACCCGGTCGGGCCGGAAAAGGCGAGACCGCTCAGTCCCCGTCCCGTGGACCGGAGAAGAGCTCCTCCCACTGCGCGACCTCGTCCGCCGACAGCCCCCCCTCGCGCGTTTTCTCGGTGGCCGGCGTGACGAGCTTCGGCCACCACTCGCGCAGCGGGCGGACGCGCGCGCCGGCTCGCCGGGCCCGCTGGCCGAGCTCGCGGTCGTCGGTGACGACCACGAAGGAGCGCGCCCCTGGAGCCGGGGGGAGGCTCGCGATGATGGCGTCGTCGGCGCTGCGGGGGGCGGCGTAGAGGATCGTCACTCGGCCGAGGCTCTCGCGGGCCGGGCTTCCCGCGGGGGGCTCACCGTCAAACACCAGCACGAGCTGGAGCCCTTCGCGGCGGACCAGGTCGAGGCACAGTCGACGCAGCTCCTGGCGACCCCGGTGCCGGTGGGGGAGCCGGTGGAGCAGGTTGTTGCCGTCGACGAGGATCGGCACGTCGCCTCCGCCGTCCTCAGGGCGCGTGCTTGAAGCGCCTGCGCAGGCGCTCGAGCTCACGAGCTCCCTGCAGCCGGGTGTACATCGACCCCGCTTGCGGGTTGTCCGGGTCGACGGCGAGCGCCCGCTCCAGCGCCTTCCGCTGTCGTTCGGCGCTGCCGCGGCGGCGCCAGAACTCGGCCAGCTCGACCCAGGTCTCGACGTTGTGGGGGTCCAGTTCCACCGCCTTGCGCAGGGCGTCCAGGGCACGGCCGGCCCACAGGGGGTTGCGGAGCAGGAGCCGCGACAGCCAGATCAGCCCGGCGGGCCGGGGCGCCATGGCGCAGGCGTGCTCGAGAAGCCGGATGGCGAGGTAGATCTCGCCGTCCCGCTCGAGCTCCTCTGCCCGCCGGAAGTTCGCTTCGGCCAGCTCCTCGCGGGCCCGCTGGTCGGGTGGGCGCAGGGCCACCCCGGCGGGAATGTTCGGGTTGGTCTCGCTCCCGGTCGACTCCAGGATCTGGTCGTAGCGGTGCCGGGATGAGGGCTCGGAAAGCACCTCGTAGGCGTCGCCGGCCCGCTCCAGGATCGCCTGGAGCTGGGAGCGGAGATCGCGGAGGTGGGGCTCCGAAGCGCGCTCGGGCGCGAACCTCCGCTGCCAGTTCGCCCAGCGCTCGTCGATCGCCGCCGGCGCGGCCCCGGGGCGGAGGCCGAGAGCGCGGTAGTGGTCGAGGCGGGTGAGTCGCTCGGCGAGGTCGAGGATCTCCTCGCGCTCGCCACGCTCGCGCTCGCCGAGATTGCTCTCGTCGACCGCATGCGCCATGGGCTCGACCCCGCGGGGATGGCGGGCGGGCAGGGGCGCAACGCTGTGGGAAGGCGGGGGTGCGTTCCCGAGGTGGACCACGCCCGCCACCTTCAAAGTGTAGAGGATGGCAGTGGACTCCTCCCGGCCCATCGGGGCGACCGCGATCACCTGGTCGAGAGTCCTGGTGCCGTCCAGACGGCTGAGCACGAAGGCCTCCCGCGGGGTCAGCGCGAGCTCGCCGAGGACCGTGTCGAGCGCGCTCGAGGGCCAGGCGATCTGGTCGAGGGGGCCGAGCGAGCGCAGCTTGGCGCCGCTGTCGGGGAACTCGCGAGCCGCCATGAGGATGGCTTCGCTGGTGGTGAAGCTGGGCAGGGTGTCGTGGGGGTTGCTGCGCAGGCCTTCGCGGAACTCGCACCAGGTCCGCGCGTCCGCTGCCGCCCGGCGGACGATGGCCACGGTGAGCTCCTCCAGCTCACGCTCGACGGTCTCCGCGTCGATGACCCCGCGCCGGGTGAGCAGCGCGCCGAGGGGGACCGGGTCGCCCCCACCACCCTGCGACAGCAGGCTCAGAGCGCGCTCGTCGTCGCTGATGTGCTGACGGTTGACCAGCCACAGACCGAGCTTCTCCTCCTCGAGGCTGGAGCAGGCGGACCTGAGCTCGCCGGCGACGAAGATCAGCTCGCGCCGGGCCTGGTCCGTGGAGGCCACCAGCGCGCCGGTCGCTCGGCTCCGCGCGAGGGTGGACATGTAGTCGGGGAGGGGGCGGGCGAGGTGGAGACGATCCTTCTCGAGCTCGACCACCGCTCACTGCTCCTGGAGCGAGGCCGCGGGCGACTCCTCGGGGTCGACGTCCAGCTCGATGGGGTGGGGCTCGAAGCCCTGCCGCTTCATCCCGGTGGGGAGGCTCGTGATTGCGGCCGACGCCTCCTCGGACGAGGCGAAATGCCCCCACACCAGTCGCCAGCAGGTCTCGTCCTGACTGGCCGTGACCTTGACCGCGCGCAGGGTCTGGGGGTGTTGGTTGGCCTTCTTGAGGACCCGCTGCAGGTCCTGGGGCTGACAGCCCATGTCGATCACGACCCCCCAGCGCGCTGGGGGCGGCGCGGACGAGCCCTCGAGCACCTTGAGGAGGATGAACGTGACCGCGATGAGCACCGCCGCGACCCCGACCGCGATCCCCAGGATCACACCGACGCGCAGCCGCCGTCGCGTCGGTGGTTCCTCGGGGAGAGAGCTGGGGAGCAGCTCCACCTCGTGCGTCGGCGTGACCACGGGCACCGGCTCCAACATCCCGGCCGCGACGAGGGCCGCCAGGAGACGGACCACCTCGTCGGTGTCGTGGGGCGACCGGGTGGCGATCTCCTCCGCGGTCCGCTGGCCGGTGATCTTGGCCACGATCAGGTCGGCGTCCTCGGACAGGCGCAGCGGCACGTAGAGGTCGATGAAGCTGCCGCTGCGCCGGAGCAGGACCTTGAGGTCGGGCAGGATTGCCGAGGCCAGCTCCCGCCCGGGGTCGTTGAGGATCAGCTCGACCACGGCGTGGGTGAGGGAAATGGTGGCGCCGTCGACGGCCTCGGGTTCCTCCTCGACGAGCTCGAGCTGACGGTCGGGGTCGAGGAACCAGGCGCGGAGCCGCTCCTCGACCATCTCCTTGGCGCTCCCCACGGCCTCCATCTCCTGGATGCCCCCCTGGGAAGCGAGGGCCCGTGCCTCGTCGAGCAGGTCGGCGTGGCCGAGGCCGGCAACGCCGAGCCGCCCGGCGAGGAGGGTCGGGTCGACGCCGCCGACCGACACCAGCCGCCCCTCCCGCAGGCGCAGGGTGAGGGTCCCTTCGGAGCCGGTCAGGCGGGCCTCACCGCTGCCGCGACGCGCGATCCAGCGGCCGAGACGCCAGGTCAGCTGAGCTTCGTCCATGGCGCTACGATAGGCGATACCGCGAGCCCTTGTAAAGCGGTCTGGGGCTGGGCCGCCGGCGGTCTTGACAAGCGGCTCGGCCTCGATCTAGCATGAGCGCCCCGGCGGTTCGTCGCCGTGGGGAGGTTAGCTCAGCGGGAGAGCACCTGCTTTACACGCAGGGGGTCGTGGGTTCAAATCCCCCACCTCCCACCACCCGCTGAAAACGCATGAGCGCGGGGTCGTAGTTCAGTCGGTTAGAACGCCGGCCTGTCACGCCGGAGGTCGAGGGTTCGAGTCCCTTCGGCCCCGCCAGCTTCACTCCACAGCCACCCTCGCGGGTGGCTGTTTCGTTTGCTGGCGGGGCCGAAGGGACTCGACGCCGCGGATGAGCGAGTGGGCGTAGGCCGCCCCGCCCCCACTCCGGCCCGGCTCGA